>OFOU01000283.1_pt1 | contig 46239 bp, 78 predicted proteins | sample 1542061 | NCBI WGS metagenome assembly OFOU01 (sample SAMN04209239, study PRJEB22552) | human gut metagenome | biome: gut; material: feces | host: Homo sapiens | place: USA: Oklahoma
ACCCACGATCTCCTCCGTGACAGGGAGGCATGTTAACCACTACACCACTGGACCAATATTTAATTTTAAATGGAGCAGATGAGGGGATTATATAAATACCTCATATCAATTGATACTTGATGCTATTTACATCATTATCTACGTGTTTTGATAGCACTTTGTTGTTTTGTACCCCAAAATGTACCTCACTGCTTCACGCAAGAAAGATAATACAGTATAAACTATATTATGTCAAACAATTTTTTATATTTTTTTATTTTATTCAATTTCTGTTAACGGTGTTGGATCAACCCAAACACCACCAATCTTGACAATATTCTTTTGAACATTCACTGCATCGACTCTGATTCTAGATACGTAGACTACTGCATTTGTGGTATGCAGTACATTGTCATTATATCCATCTGAATTTGGTACTTTATCAACTAAGCGAATTGGAAACCAACCGCCTAATTTAGACAAGTAGCAGCATAAATCATCGCCAATTTTCTTCAAGCCTTGGTTGCCAATTTTCATATGTACAGATGTAACATAGCTTCCTTCATGCAAGATTTGGTCGATAGCTTCACTACTTGATTGCGTCGTTCCTACTGGTGTATGAGGGTCTGTATCGATACCCGCATCATCCGTCCATCCAATCGCTACCCCATTACGGTCTACTCGATACGGATATTTTGTTCCTTTAATTACTCTACCAATGACACCTGACCAATCACCTTTTTTAACTGTAGAAGTTCCGTAGCAATTCACACTCAATGTGTTTGTACAGATAGGTAAATTAACTGAATATTTTTCTCCACTTGGAGTTGTAGGTTTTGGTGTTTCAACCTTTCCATCTAACTTTGCATTTACTTCATTAGCCAATTGTGGCATACGTGCTTCCAACCATGCTCCAGGGCATGATGTAGCCGCAAACATTTTGTGCATAGTCAATGATCCACTAGAATTTCCTGTATAGTTCAATCTAAATCCATATCGTTTACAAATATCAACACATAGATTCACCAAGCTATCCCAAGTAGCTTGCGTCATTTCTCCAGTTGCGTTATTAATGTTTCCACATTCAATTGTAATTGATTGAGAATCATTCAACCAATTTGAACTTGTCCATGCAGCATTTTCTTCATCAACACTGCATGCAATGTCTCCATTAATTCCAATACAATAATTGGAAGATGCTTGACGAGTATTTCGTGCAAAATAATCTGCACATTGTTTACCACTCCATGCCGCAGCCATGTAGTGTGGAGTGATTTTACAAACCTTATATCCAAAACGACCATCATAATGTTGTGATGTTCTGTTACAATATGTTGCTAATCCGGAATATGACATTCTTCATCTACACCTTCTTCCTTGCCATTGCTTAATTCTTCTTTTGCTTCTTCTGATAGATTCTCATAATCTACTACTTTTTCTTCATCATTCATTATTATTCCTCCGGTACACTAATTTCAGGTAATCCGCCAATACTAGTCAATAGCGAAACAATGCCTGACAAAACCGCTGACGAAATTACAACTCGCCAATCAACGGCTTCCAATAATGCAGATGCTCCAATAACACCAACAGCAGTTTGAGCAATTGTCTTTAATGCTCTGATACTTGCATAATAGCCATATTGAATCCACCATTCTTTACTATATTTTTTCATTTACAAATACCTCCTATCCTAATAATAATATTTAAATCGTTTGTACACTGTACAAAATAAAAGACCGTATTTAACGGCCTTATTGATACATATTAAACATGTCTCGTATATGTGTCTTAATCATTGTTTTTTCTTCATCTGAATCAACGCATCCATGAATCATAGTTACGATTTGTTGTATACATTTCATAGTCTTATCTAATTCACGATGAGACTTTTCCAAATCCATCTCACCTTTTGTACGCTTATATTCTTCTTTGAACGCTTTATATTTTTTCAAATGTTCTGCAAGCTTATAAACAATATCTTCTGTTTCTGGATCATGAATGTTATATCCATCATTATCTTCTTTTAATCGGGCTACAGTTGAAACTCCATCTTTTCCTATCTCAATTTGATATTTATTTCTCATTGCTTCTATAGTTTCAATGTCTTTGATATTATCTAAAGCTTGAGATAATGAATGGAAATAAGATTCTGCATATCCATATTTCTCTAACATGTTTACTGACTCATGCATTATCTTTTCATTAACTTCCATTGCTTTATGCATATTTTTCACCTACGCAATCTTTTTAATAATAATGTTTGCGTTTTGAACAGATAGATCTAAACCACTATTATTTGCTAATGCAATTGTATATGATGCACCACATGGAACTTGAATTAAAGTGTTTCCACTTACATTTCCATACGCATTTGCAGTTGCAACAGTATAAATAGACTGTGTTCCACCAATTACTTCTCCATTTTGTTCAAGCACTAGAGAAGCTTGTCCTGCCGCTGCACTCGTAATATCCGCAGTATAAGTTGCTTCATAGATGCCTGGCTTTGTTAATGTAAATAGTCCACTTCCTACATCATGAGCGAGCCAACCTTTACATGGACACTGGCAAGATTTGCTTCTTACACGATCTGTAGGAAACAATACATTATTTGAATTATTGACTGTCTGAACAGCCGTAGCAATACTATTAATCATTTCTTTTATCCTCCTATTAAAATAGGGATAGCCTTTTGACTATCCCATTAAATCCAAAGGCAATTGCCTAATCACATATGTGCTAGATTATAAGTTGTTGCATCCATTACATCCACATACGTTATTATAAGCGTAATATGGTGAACATGTAATGTAAGCTGGTTTTGGTGTTGGTTGCAATGTATCAATGATATTTGCAGATTGAGCCTGTTGGCTTAATTGGAAATTAGCTGTCAATAATTCACGATCACGAGCAGCTAAACGATCACGTAATTCTTGCATAGTGTTTGCATTAATCAACGCACGTGTTGCTTCACCTTCTGAATGAATTGCTGTTGTAATGTCACAAGTATTTTTGAAACTTTGAGCATTTACATTGTCAATTGCACGTTGTGTGTTGCAGCAACATTCTTGTTGCTGAGCTTGCAAGTTTTGAAGTCCTAACTGATTAGTATAGCGACTTTCTAGTACGTCTCGTTGAGTTTGGCAACCTGTTTGAGATACATTTGTGTTTGTGTTAAAAATATCTCGTTTAATGAATTCTTCATTTAATAAAGAATCGTTTGCTAGGTTTCCATTGCCGTATCCTCCATATCCAAATAATACGAAGATTAGCAAGATCCAAATCCACCAACCACCTCCGTTTCCAAAGCCGTCATTTCTTTCGGCTAAGTTGTAAGTTGGTTGAATTCCCATTCCATTTTCCATCATATATGTTCTCCTTTCTTTCTATAATAACGGTTTAGCCGTTGTTACCTGATTCCAAACTGTTTTGCCATTTGTTCCAGTTGTTGTTTCTGTTGGGGATTTAAATTACCCATCATCTGATTTAAAATCACTTGTGGATTTTGACCACTGTTCATAAGCATTTGAAATTGTTGAAATGCTTGTGGATTTTTCTGTGACAACATATTCATTAACATTTGCTGGGGATTTCCAATATTCATCATGTTAATTGGATTCATATTTCCCATAATACTTTTTAAAGGATTCATTTTGTTTGTGCTCCTTTCTTAGGTTGTTCATTAGCTTGTCTTGGCGGTTTACTTAATGCACCTATCAACTCATCTAATTTCTTTTCAATTCCGTCCACACGATTTTCGATACTGTTAGAAGTATCTTCCGTGATTTCTTCAAATTTAAATCTTTTAAATGTTCCATCTAAAGATTTCATATAAAAAATAGATTTATTGTTATCAAATAAAATCGTTGGTAAATTTGCATTTGCAAAGTTTCTAGCTTCCTGCTCATCGTTCACCCATTTTCCATTAAAATCAAAATTACCTTGTTGTTGTGGTGTAATCTGGTTATTAATGTTGATAGGTGGAATATTTGCATACTGTTGTACTTGCTGAATTTGTTGATCTATCATTTGTCTTTGCTGCATCAAGCTGTCAATTCGTGCTTGTGCTGGATTATAATTGTTATACATTTCAACCACCTCTTTATACTTTAATTATAGGGTTATGAAATAAATAACTTAATACTCGAATAATACTCATAAAATACCCAAAATAAAATGAGCAATCATTATAGATTGCTCACATATTTATCGAACATTTTTCTTGCTTTGCATACTCTGTTCCTGATGGTTTGTACTTCCACACATAATGCATCTGCAATTTCCGTACATGACATATCATATACGTATCTCATAATCAAAACCTGTTCATATTTCTTTCTTAATCCAACAGATTTGATAAGTATTAATGCATCATTAGGACGTATTTCTTTTAATCTGTTAGCTTTGTTAATATAAACCACCGCCTTAATTAAATTCGTTGGTTTGAATTAGCTTCGCAAGAACAATTATTAACATGATCATCTTTCCAATAACCACGACAAACAATAGTAGAATAAAGAACAATAATCACTAGGATTAAAACCGTAATAATCGTTCTACTTGTTTTATAGTTTCGATCAATTAATTTTGAGCAAAAACCATAAATGTTATCTACTTTTTCTTCTACATTTTGAAGTTTCTTTTTTGCATCTTTAATATCCATTTTTATTATGATCCTCCAACGCTTTTACACGATTAAACAAAGTAATTATTTGTTGTTTCATTTCTGAAATCTCCACTTCCATTGAATTGCTTCCTTTTTTTATTTCTGAAATTGAATCCTTAATATCACTTAAATCTGATTTTATATGTTCCAATTCATTTTTCAAAAATGCCATATTGGATATTTGTTCTCCATCCATCTTGCGTGTACCACGATTATACGTGATAAATGCAATCACAAGCATGCATGCAGAAATAATAACACTTAGATATTCACCACTCATATTCGTTTTCCTTTCAAGTTTTCATCCTATTTAAATGCAATAATTTACTAATTTCTTATTTTGTTAAAGCCCTCTTAAATTAATTTCTTCATAAGATACAACAGTGCATTAAATTCAGCGTCTGAATACTGATAAAACCCAATGTCCGCTGGGTGAACTACATCCTTGCAATATTTAACAATTTTTTCATTTCGTTTATTTACTTTCTCTTCTTCGAATCCCATATTGTGAAGTACATCAATCTGAATGGACATTTGAACAAATTCGACATATTCATATTCATTTGCAATGTCTTGATAGAATCTATTTAAATCATAAATATATTTGTTTTGCCTAACTTGTGGTAATGCATTACCATATGATTTTCTGTGTAATGGATACATATAGTGATAGCTCTCTAAAATGATTTTACAAGTAGGATAATAATTATGAATATTTTCTATTAGTCTTTTCGCGCGTTGTTTCATGACATCCCAATTAAAAGATGGTGCAAACGCTGAGCTTTCATAGTCGTTCCATCCAAGCAAAATAACAACGTATTCAAGATGATTTTCTCCAAGTGAATTTACAAAATATTCCATGGAAATTTGGTTATTAGTAGCATCCCATAAATAATTATTTGGATACGCACTAGGCAATGTGCTAGGGTTTTCAGTATAATTTGCCCAACTGTAACCACCTGTCCCCGTGAATTTATTTCCACTTCCATTTCCAGTAAATTTACCAATTAATTTTGTATTTGTTAAGTTGGATTCTTTAGAGATTAAATTCGCAATTTCTTGAGTTCTGAATCCCATTCCAGTAAAGCTATCACCAAGATACATAATATTTCTATTAATATCTGGTATAGTTTCTTTATCAACAACAAAGATTTTAACACGCTTTTGTTCGATTACTTTACCGTAAGTATTAATCAATTGAAATAATGCAAAATCATTGGTTCCTTGCAGAATAGGTTTTGAATAATCTTTAGGACACGAAATGACGATTTTATCATCATATTGTGTAGTATATTCATCGATGTTTACAACACGTACATTGTACTGATTGTTTATAAATTCAGTATCAGTGTAATACATACCATACTTAAATAGCTCTATAGTTTCGCCTTTTACGATAAATAGTTTATCCGGCAAATCTAGTTTTGCTTTTGTTTTTGGAGCTAAATCTGCATAAATTTTTTCTTTATCTCTTTTATTTAGCAAGGACTTTGCTAAAACCTTTGTATATGGAAGCCTATTTTCAAAATCGGTACCACCAAACCACCATTGTAATACATATAAATGACCATTTGTTGGTGTTATAGTATATTCATGAACTATGTTTACAATTTGTTTGATATATTTACCCGATGAATCAAATTCAAATACTGAAAAATATGCACCTTTATTAGGGTCTTCACTTGCAGTTGTCCTGACATTTACACTTTCATAATTATCAAAATTGAGCTTTTCAGAAATCCGTGCTGTATCATACGGTGTAACTTCTTCCCCAGTTGTAGGGTCTATTTTTCCACTATGATAAGTAGGTTTAATAATATAGTTACCAGATGATAGTTCACCTAAATCTTCCTTTAGTGAATTAACTTGTGATTGCAAATTTTCGTTTTGCTTATTTATCATATTTGATAACTCGTTATAGATTTGTGCAATTCTATCTTCTTCCTCACTACTAGGTGTATAAGATTTAATATAAATCCCATCAGGTGTAATTACAGATGCAATTTGTGTAGACCATCTTTGATCAATTACACTTGAACTATTTTTAGTCACAACTGCGCTCATTGCAAAATGTAATACTCCTGAATTTTTCAAAGCATCAAATGGTACTTTCCATGCAAATTCACAAGTATCATTATTAATTGTTTTGTTAACCGCAATTGACTGACCCTTAACCCCCTTAGAATCAATCCAATTTATATAAACAATTGAATCTTGCATTTTTTGAATATCAGATAACTTGTTTCTGATTTTAAATTTAATCAGTTTAGAATTTCCATCATATTGCACTCCGAACAATCGGGATACATTATTAATATTAATAGTATGTGTATCTGTATCAATCGTAAGATATTCATCATCATAATCATAAGCAACCGCATCAAAGCTTAGTCTTGCTTTCAATCCATCCATTTCTAGTCTCCTTTCACTTGAAGAATTCCTTTTAACGGCGTTTCTTTAATCCCATTAACATCAATACGAACCATCCAATTATAAATACCAACAGGAAGTTCATCCGTTTGGCAAATCACCTTCAGAGATTCATCAATTGGAATTTTTATCAATTCTTTACTATCTTTGTAAATAATAAACTCTAAGGTATCGTCTTTACCAGGAATAAATACTTGTCCATTCTTATACTTAATTAAAATATCTGTATAGATGGTATCTCCTTGATTTATGAAAATATGATCTCTTTTAATTTCCATTTTTAATCCTCTCCATATCTTTTTGCACCTTTCCATTGCAATCCTGTATCACAATAAAGTCTACATTTCTCAAATGTTTTTCCATCACTACTCAAAACAAGTGATTTTCCTTTTTTCCAATTATTTCCATCAAACACCCATACTTCTCTATAAGATGCAGATGCAATGATAAAAAAGTAAAACACATTACTCGTTCTGCCTAAAGTATCTGTTACATAAACAAGCATTCTACGCTCATTCCCATTCGGCACTTTAAATTCCTTTGTAAGATTATCTGAAGTTAAATCACTTCCCATACCATCATAATCCCAATGACTCTTTGTAACATGTGCATCATCCGTTGTATGTGCAACGCACACTGCTTTATCATACTTATCATCAATATGAGATATAGTTACATCTACACTCGTTACAGATATCTTTTTATAGTCTTCTAACGTTGTTGCTTTTAATACTGTTTGAAGTAAATACGATCCCGAACAGTCTGCCATAAACGGTTCAATATGAAATTCATAACTTGTCGAACCTTTCAATTCACTTACAATATGTGTTCCGTTTAATCTATCCAAAATAAATTTTTGCTTTGCAATTGAATAAATACGCAAAGTATACAAATTATAAGGATTTGTTTTTAGCCTTCCATAAATAGAAATTGAGGTACTATTAATATCTGATATTTCTGCTTCATACGTTGGCAAATCAATCTTAGGTGTAGTCAATCTTGCTATTCCTGATAAATTAGGCCATCCTTGACAACTCGCACCCCATTCAAAAGACCGTTGCCCATTGCAATACATAGGTTCATTAATTTGTCCTAGATAATACCATCCTGAATCCTGGATATAATTTAAATCCCATCTTGAAATAGTTTTAGAAAGTCCTCCAAGCGTAACAACATTGGTTGCTTGGATTTTGAAGTTTCCGGTGTACCTAAACCTTACATCCGCTTTAAATCTTAAATTAGGATATGACCCTTCATATCTCTCATTGTAAGATTCAAACGTAAGTATTAAATACTGATTATATGGTAATGTTGCTAAAACAGTCATGCACTACTCCTCATATTTGATATAGATATCTCCAGCTTTATCACCATCTTGTACAACAGGATCTGAAGTACCATATCTAACATTAACTGTTAATTTCAGTTGATTTTTAAATTGAGCCACATAACTCTCTAATTCATTTTTATATGCATTTACTTCCGCAACCAATTCCATCATAGATTTATATTCTTCAGTCGATTCTAACGATTCCTGCGTTGCAAGATTATCAACAACCTTAATTTTAAAATTAAAAGTTGTGACAAATGTTCCACTAGATTCTAATGTCACCTGGCATTCACAAATTCCTAATTCTGCTAAGATATTTTGAAAAGCTTCTGTATCCGAAAATTCAATTTCGTATGCATTTGAATTTTCAAACCTTGATACAGATGTAGAACCAATGCTAACCATTAATCCACTCGGCTTTTTAGTCCATAAAATCGCATGCAAAGATTCATCAACATTTGAGCTATTACTAGTAATCACATCATCACTTACAAAAATTCTTAATCCTCGTCCCGAATCAGCTCTTACCATTTCAACAATCAAGTTGTCGTTTGGCTTCGTTAAACTAACGGTTAAATCATTATATACAATTGCCATGTTATACCTCACTTTCTAATACAAGATCTAAATCTTCAGGTCGTTCCGTAATCAAGTTATAGATCAATTTGTTTAAATAAAACCTTTCTCGTTTTCCAAAATCAGTCTCTACAAAAATTGAATCATTTATTTTTAACGCCTGTGCATTTGGCACATTGTATGGAAATAATTCTTCAAATTTAACAGACGTTTCTGTATTTGGTTCTTGTAACTCTTTTTTTAAAGATCTTTTAGCTTGTATTCTAAGATAGTTTCTTAGGTTCGCTTCATTTGTAAATACGCCCAGTGTTATTTTTTTTGCTTCTGAATCATCCGCCATCAATTTGATATCGGAATATTCTTTTACATCAATTCTATGAATTTCATATGTATCCCAATTACTAGCCTTAACAATCTCGTTATTTGGTAGAAGTCGTCCATTGTACGCTTTCGGTATGATTCCTGTAACTACATTTTCCATTGATTTTTTCTGAGTATATTCAGACATTTCTTTATTACTTATAAAAAAATCATTTGGTGTCAAATTGGAAGCATAGTAATCTGGATTTCCAAAGTAGCAGTCATAATTGTTAAACATCGCAACATATCTGTTATTTTCACATTCAGGCCATCTGTTCATCATAGAATTTTCTTCTGTCCCAAACAAACATTGAATCAGATTATATCGAACCCAATATGCCGTTTGTGTGGAATCAACGTCTTCAATCATCCATTTACACGAATTTCCAACTTCGGCAGCACCTCTATCAGCAACAATAACTTTGTTTCCATTGCCAATACTCGTTGAACTAGGATAGATGCCATAATATATGTTCAAATACGGTGCAATTTCATAGTTAGATCCACTATTAATGAACCACCATTTTTCAGAATTATCTGATGGACTTTCAGATAGACTGCCTAACACAACCTTTCCTGAATCCAATTTAAGCCATCTACATGAACATAAAGATAAAATTCCATATATATCTCCATATCTGTCTGACCCTACTTTTTTCAACATGAACGTCTGTGCAGGCGTTCTGTTTCTTTGATATGTCTGTAATTGTATAGATGCATCTTCACTTGCGCTTGGAACATCCAAACAATACTCACTATTTTGAACATTTCGGAAATAAACAATTTTTTCATTCTCTGCATTAACATTTGCATAATTTGCATATTCCCCATGTCCATAGATTTTATAAGGATAATTGGGACGTGAATTTGTGATAATATCATTTGCGGTATTCACTGCATCTTGCCACGTACCACTCATAGTACGATCATCAAACACAAACACTTCTTTTTGAGAATCAAAGAACACATGTGTTGCATAGCATGTATATGTATCTCTTTGTTTGTTGTATTTTGGATACACAATTCTATACAACTGTGGTTCTTCAAAATTTATATCCACTTTAAATACGGATTCATCACTGATTTCCATGCCCATCAAATCACTTTTTGGAAATTCTATTTCTACGTACCAAATAGAATTTCTTTCAAACACTGCTTTAGCACTAACACAATGTTTTAAAATTACATCTCCATTACGTTCTTTCATTTGTGCATATGTTGTTTTTTTTCTAGAAAAGAATAAATGAATCATCTTTATTTCTCCCTATAATTACGTATAATTTCTGCACGAACAGCACCAATATCCGTTGTGATCAATACATTATTTGAACCATAATTAAATTTAAGTCCATCAAACGAACCACTTGTTTTCAATGTGTCATATTTATACGTTCCATTTTTATAGTATGTTTTCATATAAGAATTCTCTGTATTGATTTCAACATACGAGATGTCAGATGTACCATTGAAAGGATTTGTGATTGTAAAATTATTTCCATTACAATTGATCGTAATGTTTTTTGCATTCATGGAAGTGTTATATAAACGATAGATTGGATATGCTGTTTCATAATAATTCGCAAGTTCTACCTTTTTACCACTTACAATATTGTATGGTCTTGAATACTTATTTACGTATCTGTAAGGTTCACAAATAAACGTGATTGTAAATTCACTTCCTCGTCCAAAGTCTCTTGAATCCATATCAAATGTTACATTTTTTACCTTCCAATAATGTTCTCTATCATCACTAGTTAACTCCAATATTCCTTTATTTCCATTGAAATATTGTTGGATTTTATAGATACGATCTAGATATTCTTTCTTGCTATTTAAAACAAAGTTGCATTTAATAGGAATTTTGCGATCTTGATATACACCTGTATGACGATACGATGTAGTACCGTCACCAAGTGTAGATGTTTCTACAATTTCCTCTGCCATAGGAATTACAGGACGCTCACTTACCTTTAATAAATACATAATATTTTGCGTATAACGCAGTTTATTTTCAGGTGTAAATCTAAAATGATACATTCTATGAACCTCCATTTCCCCATGATTTCAACATATCTCGAATCGATATAATTTCTTGTACAGTATCTGTAACAACATTTCCATCCAATTGCATAGGTTGTAGATTGATTGTTAGATCACAATTTCCAATCGCATTAATCATTTGATCCAATCTATTTATGATTGCGCTCAAATTTATATTACCTACGCTTCCAACGCTTCGTGATGTAGTTCCACCCATAATAGCTGTTGTAGCATTCGCAACAGATGCATACGGACTGATATCAGAATATGTAGCAATCTTATCTGCATCCATTGGCATAATATCCGTGTCAACTACAGGTCTACCGGCATTAAACAAAGATTGTGGAAAATATTTTTTATTGTCATCACCTTCAACAACTCTTGTCTTTTTTATAGTTGTATGTGTAACCGTGATAGGATGACTGTCTGCATAACTTTGAGCTTTATCAATATTTGATTTAATATCTGAATAAGCTTTAGCAGAGCTTGTAACCATACCGTCTAAATGAGGTTGCAAAGATTTTTCCATCTTTCCGCCCATTTTTCCAACGGCCGATGATGTTGTACCATCATTCGCAAATACATCAGCAATACCGGTAACCGAATTCTGAGATTCTTTTTTCATCTGTTCTCCGGCTTTTTTAATTTTAGGATCTGTATCTGACATCATCTTTGTTACTGCATCACTTACAGACATTTGTCCATTCGCAACTGCTGTTGCAACATCTGTAGGAATTTGTTCTCCACTCATTCCAGCAGATTTTACTGCGTTTGCTAAAGTGATTAAATTGTTCATTGCGTTAGTAGCTTCTGAAATACTTCCACAATTTGCCAGGATTCCATTTGCTACATTCAAAGGAATAGATCCACCAATCATACCAGCTTCGTCAACAAGTTGATTCATATTCATTAAAGTAGCCATATAGTTAGCTGCTTCAACTGCATTTGCAGTTCCATTTGTAATTCCTTCTTGAATACCAATTGGAATTCGAATACCTGCTTGTGCTGCCTGTGCTGCAATATCGGTCAACTGTGACTTCATAGTTGTTCCCATTTGTTCAAACGACTGTGTTTCTAAGTAGTTAGATTGAAGAATGGATTGTGTCTGCGTTTCATGCAATTTTGTATAGGAATCTGCTAAATCCGTACATAATGTATTAATTGATTCCCTCAATGCACTCGATTGATTCATGTAATCTTGCATCGAAATATGGCCTGCTGCATATTCTAAACTTAATTTTCTTAATGAATCCGTTGTACTATTTATACTTTCCGTAAGCTCTGCATTCTTTAATTCCGCTTTTAATTGAGCAGCGGCATTTTTCTTTGCGATACTTGCCAACGCTTCTTGTTTTGCTTCTTCTTGAATCTGAGTGATTCTTTCTTTGATCGCATCAATACTTTTATAGTGCGCATCATCATTAAGATTTAGTTTGCCAGTATTCTCGTCAATTTCTACTCCTAAATCAGGATAAAGTTGATTTAACTCCCTAACCGCTTCTGCAAGCATAGTCTTTTGTGTAGCATTTAAAGATTCTTTTGCGTTAAGATCTTCAATTGTTTGCATCAAATGACTTGCGGTTTTGTTGTTTTGCATATACTGAGTTACAATTTCACCCATGCTTGTCTTAGTTTTAGACATTGACTTTGCATACTTCTCATAACCATCAATAACTTTTAATGTAACTGCATAATCTGTATCTTTATATGCAAGCTCTTTATTTGCAGTTTCCATCGCTTCCTTGCGTTTTTTATCGGCCCAAACAACAGCACCTGCAAAAGCACCAAGTGCAACTGTAACAGCCGTAATTGCTGGATGTGTTAGGACAAAACCTTTTCCTAACGAAACGATAGAAGTACTTGCTAATTCTCCTGCTTTTGCAGCATCTCCAAATCCATCCGATACCTTTTGTAAGCTTGGATGTGCTTTAGTAAAGAATTTAACAGCACCTTGCGTTGCACCGGCTACTTTACTTACACCTTTTGCGGTTGGATAAGCGGATGCCGTCAACAATAACATCTTTGCGATTGTCTGTTGCGTTCCTTCATCTAAATTAGAGAATGCGTTAGCTGCTTTTTTTACTATCTTTAATAAATCTGTTAATGTAGGTGTAAATGCTTGACCTAATTCATCACCAGCTTGTTTAATAGCTTCCCATGTTTGAGATAATTGAGATTTCAATGTCGCATAACGCTTTTCTGCTTCGTTTGCCATTGCCGTATTGTCATTCCAGGCATTTTTAGAAACATTTAATGCACTAGCCAATACATCCGAACTTTGTGCCAAAGCACCCATTGACTGTGCTTGTCGTACTTCCTTAATACCTAATTCATCCAATGTTTTTGTAACATCCGCCGATTTTCCAATACCTTCTACAAACTTTAAGAATGTTCCAGCTGCATCTTCTCCCCAAGCCTTTTGGAATTGTTGAGAAGTCATACCAGATACTTCTGCAAACTTTTGTAGTTTCTTATCTCCTGTAGAAACAGATAGATCAATTGTCTTTAACATTTTAGAGACAGAACTACCACCAGCAGCAGCTTCAATACCCAATGAAGATAATGCGGTTGATAATCCTAATACTTGGTTAGAGTTAAAGCCTACCATCTTACCTGCAACACCTAATCGTGTTGCCATATCCATAATATCCGATTCAGTAGTAGAGAATTTATTTCCTAAGTCTACGATTGTAGAACCTAAACGAGAATAATATGTATTCGTCTTTTTAGACTGTGAAACCATTACGTTTGAGAATTTGGCAATACTTTGTGCTGCTTCTTCACCAACAAGATTTGTAGTATCACCCAATTCTGTAATAGTTTTAGTAAATCCAACAATAGAATCTGTAGGGATACCCATTTGTCCTGCAAGTTCTGCATAATGTGCAATATCTTGATATGTACTAGATGTTGTCTGCGCTAAATTCTTTAATCCATCATCAATTTTAGACAACTGTTGAGGTGTTCCATCAACTGTTTTTGTAACACCTGTCCACGCATCTTCAAATTCAATGGCCGTCTTTGTAGCGGCTGCAATACCTGCAAAAGATAGCATAGAATACGGCTTTACTGTATTCGCAAACTGTTCTGATTTTGAACTTACTTTTCCTAACGTGTCATACAATCTTAACAAAGTTTCATTCGTTGAAATAAATGATTTTGACATACCGGCCAATTCATTCTTAAGCCCTAGAGCACCTGCTTTTAAGCCTAGATATGTACGTTGAGAATCTTCATACGTACTGCCTAAATCAACCAACACTTTCTTTTGTTCAGCAATGCCTGTGGTGCAGTCATCCATTGCTTCTTTTAATGTGACATTTCGTGAAGCTAATCTTTGGATAGCATTTTCACCTTGTTCTGCCGAACGCGTACCGTTCGCAATTGCTTCTTTCCATGCGTTGATCTGCTTGTTGTTGTTTGTATATTCTTTATTCAAAGAATTAAACGTATGAGTGTAATTATCAACAGACTTAGTAGCAGAAGAAACCGCATCGGCCCACTGTTTCTGTGTCTTTGGATAATTCATCAGTTTCTTGTTATAGACTTCCAATTGCTTAGTTGTGCTTTTGATTTTATCTTGTAACAAGTTCTGATATGTCGCAAAGGACTGAAAATCTCCTTCGTTGAATTTCATAGAAGATTTCAGTTTTGACATTGTTTTATCTAATCCTGCTGTTTCGGATTTTATTTTATTAATTGCTTTTTGAAAGCCTGTAGTATCTCCATCAATTTTTACGGAGATACCTCTTACTTGACTGTAACCTGACAATTTTAGTACCTCCTAAAATCTGTCAAAGTCGCTTTGGATTGCTTTACGAATACGAATTTTGTTTTTTGAATTATTTACTTTGGACTGCATATTTCCACGTGCAATAATCAAATCAAACAATCTTCCTATGCCCATATCCTCTATTTCATCTATTTTTAATCCTAAATTTAATCCACCTAATACTAAATCAGTGTAGCTTACGCTTCTTTTTTTTTATCATCTGAAATCACTTCATCGGATTCATCTTTTACCGTTGCTTTATTCGCATTGATAATTTGTTCTAGAATAACAACTCCGCTCATTACATAGGTTTGATAATCTTCAATTTCATCAACAAAATCTTGGAACGCTTTTGTTTCTTTTCCATGATATGTGTCATACGTCTTGATACATGCCCACACTAATCTTTCAAAAAATAAAGATCCGTTTGCTTGTAATAAAGTGAAATAAGGATCTCGATCAGGATTTCCTTCACGAACATTTTTTTCGATAGCTTCACCAAATTTGATTTGCACTTCCTGAATATCCACTAACAAATCTCTGTTGAAACAATCTCTATAAATGCTAGCCGTTTTGCCTTTATACAATAAATTATATTTTTTACCATCAATATTTAACGTCTGTTCCATATAACCTCACAAAGAGGGGGTTGCCCCTCTTATAATGTGCTCACTTCCTTTCCTTCATCACTTTGTACAACTGATGGAGTTCCTTCTTGATGGCCCGATATATCAGCTTTTGGACTAGGTAATTTTGGAGCAGTTGAAAAGAAACTCTCATAATTTGTATCGCCTTTGCGACATTTTGCCTTTACCCATTGATGATCATCTTTCTCAACAGGAATAGCTGTAATATCCATTGATGTTGTTTTTGGATCAGTGCTTTCTTCTTTTGTTTCACCTTCTACATTTGGTCGAGCAAATACAACCTTATAGAAGATATGTTTTGTAGCACTTACATCACCTTCAAATTGGAACATTAACGCAACGTTGTTAGGTAATACATTTGCATCTTCTGCTAAGTTACCTTCTTCAGTTGTCACTGTATTAAAGATCATCTTTTCAATTTCTTCAGGAATTTCAGACATCTCTATGCTACCTGAATATCCATTGTTTGTGTTCGTTGTGAAATACGCAGTGTTATCTGCATAATATGTATTTGTATCTCCTTCCGGATCTAGTGTTAATGATTTAGCACCTTTCCATGCAGTAGGCTTACTATATGTAATTGATTCTGCATCTTCCGTAATAGAACATACATGAACATTTTTTAGACCGAATCGTACTTTGTTTTTATCTGCCATAGTTTTTATCCTTTCAAATATTTTTCGATTAAACTTGGCAGTTCCTTGATTGCGTTTGTTTCTCCATCCTTCCAGTGCTTAAATGCACGTGTACGTCTAGGAGAATTCCATAAATTATGTCCGTTTTCTAGTAAATGAGTTAATGAGTATTCGTGGCCACTCGCATAAATAACACCGCGTGTATGAGCTAATTCACGTTCTATCTTATATGTTATAGACCTTTTATATTTGCCCTTTCTGCGCGTGTTTCTATGGTCTACATTGGCCTTAGCTTTAATAATGTCTTTAGAATCTTTTGTAGTTTCTTCTACTGCTCTGTCAATCTGTGCCAAAGAATGCTCTTTATATTCTTGAATCATTTTTCTGATTTCATGCCCAAGCTGCGACATATCGCAATATACATCATTGACGGCCAACTAATGTCACCGTCCATTCTGTACAATGTACTTTTTGAGCTTTTATATCTTCATCTGTGATAGTTTGGTATGGTATTTCTAATTCATCGAACATATCTTCGATTTTAGTTTCTAATTCAAAGTCTTTTTGATCAGTCACTAATCTATATATGTAAGTTCCAATCTTACAATACGTTCTATTGTCTGCAAAGTAATTATTTGTATAATCCAATGCATAATTCCCATAAGGCGTATGGGGTTTTGATTTGAAACTGCCATATACAAATTGTCCTTCACCTAAAAGTTCAGTGAATTTAGCAACGATTTGTTTTCTTACTGTTTCCATTCTCCAGCATCCTGTTGAACATATAGTTCAATCGTATCTCCGGATGGGAATGTACGATAAACCGCATACCTTTTGTCGTTGTATTTCACTGTTGTCTCATCATTGTAATCAATGCTTGGAATAACAAGCTTATACGCTAACTGTATGCCTGCCTGGTAGGCTTCATTAAATTCTTTTGAATAAATTCCACCAACTCGACAAAATACTTCCTTCTCCGTTTCATTAACATGTTCCACACCATCTTCATCAACATATCTTTCTTTTTCAATCAGATATGCCACATCATAATAAAGATTATTCTCACGAGTATATTCATATGCCATACTATCTCACCTTCTTATGGGATTTGTCTGTCATAAGAATCTGACGTAAATCCTCATATGTTTTGGCCATTGATTCTTTATATGAAGAATCCGTTGTACCAAACTTTGACTTTACATATGTTATTACTGCTACTACAATTTCATCTTCTAAATCATCCTCATCAAATAAGATATTTAATCTATCCAAATCGTATAAACATGCATTGATATATGTTTTGATTTCATCATCATAAGCATGTGATTTAGCTCTTGTAGCAGCAGTTCTAACACGTTCTAGAAGGCTTTCAGAAATATTGAACGCCATTATCTATCACCTAAGCTTTCTTTGCGCTGCTTTTTCGAGTAGTTTTCTTAGGCTCATCATCTAATACAATAGGTTCTTCATCATTTACAACAGGTTCATCCTCATTCAATGATTGTCTTGCTGTTTGGCTTTCATCTGTTGTATCAACTCCATCGCTTAACCTACTTTTTTTTTTAACAAGAAGATGTATTGAGGATCTAATACTTTACCATCATTGATAACTAATGCCTGAGTTACTTCCTCATTCTTTTCATAATCCCAGTATTTCTTCACACCAAACTGCATATTTGAATTGATCGCATAGGCTTCTTTTCCTACCCAATACATTCCGAAATATTCACCGTTCTGTGCTTCATCAAAATCTTTGAACGCATCGTTTTCAACGAAATTAACAGTTCTAGCTTTGAATGTAGCACGTTCTGCACCATCAATAGGATTATATGTTTCTGCATAAACAGGACGATTATTAGCGTCGGCCAACGTTTTAATGTTCGCTTCATATGTAGCAGGAGTCATTACAAACTCTGGTTTTAATTTACGCATTGACAATGGAATCTTCGCAAAGAATTTTGTTTGCCATGATTTCCAATCTTTCATTTCTGCTTCCGTAAATTCAATAATGTGATCTGTTTTAATACGTCCACCTACTTTATTAGCTTCTGTTAAGATACCTTCACATTCATTATTATCAGATTCACCTGTTAAAATTTCACGATCCATAGCTTCCAAATAAGCTTCTACAATAACTTCTGCTAATTTAGTTTCGAATGCATTTACAGTTAATACAGTTTGTAGTAATGTACGTGCTAAACGAATTTCACCAATCAAATATCCAAATTGTACAAAATCTGTAACAGAACCGGCTTTTTTACGTTCAGACACTGTGGTTTCTGTGATACGTTTAAATGTAGCCTTGAATGAACCGATAGGATATTTAACACCACCGCGGAAATTTGTATGTAATACTGCATTGTATAAGTAACCACGTGATTTACTTAATTCAGTCATTACCTTCTGAACAATTGTTTCAGGAATTAAAATACCTAGATCAGCTGCCACACCTGCTTCTGCACTACGTTGTCTTAAAATTTCTGACTGTTTTCCTTTTTGAACGAATTCCATGAATGCACTACGATACTCCATATCGTCTTCCATTCCTTTTTTACGTTCTGACAATTTTGCAGGCATTGATGGATGTGCTTTGCTACGAGCTTGTTCCTGTTGTGTAACAAAAGCACCTTCTTCATCCACAATAGATTTTGCCATAGTATCTAAGAACGCTTGACGTTTTGCAACCTTGCCTTGTAACTCTTTGTCACGCTTTTGTAAGATATCAAATTCCGCCTGTAACATTTCCAAGTTTGTATTAGGATCGTTTTTGTTGACCTCATCTTGAATTCCTATAAATCTTTTTTGAATCTGTTCGTGATTCATTGCATTGAATGCTGCTAGTTGTTGCTCTGTAAACATTAATTAATAGCCTCCTTAATCTGCAACAACAAACTCAGTCTTTCTCGTTTCTTTTCATTTTCTTTTTTAACCCGGTCTTCATCCATTAAAGACTTTGCCCTTGCTTCAATAGATGTTTGATCATTTGCAGGAATCGACACTGCCGAAACATCATAAATTTTTGATACTTTACGTGTTGTCCACGTCTTTTTAACTCTATCATATGATTCCTCGTCCACCATGTATCGCCATGACATCTGAGTCACCATTCCTGCCTGAATACTATCGTACAAGCGTTTTGCAGCTTCTGTTCTTCCTAAGTCTGCTGCAACAAACAATCCGTGTTCATCTACTTCAACAATAAGTGAACCATTGCTTGTACGTGCATATACCATTCCTCCATGATCAAATTGGAAGATGATATCACTCATATCAGCGTTGTCCAAACTTGAACGCTCAATCAACTCATATACATCATTACCTTCGTAATCTCGATAAAGAACATAAGGTTCAAATGTTGTAGCATATCCTTCAACATAGTACTTAGTATCAATCCGTTTATTTTCCGTCACCGGGTTCATTTGGAACGGAATCGAGCGAATTTGGATTTTGCTGTGGTTCGGTTTCGCCATTGTAACTAATTCCTCCTTGATTTGATTTAGTTACCTGGATGTATTCACCTCGAATAAAACGTTTCTTACCTTCATCATCTGGTAAAGGCGCTTTGTTCATAATATTTAATGCCCCATTTGTATCAATCATTCCTCTATCGAACATTTGAGTCGCAACATTTAATTTTGTTTGTGTCGAATCATACTGTAAACGATCACTTGTAAGAATGATTTCACTACCATTCATAATCTGATTTACGGAATATAACATTCCACTCAATACTTCTCCAACTTCAATAAAGAATGGTTCAATAATTGATTCATAAAATGCATTCCATTCATCAGGTTTATATTTATTTTGTAAAATAGCTTCACTAATTCCAAAATAGCTATATACACTATTTTCAATTGCCTGCTTCTGCTTGGCATCCACTAATAATGGTTTACTTTCAATCGGTTTTACTTCATCAAATCGATTGTCGACAAGGAATACACCTGTCTCATTCTTGTTCAGGTTATTTCTCAAGATCATGTTCTGTTGTTCCTTGTAATCCTCATCATCGTCAATTGGTGTTGAAATTTTAGCTAAGAATCGAACAATAGAACTCGACTTAATCGCATTGATTGCTCCTTCTTCCTGAGCAAGCATCAATTTAGCTGTTGTATCAAATGCATCATTCGTATCACCAAAGTAATCATTTTTATACTGCATTTGTCTTAAATGCCCTACTTTGCTGTATTCAATCAATTTTGTTTCGCCATAGATGAAATTAAAATAAATATAAACTACACCATTGATTTCTTTTAACTGACACTGACTTGGTACTGCGGGCCACAATCCCTTTATCATTCCATATTCATCTTCAATTGGAATAATGAAAGCATTGTTTTCTGCAAAATAGATAGTTGCCAATCTTTTGTAAAATTGACTAGCTGTCATATAAGGATTTGGCTTTTTCTTAACCAAATAGTTATATATCTTAGCTTTGTAGTCTTTGTTTGTCAGTTCAGGTGAAGCCTTCCCACATGACGTGGCAATTCGATTGATACATGCTCTACATAGTCCAATCTCATATATTCCACCATCATATGATGAATACACAGGTGAATATCCACCTAAGCTTGCAAACATTGAATGTAATTGATTTTGTTTAGGTGCTGGCTTATTTAGTCCTAATAGACTTCCTAGCAAACCAAATCTTTTTCTTCTGCTTTTAGCCACTAATTCACCTTCCTTTTCTTGTTTTCAAGGCGGTATTTAAATGTATCCCACCATTTTTGTCTCACTGTATATGCATCAATAACGGATGCATAACCATCAATATGTTTTCTTGGATCAGTTTTAATCATGCGGACACGATTGTCCTCCGCAACTTTCTTTAATGCCACACTAGACATATGTGCTTGTAAAAGTCCATTTGTTCCTGTATGAACAAATCCATCTCTTACATATCCTGTAAATTCATTAATAACCGGTGTAAGGTTAGTACCTTGAATGACATCATCCATCTTGTATCCGTATTTCTTCATATCATCCACAAGATACTGTGCCGAATAGCGGTCATATCCAACGACCACGCAATAAATCTTGTATTTCTTACGTAGCATTTCAAACCATTCCGTAACATCTTCATACCGTACAAAGTTTTCCCCACTTGGACTTAAATATCCCAATTGAATAAATCTTGTATATGGTATTTTGTCTCTTTCCTCTAGCTCCTTAATTTTTAATGTTGGAAGCCAAAAATGAGTAAATATGTAGTCCTGCTCTTGAATTCGTATAACAACAGATGCGGCTGTTAAATCGGTTGTCTGTGACAAATCAATTCCACCAACTGCATATGTATGTGCAAAATCTTCAAATCTAAGTTCTTCACCTTTAACTTTGTTAATATCTTCTGCACTAAATAACGCTTCTGTTGAATTCTGTTTGATATTCGCGTATTTTGTTATGAATTCAGCCTTATATGTCGGTGAGCTATGGGCCTTTAAAATTTCATTCTGCAAATACTCATAAGAAACTGATATTCCAAGGTTTGGCATTGCTTTTCTTAATTCAATAGGATCATCCCATTTTTGAATATCATCAATCATATAAAAGAAAGGCAACATTTGTTTTTCATCAGACGTACCTAGTAAAACAGATGTTCCGCGAACAAATAATTCATCATATAATCCTTCATCAATATAGTTTGCGGTACTTACAGGAATATAAAGTGGATCAGGTCTTGCACCACCTGCCGACAACATAACGTTGTACATTTTCATACCCGCTTCACCTTCCCAGGCTGCAAACTCATCAAAGATTGTCAAATATGGGTTGAATCCGTCTGATTTTTTAGATGCAAAGGCAATTGGCTCCCATCGACAATTGTTCTGTTTCATGTAGATATCTGTTCTACGTTTTTTTACTCTTTGACTCAACGCTTTAGAGTGTTCCATCATTTGATACAGAACATTGTAAATGATCTGCGCTTGTTTTAACTTTGGCGCTATATTGTATATCTGCATACCTGCTTCATCAGATGTAAATCCCACATCAAGTTCAATACCTGCACAAAGAAATGATTTTCCTTGTTTTCGACCCATAACCGTAGGTATTTCACGAAACTGCCTTTTTCCATTCTTATCAACAAGTCCGAATATGCACGCAATATAGTATTTTTGCCAAGGCTCAAGCTTTACTTTTGTTGTTTTTCCTTCTACGTGATGACAAAACGTTTCAATAAACGCTATATGCATTTCCGCTTTTTTCTCATCATAGAAGAAATCTCCATTTGCTAAACCTCTTTCAACATATTGAAGATTAAGCTTTATCCACTTACCGACTACATCTTCACCCGATTTAATACGTTCTTTATAAATGTCTAGATATTTCATTTAAATCTGCTCATGAACTCATCCAATTCATCACCTTTTTTTCCGGATACTTCTGTCGTTTTTGAAAGTGAAGTAGGTGACAATCCAAGTTCTTTGCAGTACTTCATGATCTGATCACGTAATTGAACGGTAATAATGTAGTATGGTGAGCGCGATAAATTCGTTGCACCGCCCTTGTTTGTGTATTCAACAACCATCTGTAGTGATTTGTAGCCATTTGCTTTACTTGAATCTCTCCATTGCTTCATTGTTGAATCATATTGGGCCAATGCATCTGCAAGTGAATCAACCGCAACCGAATATTCAGGAGAAAATGTGCCTAAATTCTCTAGTTGTGAATTGATTCTTTTTTTCCATGCTCCTTTTTGCATTCATCATCCTCCCTTCCACATCCTATAAGCATTCCGTTTTCATCAAATTCAAAAGATGGTTTACGTTTGGAATGTTCTTCAGCATGACATAAGTCACACAACGCTTCCAAATTAGAATCGCCAAATAGAATGTGTACATCTCTATAGTTGTCCTGGTCAATGTGTATTTTGTGATGCACACAAGTAGACCTGGTATAGATACCTTTTTTCAAACATCTTTCACAAAGTGGATGTGCCTTTCTATACGCTTTGCTTTTCTTTTCCCAAGCCTTGCTTGAGTAAAATTTTCTAGCATAATTTCTAGCACCTGTTTTTGTTGCTTCTGAACCATAATATTTTTTCATATCGTTACATTCAAAGTTTTGACAATAACTACAGTTAACATATTTAAAGGACAACAAAAACTAACAGTAAATACTTTGAATGCAGTGATATGAAAAAGACCCATGTTTCCACAGGTCTTTCCCAACGGGCACTAAAATGAAACAATCCAAGAACTACCTTGTTTGTTCTAGAAGATGTTTTCCAATCTTCACGACTACAGAATATCACGGATTTTCTTTGTACACTGTACAAAATGAAGAAATTCAGATTTTACCCCCTCTCATGCACTCACGACCCAGTTTTTTTGAACTCCCAACGCCGTTCCCCAAAACGCAAAAAACTTTTGAAAGATAGGGGGTCTATGCTGATCTGATCCATGCCCTGGGCGCTTTCAGGGTTAAAAATCAAACCTATGCAGCTACCACCACACCGCACCGATCACGGCTTCAATCATATGACATTCATATATTTATTATTGTGTTGAAACATTTTTCAACATGCATTGTTGAAAGCATTGTTTCATAACATAGCCATGGCTCTATTAATAGAACGCGTGCGCACGTTCTTATATATGCAATAACTCTTGCATCACTCCAATGCATTGGATCATGTGCAACGCTCCATGCGTTCAGCGTGTCAATTGTCTTCCTGGATCTAGTGCAAGACCACATAAAAAAAGGACGCTCACAACGTCCATACATGTATATTTTTTAGGTCTGTTAACTATATGTTATAAGACTAGAACCGAACACGCTTAAAAGCCTTATAAATAGGCGCTTGCGTGCACGTTTCAAAAACAAAAAGCTTTTTGAAAAAATGAGCATAAAAAAAGACGGCTTTATATTTTAGTGCCGTCTTCAAATTCAAAATAACATTTGTATTTTGCGCCTATCGCTTGCGCCATTTTTTCTAGCTCTTCATCCGTGAACTTTTCGCGTTTGATTCTAGTACTTATATTTTGTTTGGTGCATCCAAACGAATCCGCTATATCTTGTTGATTCTTATGAGCATAAGCAAGCGCGGCTATAATTTGATTTTCTTTCATATAATATGCGCCCTCCTGTTCTATATTCATTTTATAATATCAAATATTTTTTTGCAATAATCAAACATTTATTTTATTTTTTCGCTTGACAATGTAAAACGTTCGTTTTATTATGTAAATGTCTTAAGAGACAAGCCACACGAAAGGAGGTGCAAACGTGGCAAAGTATAAACGTAGCAAACCGATGAAACGTCGCGATAGAAAAAAACGCGAAAAAAAAGAGCGCATGATTTCGTACCTATCCAAAACGTTCGAAATTATATACACGCTCTTAATCGGTGAAGCCCTCAAGCTTCTTGCTAAATATCTAAGTGACTTATTTTAGTCACTTAGGTACTTATATTATACCACGTTTTAAAATATGGAACTACTAAAAATAGCGTTATTACTATCGTTAGCATTCAATGCATATCTTTTAAAAAAAATGATTGAAAAGTAAGGAGGTAAAGATTATGTGTGAAATGAAAGCTTATATTACAAATTTAGGTAAATACAATGAGGGTTGTTTAGTTGGTAAATGGATTGATTTTCCTATCGATGAGGATGATTTTACAAGCGAACTTGAAAGCATTGGAGTGAAAGAAAACACAATGTATGAAGAGTGGTTTATCACTGATTATGATTGTTCATTGTTTGATATGTATGATGCATTTGGTGAATATCCAAACATTGACGATATTAATGAAGTGGCTGAAGCATTAGAAGACAATGAAAGTGAATTCACTGCATTAATGGAAGTATGCAGCTATACGGATGCATTAAGATACTTAGAAAGTGAAAACTATACTTTTTACGAAGGTATGACGTTGGAAGATGTGGCTTATGAAATTGTAGAAGAATGTTATAAACTCCCAGAAATTGCGCAAAGATATTTTGATTATAAAGCGTTCGCGCGTGATCTTTGTTTTGATGGATATTGTGAAACTTCGAACGGAGTTATTTACACATGCTAACACGTAGAAAACTCGACAATATGAGCGCCTTCCAGGTGCTCATACTTGCATTTTTAAAATTATATTTAGCAGCGTGCACATCTACATTGATTATGGGTATAATATTGGGCCTTTTAAATATCATACTACCACTTATTTATTAAATGCAGGAGGTCAAGCCATGGATATTTTAGAAGTTAAACTTTTGCATAAATATGCAAGAATAAGATCATATATGAATGATCTTATTTCTGGCAATTTTGTTGTGTATGATTTTCTTTATGAATGTTTAGTGGATCATATTGAATCATTTATTTATGATCTTGCTTATATTGAAAGTGAAAAAGTAATAAATATTTATTATGATCAACTATTGAGCGATTCTAAACAAGTAAGCAAAGAGCTTTATACACTTGTTATAAAGATTTTTGAAGATAATGAATGGAGGTTTTAAAAATGAATAACAAAGAATATATTGAATCAGTAGAAAAAAAGATTGATCAGCTCAACGCAAATAGTCTAAAGGCAAATAGTATAATGCCTTTTTCAATAAATAGACATTTAAATGGGCTATATGATCTCAGTTATGGCATGGATGTAATCGCATGGATGCTAAAACCGCGTGAACTTTGGCAACTTGTAAATACTTTATGTATTTTGGATATTTTAGGAGGGCTTAAAAATGACAATGTGGAAGCGTGAACGAACTCATTTCAATTATTATGTTACAAACGAAAGAAAACAACCGCACATTTATGTTGAAACGTTAGGGACTCCCAGCGCTTATACTGAAAAAATTTTAAAAGATCACGGTTTTAAGTTTGATCATAATAAATGCATGTATGCAGCAGCTCAAACAAATGAATTAAGGCTTTTTGTCGCTCATGATCTTGACAAGCTTTTCAACTATGATATTCAAATATATTTCAATACAGAAGCGAAAAAAGAACTTTTCGCGCCTGACATCCAAGAAATAAAAGATATCTGTTATTATTTCAAAATTTATAAATGCTATATTGATATTTTAAATAAGGACCTTTTTAAGATCTGTAAACCTGGATCAAAAAGCTTGCTAGCAACTTATAACACTAACTTTAAAACTATAGATGTTTTTAATAGAAACAAGCTTATAGAAAGCTATGCGTATAATAATGGTAAAATTGAAAAAATGAGTATTGAAAAAGCTGCACCAAAAAAGAAGAAGAAAGCAGCACCAGAACAACAAAAGATCAATATGGAAGAGTTTGAGTTTCCATTTTAGGAGGTAAAACGTATGGGATATATAGGAAATAAAATGAGCGTGCGCGCTTATGAAGCTTATGAAAGTGGTGAAAAGCCACTTTCTAAATGGTCTAAAAATGATATTATTGAATGCGTTTTAAATGTTAGAAATGACTTTCAAGAAAAAGAATTAAAAATTTATAGCAAAGAAGTTTTAAAAGTTTTTCTAATCTGTAGTTCTTGGCATCATACGGGATCATATTTCAATGAAACTAATTTCTATAGTTTAGATCATGATTTTATTGAACTATCAAAAATTGAAATAATCCAGGTACTTGAAAATAAGAAAAAAGATCTTGAAAAAGAGAAGAAAGAAAAAAAGATTTTAAAACTTCAAAAATGTATATTTTCATATATTGAATGGGCCGGAACGCGAAAGCATCCAAAAGCAATAGAAAAAGAATCATACGGCATCATAAAAGGATCATGGATATACTACAAAGACGGCAAAAAGTCATTGAATGGTAAATATATACATATTATTAAAGAGTTTGAACGTGCGCCACGCGGAACTGCTGCACTATTTAAGCAAATTGAAAAGGACTTGTAAAAAGTCCTTTTTTTAATGTCTTTTCAATTCTTTTTGAATCAGCTTTTTCTTAACTGGATTCGATGCGAAAAAATTCATGAAAAGTTTAGTTTTAAACTCATATTCTTTTTGATCCATTTCTTTTATATCCAAAACTCTTTTAAATATCACTATCGCAATAAAGTTTGCAAACAAATTTGCATCTTTTTCTATTTCCTGATTCTCATAGTGTTTGCTGCTTGAATCCTTATAACTTTCAAATTCTTTTTTCCATATAGAAACGCTTCTTTCATCTATAGAAAACACTTTTTGATTCTTCTTATATACACATGCATATTGATATAAATGTCTAATTTCATGAGCTAGATATATATAAACTAGACTTCTATCTTTGCATACATCCAAGTTCACACAAATTACATTTTCTTTAGGGTATAATGTGCATATGCTGGTATCTTTCACTTGAAAAAGTTCTTTATTGATTGGCTTATTTTTAAGATCATAAAACTTTTCATTTTCTTTGAAGAAAACTTTTGGAATCTTTATATTTAATAGTGTGCATAGAAAACTTACATAATCATTCATGCATCAATTATATCCGAAAAATTTTATTTTGAAAAACTTATTTATCTAGGATCGTAAACACTTTTATTAAATTTGATTTTGAATAAAGTTGAAAATAATTTGAATCCTTTTTACGATTATTTCCAATATCTTTATTCAATAACTTTGCAACCAAACTATCAAATTTTTCTTTATAGACTTTGAAATACCATAATTCTTTAGAACCATCTGTTTCTAAAGACATAATTTCTTCATTATATGAACATACAACAACTATTGTTTTATCTTTATAGCTTATATAAATATGTCTATGTAAAAACTTATCTTCAAACATTACAATACCCTCAAAAACTTATTTATCCAGGATCAGAAAAACTTTTTCTAATTGTTCTTGAGACGTTGGAAAAAACTTTTGAGATTCTTTTTCATGCTTGCATAGAATCGAACCGTCAAAAAACTTTTCTAGCAACTGAGAAAACTTTTCTTTCTTCACATAATAAACATAATTTACAGATACATCTTCATCATCATGCGCATTGTATTCAAAAACTTTTTCAACCATCTTAGAACAAACAACACCAATTTGTACATTATCATATCTCACAAAAACTTCTTTGTAAGAAAACTTATTTTCATCCATTCCATCACTCCTAAAAAACTTTCTACATATCAACTAATATTCTCATAAACTTTTTATATTCTTCATCTGATTTTAGATAAAACTTATTACAACCATTCATTACGTCTCCATAGTTTAAGCAATCAATTTCATTATCTAAAAACTTTTTATATAAACTTTTGAATTGAGATTCACAAATATAATGCTTAATAACTAGTATACCATTCTTATCATAATTACACCTAAGAAACTTTTCATCTGCCATATAAACACATACAACATGATTTTTGTATTGTACAAATAAACTTTGTGTATTATTGATCATAAAAAACTTATTAAGTTCATCACCTATATTTATATGTTTTTCTGTTAAAAACTTTGGTAATTTACATTTCATTTTTTTCCTCTTTTCTATGTCCGATAACTATATATTATCGGACTAACTACAAACCTTTTAAAAGCCTAGTAAATAGGCTACTTTGTAACACTTTTCTAAAATAAAAACTTTATGAATTTTTGAGTCATGCTATAATAGGCTCATGATATCAACTAAGAAACTTCTAAAGTACATAAACAGACATCCAAAATGTAATTCTATTCAAATAGCAAATGAGTTCTTCAAAGGAGACGAAAGAACATTAAAAATAGAGTTAAAGAAAATAAATCAATATTTTCTTTGCAAACCGTATAGAGATCAAAACGGCATACAGCATTTGTACGATTTTGATCTCTCGTTTGAAGGAAAGCAATATCTGAATACCAACTTTTCAGAGTGGTTTAGATTTTGGTTTCCTGTGGGTGTATCTATTCTTGCATTATGTGTATCTATTGTTGCTATTATTTTAGAGTCTCAAAATTAGCGATGACTATATACGCATATCAAAACAATTATCGATATAATCAAACTTACAGTAGAAATCGTTGATGATAAATAAAAGCAGATGCTTTCTCTGTCTGTCTGTAAATGCATTTTTTTTAATATCTTTTTCATTGTAAATAATATCCTCATCTTACTTCACCTGTTTCAATCATCTTTGCCGCTTGTAAAATTCCTGCCTTAACCCACTTAGATTGATCATCATTATCAAAAACTCTTTTTGCGTTCTCTCTTAAACCTTTAACAATAGTATCAATCGAGACTTCTTTGTTTTTCTTTTCAAGAATGTATTCAATAGCATCATCACATTTTCCAACCTTATTTGCAATAACAACAACATAGCCTTCATCTAATGCTTTTTGCAATTCTTCAAAACTTTTCCCATCAAAAATGTATGATCTGATTACTTTCTGCATTGTTCATCCTCACTTATTTATTCAAATCTCCATATAATTAATAACACCTGGTTATTGGAATTAAAGTAGTTATTCTTCCATTGTAGACAGGTATCAACGTAGTGCTGCAATGTGATGATGTATTAGACGATATATTATTTGAACTAAAATAAATAACAAATATGAGCAACACAATTACGGTAATCAGTGAACCAAACATAAGTATCTCAACAATATAATCCACAATCCATTCATATATTCTTTTCAGCACTTCAATCATTTAGTTAAATCTCCCATAACGAGCTTTTTAAGCTCTTTTTTCATTGCGTAATACATCTTCATTCTGCTACAGTACTTTTCTCCTGAAAGCTTCTCAAACGACTCTCCATTGATATAATGACGTTTCATATATAAACGAATATCATCATTTGGAATAAGATCAATAATTGTTTCAACTTCTCTCATCTTTCCTAAGATAAGATTCTTATCATCTTCAAGCACTTTTTCTTTTGAAATAAACTTTACAAGAACATCATTTGTAATGTCCTTATTTTTCTTTGAATCCAACCTTTGTTCAAACGATGGAGATTTTGGATCTGAAAATTCTTTTTTGCGAACCTCCAAATCCTTTAATATTCCATCCAACGATTTAAACTTTCTTTCATAGATCTTGAACATTTCAAGTTTTTTAATCAGTGTATCCACCTGAACATCTACATATTCTTCATAATCCGTTTTACTCATCTTATCTCCTATGCAATCTCTTCAATTTCCTCAATGCTGCATGATGGATGTTTCATATAGAACTTATACATCGCCATACTTTTTGATTCCTCCTGAACTTCCATCACACAAATATTATTGTCTTTGATATATTTAATCCTGTATTTCTTTAACATCCTTTTTTTCCTTTCTAAAATAAATCAAAGGAATTTGCGCATTAAAAATGCTCCATCCATTATTCAATAAATATTCGATATACTCTTTATTACGTTCATTAGCCCACGCTACCTTGTATTCATATTCAGGCTCTTTATTTTTTTTCAAATATTCAGGCACTTTTATTTTGCTTCTATCAAATTCTTTTGGTTGATATCCCTTCATGCTGATCATTTCATCTCCTCAAATCCATCATAAGAACTAGCATACATACATCTGTATGTAGCTAATTCCTTTTCCTTTTGTTCTAATTCAAAAATCATTTGCTTGTTCTGATATTCTAAATTGTTGATTCTTCCAGATACAACAACCGAATACAGAACCATTTCAATAATTCCACCAAAGAAAAATCCTACAATAAAATAAATCATGATTCATTTTCCTCGACAAACTCAATTTGTTCTCTATCAACACAAAACCTAGCACCATCATTAAACTCAATGTCATATAAATATTCATTTGAGCTAACAATTCCACGTATATTTTGTTTGTGTACTACGTTTCCAATCTTACCTACATAATAACTTTTGTATTTTCTAGTACTGCTAATCAATTCATTTTCGTATTTATCAACTAAATATAATAATCTAGCTTTACGCATTATTTGATTACCTCACAATTATCTAAGATTTCACAAATTGGAATTTTTGTATCAATGTCTTTAAAATATCCCTTTTCCTTCATCCCATTTAAAGAGTTAAATACTTCAAAACTGTATACATCTGAATAGCATTCTAATAATTCTTTTTCAAATTTAGTTAATTTATATTTTGGCTTTTCATATGGCTGCTTTAACCATCTAAATTTTCCTTCGATACAATCACAATTAAAGTCACATTCACTACAACCTGTGCCCAAGCACTGCGTAACTCTTCCATCAATTAGAGCAAAATCACTCATGTTTATTTTTGACAAGTATTCAAAATAATGTTCAAGATTCGTTTCTTGTTTTTGTTCTTCTTCAAACCACCCCAATTCCTTCATTTGCGTTTGAATAGCATCAAATAATGCAAAATCAATACTTAAAGCATAGTTGTAATCAGTTACTGCATCAAACGTACAATCTTTAAGATAAAATTTAATGCTTCTATATTCATAATCATCATTATCGTCATCATTCATATACAAAATCGAAGTACTGGTTTTAAGACAGATATATCCTAATTCTTTGAACTTTTCTTCCGCAGTCATTTTCTTTTATCCTCCAGTATCTTCATATCGTAACCGCTCGAAACAAATCTCTGTGTCAATTTGCGATTACAACGGTTACCTAATCTTTCATAAATTAATTCCATTTCTTCTCGTGTGAAATTTGTTCCTAAACATTTGTTAATTCTTAACAAAATATCATCTTGATACCTTCTATTTCTCCACTCTTGGCTATATCTCTCTACGAATGTACATTCTCTGCTACAATATTCCAACAATTTAAATTTTAAATCTGTGGGTGTATTTACATCACGCAAACAAATGTACAAATTTGTTTTTGGAATCAAAATAAGCTCGTTATTGTGATTTATGAATGATCCATAGAAGATATTCATAATTTTAGATATATAATTGGTTAAATCATCCTCTGTTCTTCCGTTCCAGGCATTTATTGCTGCTTCCTTTGATTCGTAAATGTAGATGCCTTGCGAACTGTCGGAATCAGTAGCAATAGGACAATCGCTTGTTGAATTACTTGTATCGTGCATAATCACATATCCAACTCCACTATATGGATTCTCTAAATATGATTCATCTCTAAAATTTCCTTCTTCATCTGTTAACTGTAATCTTGCTTCCCCGCCACAAAATGGACAAGGTCTTAATTTTTCAGTCATTTTCTATAATCTCCCCATCTTCAAAGTGATATTTCTCTAAAATATCTTCAAATTTTAGCTTAAATGGACTGTCTGTTAAGACAATGTAGTTCTCGTTTAACTCCTGCTCATCAAACAATCCAATAATTTGACCAAAACAATCATCAAACATATACCAGTTTGTAAGAGGCAGCATTGCAAACTGTTCGCCTTCCTGTATGCCTCTTTCTTTCATAAAATCTTTCAGTTTTTTAATTCCTAACATTTTATTACTCATTCCTCTCACTTTTATAACTGCCTGTTAACAACAATAACAATAAGAACCAATAACTATAATTTGCACACATATAACAAGTGATTCCAATTATTGCTAAATTGTATAACATACAAACTATTTCTCCCATTAATAATCACCTACATCATCATTTTCAGGCATTGGAATACATCTATTCTCAAACTTCTTATATGCATCCAAATACCATTCCTTTTTATCGCCGTTGTAAGTTAATTCATAATACATTCCATCATGTAGATCAGTACTCATTAAATACTTCCAATTCTGCAACGTCTTGCATTTCCATACAATATATGGTGTTTTATCTTCTATTTTAATGGTTATATCTGTCTTATCTAAATGTTCCTCTACGTATTTTTTAACAATTCTTTTTGCAATAATATCCATGTTCATATATCTTAAATCTCCTTTCCTAGTACCCCTTCGCTAATCTTTCTTTATTGATCTCATTCTTGCGAATATACTCTTTATAGATTTCTTCTAGCGAATATCCTAAATGCAATCCTAATGCGATTACGTAAGCTAATACGTTATCATCTCGTGTTAAACTGATTACACAACTAAATGCGTATGCCTGTCCGAATCCTAAATCCGTTTTCAACTTGTTGTAATTCCACTTGATGTCCTCGTATTGATAACATCCTGAACCAAACTTGATTTCGTACATCAATGCAAAGTGAACAACATCAATATATTCTTCAAATACCTTGGCATGGTCCTTAGGTTCTTGAGTGAACTTCCACCAACACCAATCAGCTTTTTGAGCGTGCATCAATTCTCCTAATTCATCAAACAATGCACTTTCTAATTGGCTTTTAGAAACATAGTCAACATTATGTTTCTTAAATACTTCCACATCATATGCTTTCTGTCTGCCTAGCATATCTTTAATTAATTCTGTACTTGTCATTTGTTTCTCCTTTAAAACAATCTCTTTTCTTCTACTCTCTTTAACCGATAACCAATCCTTCTATATTCCTCGTATACAGGCTTCCAAATCAATTCACATTGCTTTCTTTCGTTTGGAAGATATTTATCCATAACTTCCAACTCATCCTGTAGATGTATTGCAAATGGACATCCTTTACAACCTGTCCTTTGAAAATTGTATGGTGGGTAATAAAGCTTGCATAACTTAATATTTCTTTCTTTTATGTACCATTCCATCCAATCATCATTTACAGGATTTAAAGGTTTGAATTTAACAACTACATTGTTTTTAGTTAAAATACATCCTTCATGCATTGATCTAATTCCATCTTCGGCTTGTCGAAGTCCAATAATTGAAATTCTCCTTTTATTTTCTTCTTCCCATTTGTGTAATGGCTTTTTCTTCAACTCATTACAACAATTTGGACTTAAAGGAATATTGAAATCTTTTTAGAACTGATATTTAAGTATTTCTGGGCATTTGAACTTGGCAGATGCCTCTACTCCACTTGCCTTTACACCTTCATAATAATTTCGGTTTGTTTTTTCAAAATCGCCTTTTAATTGAAACCTTCGCACCTGTTCTGCGTGAAATTTTGATTTAAAAGGATAGTCTTTTTCTTTTAGCATTTGCGGAATGTTCACTTTGGAATTTACAATGGCAAATCTAAAATCATTTTCTGTCAATTCCTCAACGAACCTCCGTATGTCGTTATATTCAATGCCTGTATTCATAAATACTCTAGGTATTTTATTTCCAGGTATCGCTTCATCAATTAAACGATGTAATACTGTACTGTCTTTACCTCCCGAGAAAGAAATATAGAAGTTTTCTTCTCCATATTTCTCAATCGTCTTTTTTATTACTTCTATTCTGTCGAATAGAATAAAATCATTTTCTGTCATTGCACTATATCTCCACATATCTAACACCTAACAAATTGGTGCTTACTCCTTCTAACATCTTGTGGATGTAACTTCTATCGTAGTGTGTATCTTCTGCACATTCTTTTATTGATGAATAGACTTTATCGCCTATACAAACCTTCTTTTCATTCTGTGCAAAGCTCCAGCTTTTTACTACCTTTAGATTCCTTACATCCCTTTCCCCTTTAAGAACAACTCTCTCATTGTTTTTTAATTTGCCATAGAACGCTTCATAACACGTTCTGTAGATATATCTTGTTTTGTAATTAATCTGAACACTTGGTGCAGAGTGTGTAGGATTCCTAGGCTTCAAGAATTTCTTATTTCCATTTTTAAACACGCTCATGATTTGCAAATCGCTTGTAGCGTAATATCTTGTCCCTCTTTCAGTTTCTTCAATCAATCTGTATTCGATTTCAAACTTATCTCCATCAAATGAATTTGATTCATCTTCTATAAGAACACAACCTTTGTATTCTTTACCTTGCATCACAAACCTTTTAAACTGGCAAAATGTTAATCCTAACTCTCGCATTACATCTGTATCTGTTGTAAACCCCATGCATTCATTTGTACACGGTTCTAACATCATGTAATCCATTAGTCTATTTCACCTGTCGCTAAATATTCTTGCAAATTTCTATAAATGTTTTTTTCGTCTTTTTCAGACGCAACATTACTTGCTACACAACATGCTTTCTTTAAATAATCTAATTCTTCATCCGACATAACATATCCTTTAACAGATACCTTACAAATAATATTATTCTTATCTTCGGCAACAACTTCAGAATTGTTAACTTCCGTTCTTCTATGTTTTACATGATCTTTTCCAGTTAATAGTCTATGTAACCAAATTGTACAAAGTGGGTAATCAACACCTTTAAAATCAAGATACATTGATCGTAACTCTAATTCTTCAGTAAAATAACATGGATTGTATTTTTTTAACTCACCATCCACGTCAAATGCATCATATGGTTCTAAACCATTTTCTTCCATAAATTTCTCAATCACTTTTGATTCAATCATTCTATTTCCTCCAATTCCAATTCTTCACATATTTTTACGATTATAAATCCTTCTCTTGAACGCTTTTGTATTCCTCTTTTCTGTTTGGAACACATGGATCTAAATCCATTGATTGTTGTTTCTAAAAACGATGCACATTCATCTTCTGTTCCAATACAAACAGGAAGATCATCCTTGTATATTCCATATATTTTTCTTGCCATCAGTTCAACCTGTAATTCTTTCCAGGTTCTTTCTCAATTTCAAAGAAGAAACCATTGCACTTTTCAACAATTCGTCCAACTACCGCTTCATTTATATCAATCATTTCCTGACTTGTTCTTTCGCAGGATATGATCGTCTGCATGTTGTTGTTATAGCGATAATCAATCAAATCAAAGATTGCTTTATCGTCTAATCGATTGGCACTAGATTTAAACAAATCATCTAGATACAAGATTTGAGCGTGTTTAGCACGTTCTAGAAGTGAATAATCAAAGTTGCTAATAGAATTACTCAACTCGATGTATCTGACGTACAGAACACGTTTATTTTGTTCTAACAACCAATTACTGATTCCTGAACATAGATGTGTTTTCCCACATCCGCTCTGTCCTAAAAACATCAACCAATTGCAAGGCGTATGTTCTGCAAAATTGTTTTTACAATCCTGGATGTAATTCACTGCCATTTTTTTGATTGCTTCCTGCCACGGATCAGATGCAACGAAATCATTGATTCGTTTGTTCAACAAATCTTTTAAACCACTGTTCTTTTTGTTCTTCTCAATCCACTCACTGCGATAGATTGATAGTTTCTCACAGTCATTTCTTTTTGAACAGAACACCTTTGTTGCAGCTACCAAGTATTTCCCGTCATAATACGCTGGCTTTTCCCAAATACCACAAGCGCCTGCTGCCATGCATTTGTCACAATTGCTTTGGCAATGTTTGCTTTTAAGATATTTCTTATTTTCTTCATTTTGTTTTTGGATTATTTCACTAACTGACTGCATTACATTTTCATTCCTTTCGTGATCACAAAATTATTTGTTTTTTGTTTAGGTGCTACACTGTTCAGATAAATTTCAAACTTAGATCCAAACAACGTATCTGGTCTTAGATACTTATTCATCTCTGTATCGTTTAACCATTCATGCGCTTTCACATCAATCACAAGCTTAAAGTCTTCCAAGCTAAAACCTTCATTCCATCTAGCCCGAATCTTCTCTCTAGCAATGCGATTACTGTGTTTGTAATGTTTTGAACATTTAGAATTCAAGTAATCAATAATTTCAACATAAGGGATTGTTTCTGATGCTGATAAATCAGTGTCGTCGGAACTTTCTTTTATATTTCTTTTATTAACTGTGTTACTAACTGTGTATATAACTGTCTTAGATTGGTCATTTTTGACCATTGTACATTGGTCATTTTTGACTATTCTACAATTGCCATTTTCGACCGTTCGATTAGTCACTTTTGACCAATCGATAGATAAGGCACTTTTTAACTTTTGCCCTACTTCTCCAAACGCATACCAAGTTGTATGATTCCATGGATTTTCGTTATAGTTTCCCTTAACTAACAAGTCCAGTTCAACCATTTTATTTAAGATTCTTTTTATCTTTTGAACATTCCAATACGGGAACATTTTATGCAATCCTTCATATGTATTGAACGTCCAATACCTCCCCTCCTTAAAGTTATAATCATTTGCTTCGTTCTTGCTGATCCAAAAACAAAACATATCGAACATGATAGCTATTTCAACTCCATATTCATTCGCAATTTCTGCATCAAAACTGTGTTTCATTTCTTATCCTCAAAATAAAGATATTGTCTCTATTTTCTTTCTATTCCTTGTATTACTTTTAGGTAGAATAACAAGCTCATAAAGCCTTCCATCTACCTGATAAAAACGATATGCTGCACCCATGCAAGAAATGTTTTTTCTTTGTACGAGAGCAGCTGTAATTCCATATTCTTCAAACATATAAACTGCATCAGGAACTACCTGTAGAACCTCATATGATGCATTTTGAACCTGGATAACATCACCTGTATTAACATTAGTAGCTTCTTTCATTTGTTTCTCCCGTCTTGTATAATTACCTCGAAAAGAGGTAACTAAAATGTTAAATATTGATCCAAATTATATTCTTGCCCTTATTACTTTTGTAGCACTTATTTCTCCGTCTATTGCAAATTATATAAACTGCAAATACAACACTAAAATACGTAAATTTGAAATACTAGAAGACAGAAATTATCAGTTGTCAATTTTCAAAAGAGATATTTATTTAAATTATCTTGAATGTGCATCTTACATTATTGTTTCTAAAACAATGAATATACAAAGCGAGCAACAATATAAAACATATTTTTTAAAAGCTTTATCTATTTCAGATAATCAAATCACTGAATATTTAATCAGTATTAATGATTTAATTACTGATAAAAAATACCAAGATGCATTTGATTTGCTTCAAGAGCTATCTCCATTGATCCACAATCTAATTGAATTCGATATCTCTTTACACGAGCAAAAGACTGACAAGTAATACAATCACTATCTCATAGATCCAATAAATAACCACTCCTGGAAAATCCCATACAAAACAATTAACAACCGCTAAAATAAGGGCCATAATAATTATTACCGCCATTGTTGTTGTTGCTGTCATATTACCTACTTCCTTTTTGCATAACTCAATGATTCAAGATTCTGCTTTTTCATTTTCCGTGTTGTGCGAACATAGATTCTTGTAGTTTCTAAACTAGAATGTCCAAGAATATCCGCAAGTTCTGCAATCGCATTTTCACCATTCTGCATCAAATACTGAATCGCGAACAAATGTCTGAATGCATGAGGATGTACTTTACCAAGCTTAATCCCTCTGCATTTACCAGCAACTCGTTTTAAGTCCCTGGATAACACACGAGCATTTACAGGGCTTTTCTTATCAGAAGATGTAAATATATACCCTTCTTCAATTTTGTTGTCCTTGCAGTATTTAAGGAGCTCACGACGCAAGTCAGAACGAAGAATGATTCCTCTACCTTTTCCTTTGTTCATAACATACACATTGTCATCCGTTACTGCTTCTACAGTAAAGAACTGTAATTCGCTCAAACGAATTCCCGTATACCCAAACACCTTCATGATCTCGTATAAGTCCATACGATTGATTTCTCGGGCTTTTTTCAGTAATCTTTGAAATTCATTAGGTTCTAGAATATCATCCAAAGAATCATCTTTCTGGACTCTTACGTTCTTCAATAAGTTCTTTGAATAATATTTTTTAAGTTTCAGGAAATTAAAATCATCATCCGAATCAATGATTTCGCTATATTTAATAAATTTATTAATGATCACAATATAGTTGTTTACTGTACTGATTTTATAATCATGCAGCAGTTTATATTTAACACCAACTATATCGCTCTTTTTTATTTCACCATCAGGCAATGAGTTAACAAACAAGATAGTTACATGCTTGTATTTTCGGATGGTATTCTTACTTTTTTCATCCGACGTTTCTTCTTCGATAAACCCGTCAATTTTTGTTTGTAACTCATCCTTAGTCATATTACTTAACTACCTGGATGATTGTTGAAACCAAGATCTTAGTAGATAAAAATACGCATACATTCAATGCAAGTAAAGCAATATTAATGAATGTACATGCGACTACATAATTCTTTGCCTTAGGCTTCAAATTAATGAGATACTTGTCATCTAACTTATTGATCTCATAATTATCGAAATCGGGAATCACCCAATTTTCTTTTTTTTCTTTTTCTTTTGCCATTTTATTTCTCCTTATATAATAGTGATTGGAGGTGAAAAGAAATGTCTGATTTAGCAATTCAAATCCATAAATTTGTCCTAGCAAACAAACGTGGAGAAGAAAAACTATGCAGTTTAGAAGATGTCACAGATGCGTTCCCTACTCATTCTGAAGATCAAGTCAAGAAAGCACTTCACGAATTAGGTGATAACGGCTACATCCGTTCCTTTATGAACGCCGACAACTTCATTTATTACGTATTCAGTGTGATAGAATAAGTATTAGCACTCTTTTGAGTGCTTTTCTTTTTGCCTTACCCTTTCATGAATCGAATATGCTCTATCTTGATGATCTATTCTTTTCACCAAAATCCAATCCTTAGCCAAAATATCTTTTGTTGTAATTCCTGCCATGCGAACAATATATCCTTTAAAAGGAATATAAGCACCATAGCCATAAATAGCATTATCAAACGGCACTAAATAGCCATTTACAGTTGTTAGGAATGAGTTCTTACGTACCATTCCCATTTTTCTTTTCTTTGCCAACTTAGTAGCTTTAACAATATTCATTTTTTTATTTCTCCTTTTAGAAACTGTGATATAATGAATCTGTGAAAACTATATCGCAGTGCATTACTGCCCTAGCACTCTTGGCCAAGAGTGCTTTTTATTTGTTCCTTCCAAATGTCATTCAATGCGCTTCTAGTCTCAGGAAAATACTCAACAAACAACGGAGTGGGAACTGCAAGAATCTTTCCAAGCATAGTGTCTCGATATGATCCTTCAAATATTTCACCCTTTTTATTTTTTTGTCTGCGTAGATTATGTAAAATCTTTCTAGCCTGTGTATCCTTTACAGGTAAAACAAGCATCACATCTCTAACAGTCACATATGCTTTCATTTCTTTTTGCTCTCCTTTCCGTTATGTTCATGTGTATAATTGATATGGAGGTATAACACATGAAGTTACTAAATACTTTTAAATCACTACTCGATATCGCCAATAAAATTATTCCTAGTTTTAGAATCATACGTTTTAACTCAAAAGTAATTGATTATGAGTTACAAAATAAGACTACTTTGCTCTATATTCACCTTATAAACGATTCAAACTGTGATATAGAAATAAGAAACATTTCCATTGTCGATAACGATAAAGAATATCCTGTTCTCTTAGAACCTACCCTCATTAAAGTTGAAGGCGGTAAAGCTCAATATTCTTCTGCACTTCCTTTTCAAATGAATCCAAGGACGTCAAATTACGTTTATTTAATATTCCGTAATTATGAAGGAAGGTCTTTAGAGATTGATAATCTTCTCTCTTTGAAATTTCAAATAAATCGTAAGGAGTTAGTGATAAATCAATTCCTACCTCGTAAATCTTATTATCTGCATAATAAGCGGAGGTAATTACATTTCCTTTTTCCATAACATTCTCCATAAAATATAAAAAGCCCTGTGTAAACCTAAATAGTGGAATTTTACACAAGGCCTAAATTTACATTTGTTTTGTACACACATAAATGGTATACTACAGATGGCCTTGTGCCATAGTGATGATGTTCTCAATGTCGCAAACACGGAAGCATCTCACGTATCATTAGGGTTCGTGTCCAGTCGCCAAACTTAAGCACGTTCCCTATAACTATTTAAAATCATCTATGAGCTTTCTGACACATTCAGAACGGCTCATTTTTTCTTTTTCACATATCTCATCTAATTTTTTTAAAGATGATTTTGTTAATCGTATATGAATACGAATATCTTTTGGTTCTCCTATTACAGGTCTGCCCATCTTAGACTTTGCGACTTCATCCATGCCACTCCTTTCCCACGAAACACACTTTTGTGTGTCTCAATGTCGCACACTCACTATAACTTATGTGTGCCTAAATGTCAAACGGATTATGACGAAAATTTCCACTATTCAGTTTTCAAAGAACTATCGGACTCGGGATGTTTATCTGAGTCCGTTTCTGAGTCTTTTCTTTTGCTCTGAGTCAAAATACACGCGATATATCCTTGGTCATATTCTTCGATGTCGTATCCCATCTTTTTTATCTTTTCCAAGGTTTCTTTGACATTTTCATCAGCTGACATCACATCCCTCCTTTCAAGTTAATTACATTAATATTATAGTTAGTTAAAATAACTTTGTAAACAATAATTTGTTATTTTAGTTAACTTCTACATTTTCTTTTGTTATAATACATTTAGCTATAGAAAGCTGGTGACCTCATGGAAGAAACAATTGGGCAACGGATAAATGTTGTCAGAAAGAAATTAAATTTAACACTTGAAAAATTTGGTGAAAAAATCGGAATTTCAAAAGTTTCCGTTAGAGCCATAGAAAAAGGAATAAATAACCCATCAGAACAAACTATAAAATTAATTTGTAGTGTATATAACGTTGACTATGCATGGTTAACTCAAGGTGTTGGAGAAGATATTTTTATTTCCATTCCTGAGTCAAAGATAGATCAAATCATGGAAGATTATGGCTTAACTGAAAAAGAGCGACCACTTGTTCGAGGATATTTGGAAGCACCCGAAGAAGTCAGACAACAAGTTGCCGATTATTTAAATTCAATTGTTGAAAGAGAAATAGCTAGAAGAGAAAAAGAAAAGAGTAACAAGAAATAACTTGTTACTCTTTGTTTTATGATTCTATTGGATTGTTTTAATCTTCTGAATCTTCATTTGATATTTTTGCAGATGGAAACGCTATAACTATTTTGTAATCATCATAAGTTGATGCATCGTCTAAGTCAACGTGGTTTGGACTTATATTAAAATTTTGTTTGTCTTTATAATCTAAATCGCTAATATACTTACCTGTTGAACCAATTAATTTTTTATCTTTATAGAATACACCTATAACTTCTACTTCCGATACCCCTTCAGGATATTCCTCCAGGTCACTACAAATTGATCCAACTAATTCTTTATGTGTTTTACCTTCAGGGTTAGAACCATAATTTTTCACATCATCAATTCGAGTATCTTTTAATTTGAAAAGATCATTTGATTTTTTTCCTTTAGCTAAAGGTTCAGAAAATCCACCTGAGTTTTCAATATCTTCTATTCTAAATTTAACTTTAGCAGGTTTTTCACTCACTGCGGTTACGTACCAAGAAATATATGTATGATTTTTAGCTAATATATAACCAGTATACATTCCTTCTTCTTTAATGCTATATCCATCTTCATCTTGGCAATCAATAAATAACCCTTGGTAATTGTTTGCATCATATGAATTTGGGTTAATCACTTCTACTGAATAATATACATCCCATATACCATCTCCTCTATCTTGAATATCATAGTAAGATTCTCCAATTTCCAACGATTGATTTTTTATAGCATTATCTTTATTTTCTGTTGATGATGTATTGTTGTTTGAACATCCAATTAAACATATAACCATCATTAAAGATAATGCTAATGATAAGTACTTTTTCATAATTCACCTTGCATGCCCTTTCATATTTAATATTAAACGATTTACGATAATTATTCTAGGATTTCATCCTATCTTCTACTTATTTTTTAAAATTTGCGCACTAATACCTATATGTATTAGTGTTATTCATTTTTAGATGATAACAGAAGTCTTTGTGCATGATTATATAGAATTTGCAAATCATCCACATTAAGTTTTTCTGCTAGGATAATTAATTTTGTTATCCATAAATCCCTTTTCATAAGATCATCCCTTTCCATTCAGTTTTTATGAACAAAAAGGAAAACGTTTTCCTTATTCTAATATAAGTCTTAAATTTTATATGTCAATGCTTGTTTAGTATTAAATTGTACAAATATGATACTAAAATGTGCAAATGGTTATATATCACATTGCCAGTCTCGAATTTTTTCGGGGGAGGGGTAGATTTTTTAATGAACTTTTGGTTATATCATTAATAACTGATTTTGTTTTGTAAATATTTATTAATATTTTCTATTTTTCATTACCCTTTTTAAAATGTGATGTTATTATTCATGTGTACATGATAAATGTTTTAGGCTTTTTTCTATTTCCTCAAGAAAAGATTAGCAGAGAATGAAAAACAGATAGTGGTGTTGAGCAGCATACACTATCTGTTTTTCTTTTTATGTATTTGTTATGTACGTGGTGGGGCGATAGTTCCCACATCTCATCAGGATTTACATCCCTACTCTTGACATTTTCATGCGCGGTAGCCATCTTTCTATCCTCACGTACACAATCAGAATGTTTTCTTTTAGTCGATAGACCTATCCAGATTGAGGTAAACACATACAACCCTACAGAAGCTATAAGCACTATGCATACTGGAACACAATGCTTAATCATAGCTTAACAGAACCTAATCTGTAAAAGTCTTAGTCACAACATTATCTCTTATAACGAGTGTTCTAGCTAAGACCTAGTTAATAAGATGCTTAACACATTTGCTAAGCTACATTAATCTTAATCAAGTCATAGTTTGCTTGTCAATTACAAGTTTTAACTTTTATTGATTAGTCATCTGATTTGATATCATTTAAATAGCAGATTTTTTAATCATATTTTCTCCTAATAAAAAAAGGAAGCAGTGTCGTTTTCAAGACTGCTTCCTCAAAACTAATGTTTTTCCTTGCACCTGCAGTTTAACACAGATTAATAATAGATGTCAATTTTATAACAACTTATTCATCATATCAACAACGCTCTTGTCTTTTGTATCAAACCAGTGTGCATATATTCAGTGGTATACAACTATGTTACTACCAAGGTTCATTTAAATATTACAGCACAATATCAATCGTTTTTATTCTTATTGTATAAAAATGATCCTATCAAAAAGGCAAGTGGAGTAAATATAGCCACGAAGCCTTTGTTATTCATGCCTTTTAAAACAAAATATATACCAGCTAACAAAACAATTATACAAATGATAAAAGCCATAATTTGCCCAATCAATGTACTACGAACTTCGCTTTTTAGCATTTTCATTTCTAGTGATTGTCTATGTTTTGCCTGATCTTCAGCCATCTTTAATATACGATCACCTGCTCCAGGTGTTACTTGTTCATATCTTGCAAAATCATCAGATGGTGGTAATGGGCCACTGAATGATTTTTGCATAGCCATCTGAACAAATTCTATTTGTTCTTCTTTTGGCATTTTGTCAAACTCATTTTCGATGTTATTTAACTCATTACTTGACTTTGAATTGAGCTGGGTTTCTTTCATAATCCGACATAGCCTTTCTAATATCATTTCCAATAGTAATCCAATCATTTGAAAGGCTTGCTGCATCATCCACAAACGTTCCTATCTTTATTTTTTTTATATTACTACCATTTATATCCATAACTTTACTTATTCCATATCCAAAACTAGAAGTCGCAAACGAAAAAACATTCTTTTTCATAGCTTAATTCCTCCTATTCCACTTAAATATTACTTTAAGTGGAGAGAAAATACAATACTTTGTTAGTCGAAACTAACACTTTCACAACAACTTATTCATCATATCTACAATACTCTTATCCTTTGTATCAAACCAGTGTGCATATGTATTGTGCAATGTTTCAACTGTATCTCCTAAGCGTTTGGCTATGTCAAAATCTGAGAATCCAGCACCTGCCATGTTATTAATTAGAAATGATGCATGTGAATGTCTAAAATCATGAATTCTTATTTTAGGCAATCCATCATCTTTTTCTTTTGCCTTATTGTATGCATCATCAAATCTTCTTTGTACTGTCTGAGGTGATATTGGTTTATAATATCCAAACACAAATTTATCTTTTGTGAAATCATCCCATTTAGAACATTCTAAAAACCATTCTCGAAGCATTTTAGACAATGTATTAGGCATTGTGATAGTTCTATAGCTATTGTTTGTTTTTGGCGGTGTAAGCCATTTATTAGGGTCTTTCTCTTTGTATCTATATGTTTTGTTGATGTCTATAGTTTGTTTTCTAAAATCAATGTCCTTCCACTGTAGGGCCATAGCTTCACCTTTTCGTAATCCCATATAGAATAAAACAGAATAAAAACATTTCATCATTTGTTCATCTACTTCTTCAATAAACAAATCAAAATCATATTGCTGCCATATTGTCATTTCTTCTTTTCTTTCATTCAATCTAAGATCACGTTTTACATATGTCATTGGATTGGTTGGAATGTATTCAGAAGTAACGCCAAATTTATATAGCTTATTTAAAAAGAAATATATTCTTGATACATATGCCTTTGAATATTTATCATCAAATTTGTTGATCAAGTTTTGCATTTGCCTTTTATCTAGAAAATCAATATCTTTCATTTCCTTAGAAAGAACATTGTACAAATATTCATCTGATTTTAATGTTGATTCTTTTACGTATTTTTTATTATATTCTTTAAAAGCTTTATACAGTCTGTCAAAATTCATGTCTGATGGAAGCATAAAGAAATCTTTTCTGAATTCAACCTCAGCTTTTTGTGCTTCCCATTTAGAATCAAAACCACGCTTACGATATCTCTTTATACATTTGCCATCTTTATATATTTTTCCAGCAAACATATATTTTCCTGTTTTCTTATCTAGTTCTACTGCCATTTTATGTGCCCTCTTATATGTCCATAATATGCAAAAAAGGGGTATAATTCAATATTTTAATATCAAATTATACCCCAAAGTACCCCAAGACAAATAAAAAAGCCTTTAAATAAAGGCTTAAATTTCAATGGAGCAGATGAGGGGAATTGAACCCCCGTATCAGCCTTGGCAAGGCTGTGTTCTACCATTGAACTACATCTGCATGAATGGCGGTCCAGATGGGACTCGAACCCACGATCTCCTCCGTGACAGGGAGGCAT
>OFOU01000284.1_pt1 | contig 46203 bp, 35 predicted proteins | sample 1542061 | NCBI WGS metagenome assembly OFOU01 (sample SAMN04209239, study PRJEB22552) | human gut metagenome | biome: gut; material: feces | host: Homo sapiens | place: USA: Oklahoma
GCGATCGGTGGCGAGCTGATGTTCAGGAAGTCCTTGTGACACTTCGCCATCCGGTTCAACGCGTACCACGCTGTCGGCAATTGCCCGGGCGTGCAACGGATGATGCGTCGACATCAGCAGGGCCATACCCGAATTTTTCAGCGTCACCAGCGTGTCGAGCAGACGGATCTGATGCCCAAAATCCAGGCTGGAAGCGGGTTCATCCAGCAACAAAAGGCGTGGGCGTTGCGCCAGCGCGCGGGCAATTAACACCAGTTGCCGCTCTCCGCCGCTCAGCGTGTTCCAGCGTCGGGGCGCCAGGTGAGAGATTCCCAGCATCGTCATCTGCTGGTGCGCATTTTCACGCTCTTTAGCGCCGGGAACCGCAAATGCCGCCAGTTGCGGGGCCAGCCCCATCATCACCATGTCCAGCGCAGTGAAGGCAAACGCGCCGTCATGTGCCTGAGGAACCCAGGCGATAGCGGCGGCGCGTTGCCGATCGCTGAGATGATTTATAGCGACGCCATCAAGCAGAATGTCACCGTGAAGCGGCGAAAGAACGCCGAGAATGGTGCGCATCAGGGTGGTTTTTCCACTGCCGTTGGCCCCAATCAGACAACAGACGGAGCCGGGCGAAACCTGAAATGAGACATCGCGTAACACGGGCTGGTGACTGTGGTATCCCAACGACGCATGGCGGAGGGTCAGAAGCGTCATGGGCGATTTCCTCGAAGCAAAAGCAGCAAAAAGAACGGTGCGCCAATAAATGCCGTCAGGATCCCCAGCGGGATTTCTGTGCTGCTCAGCGTGCGGGCAAGAGTATCGGTGAGCAGCAGCAAAATGGCGCCGATCCCCATAGAAACGGGCAGCAACTGCTGGTGGTTATTGCCACTGAGGAGTCTGCCGATGTGCGGTACAACCAGCCCAATCCAGCCGATAATGCCCGCGATGGCAACGGTACAGGCGGTGATTAACGTTGCGCAGACGATCAGTCCCAGTCGTAATCGCGAGACATTGATCCCAAGCGATCGTGCTTCATCATCCGACAGGGTGAGCAGGTTCATGCGCCAGCGCAGCAGCAATAGCGGGATCAGCCCTGCGAAGATCAGCGGTGCCGAGAACCACAGATCGTGCAGCGTGATCGTCGATAAACCGCCAAGCAGCCAGAAGGTGATAGACGGGAGTTGGGTATACGGGTCGGCCAGCGTTTTGATGAGTGAAATTCCCGCGCCGCATACCGTGCCCAGCGCAATCCCGACCAGCACCAGCGTTAACACCGGGTCGTGACGCTTGACTCGCCGGGTAATCAACCAGACACCGGCGACCACGAATAAACCGCCCATGAACGCATACAGCTGAATGAACAGGATCGGTAAACCTAACAGGATTGCTAAACAGGCACCTAAACCCGCACCCGCCGCCACGCCGAGAATATCCGGCGAGACCAGCGGGTTGCGGAACATGCCCTGATAGGTGGTTCCTGCGCCCGCCAGCGCCGCGCCGAGCAGCAATGCAGCCAGTATGCGTGGCAGGCGGATTTGCCAGAAGACGATTTTGTCCTGCATTGGAACTCCATCTGCACCGGCCACGAGATTCAAAACCTGTTGTGCATCCAGGCGATACGCGCCTGATACCGCGGCGACGCTCGCGCAAAGCACCACCGCAGCAATCATCAGAAAACCGAGGGTTGATGTTTTCATCAGACTGCCACCAACCTTTGATACTGTGCGTCGCTTAGCGTGGTGTGCCAGAACAATTCACTGTAGTTCTGCATATCGGTTTTAAAGCTCGCTTCAACCTGTGGATCAAGCCAGGCGTGCAGGCGGCGTAACCCCAGTAAACGGTTGATGCCAGGAGGTGCATCCAGCCAGCCAAACGGCAGACCGCTGAGAAACAGAATGCGCCGGTCAGCAACCGCTTTGACCCCTTGCCAGACCGGATCTTCTCGTAGGAACTGCGCTGTCACTGCATCCTGCACCAGGATAATATCCGGCTGCCAGCTGAGCAGATTTTCCATTGAGACCTGTGTGAGCCCCTGTCGTCCGGGGATGTGCGCCACATTGTGCAACCCCAGTAGTTCTGCTGCTTCGGTATGCAGAGAACCTTGTAAACCAGTCTCCAGTCCTCTGGCACCGCGCGCGGCATAAAAACGCAGATTCGCCGCGGGTGAATGCGAGAAAGCTATTGCATCATCGATAAATCGACGGGCCAGCGCGGCCTGCATTGCGGTTCGCGAGACGACGCCCAATACTTCACCGACTGCGCGTAACTGTTCTGGGGTATGGCGCAATTCGCCGTTAATCAGCAGCCAGGGAATGTGTGTTTGTGCGCTCACTTGTCTGGCCTGAGAAAGCCAGGTTTCATCGGCATTACCGCAGTCAATAACCAGGTCAGGTTTAAGCGCCAGGAGTGCTTCAAGCGAGAGCGTGCTGGCGCGCCCCGCCAGCCTGCCGAGTTTCGGCAAAGTCCGAATGTTATCGTTAAACGGGATGACGGTCTGGCGAGAGAAATCAAAGGAGGAAAGCCCCACCAGTTTTTCCGGTGCGACGGCCAGCAGCAGCATGTCAGCAGGCGCGCCCGCGCTGACCACGCGTTGGGTCGTTTCTGGCTTCGGAGAGTCTCCAATGGCCACAGTCAGCGAGGTTTGAGCAAACGCGGGAAGATGGCGTAGCAGCAGTGCAGATGCCACGAGTTGGGCAAACATCCGTCTTGTCAGTGGCATTATTGTTATCCTGAAGGTTACAAAATCGCTATATATTTACATATACAGCGAATAAAAACATGTTCAGAATCAATTTCTCACGGATGAAAACCCCGGATACCCCATAAGGGCTAGAGGCCATAGAGACAGCTGGAAGGGGGAAATATAAGAAAGAAAAATCCGCGACGAAGCGCGGATTCAGGAAGTAAAACGGCTCAGGCTATGATGTTATGGCGTCGGTTGAGTCTGTTTTTTAGACTCGACTGGCGCTGTACTTGCCGGGGTAGGTCGTGATGCGGGTACGTTGTCACAGGGCTTTTCTTTGGCGCAAATCAGGTCGAGCATTTTCAGCGTTACGCCGTTGGTCCAGCCGAAACCATCCTGCAACGGATACTCACCGCCGCCACCGCCGGTTCCAGTGGTGCTCACGTCATACTTCTCAACCAGCTTTTTCTCGCGATCGTAGGTGTGTTGAACATTGGTGAGGAATCGCCAGGTCACGTCCATGGCGACAGTATCCTGACCGTAATTCTGTAACCCGGATGCTGCTACCCACTGGAGCGGGGCCCAGCCATTGGGGGCATCCCACTGCTGGCCGCTTTTCACCGACGTGGTAGCAAGGCCGCCCGGTTGCAGCAGATGTGCCTGGGTGGCCGTGGCGACTTTACTGGCACGATCTTTTGCCGCTGCATTGACATATAGCGGGAACAGGGCGGCAGCCGTGAGCTGGTTGCGTACTTTGTGGCTTTTCAGATCGTAGTCGGCATACCAGCCTTCTTTGTCGTTCCACAGGTACTTCTCGATCCCTTTTTGTCGGGCATTAGCGAAGCCATCGTACTGCGCCGCTTTGGCATCATCACCAGCAGCCTTGCTGGCGAGGGAGATCATTTTTTCCATTTTGTACATCAGCGCATTGAGATCGACCGGAACGATGCTGGTGGTGCGCAGAGTGCCCAGCTGATTAGGATTGTCCATCCAGCGGGAACTAAAATCCCAGCCGGACGCGGCAGCTGAACGCAGGTCGCGGTAGATTTCTGTGGCCGGGCGGTTCGGGTTGCTTTTAGCGGTGGCGATATCCTCTACCCACGACTCTGGCCGAGGCGAATCGCGCTCATCCCAGTAGCGGTTCAAAATGGTGCCGTCATCCAGTTTAACTACGCGCTTATTTTGCTGACCGGGCTGGAGTGTTTCGACGCCTTCCATCCAGTAGCTGTACTCTTTGAGCATCTGTGGGAGGTATTTTTTCAGCGCGTCATTCCCGTCGTGCTGCGCCAGTAGTTCAACCATAAAGGCAAAGAACGGCGGTTGCGAACGACTCAGGTAGTAGGTGCGGTTGCCGTTAGGAATGTGTCCCCAGGAATCAATCTCGTAAGCGAAGTTTGCCACCATGTCCGAGACCTTATCCCAGTGATTGCTCTCGGCAAGCCCCAGCATGGTGAAATAGCTGTCCCAATAATATATTTCGCGAAAACGCCCGCCAGGTACCACATACGGGTCCGGGAGCGGCAGCAGCGAATCCCATTTTTCAGCGTCGGTGGTCGAACGAGTGAGTACCGGCCACAGGCCATCGATATGTTCGCGTAATGATTGCCCGGCCGGGGGCACGTATTTCTCGCCGACTTTCGGCAACGTAAAATTCACCTCGACAAAATGACGTAAGTCGAATCCGGACTGGTTTTTCTGCATCCGGTAATCGGCAAGGATCATTAATGGATCGCTGTTTGGCACCGCGTCCGCAAAGGTTTTCTGGTCAGGAAACAGTTTGGCTGTTTGTACATCGTTAAACAGGGGGCCAAGCAGAATATCAGGCGGAGCAGGCGTAGCGGCTGGTGCGTCCTCGGCGTTGACGGTAAAAGAGGAAAGGGCAAAAAAGGTGCTTGCGAGCGTCAGTTTTATTGCAACAGAGAGCAGGCCAGGATGGCGAGTTGCTGGCGTTATCATCGGTTAATCTCCTTAGCGGCGTGCCGAAGTAGCGGCATTTACCATGAGAAAACCTTAGTTCAGGAATGACCGTTTCGCGTGATCGGCTCCCCATTTTGCGAATAAACAGACATTTCCCGACGCGAATAGAGAAGAAGCACACCCTTTGTTGGAAAGGGTGTGCTTCGGTATCAGTTTGCGCGGGTTATCCGCTGTGTGACACAGTCAATGGTCAGAGTATCGCCCATCTTGATGCTATCGAGAGCCGCGCCTTGCTGACACATCCAGCACAGACCCATTTCACGAGCGATAATCGCCGGATGCGAGGCTTCGCTGCCGTCCCGCAGGCAGATACCTTTGATGGTCTTCGGATCGAGTTGCAGGACCGTAGACGGATAAATGACATCAGCGACCAGGATAGTGGGGCGCAAGAACGCGGGAATTTGTGCGCTCTCTCCCGTCAAATGCTGCAGTGAACGGGACAGCAAATCTTCAATATCAATGTATCGCGCCTGCAGATAAGGATCATCGAGCTGTAAATACTGCTGGCTGAGATCGCTCAGCACCTGATGCCAGGCCCAGGCGGCGCTGCACTGCTTTTCGCGCATTACATCGCAGGCCATTTCAAACAGTTCAGGATCGTCCAACAGCGTATGGTGACCGGAGAAGATGGCGGCGATATCTGCGGAATATCGTTCTTCAGCAAGTGCGGTGAGTTCGCTCAGATCGTTCAGCGTACTTTGGATGGCGGTCTGTAAACGCTGCTGCTCAGCCTGGAGTGATGTGGCTGGCTGCGGGTTTACCTCGGGCGAGAACGGCGTGTAACAGAATGCCGTCCCCGTGACTTTTGAGGGAGCCTGAGTTGCCTTGTTATCAGCATTAGCGGACTCGAGCGATTCACCAAAATTCTCTGCTGCCATCTGTTTAAATGCGGCCAGCGCATCCTCTGCCTGTTCGCCTTTGGCAATCAGGCGTAGCGTGTCATTACAGCGTACCTGCAGCAGAGCTATCTGATTCAGGCTATCAGGAACCACACACTTGCCGTTTTTCTCCAGCCATATGTCGGCGTTAAAACCAGACAACGCGGAAACCAGTCGCGAAGCCGGTCGAACGTGGATGCCGTTAGGGTTTTTCACCACAATGGCAACAGAACGGGCATCTGCATCGGGAGACAGTGCAGCAGATGCGGGTTTCGCTGCGGATGGCGAAGGTAAACCCAGTTGCTCACATTTGGCGTCGAGGGCGTTCATGGCATCACGGATGACCCGATCGATATCAGCACCCGCGGCGGCGCTAACCGTCGCGGCCAGTGTGCCTTCAACCAGTGGTGCTGCGCACAAACGCACTTTGGCGGAAATGCCAGGGTCGAGCAGTTCCAGCGCGGTTTCCGCACTCAGTAATGCACTACCGATATCCATCATCACCAGCACGTGGTCCGTATCGGCCACGGACTCGATGGCTTCCATCACCTTGATCGGATCGGTGCCAATCGGATTCTCAGGATCATCAATGCCTGCGGCAATGGCGATTTTGCAATCACCACCCATTAACATCTGCCGGGCCAGCGTCCCGACGCCTTCGCCCAGTTGGGCGCTGTGAGAAACAATAACCAGGTTTACCATCGCTTTATCCTTACTCTCTGGACGCCTGAGCTAGCATTTGCATCATAAACATAACCGACGTTGCGCCGGGATCCTGATGCCCAATACTGCGCTCACCAAGATAGCTGGCACGGCCTTTGCGAGCCTGCATGGTGATGGTGCTTTGCGCTGCGGCTTCCGCTTGCTGGCTTGCCGCTTCCAGCGCTGCCTGTACGCTTAACTTTTGCTCGCAGGACTGACGTAAGGATTCGACAACCGGTAGCCAGACGTCGCACATGGTTTTGTCGCCAGGTTCAGCCTTACCGCGGCTAATCACACCTTCTGCGCCATCACGCATCATTTGATACAGCTCTTCAAGCGTCAGGCTTTGATGAGCCTGAGTCACCTGGGCGGCGCGAATAAAAAAGGTGCCAAACAGCGGTCCACTGGCCCCGCCGACGCTTGAGAGCAGCACCATACCGGTGTTTTTCAAAATAAAGCCGATGTCTTTGTCTGCGATGGACGGCAGCTTTTCAACGACTTTGCTGAAACCACGATGCATGTTCAGACCGTGGTCGGCATCGCCGATCTCCCGGTCAAGTCCGGTGAGAAAATCACTTTCTGTGGTGAAGATCTCGCCGCAACGATAGAGCCAGTTAACAATTTGCGTTCTGTTGAGGGACATCATGAATCTCCTTATTTACCCCAGTTGAGGGCAGGGGTGTGAACCGGTGCATCCCATAAGCTCAGCGTTTCGTCATCTACCTGTAACAAGGTGATCGAGAAACCGGTCATATCCAGAGAGGTACAGTAAGAACCGATCAGGTTGCGCTCAATGACGATGCCTGCATCCTGACAACGGCTTTCCAGGCGGTTATACACGCCGAAGAGTTCAGACAACGGCGTCGCGCCGAGATTATTGACCAGCGCAATAACGCGATCGCCACTTTGTAACGCACGCTTGCTTTCTTTACCTTCCTGCCACGCGCCCTGAACGTTGTCCCAGTGGCGGAGTGTACGGCTGTAGTTACCGTTTTCCAGCAGGGTATCGAACATTTCATCAACGGTCTGATCGAGAGAGGTGAAGGGGCGACGGTCAATGCCGGGTTCCCCGTGGATACCTACGCCAAACTCCATTTCGTTATCCTGCAGCGTGAACGACGGTTGTCCAGCGGCTGGAACGGTACAGGCGCCAATGGCTATGCCAATGGAGTGGCCCTGGTTATTCAGCTTACGGCCCAACGCCGCACAGGCTTCCAGCGAGTCACCGCGTTCGGCGGCCGCGCCGACCAGTTTTTCGATCAATACGGTATTCGCCACGCCACGTCGACCGGCGGTATACAAACTGTCTTTCACCGCCACGTCGTCATCCACCACCATGGTGGTGACTTTGACACCGCTTTCGTGCAGCAACTCGGTGGCGGTTTCGAAATTAAGAATGTCGCCGGTGTAATTTTTGATTATCAGCAGCACGCCTTCGCCACCGTCAATTTGCATGGCGCATTCGAACATTTTATCTGGCGTGGGTGAGGTAAAAATCTCACCTGGACAGGCGCCAGAGAGCATACCCTGACCAATGTAGCCACAGTGCATAGGTTCGTGTCCGCTGCCGCCACCGGAAAGCAGTGCCACTTTGCCCATCACCGGCGCATCTGCGCGGGTGACATATACCGGATCCTGATGCAGTGCCAGGGACGGATACGCTTTCGCCAGTCCGGCGAGTTGTTCATTCAGTACGTCTTCAACACGGTTGATCAATTTTTTCATTATTTATGCTCCGCAGACAGTCCTGGATGGCTGCCAAATTCGGGCAGGCATCTGATGTAGGGTATCGGTTGGTTCAACGTCACGGCGACCGCTCGCTGCCGATAAGGTAATTTTGCACACGGGTACGCAAAAGAAAATTGCTGTGAAGGGCGTTTCAATACGGAACGCCATCATTTTATAACGTTCCATATTGAAACGTAGTGGTGCATAAAACAGCGAAAATGAGAGATGTGGCAAGGTTTTGCAAAGAAGGCTGCCGTTTAAGGCTTATAGCAATAGTTTAGGAAGAGAAACATGGATGCGTTTAGGTGGTGGTTACTTATGCTAGTATTTTGATGTTAATTACAAGGAGTTGTTATGGAACAAGAAACTAAAATAAAAGCCGTAAAAGAAATTTATTTCAGCTTAAATACCTCTCAAAAAATGTATATCAATGTCTTGCTATTTTTCTTTTTGTATCAATTTTTTCATCTGATTTCTGGATTTAGCGAGTTAACGCGCGGTTTTTTCTTTATCACAATGATTTTATGGGTATTAACAATTTTCTATGATTTTTTGGCACTATACAAGAAAATTTATGCAGCGTTGTTAGGAAAAGGCGTGATACTTCTCATGTTTAGCTTGTGTACTGCTCTGGCATTTTCTATTTCTGGACAAGTGATTAATGATGTTGTTGGTGTTGAGCCTACACGATTTACTAACAGCATAATCATATTATCAATACTCACAATTCCTTTTATTTTTTCACTTATTATGGGTGTTTTATTTGGGCTCTGGTTAGTTGTATTACCTTTATTGGTTCTCTATTACTTCATATTTAATCACGAGGTAAAACGATTTTTACTGCCTGATATGTTAGATAATCAAGAAACCATGCGGTTTATGGTTATAACGCGTTTGATTCAGTTTGTCAGTTTTGCTATTTTTTGCGGATTTATCTATAGCGCGTCTCATCATGCGCTGAATGCTTACTCCATTTTTATGCGTGATGCGGCGACGAATCTTGTTTTTAATCTGGAAATGTATGAGAAATCGCCTTGTACATTAGCGAATCAAACGCGCGGGGTGCTTATTGATGATGACCATTTATTAGTGGCACGCATTGTCAATAAGCAACATTATTTTACGCTTGAAACATGCAATTACCGCGTAAAAGAGATGGCAAAATAATAGCTATAAGAACAAGCCACCTACAGATCAAGGTGGCTTGTTGACAAGGCTAATTCTGTATATTAGCCCGGATAAATTCCGCGATCTTTACGTGCCAGCAGAATGCGTTCGCAGGCAACAATGTAGGCTGCGGTACGCAGGGAGCAGGATTTCTCAGCTGCTTTTTCCCATACGTGCACCATCGCATCAGTCATGATTTTGTCCATGCGATTGTTGATCTCTTCTTCACTCCAGAAGAAGCTTGCCATGTCCTGGACCCATTCGAAGTAGCTGACGGTTACGCCGCCTGCGTTACATACGACGTCAGGTACCACGATGATACCGCGGCTTGCCAGCATATCATCGGCATCCGGGTAAGTCGGGCCGTTAGCGCCCTCAAGTACCAGTTTGCAGGTCAGTATTTCTGCACGCTGACGGGTAATCTGTCCTTCCAGCGCGGCAGGGATCAGGATATCCATCTCCACGCTCCAGAAGGCTTCGCTGGCGATGGTTTCAGCGCCCGGGAAACCGGCAATCTGTTTGTGCTCTATCTGCCAGGCAGACAGCGCGGTCATGTCGATACCCGTGGAGTTAAACAGCGTTGCGGTGTGATCCTGAATAGCGACGACACGCGCACCCGCTGCGGCGAACAGGCGGGCGGCTTCGCTGCCGACGTTACCGAAACCTTGTACCGCCACGCGAGCGCCTTCAACTTCAATGTTCGCACGACGCGCGACTTCCAGACCGCTGACGAAAACGCCGCGACCGGTGGCTTTATCACGGCCTAACGAGCCGCCGAGGTGAATAGGTTTACCGGTGACCACACTGGTCACGGTGGTGCCGTGGTTCATGGAGTAGGTATCCATCATCCAGGCCATGACTTTTCCGTTCGTACCTACATCCGGCGCAGGAATGTCTTTCTGCGGCCCAATGATAATGCCGATTTCGCTGGTATAACGGCGGGTTAATCGCTCCAGTTCACCTTCAGAAAGTGAGAACGGATCGACGCGCACACCGCCTTTAGCCCCGCCGTACGGCAGGTTCAACGCTGCGCATTTGATGGTCATCCATGCAGACAGGGCCATCACTTCATTAAGATCAACATCAGGATGATAACGCACACCGCCTTTGCCTGGACCGCGGGAGAGGTTATGTTGCACGCGATACCCTTCAAAATGACGGATAGTGCCGTCATCCATCTGCACCGGGATATCGACAATCAGCGCGCGTTTTGGGTGGCGCAGGGTATCCACCCAATGGGAAAGTTCGCCCAGGTAAGGGGCCACACGCTCGATTTGTTGCAGGTAGGTATTCCAGGCAGATGTGCTGCTATCTGAAGCGTAAGATAACTTATCCATGATAAACCTTAGTTATAAAAGTAATATGTTCTTAATTTGGCCGTGGTATACAGTGAATCTCACCATATAAACCTAAATTTAACATTTTTTTCATAGAACAGCCTGCCTGGCTAACACGGATTATCGGTATGAGTAGTGTGGGTTTTGGCTTGGTTGTGAATGGTTATTCTTTATTTTGGCTGTCATCGCGGTTGTTTTGCGTTTTATGTGGTTTAATATGCAAAACTTGTAAAAATCGCAATTTGTCAGATTTATGACGCACCTCTAAAAGTAAATAATATGATAATAAAATGTGTTTGCTTTATTGCTGTTAAGCTGGGCGTCAGTAGGTCACGGCGATGGTGACAGTATCGGCATAGTTGTCTGGCGTGTAGTTCGCGCTGGGAACGGTGGCGTAAACCGGGTAGGTAGTCGTTGTCCCCGTGCCGCTGCCCGCAACGGTATTGAGCGATGTATTGCCCCACACCATACCGGAAGGACCTGGCGTCGAACTAAGCTGGTAGGGGACTTTATCCGTATTTGACCCCGTGCCTGCCATCACGCCGCTGCCTGCCGTATTGCCGTTGGAGGGTTGAAGTCCGATGGTGTAAGGGGTGTTATTAGAGCAGGCTACGCCTACGTTATTTGACGCCGTGAGATTACGACCCGTTCCGCTGGTGGGAGCAAAGCTGATGTTAGTCGCGGAGGTTATATTACACTGTTTGCTGACAGCAGCTGTGACGGTGAAAGGAAACCTGGCGGCAACGGTATCACCACAGGTGGTCGGTGGGAAAAGCAATCCAGGATTAAGGGTGACAAGGGCTGTCGCCGCCGTATAGCTATCCTGATAGTTTCCGGGGACGGCGGCGATTTGTGGCGTGACGATCTGCGCCGATACCGTGAGTGAACCCGTCACTGGCGTCAGATTCAGCAGGTTAAGCTGTACCATCGGAAAAGTGGTTCCGGTCTGGTATTGGCTCCCCCAGATTTTGCTGTGTCCGGGATCCTGGTAAAGCTGGTATGCCAGCGTTCTGGCGGGGTTTCCGCTTAACGACATATTTCGCGGTGTCACCTGGCCACTGACGGCCGAGGCGCCAATATTAAAACAGAGATTGATCCCTGCCAGCACGTCACCAAGCTCTTTGGTGCAAGTGTAACTGAACGTCATTGATGACGTTGCGCCTGTCGCAGACAGTGGATTGACCGAACCTAAATTTATGGCTTGCACATTGCTCACCGAACAGGTTACCGCATGGCTAATTGCCGGACAAAAAAGTACGGCAGCGATGAGTAGCAGATGTCTTAACCTCATGAGCGCACTCCTGTTAGTGTGGGCGACATACCAGTGGACCTATTTGCACAATCCCCTTTGCTGACGCGGGATAGTCAAATTGCACGCGACAACTACCGATGTCCGTATCAACGCGCAGCGTGTTGTGCTGCTCCAGGGTGTCGAACCATGTCATTCCATCAAAGCCAACGACAGACGATTGTCCTTTTCCGTTGATGGCGTAAGCCATGCTGCCTTCAGGAATTGGCTTACCCTGATTGTCGACGAGGATAATCTGCGCAGCGCGGACGGGGGTGATGCCAAAGCTAACCAAAGTACCGGAACGATCGGCTGGCGTGGCATTCGTCTCAACGCGTGCGATCCGCATATTGGCAGGGAGATCCATCGGGTCAATACTGATCAGGTTTTTTTGATAACTGTTCAACGGGGTGACCAGCAGTAGTCCCTGGTCATCGCTGCGACCAATCAGGTTATTTTGCAATTTGACCGGAACATCAGGCACGCCGTCAGTTGAGACGACGGCAAAACCATTATTGATTTCTCTTGCTGCAAACAGGCCGCCTCCCATGGTCACCAGCGATCCGGTTGCGCCTGCATAACCGTAATGGTTATCCGGTAAACGGCTGAATCCCGCGTACGCTTTACCATAACGTCCCAGATATCCCACTTCGCCCTGGCCACTTTGCCGGGAAGCCTGCTGACTGGCAGCCAGATTCCAGCCCCAGCCGCCGTCGGCAGGGGGCGTCAGGCTGGCGTTGAGCTGGTAACCGGTTTCGTCGTTGGTACGTTGTAGGGTGCTGCTGGCGCTCAGATTGTTGTCGGTCGTGATGGTTACCATCAGATAGAGGCTACGATCGCGGTTGTCGTCAATGTTCTGGTTGAATCCGGCATTCAGTGAGATGTTGTCGGTGAGAGATTTAAACCAGCTGGCATTGGCGTAGCGCACCGCATTTTCGTGTGGATATCGAAACTGCAAATAGCTCAGGCTGACATTTCCAGCTGCTTCCAGCGAATAACCAATAACCGTGTTGCTGTTAAGCGTGGGGGGCGGCTCACCGTAATGGGTGGCGACATCGCGATAATCGCCGGAAGTTGCCGTGGTACTGGTACTGAAATTAAACCGTTCGCCGGACCAACGGTAACCAAAACTGTACAAAAACCCGTTCTTTCCTGAGTCGGTACTTGCGGCAAGTGAGGTCGAAAACGTGCCGCTGCGGGTTCCTGGGATCCAGTCGTTACTGAAGCCCGCGTTAATCAGTCCATCGCTGGTTTCCGCGTGAGTCCCGGCGGTGAACGTATTGCTAAACCCGCGACGCCACGTAGCGCTCAATACTGGTGCGCTGGCATAATCAAAAGAGGAGTAACCATAATTTTCGCGTACCGTGCCTAATTCTGCCGACCAGGCGGTTAATCCTTCCCGCAGGAGTTGCTGATCGTTGTAGAACGAGAAATTTTGTACGCTCGTTCTGCCCAACGCATCTGTCATCATCACCTGACCCGTTCCCGCGCCGCTGATGTTAGGCATTGTGTTGATCTGAAAGCTACCTGCGGGGACTTCTCCGTTGTAGTACCTGACGCCGTCGACGTACAGCTCAACGTTTGACGGTAACGTCGCGGATCCCAGATATGCTGGAAGCGGGGTGGTTGGCATATAGGGCTGTAACCCAAAATCGGTGCCTATCTGAATGCCGCCGATTCGCGTCGGTCGGGACCAGATGAGTGAACTAGTCAGGGTATCGCCAACGGTTAACGCCAACATCGAATCAGGAAATGACGTACGCCAGCTGGTGTCAAGGCGCTCAACGCTGTTATCGGCATATTCCTCGGTAGAGTACTGCGTCAACTGGGTGGTGCTGAGCACGCCGGCCGCATTGAAGGCGCGAATTTCGCTGAAGGTATTGATTGCGCTTTCATCCCCCTGTTGGGTATAGATATCATAATTGAGCAGCGCCCCGCGTGATGTTGTTGCCGTTGGCGCGGTTTCGGTGGGCGAGTTAAGCTGCGTGGTCGCAAGATCGAGTGAACTGAGTGGCGCAGTAAGCGAGAGCGTTTGCAACTGAACGTTGTAGTCAATGGTTAGCTGGGGGATATCGTTCAGGCAGACGGCGTTAGTGGCGTCTGGAGCAAAGCGAAAGCCTATTTTACGCAGAGTATCTGCTCCTGCATAAAGTTTTCCATTATCGTAGCCAAAATGTACCAGCCCAACGGGATTCCCATTTAAGGTGACGTCGAGATACAAATCGACTCCCGTAATCTGCGAGGCGCTATTAATAACACCATTTTCGTTCTGGTTATTATTCAGCGTTTGTGCGCAAACCATTCCCGATATTAATACTCCATTGAGAAAGCAATATTTCACCAGAAGCCAGGATCTGTTACAGATCTTGTACTGTTTTTTGGCCATTGATTGTGACTTCAACTTTCCCGCCGTAATGATTATTCCTGGCTGACGGGGAAACTATCCAGCGCATTGTTGATCCGGGTAAAACGTAGCCTAATAGTCCGGGTGTAATGACTTTTTTAGTACCGTCAGGGCTTATAAATGTTGCAGCAGATAACTGTGCATGCCCATTTCCCTGATTACTGACTTCAATAAATTTTTTGCCATCCAGCTGCTGTAATTTCCATTGCAGTTTTGCCTGCGTTTGTGCCGCTGATGTTGGTTGAATGAAAACGGGAACAGAATAATGCAGCACAAACTGAAGCTTGTTTTTTTCTACTTTTGCAGGCGGTAACTCATCTATCGACAAACGATAAGCGTCTTCGGCATGTGCCGAGGGAGGGCTTGTACGAATAACGCGTATCAGCTGTCGTTCTCCAGGGGCCAATGCTAACATCGGCGGGCTAATCACCAGCCCCTGAGAGGGGGAGAGTTTGTCGTCATAAGCGCTTTGACTCCAGCGAAAAACCCGAACCTGGGCATTGAGCACATTTTCACCCGCGTTACTCAGCCAGATACCATCGGCATTTTGCGTCGCTTGCAACGTTAACGTGACCGGGGCTATTTGCAGTCCGCTGGCGGTGGCAAGATTGACGCTCGCAACCATCCCTAGCAGGCATGCGCAGGCACACTGCTTTACAGGCAGTTTTACTCTCATATGGCTTCCTGAAGTTAGTAGTTAACGTTAACCGTTACCGTGTCGGCATAGTCGTCAGGAGTGAAGTTGGCGCTCGGTGCGGTGGCATAAACAGTATACGTTTGCGCCAGACCTGTACCCGTCGCCGCTACCCCATTTCCAGGTGCGGTGTCGGTGGCGGTATTCCCCCACACCGGACCTGTTGCTGATGTACGATTTAGCTGATAGGGCACTTTGTCGGTATTGGTGGCAGCGTTAGCTACGGAGGACATGGCGCCAGATCCTGTTGTCGTCCCTCCATTGGCAGCCGACGGTGCCAGACCGATAAAGTAGGGTGTGGTTTTTGAGCAATTAATTGAAATAGTGTTGCTTGCACTGGTATTTGTCGCCGTGGTATTCACCGGACCAAGTGTAATATTTGAAGCCGAACCGGCAGTTACGGTACAGGCCTTTTGAATCGTCATCAGCACCTGAAATGTTCCGTTAACGGTTGCTGCATTTGCCACAGAAATAATGGAAAAGGCGCAGCAACAAAGAATTAAGCGTTTGTCTAAGACTAGAGCCATATCCTTTACCTTTTTCAAATAACCACATTTATTACTTTAGAAAAACAATAATGTGGCATAAGAAGACATAATTTAACCCTAGAATAAGTATTAGACGTACGCCAGTTGATCTAATGAATTTTACTTAGGAAAAAGGTGATGTCGTCTGCAAAAAAATAATACCAATGGGTTAGTATATTGTTTTATTTTTATGCTATGGCCGGGGTTAAGTCAGGAGGATAGAGGGCAACATATTCCTTGGGGGGTACTCAAAATAACCAGCCAAAAAATGAGAGTTGTATGATTTATCTTACACGTATTACGTGTAGGTTACGGGCTGTGGAAAATGACCTTATAACCTTGTTCATTCCAGTGTTGGAGCAGTTCATTTTGTCTGCGGGTTGGCGTAATACCGGTCCAGACAAAAAGGGTTTGCCCAGGGAAAAGTTCAGGTCTTGGCGATTCAATGGGTTCAGCCAGAACGGCAATATGCCAACCAGATTGCGATAAGCGCCAGGCTTCGAGCCACAGACGGGTTCTGTCTTCAACATCCCAGGCCATCAGGAGGGCATCCTTTCCTGACTTGCGCCGCGTTTCAGACAGCAGTGTGGCAACATATTCAATCAATGCGCCATCAAGCATGCTGTTCATTATGCGGGATGTATTATGGTCAAGTATCAGCCGTTGACGTACGGGAAGATAAACGTGATCGATCAGCGCATCTACGGGGTGAACGCGACCGAGTGCGGTAATTTTGGCTCGCAGCTTCGGCGGATGCGCCATGCGAAGAATGCTCATCATCTCTTCTTGTAATTGATTCCAGTCGTCGTCAGCTTGACGGGTACTGGTTTCCAGCAATGCCTTAACTTTCCCAACAGGTATGCCATTGCTAATCCAACGTTTTATTTCTTCAATACGCTGAATATCTTCTTCATCAAAGAGTCGGTGGCCACCTTCACTGCGTTGAGGTTTGAGTAAACCGTAACGTCGTTGCCATGCCCGAAGGGTGACAGGATTTATCCCGCAACGTTCTGCGACATCCCCAATGCTGTAATAAGCCATAGTTCCCCCGGACACTCCTGATTCTCCGTCACCGATATGCGGTTCCTGTTACTTTGTACAACATGCATCAAATTGTACAAAACATACAGAGGATTCTAGCAAAATTAAGATTTACTTTACTATCACGCAGGGAGTAAATGCTGAATTTTTATGTTCAGCATGAGGGCGGTTGTGGTGATTGTTTATTTATAACAATGCGTTAGTTATTTTGACGCTGAGAAATCATTTTTCTCTGGCCATGCAACAGACTGAATACCATTCAGGCAGGCTTGTGCAAAAAGGTTACCCTGGAAGATTTCAATACCTGCGGACTCAAGCCACATCCACTCTTCAGGTTTTTCAACGCCGACTGCGGAAATCATGATTTCCAGTGAAGTGCAACATTTGATAATTGCCTGAATGATGGCCTGTCTTGGTCCACTTTTATGCACATCCGTGATCAGCTCGCGGCTTATCTTAATTCGGTCGGGTTGAAAACTAGACAGAAGCTGAAGCCCGGCAAAACCTGCCCCAAAATGATCTATCGCCACACAGATCCCCGCAGCCTTGAGTGACTTTACGGCCTGCGCGAACGTATCAAAGCGCGATATAACTTCGCTTTCGGTAAACTCTACAATGATTTGTTCAGGCACCAGTCCGTGCGCCGCGATTTCGTTTATCAGAAAGCTGACTGCATCGGGTTTGTTTACCAGGGTCATGGGGAGCAGATTGACTGACAGCATTTTGTCGTTAAGTCCCAGCGCGCTTGCCATTGCAAAAGCAGTCTTTTTGCTCTGCAGATCCGCGGTATACAGTTCTTCAGGATTTAAGTTGCCAAAATAAGTTGCGGGCGTTTCACCGTCTCTACCACGAATAAGTGCTTCCAGAGCAATGACGCGCTGCGACATAGGATCGATAATGGGTTGAAAAGCAAAGCTGAAATCGATATTGGACTGGAGTGTGCTTTCATCCAGGAGAGTACAAGAGTTGTCGGCAATAAAACTCCAGTAATCAGGCGCAGGTATTTCAAAATAACTCGATTTTTCCGTCGCAAGGACAAATGTGCGGAAAAACTGTAATGCCCGGTCATCATAGGTGAGCTGAAATTTTGATGTTCCCTTGTTAAGTACCGCTTGCAGGACGTCATTGCGTTCATGTTTTTGTAAATCAAATAACTCCATTCCCACCTTTCCGAATCTTCTCGCAGGCGCGTAATCACACATCAGCTCAACGATATTGTGGTGCCGTGGGTCGTTACATATACAACGATAAATCTCTTTTACCTGCTCCTCAGGTCCTTCAAGCAGTTGGAAAAAGTGGCGGCCATTAAAGAGTAAAATCCCCGTAACATCGGATCGCCGGTTTTTTAGATTTGCGGCTGTCACCATATCCTCAAGCGCTCTGAGGGGGGCGTCATCACGTAGATGGCTACGGTAAATAATGGTCGTGAGCATGGACAGTCCGGGATCAAGGGAAGGGAAGAGATATGGACAGTATCAAACAAACCAGCTTATGTCCTGATTTTAATACATTATTCTAACTTTATTTTTACAAACAAAGACCCTCAAACAGATCGAATTCATTCGTTAAACGAAGTGAATTGTACAATCGAATTTGATTTCATGTAGTTTGGTATTTATCTAACTTACTGATTGTATTGATTTAGCACTTTTTGATAAAAATTGATGGTTCTCGTTGTACACATTTTTGGTACAACTTTGCTACTGTTATAAAACTTAATATTCACCAGCATTTTGTTACAGGAGCATGACATGCAGCAGCATACCGTTCGCACTGATACTGCAAGCGCGATTTCTCGTTACTTTGCGAAGGCGCATCTGCCAACTCAACAGGAAACATTGGGAGAAATCGTCACTGAGATACTCAAGGATGGACGAAATCTGAACCGCAAATCACTTTGCACCAAGCTTCTGTGTCGTCTTGAAAAAGCATCTGGGGAGAAAGAACAGAAACATTACAATGCGTTAATTGGCCTGCTTTTTGAATAAAATAAACCCCTTACTTATAGGGGTAAGTAGTGAAGGAGTTATGAAGAAAACTGATAGTGAACGCCTGAAACATGAAATTACAGGTTTGGCTGTGCTAGAAATTTTGCGAATGCATACAGACGTTTCGTTAGCTGCAGTGATTAAGCAATTGCGACTTATGCAGGCCAGTGAAATAGATGGCACACGCAAGCAATTAATTGACAGCGTTATCAATGATTTTACAAACATTAATCCGGGGAAGATAAGTAGAAAACCGGATAAAACCAGAGATGAGAGTGCTTTCAGTGCCAGCAAAAACCCTAAATTACATTAAAGATAATCTTCCAGACTATACAAGCGAGGTTACCATGCTTCATGAAATTAATGTCCACAGTGTAATGACGGATAAAGCTTTATCAAGTTACTTCCATAATGCAGGTGAGCTATTAGCAGATGAGTCTGTGGTATTGGGTCAGGCGGTAACCAATGTAATTCTGGCAGGTGATAATGTTAATAATAAAAACATCATTTTAAGCCTGATTAGTTCTCTGGAATCAACAGTTGACGTTGTCCAGGCAGATGTTATCAGAAAAACCCTGGAAATAGTGCTGCGCTACACAGCTGACGACGTCTAAAAAGTCTTCATATTAATATAATATGTACAGTACCTTTGTTATATGCTGAAAGCACTCATGCTGAGCATTTTTTTGATTAAGACTATACATAGCACCCTCTCTAGAACAATTGTGATTTTTCATTGAGGCCATAATGATGAACATCGTTCAGGAACACACTGGAAACGCAGATTTATGGATTGATGATATTTTTATCAGGCAAGGGCTAAAGAATATTCTTGCAGATATTGTTTTCGAAGATGATAAGACGCATCTGGTTTTTTTCACCGCCAATCACTTTGAGGCGGTAAAAAGGCAAAATTACGATCTGAAAACGCATCGTCTGGTACTGCTGATTGATGGTCATCTGTACAGATATCTCAATGATTTATCACTTTACAGACTGCCAATAGATGTTAGCGTTGCCACATTCAAAAAATTTATTATTGATATTACTCGTTCTGGCGGTATACACGACAATCAGTCGGAACTAAATATTTCTCTGACTGCGCGAGATAAATATATTTTAACGCAGTTAGGGGAGGGGCGAACTATTTTTGAGATATCCGCTTTGTTAAATCTACATTTAAAAACGATTTACCAGGCCAGGCAGAATCTGATCAAGAAGCTTGGTTGTTCTGGGCTGATTGATTTTCAGGGAATACTGCGCGCGAAAATATTCCGCAACTGGCTGGAACATGCCTGAGTAAATCGACAGTTCGTACTTACTGTAGGGGGATACGACAGGGCCAATGGCCCTGTCCGATATATTTTAACTTCGCTACTCTGTCACCAGTTCATTTCCCATCTTCTGCTGATGATGCTTTTTGCTCAACGAGAAATAGCCAAATATTAGTGTTATTATCACAATGCTGGCCATAATCAGGAAGATTTCCTGATAGCCCACTTTATCAAACAACTTACCGACAGGCAGTGACAGCACGATAATGCCAATGGAACTGGCGATATTGAAGCCAATGAGATATATCGTTGATGACAGGCGTTTGTCAAAATTCGCTACGCTGAATTTAAACACTGAAATAACAAACAGTGGAACTTCCAGCGCATGAAGCATTTTAATCAAGGAGATAATATAGATATCGGTGAACAGTGCTGAACCCAGGATTCGACAGGTCATGATTGTGCCACCCAGCAGCAATGCGGATTTAGGCCCGATGCGGTTAATCAGGAATGGAACCAGCGCCATACCGACGGCTTCCATAAAGACCTGTACCGAGTTGAGGTAGCCGTATACGCGTGGTGCCAGTTCGGGATCGTCAAATAAGCTGGCGTAAAACACCGGGAACATCTGCTGATCGTAGATGCTATAGAACGACCAGGTACCGACGACAAAGATAACGAAAAACCAGAACTGCGTATCTTTAAAGATAGTGAGAAAATCCTTTCGGGTCAGCGCGTCAGGTTCAGGAGAACGCGTTTTTACAGAAGATGGGGCGGGTGAGTTGGTTTTGAACAACACGTTAATCAACAGGAATAACACCCCCATTACCGATACGCACCAGAAGTTAATGTGTGGGTTGATGCTGAAGAAGATACCGCCAACAAATGTCCCTGCGGCGTAGCCAAGCGATCCCCACAAGCGGGCGGTGCCGAATTCAAAGTTGAATTTGCGGCTCACTTTTTCGACGAAGCTTTCAACCAGACCACAACCCGCGAGGTAGCCAAGGCCAAAGAAAATAGCTCCCAGCGCCATACCAAGTTTGAAGTTGGAGGTCAGCAGCGGTTCGTAAACATAAATCAGGAACGGGCCGCTGAGCGTGATGACTATCCCCATCAGCCAGATAAGGTGTTTACGGGTGCCGAGCTTATCCTGCAGAAAACCGTAGACCAGCATAAACAGCATGCTAAAGAACTGGTTTACGGCATACAGCATTCCCAGCTCCGTTCCGGACAGGCCAAGTTTATTTTTTAGCCATATCGCATAAAAAGACCACCACAACGACCAGGCGGCAAAGAAAAAAAGCAGATACCCGGACGAGTACCGATATTTGTCATTACTGAACGGCATATTTATCTTCATGATTTTTCCAATCCAGATCAGGTCATTGTAAGGTCTTTCTGATACGACGTAACGAGTGCGCTTTATTACGGGGTAATCGTCCTCCGTAGCGACGGTTGTGACTGAATAAAGCTGCTCAGGTGTTGGTTGTCGGGAAACGCGCTTAGCGCGCCACGCCGGGTGGTCGCCAGAGCACCACAAGCGCTGGCCTGCTCGATAAGTGGAAGTAGCGTTGACGTCGATGTGGGCCAGCCTTCCTCGGCGAGTGCCGCCAGCAGCCCGGCCATAAAGGCGTCACCGGCGCCGGTGGTATCGATACTTTCGACGTTATAGCCGCTTAAAGTTAGCCTGCTGTTTTGCCAGAAAGCGATAGCGCCGTCGGCACCGCGGGTGACGATTTTCAGGCGTGCAGGAAAATCAACCAGACGTTCGCAGGCGCTACTGAGACAGTTGGTCTGCGTTAGCCACAGCAGTTCTTCTTCCGACATCTTCAGAATGTCGCTCTGCCGGGCAAACTCGTTGACAAGGTCAAACATCTGCATCTCGTTGCTCCACATCTGCGGACGCAGATTGATGTCAAAGCTCAGAGTGCCGCCGGTCTGTCGCAATGCGGCCATAGCCTGGGCGAGGGTGGCGCGGCAGTCAGGGGCAACCAGCGCCAGCGAGCAGAAGTGCAGAATATCGGCGCCAAAGTCGGGCAGGCTCGCCGGGCTGAGAAATTGATCGGCAGACGGATTGACCAAAAACTCAAACTGCCGCTCGCCGTTGGGAGCCAGTGAAACCAGTACGGTACTGGTGTGCTGATGTGCATCAAACTCCAGACTTCCTGTATCCACCTGCGCTGTTTCCAGCGTCTGATGCAGAAATCGACCAAAAGTGTCATTGCCCACACGGCCAATAAAACCGCTGGCGCGGCCAAGGCGAGCCACGCCGATTGCCACATTGAAGGGAGCCCCTCCCGCGCAGGCTTCAAACTGCATATTGTCGCGCGGCAATAAATCCACCACAGCGTCTCCGAGCGTCCAGATAGTCATTATTTTTCCCCAAAGCAGTAAGACGGGTGTTTATTTGGCGCTGAGCAGCCAGGCATGCCCTTGATTAAAAATGGCGTGTCCGTTCAGGCTGAATAAGGTCAGTTGGCGATCGTCCGGTTCAGGATAAATACGACTGCTAAGGGTATATTCACCGTGATTGACAAATACCTCTACCGAGGAGCTGTCGATAAATAAGCGCAGATCCAGCCGGTCACCAACTGGCAGCGGCACGCTGCGATAACCAGAGAGACCATGCTGCGGGTAGCGACGATCCAGCACCAGACGCTGTGCCTGAGCATCGACGTAGACCCGTAGTCCGCCACCCAGCGCGATACCATATTCTTCAGCACTGCTGCGGGCGATATCGATGCTCAGTTCGACTTCAATAGCGTGCGCCTGCTCCTCTACCATCAGGATGCGATTGTGCAGTTCGCTGACCGGCCAGACATGAAGCTCACCGCGTAATAATTCCAGCTCTTTCACCGGGTTCATACGCAGCCGCTGATCGGTATCGAGCGTCACCTCGCGGGGGAGGGTAAGCATGCCCGCCCAGCCGTCGGCTTGTTCTGGCATTGGCGATTCCCACATCGACAGCCAGCCAATCACGATGCGGCGCCCATCCGGGGTGGTAAATGACTGGGGGGCGTAAAAATCATGCCCGTGATCCATCTCCTGGAAGGCGTGGGTGACGTGAAAATGGAGATTATCCTGCCATTCGCCGACCATATAGCCGCTCTGGAACAGGTTACGGCAATCGTATCCGTCTGCGGCGATGCCCTGAGGCGAGAACATGAAGACGAGCTTATCGTTGAGTGGGAAGAGGTCTGGGCACTCCCACATGTAGCCCATGCCGTCATCGGCCCTGCCGAGCGTGCTGGCAAACTGCCAGTGCTGTAGATCTTGCGAGCGATAGAGCTGCACTTCGCCCACGTCATCGACCCGGGCGCCCACCACCATGTACCAGTTGTCTCCCTCTTGCCAGACTTTCGGATCGCGAAAATGGTGTACACCTCGCGGGGTATCCAGAATCATGCCCTGGCGTTCAAAGTGAATCCCGTCGGTGCTGGTGGCCAGGCACTGTACCTGATACAGGTTTTCCTCTTTCGCCTCGCCGTCAAACTTATGTCCGGTGTAGATCAGAGCCAGCTTATTGCCTTCAACCACCGCTGAACCGGAAAAACAGCCGTCTTTATCTTCCGGCCCTTCTGGTGCCAGTGCGATGGGTAAGTGCTCCCAGTTCACCATATCGCGGCTGCGCGCATGGCCCCAGTGCATTGGTCCCCAGACCGGCTGCCACGGATAGTGCTGATAGAACGCATGGTAGTAACCATCGAACCAGGACAGACCGTTGGGATCATTCATCCAACCCGCCGGTGGCGCCAGGTGATAGCGTGGATACCAGCGCGGGTTTATAAGGTCTTTCTGCTGGCTTAAGGCTTCGTTGGCTTTGGAAAGTAGTGACGTCATTTGCTTGTCCCTGTAAGTGAATTGATCAAAAGATAACGTTAACATTCTCGGTTTTCTCGCAGATTTGATGGTAATATCGATGTTAATCACAAAAGTTAACGTTAACATTTTGCGGGCGTTATCGAGATCGCATTTTCAGACCCCGGCAAAGTGAACATCGGCGAAGGAGAGGGTATGGCATCTTTAAAGGATGTGGCGCAGCGGGCTAACGTCTCGTTAATGACCGTATCGCGGGCGATTAACGAGCCCGAACGACTACGGCCTGAAACCTATAAAAAGGTGATGGAAGCGGTAGATGCGCTGGGGTATGTCTCCGATCTCTCCGCTAAAAAAATTCGTGGTGCAAAAACCACGGCTAACACGATTGGGGTGCTGGCGCTGGACACCATGACTACGCCATTTTCCGTGGAGATAACGCTCTCTATCGAAGAGACCGCGCGGGCGCACGGTTGGAATAGCTTTGTGGTGAATATGTTCAGCAATGACAAGCCAGAGAAAATGGTTGATCTGCTGTTGGCGCATCGCCCGGATGGTATTATCTACACCGCGATGGGACTGCGCCAGGTACCGGTACCGGAAAAGCTGCATAAGTATCGCTGCGTGCTGGCGAACTGTGAAAGCACAAGCGGCCCTTTCCCCACCTATATTCCCGATGATGAACAAGGGCAATATCTTGGCGTGAAAGCGCTGTTGGCCGCAGGCTATCGTCGACTGCTGTGCATCCACCTACCGAAAGGAATTGTGGCGACCGATCGCCGTCGGGCGGGAATGGAGAGGGCTTGTCGTGAAGCGGGTGTCGACCCTGATGCAATGTTCCACCACTATCTTCCGCCGGGCGAGCGCCACCATATTGATGCGGCGGAGATTGCCGGGCATTACCTGAGCGGCGCGCGCCCGATGTTCGATGCGGTGGTGTGCGGTAACGACCGCGTGGCTTTTGTTATCTACCAGCTCTTGCTGGGGCGAGGGCTGCGCATTCCGCAGGACGTCGCTGTGCTGGGCTATGACAATATGGTGGGCACCGGCGAGCTATTTTTGCCGCCGCTATCAACGGTACAGCTGCCGCACTATGAAATCGGTCGTCTTAGCGCGCTGCATCTTATCCAGGGGCTCGATCACCGGGATACCGTGTGGGTAGACAGCCCCTGGCTTCCGCGCGCCTCAATATGATTAACCTAACTGCTTCGTTTCATCAACCGGAGGGATATGTGAATTATGTGGGGGTATCGCTAATTTTCTGGTGGATGTTACAAAACTGAAACGTGGGGGTACTGTTAAGTCACTGTTTAGCGCGCAAGGCTCAAAGTTGGGGCGTGTATTAAACTCTCGTCGTAATTTAGGGTTTCAATAAAATAACCGTTATTTATTAATGTTAACGTATCAATACATCGTAACTTACGAAACGTTTAGATTTTAGTTCGTACTTACCCATCCATAGCTCTTCTCTGCTCATTCTGCTTCTGTAACTTCAGCGGGACGTACAAGCGTCCACCACATTAACCACATGCAATAGTTCAGCCAGTGACATCGGATTCTACGGCGGTTATAGGCTTTTACGTCCCTTTTTTAGCCTGCAGATAAACCGTGAAAATTGTGATCCCGTACTCAGATAGTGCATTCCGTGGTTGCCTTTTAACCACAGACTTTTATTGTATTCTCATTGTATACAATTAAAATACAGGAGAGTGAGTATGAAAGTGATTGATACCCATAACCATGTTTGGCATTGCCATGGAGAACATTTTGCCTGGATCACAGACGATCTGGCGGCAATTCGCCGTGATTTTCTTATTGACGATTTGCAGGCCGTATTGGCTGAAAACCACATCGAAGGGGCCATTTTAGTACAAGCCATCCCTTCAGTTGAGGAGACCGAATGGCTGCTGGAAATAGCTGAGCACCACGATGAAGTAAAAGGTGTTGTGGGATGGGTGGATATAAACCGCGGGGCTGGGATCGCAGAGGATTTGCAGAGACTGCAGAGAAAATCCCGCTATCTGAAAGGGATCCGCTATATGTCTCAGGGCTTGCCTGAGAGCCATTTAGTGACCCCGCAATTTATCCAGGGGGTACGTTGCGTTGGAGAGCAGGGGCTGGTGTATGAACTGCTGGTTACGCACCAACAGCTGGAGGCGGCAAGCCAGCTTATCTCTGCTTGTCCGGAAGTGACCTTTGTTATCGAACATGCGGCAAAACCCGCAGTTCGCGACGGGGAAATTACCCGCTGGCGTGAACAGTTAATGTTGATTGGTGAGGCTTACAGCAATGTTTTTTGCAAACTATCAGGCCTGGTCACGGAAGCAGATTATGCCCGCTGGACGGGACCTGAGCAGGCGAGCCAGGAGCTTGAACCTTATTTTAGCTCGGTTTTTGCGGCATTTGGTGATGAGCGAGTGATGTATGGATCTGACTGGCCTGTTGCTCTACTGGCGTTACCGTACGCCGACACTTTAGGGCTTTATCTGAACTACCTGCAATCTCACCAGGCTCTTTCCAGCGATAACTTTTTTTATCGCGTGGCAGAGAAGGTTTACTCATTAAAGTAACAGGGGGGCACTTATGGAAGTCGTTCAATATATCCTCGGATTTGGCCCGGCAGTGGTCATTCCAATGATTATGTTTTTATTTGCCGTGCTATTTGGCGCGAAACTTGCCGATGCGGCGAAAAATGCAATGACGGTAGGTATTGGTTTTCTCGGTCTTTCGTTGCTGATCGGTTTTATGGTGACATCACTCAGCAGTTCGACAGAAGCGATGGTAAAAAACCTCAATCTTCATTATGAAGTATTGGATCTGGGCTGGCCGTTAATTAGCGCCTTCAGTCTGGCTGCTCTTTCTCTGCCGATTGTTTATGCGTTATGTTTTGCCACTAATTTGTTGATGATTTCAACCAATACCACCAAAACCCTTAACGTTGATTTTTGGAATTACTGGCACTTTGTATTTGCCGGAATCATCGTTGAACAGGTGACGGGTTCATTTTGGATGGGGATTTTCGCCAGTTGGATCACATTTATTATTACGCTAAAAATCGCCGATTACATTGCCCCACATGTGCAGAAATTCTGTGACACGCCAAACGTGACCATTACTCAGGCGGAGATCGTCGCATGGGCCCCGCTGGCATTTTTAATGGACCGTGTAATTGATCGCATTCCGTTGATTAACAAAATTGACCTTAATCTCAGCAAAATTGAAGCCAAACTAGGGTTTTTTGGTAGTCCGTTAGCGATGGGGGCCATTCTGGGGGTGATCATCGGTATGCTTGGCGCGCTACCGTTCAGCGATATTATTAAGAGTGGAATGAATTTTGCTGCGGTCATGGTGTTATTACCGACGATGGCGGGAGTGCTGGTCAGTGGTCTGGTACCGATTACTGAAATTGCTTCTGAATGGGTAAAGAAACGTTTTCCAACAAAGTCACTTTATTTTGGTATCAGCGGTGAAATTGCTTTTAAAAATCCTGCGGTATTGTCTGTAGGTATTTTGATGGTGCCACTCACGATCCTGATTAGTACTATTTTGCCTTTTAATACCATGATGCCATTCGCCGATATTCCTTATCTGCCGATATTTGTTGTCTTTGGCACGGTTGCATGCAACGGAAACATGTTCCGCGGATTAATTAATGGCATTGTCATCGTGTGTGGGATCCTGTGGTTTGGTTCGGATCTCGCGGTTGTGTCGCAGGCTTTGGCCGAAAAGGCGCAACTGAATGTGCCAAAAGAGATGATGGCCTCATCAATTGATGGTGGCTCACACGCTATATCTTATATCTTCTACAAAATGTTCGAGCTGTTAAAAGGAATGAATCCTGCACTCTTGTGTCTTTTTTCTATCGTAGTGACTGGGATTATTATTTATGTGCTGAAGTTGATTTTTAATATTAATAATAAATCAACGACCGCGGCCTCATTAACTGCTAACAAAGTTGACTAAGAATACTGATAAACATCAGGGGAATATTATGATTACTCAGAATACAATTAAAAGTGTAGGGCTTAGTGTACCTTCTTTAACCTTCGGCGCAGCCAGCCTGGCTAATTTATTCAGAACGCTGAGCAATAACGAAGCCATGGACATTGTTGATAAGGCAATTCAGGTTGGCTGGCGCTACTTTGATACTGCACCACATTATGGCAGCGGACTTTCTGAACTGCGTTTAGGTCTGGGATTACGTGGACTGGAGCGTAGCGAATATGTTTTGTCCACCAAGGTTGGTCGCCTGCTGCAATCCCGGAAACAAGAGCCAGGCCTTGAAGCAGGGGAATTTTTTTATGATGAGAACCCTTTTAACCGACAGGCTGATTACTCCTATGAGGGCATCATGCGCTCATACGAAAACTCTATCCAGCGGCTGGGAACCCGTTATATCGACATTCTCTATGTACACGATCTCGGCACTTATACCTACGGCAATACGGAACTGGAACGCCAACATTTTAAAACCTTCTGCGAGTCAGGGCAGAAGGCTTTAGAAGAGCTAAAGCGCAATGGTGATATCAAAGCCTGGGGCGCAGGCGCGAATGAAGAGGCAATCCTGATGGAGGTGATGGATAACGCTGCCCCGGATATCTTAATGCTCGCCAACCGCTACAACCTGCTGGAAACAGACCGCCAGGCGTTCTTTGCCAAATGTGAAAGCAACAATGTTTCGGTGGCTGTTGCTGCACCTTTCGCTACCGGAGTTTTAGTCGCGAAAGATAAATCGAAGGCGTTGTATGAATACGGTTCCGCGCCAGCGCAGGTTATTGAAAAAGTAAATGCGATAGAAGCGCTATGTGCAAAACATGCCGTGCCGATTGGTGCTGCGGCGCTGCAATTCCCATTAAGAAACCAAAATGTGGTCACCGTAACCTGCGGCGTTCAATCCGTAGAACAAGCGTTGACTAATTTTGCCTGGGCTAACTGGGATATTCCGCAGGAATTGTGGGATGAACTGGCCAGCATTGGTATTCAGTAAGCATCATTTGTAACTTTGCGAAAAAATTAACAGATATTGAGGATGTAATGAAAATAGTTAAAGCCGAAATCTTTATGGTTGATTTGAAACCTAAAGTAAAACGTGTCGATGCGATTCAGTCTTTTGTCTCACAAGAGACGCCGATTATTCGTTTAACAACATCGAGTGGAGAAATTGGTGAGGGCTATACCTACACAATTGGCACCGGCGGCTCATCTGTGGTTGCGCTGTTACGAGATCACCTGTTACCGAAATTGATTGGTCAGGATGCGACGATGATTGAGGGCATCTGGGAATCATTGCTGTTCTCAACTCATGCGACCTCGGTTGGCGCCATTACGTCTCTGGCATTGGCAGCCATTGATACCGCATTATGGGATTTGAAGTGTAAGCGCATGAATTTGCCGCTGTATAAAGTCGCAGGTGGTGCGAAGTCGCGCATGAAGTTATACACCACCGAAGGGGGCTGGCTGCATTTAAGCACTCAGGAATTAGTTGATGATGCGCTGGCTGTTAAGGCGCAGGGATTCTGCGGTTCTAAAATCAAAATTGGTTCTGAAAGTCCGGTGCGTGATATCGAGCGTTTGACTGCTGTACGTGAAGCGGTGGGTGATGAGTACGTGATCATGACTGATTGCAACCAGGCGTTTAAATTCTCGGAAGCCAAACAGCGAGCAGCGTTGTTGGAGCATATTAATCTTTCATGGATTGAAGAGCCGTTTCTGGCACATGATGTTGATTCTCATCAAAAATTGTGTGAGTCAACCACCATTCCTGTCGCGGTGGGTGAGTCCATTTATTCTATCCAGCACTTCAAAGAGTATTTACAGAATAATGCCGCAGATATTATTCAGGTTGATGTGGCTCGTATTGGTGGTATTACACCATGGCTTAAAGTTGCACATATGGCGGAATGCTTTAATAAAATTGTCTGTCCGCATTTCTTGATGGAATTACATATATCATTATGTTGCGCCATTACTAATAGCCGTTGGTTGGAATATATTCCACAGCTCGATAGTGTTACTCTGAATAAGGTGAATATTCGCGAGGGATATGCTTTCCCACCAGAAGAACCTGGTTTGGGTATTCAGTGGGACTGGCAGAAAATACAGGCTGATACTGTTGTTTACCATGTCATTGAATAAAACAATTTTTATTTTCTCAGGAATATATTATGTCTGAAAATCATGCTCAATTTCACGGTGCATGGTGCCCATCAATTACGCCTTTTGATCAACAAGGAAATATTGATTTATCGGCACTGCAGCAGCATTTGCGACGTTTGGAAGAGGCTGGGACTCATGTCGTATTGCTAATGGGAAGTATTGGGGAGTTCACCGCATTAACGCTGGATGAACGACTGATGCTTATCCGTGAGGCACGGAAAATGTCATCGCTGCCGCTGGTGGCAAATATCTCAGCTACCTGTATGGCGGATATGATACGTCTGGCAGAAGAGGCCTGGCATTGCGGGTATCAAGCAGTGATGATTCTACCTCACTACTATTTTCAACAAACGCCGGCCCAACTATTGGCATACTACCGCGATCTGGGGCAGCGCCTGAATGGAAAATGGTTCGCATACAACTTTCCTGCCCGAACTGGATGCGATCTGGACGCGGTACTGGTAGCGCAATTAGCGGCAGAATTTCCCAATTTTGTGGGTGTTAAAGATACTGTTGATTGTCTCTCTCATACTCGCGCAATTATTCAGTCAGTCGCGTCCGTTAGAGACGATTTTGTTGTTCTGTCCGGTTATGATGAATATCTTATCCCAAATCTTCTGGCGGGTGGCGCGGGAGTTATTTCAGGATTAAATAATATTTGTCCCGAACTTTTTGTGCAGGCAATTAAAGCCTGGGATGAAAATGATCTTACCCAGCTTACTGGCATACAGCGTGAGATAAGCCGACTTTCTGCTATTTATAATATTGGTAATGATTTTGTTACTACAATTAAAACCGCGGTGGCTCATAAGTTTCAGTATTCTGGGGAGAAATCAAGAAGCTTTGCGGGGGAACTAACTCGTCAGGAATCGCAACAGATTGACATAATGTTCAGTATCAAATAATCAAAAATCAATAACAGCATACATTATGCTACGGCAATGCTGTATTGCTGTTATACCTCTCTGGTATAAGGTATAGAATATGTCTTATAGAATGATATTAAATGAAACCTCATATTTTGGCGTAGGTTCAATTAACGCTATCGTTGATGAAGTTAAAAAGCGAGGTTTTAAAAAAGCGCTGGTAGTTACTGACCACGATCTTATCCAGTTTAATGTAGCGACCAAGGTACTTGATATTCTTGATAGCGCAGGGTTGCCTTACCAAATTTTTGATAAGGTCATACCTAACCCTACGATTGACGTCGTGCAGCAAGGTGTTGAGGCATTTCGTCAGGCGGGGGCGGATTACCTGGTCGCTATTGGTGGCGGTTCACCGCAGGATACGTGCAAAGCGGTAGGGATAATCATTAACAACCCTGAGTTTGCCGATGTCCGCAGCCTCGAAGGTGGGGCTGACACTAAAAATGCCGCTGTACCGATGATTGCCATTCCAACGACCGCGGGTACGGCAGCTGAGGTGACTATTAACTATGTGATTACCGATGTAGAGAACCGACGTAAGTTCGTTTGCTACGATCCTCATGCTATTCCGGTCGTTGCCATTATTGATGCTGACATGATGGCCAGCATGCCGCCCAGTTTAAAAGCAGCAACCGGTGTTGACGCACTAACTCATGCAATCGAAGGATATATTACGAAAGGGGCATGGGAATTAACCGATACGCTTCATTTAAAGGCGATTGAGATGATAGGGCGTTCGCTACGCGGTTCGATACAGGGAATCGCCCAGGACGCTGAAGGCATGGCGGTGGGGCAGTATATTGCCGGGATGGGCTTCTCTAATGTCGGATTGGGCCTGGTGCATGGAATGGCCCATCCTCTGGGAGCATTCTATGGTACGCCACACGGCGTCGCCAATGCAGTGCTATTGCCGCATATCATGGCATACAACGCCGAGTTTACAGGAGACAAATATCGCCAAATTGCACAGGCTTTGGGCAATACTCAGGCCATGGTGATGCCGATCGAAGAGGCGCGTCAGGCGGCCGTAGAAGCCGTGGTGCAACTTAACCGAGACGTAAATATTCCCGCCCGACTGCGCGATATCGGCATGAAATATGAAGATATCGATGCTCTGGCAGCCGCGGCAATGGCGGACGTCTGTACCGGTGGAAACCCTCGAGATACCTGTATTGAAGAGATTAAAGCGTTGTACCGACAGCTCTACTAATTTTTAACTTCCCACATGACCGGTAGAAATACCGGCCATGTTATATGCATAGCCTATTTAAAGCTGGAGAACAGGCGGTTGTAGGAGTTGTTGACGTGATGGGCAATGGCTTCACGGGTTTGTTCTATATCGCGGGCAATAATACCGGCGCAAATTTTCAAATGTTCTTTGGATGAATCAATAATTGAATCATTTTTCATTTTGTCTGAACGCAGCATGCGTAACCGGTCATACATGAAGGTCAGCGTTTTAGTCACAATGGCGTTGTGGCAATCGGATAGCATTTGTTCATGTAGCTCGTTATCAGCTTCGAGTAATAAAGACACATTCGAATCATGAAAACCGACTTCAATTTTATCTTTAATCATCTGGTACCGTTGCGGGTCCTGGTTCTCCCATGACAAATTCAATACCATAATTTCAATATCTTTTCTGATCTGGAAAATATCACGTATTTCACTGAGCGTAATGGGTTTAATGGTTTTCGTTTTATTTTTGGAAGGCTCAATCCAGCCTTCAGTCATCAGGCGAAACAAAGCTTCGCGCAGCGGCGTACGGCTGACATTAAGTTCCTGACATAGCTCATTTTCTGAGATAGCCCCCACCAACTCATTGGCGATGATTTTGGCCTTCAATTGATGATATGTTTTTTCGCTGATGTTCATAGTCTGGCTTTAATGAGGGTCATAATCATGTTTAATGAGATACAAATTAGCCCCTTGTCACTATGAAATCAATGGGTAAGCCCGGTTGTGCGGTGAATTAGTCTTAGTTCAAACGCCTCAGCCTGTAACGTCTGAATCAGTCATCCGAACTGCTAAGGTGAGTTTTCAGACTGGCCAGCAAACGGATGACATCCTCTTCTTCGGCTAATTCTTGCCGGAAGGATGCACAGATGCTAATTTCCGGAAGTTCAAAAGGGGGAGCTAATTCCCGCAATTCTGCATGCCGGGCATACAGTGATAGCATTCTGCGGGGAAGCAGGCCGATGCTCTGGGTGTTGCTGACGACGGACAGAAAAACAGACATTGACGTTGTTAGCAGGCGCTTGTTTCGGGTTGGATATTTCTTCTCAAGTTGCTGACGAAAATACATAATCTTATCGCTAACTGCTGTATATCCTACGGCATCGGCAGCGATATACTCTTCCTCCGAAATCGTCTGTCCGTAGATAGGATTTTTTTTGCTGCAGACCAACACTAATGGAGTTGAAAAGAGTTGCTCACTTGTCAGACCATTATATTTCACCTGTGTCGGTGAGAAAACGATATCGACCCGTCGGTAATTTAGTAGTTCACGTATGACGGGTTCGGTCAGCGCGGCTTCTGTATGATGTAAACTAAACCCTGCGTTTTCCTGCAACAGGCACTGGTACAGCGGCGGAATTACCATGGATGACAACGAAAACGACGTACTTATTGTCAGTGTTTTTCGCGTTGGTGTGGACCCTGCCTCCTGGAGAGTATCTGCGATCTTTCCAAGATGATCGGATACCTGCGCGTAAAGTTCATCGGCGAAAGCAGTGGGATGAAACTGTTTACCCTGACGGTTAAATAAATTATCGCCAATTCTGGTTTTCAGTTTAGAAAGTGATTGGCTGACTGCGGATGGTGATATATCCAACAGATCGGCAGCGCGAGAGATACTCCCGGAATCATAGACGACACAAAAAACGGAAAGCAGATTTAAGTCGAATGCCGAAATATTCATCAATTTACGGGATACTGGTTTGGTATTCATCATATAAGACTACCACTATGAGGGGATTTCGCATTTCTGTTCTGTTGCGGGATCAGCACCACTGTCTGGAAAGAATAGCAGAGATGTTTTGTTCAGGTGCAGAAAGTGCAGTCTTCGCCGCTAACTGCCCGTAACAGAGGCAGTTTATCAAGCGGATGAGTGGTTGTTGACGTGTAAAAACTACCGCAATATTGGGGGAGAGTAGTGCCTCAGATAACGCATAAAGAGTGATCAACAAAAAGTATGATCCGAACATGAAAGATATTTGTTAAACTGCGCAAAGGGTACCGGGTGGCAGTGAAAATAACCCTGCTGATAATCAATTCCCATTTTTTTAAGGTGGCACTCCTGCCGCCAATTTTCTACACCTTCAGCAATAACCTGTGTTCCTCTTCGACGGGACATGCACAACGTTTGCTCAATGAATTTTGTCGACGCCGGGCATTCCAGATCAGCGATAAACTGACGATCTAACTTGATGAACTGTGCCTGAGAAATATTAAGTAAGTCCTCTGCGGCATAACCCGTACCAAAATCATCAACAGCAAACTTTATTCCATATTTACCGAGTTTTCTAAATGTTTCCTGCGCTTTCTGGAATAGACGGATATCCTCATGTTCGGTAATCTCGAAAATCAATGTTAGACCAAACTTTGCAAATAATTGATCCAATACCACGAGGTAGCTTTCGAACCCGGGGGATGTTATTAGACTTAGATTTACATTTAATGTTAGCAGAAAATCATGGCGCGCATGGTGTGCTAATTTATTGATGTCTAAGATGATTTTATCAACCAATGCCATGGTCATAGTCTCCATCAGACCGTAAAGTGCGATATCACGGATAAAAAAACGAGCATCAATGAGTCGATATTCTGGTGTTAACCAACGGCATAATACTTCACAACCAGCAATTGTTCCATCACGACCATTAATAATAGGTTGATAGAATGGCATAAATTCATGGTTGTTTATTGCTTGTCGTAGTCTTGTCTCAGAATAAAGCATGATTGCTCTCCATTTTATGAGTATGTGTTACATTGTGCAGTTATAAATTGTTGGGTAAAAGGTAGTTGCTGGTCTTTAGACAAGAGTTAATTAAATTAAAATTAGTGTCAATAAAAATTGGTGAGTCAGTTTTAACTCATTAATTGTTTTTTGATGTTGTTTTTGACTCAAGCCATTAATGATGAGAAGTGTTTAAAAATATCACCAGTAATATCATGCAGCCTCTATGAAAATATTTGCGTCATGATTGAAACAAAAAATATGTAACCTAGATTTATGTACTTGTGCAGAAAACCAGCAAAGTTTTGAGCTGAATGGTGGCTCTTGCCTGCTGTGCGGTAAGCCATAAACGGCTCACTGGGTGCAGGGAGGTGAATCAGATTTATCTTGATGTGCGCATGCATTAGTAAAATTAAAGCTGTTGTTAAGTTCCTCTAATGGATATTGCCCTCTTATTACCTTCAGAATGTCACTCATTCTTCAGTATGTAACTCAAAGAATGATTCGTATTTAATATACAGATGCAAATGCAGCGCTAACCGTGTCGGTTTCCGGTTGGCAAAAAAGTAAGTGCTTTTGAAAACATAAAGTTAAGCAGATGCCATCCTGATGTTAATATTCATTAGGAGTGTTGTGAGAAAACCGACAATAGAGAAAGTAAATGAGAGTGAAACATATTATTGCGTTAGTGTTAATGTTTTTTGCAAAACATGGATATACGACAGAAGGTTCACTGACTATTGTCTCAACACTCTCTTCTGAAAGCGTTAGCCATATTACCAAAACCTGGCAGAAACAGTCTGATGTTGTGACAGTACATACGATAAGCAAAAATAGCACCTTTCTAAAAAAATTAGTCAACAGTTCTGGTAAGGGTAATGCAGATATCATTTTGACTGCATCTCCCATGCTCATAAGAGCGCTTAGAGACAATAACCAACTGGTAGATTTAAGGGAGATACATGCTCCGCATCAGGAGATGGTCCCTGAAAATATCAGAGACTCTGCAATTGCAATTGGCTATTCTGGTTTTGGTATTCTGAGTAATAATGATTATCTGGAGGCAAGAAATATCTTGCCTCCAGATGAGTGGGCGGATCTAACCGCTCCGGAATATCAGGATACTTTGATTACAAGCAGTCCTGCTCGCTCTGATACAACGACGTTGATGGTTGAATTCCTGTTGCAGAGTAAGGGATGGATGAATGGATGGGAAACATTGATGGCAAGTTCCCCCAGCCTGATTACCATTTCTTCAAGGAGTTTTGATGTAGTTGATAAAGTCCAGAGTGGTCGTGGTGGTATCGGCCTGGTGACGGAAAATAATGTTACAGACATTGAGAAAAATACTCCTCTGTCATTCCACTATTTTCCATATTCCCCAGCTCTACCCATTTATATTGCGGTATTACAAGATGGTCGAAATAATACGGAATCTCTTGAGTTTGTTAATTTCTTGCTGGGACCCCGTGGGCAGAGCGCACTGGCGGGCATCAGTACCAATGGTTTTTTTCTTGCTCCCGGAAATCCCGAACAAAGAGCCCTTTTTTTGCAATCTCCTCTCAACGTTGAACTCGCCTATCGCCGCCAGAAGATGTTGCAAGTCTTGTTTGATGCTGCCATCAGTAATCAGTTAGGACAGATTAAAGACATATGGCGTGAAGTTCATCTGGCGGAATCCCGTCTGCAACACCCTCTGCCAGAGGTTCGTGCGCTGCTAAGCACCGTTCCGGTTTCCCAGGAACAAAGTGAAGACATACAGTACCTGAGGCGTTTTGAGGATAATGTTTATGCTCAGCAACAACGGGTACTCTGGCAACTCTGGTTTAAGGAGCAACAACGTCTGGCGATGGTTATACTGGATACCCTGCAAAAATGAAAATTGGTTCCTTTTTTCGCCGCTTATTTCAGATGAGCATCAGCAATAATATACGAATGGTGTTTATCGTGAGTACATTATTGACCTTGTTCGTTAGTGCAGTAAGCTTGTATTCATGGTATGAGCAAAGCATTCAGGTACGCTTCTCTATTAATGATTATTTTCCGCGCGTACGTAGTGCATTTAATATTGAGAAAAACCTGGGTGCGATGGAGGCGCGTTTAAATGACTATATATCCACTGATGATAAAGATACCCAGGAAAAATACCATAAACAGATTATTGGTTACATAGATGAGATTGAACGCGTCAGTAAACAGACGCCAATAGCTACAAAACAGAAACTTAATGTGATACTTCATGAAAGTCGACAATTACTGGAGGATATTAGTAATGCATTATATATAGTCTCCATTAACAGAGAGGAAATAGCAGAAATATCCAGACGTATTGATGATCTCCATGATGATTTCACCACCGAGGTCGGTTCAGTAATGCAGGAAGTGACATGGCAGCAAAGGGCGCTGTTGGAACAAGCAGCATTACGGCGTAATGATAATACGGTTCTGTATAAGCAATTACAGGAGGTTCAGCGTGAACAGATATACCTGTATCAGCTGACACAGACTGAAACTCAGGTAGTGACCTTTTTACGCGCCTGGCTTGATGAAAATGATCATTCTGTTAGTGATTTAGATGTAAACTCAGACCATCTACTTTATCTTGAAAATCTTAAAAAAATAGCTACCGAAAGTACCGCGATATTAAAGGCTTATCCGGGGACAGTTTCATTGCGACAGAATATTGATGAACTTATGGATGTCGGTCTGAATGACGACCAGGTTCCGGGAGTTATTCGTAACTATGTTGCATCTAAACAGGCGCTCTCAATGCTAAAGAAAATGAAAAGCGAAAAGTTATTGCATCTACGCGGTATTATTGAAGCGCAATTGTCACGCAGCCATCAGCAACTATTGCAATTCAGTCAGCATCTCGAGCGGGTAATACTCATTAGCGGGGGACTGATCCTGGCGGCAATGATTTTGGCGCTCATACTTCTCTGGGGATTGAATCATTTCTTCATAAATCCTTGTTTGGTCAGACGATTTGATGCACTGAATCAATCTGTCAGGCAGATTAAATATCATCGTCATCGCGTTGTAATACCCGTTTATGGAAAAGATGAATTGGGGAGAATGGCACATCTGTTGCGAAAAACTCTGCAGCAATTGATGCGACAACAAACACGACTGGAACAAGAGGTGACTGAACGTAAAAATATTGAGCGATGCCTGCGTGAAACGCAGGAAGAACTGGTTCAGTCAGCGAAATTAGCCGTGGTCGGGCAAACGATGACCACACTGGCGCATGAAATCAACCAACCGCTGAATGCGTTATCAATGTATTTGTATACCGCAAAGTTGGCCCTTGAGAATAACCAACCGGATAAGGTACCGCAATTGCTGACTAAAGCCAGCGGCGTGACGGGAAGAATCGACGGCATTATCCGTCTATTACGGCAATTTACTCGTAAAACATCGGGCATCGATACTCCCCGGTTACCAATCAGTTTGCGGCAATCATTCCTTTCTGCATGGGAGTTGTTGAGCCTCACGCCCAAAGCAAATGTGGCTACCCTGGAATTAGCAGATGATGACCTGATAGTGGATGGAGATGACACTAGAATCCAACAGGTTTTGGTTAATTTGCTCGTAAATGCCTTCGAAGCATGTCAGGAGGAGCCAAGGATTTCGGTTTACTGGCAGGCAAAAGGTAAGCATTCGACGGTGATGGTTTGTGATAACGGTTCAGGTTGGTCATCGTCGTTGTTTCCTGACCTGCTGCGTCCATTTACTACCAGTAAAAATATCGGATTAGGCCTAGGACTTTCTGTCAGTGCCTCTCTGATGACTCAACTGGACGGTGCGCTTTATCTTGCCTCCACGCTGGGCCGAAATGCTTGTGTGGTTTTACAATTTAACAAGGAAGGCCATGATGCTGACTGAACAATGTTCTATTTTACTGGTCGACGATGACAATGATGTGCTGGATGCTTACACAAGGTTGCTTGAACTTGCGGGTTATCATGTTACCGCCTGCAATGATCCACTGAAAGCTCAGTTTATGGTTAGTCTGAACTGGCCAGGGATAGTCCTGAGCGATGTTTGTATGCCGGGATGTTCCGGAATCGAGCTGCTTGAACTGTTTCACCAGGTAGATACCCTGCTTCCCGTATTGCTAATTACGGGCCACGGGGATGTTCCTGTCGCTGTGGATGCCGTGAAAAAAGGTGCATGGGATTTTTTGCAAAAGCCTGTTGAGCCAACACTTCTTCTGCAAAAAGTCGAAGAGGCGCTTAGTTACCGACAGCATATCGTTTCTCGACGCAAAACGGGTCAGGAACAGTTGAACACGCAGATGGTCGGGAACAGTAAATGGATAGCTGGGTTACGTCAGCAATTGCAACAGTTGGCCGAAACCAGTCTTGCAGTTTGGTTTCACGGAGAACACGGCTCTGGAAAAACTTTCGCGGCGACGCAATTGCATGCCTTGAGGATGGAAAATGTGGATTCTCCTGTTGTTCTCAGGGCGGTGACGGAAGGTGTTCCTGTACCTGTTGAACACTGGACTAATGAGGCCAAGGGAGGAATGCTGATCCTGCGGAATCCAGAATTGCTGGATGTGCAACAGCAGCAGCAATTAGTTGCACTACACAATACGGAAGGGCGTTCTTTTCGACTGGTGGGAGTCAGTTTGTATTCCGCCGTTGAGCTGGTGGTGCAGGGCAAACTGTCTGTTGAGTTATACCATTGCTTTGCATTGACGCAAATCAGTTGCCTGCCGTTGTCACGTCGCCATGACGATATTGAACCGCTGTTTACTGACTTCCTGAGAAAAGCCTGTTTTCGCCTGAATGTTCCGCTTCCTGAGATCAATGCTGGCTTGCGCAAAGACCTGTTAAACCGGATGTGGTCAAATAACATTCGCGAGCTGGCGAATATGGCTGAGCTTTTTGCCGTCGGCATCACGTCGCCAGGAGAAACGTCAATACCTGGCCTGCATCTTACGGAGCAAATCGCGTTGGATGAGCGAATTGATGAGTATGAGCGGAAAATCATTAAGGAAGCACTGAACATGTACGGTGGCAGGATTAATGAAGTTGCCGATTACCTGCACATTCCTCGTAAGAAACTGTATTTGCGTATGAAAAAACATGGACTCAGTAAGGATCCTTATCGTAAAGGCGCGTTCTGAGCAGCGGTTCTACATATTTTCATCATTTCGTTTGTCGAGGTAACTACAGTTTTTTCCTCTCAATTCTGCATAGGGGCCAGTTGCGTCTGACTCTCAATGAGAGTCAGACGCACTATTGACCGCGTAAAGTGGGATTATCTGAATGCTCTAAAGTCAGCTGCAAAACAGTTTTTCCGTTCAACACCTCGCCAAAATTTCCACAAGATCCTGAACTAAAAGTCGATTCATATCACCAAAGCAGACCTTTTCAGCTTTCGTTGTTTGCAAATTTGCCGCACATCACAATTTTTATTGTGTCGAATTCGACACTCTTATGAAGCCTCCTGAAAAACGCGTTTTTTGTTGAACCAATGTCGTGCACCTTTTAAATGAAGTGACTACATAAATATATGGCTGTGGTTCTGTGATTAATTAATTGCTGAGCTGCCGCGATGTCACATTATAAATGTTGGATAACGGTTTTTTGAGTCAGTGTTGTGACTAAAAAATACCTTGCGGGTTAATGTTGACTCATTTTGTAGTGTTGACATTATTTCTTCTGTATATAATCTTGCTTATATTGAAACGTAGGCTGAACGTATTGATTATATATTGTCTCACATGAAGGGGAGCGCGTACTGTATAGACTGATATGAGAGTTGCTATGATCTGGTTTTTATTTAAGTTATTGTATTTGAGTGGTTTATTCGTGGTTTGATTTTTAATTCTAGTGCCTGTGTTTTATTTTTATTTGTCTGATTGATAGTGTTTATTTATTTCGCTTGTCGGGCTTGCATACGTGGAATAGTCGTGATTGCCAGCAGTCTTTCATTCACTCTTGAATGTCAAAGTGACTTTTATGATTTTTTATTCGTTGTGGTTGGCGAAGTAAAAAGCATAAGCAAAATGAAATTACATTCTTTTAATTCTATTTATCTTTGAAAACAATCCTTATCCAGGAGGGGTATTATGCGCCATTATTCTGTCTCTTTTAGTCCTCGAAGGCTCAAGCCTGTAGCCTGGTTGTGTATGTCTTTACAGGTATTCTCTGCATGTTCGGTGTCCCTGGCATCTATTGCGTTGGCAGCGCAGACACCGACATCACGAACGACCATCAACGCCTCTGAGTTGATGGGGTTGCCAGCAAAACCCTATGTGCTGCGACAGGGTGAAACGCCTGCCTCAGTGGCGACTTCCCTGGGACTCACCACCGCGCAATTGAAGAGTTTCAACCAGTTACGCACCTTTAAACGCCCCTTTGCACAGTTAAGGGGGGGCGATGAAATCGATATTCCTGATGTATCGCGCTTAAATAGTCAGGGGGGCATGGCAGTCAATGCCCCGGATAATTCATCATCACCAGATGCCAACGCGGCTCGTCTTGCCGCTGGTGCTCAGGCAACAGGAAGTCTGCTGGGCAGCCAGCATGGAAGCGGTGCCGCTGCCGGGATGGCCAGTTCAATGGCATCAGGTGCGGCAAGTGATGCTGTGCAAAAATGGCTTAATCATTTTGGTACCGCACAAGCGAACATCAGTGTTGATGAGCATGGCTCGCTCGACAACAGCTCTCTCGACTGGTTGGTGCCGTTATATGACTCCCCGCAGAATATGCTGTTCACGCAGTTTGGTGCGCGTAATAAGGACAGCCGCAATACTGTCAACCTCGGCTGGGGTGTTCGCTGGCTTACCCCGGGCTGGATGTTCGGCTTCAATAACTTTTTCGATAACGATCTCACCGGCAATAACCGCCGGGCTGGCCTGGGCGCGGAGGCCCGTACCGACTATCTCTCTTTGGCGGGCAATACCTATTTCGGTCTGAGCGGTTGGCATCAGTCCAGGGATTTTTCTGACTACGACGAGCGTCCGGCAAACGGTTTTGATGTTAGGGCTGACGGTTGGCTCCCGGCTTATCCACAGTTGGGTGGAAAGCTGGTTTACGAACAGTATTATGGTGATGAAGTCGCCTTATTCGGCAAAGATAACCGTCAACATAATCCGTATGCTGTCACCGCAGGGGTGAACTGGACACCGTTCCCGCTGCTGACGGTTGGCGTTGACGAGCGGATGGGCAAAGGTGGACAGAACGAAACCAATATGAACCTGCAAGTCACCTGGCGCCCTGGCGATTCCCTGGAATCGCAGCTGTCACCGGAGAGTGTAGGTGCTACCCATTTACTGCAACAAAGTCGTTATGATCTGGTGGATCGAAACAACGATATCGTACTGGAATATCGCAAGCAGGAGGTACTCGATCTGACGTTGAGCCCTTACACCGTCACCGGACCTTCAGGTAGCAGCCAGCCTCTGAGTGCGTCGGTGAAATCCCGATATACTGTACGAAACGTCAATCTGGATTCGGCCAGTTTCCTCGCAGCTGGTGGTAGCGTGGCCCCGCAAGGCATGACGCACTTTATATTAACCCTTCCTCTGTATCGCAACGCGCCGCAAGGCAGCAATGCAGCAACCCTTAAAGCGCTGAACACCTATAACCTGACCGCGGTGGCGGAAGATGAGAAAGGTAACCTGTCTCAGCCGAGAACTGTGACCGTCGTGGTACTGCCACCACAACTAAACATAGGTTCACTGGCGGGGGGAGATGCGCAGCCGGCTGATGGTAATTCTGCTATTGGTGTAAATACAACCGTGACAGACGGGAATGGGCATCCGGTAGCTGGACAGGAAGTCACCTGGAAAATCACCTATGCCGATGGCAGCACGAAAACCCTGACCGGAGTCTCAGATGCTAACGGAAATATCAGTCAGGACATCACCTCAACCGTAGCAGGTCCTGCAACCGTGGAGATCACTACGGGTGATCAGACTAAATCCACTTCCATCACCTTTACGCCTGTCACAGCAGATACCGGTCATTCCTCACTGGTCGTGTCTCCTCCGGGAATTGTGGCTGACGGTATTGATGCCTCTACTATCACTCTGACGTTAAAAGATAAAGATGGTCATCCGGTCACGGGGCAGAAGATTGATCTTTCCAGTTCTCTGGCAGGAACAACGCTGAGCAACATCAGGGATAATGGTGACGGGACTTACACCGCGACATTGACAGGTACTGCGACCGGTATCGCTGATATCACTGTCAGTGTGAATGGTGCGCCGTTTGCCGTTCCTGCTGCCAGCATCACGCTGGGTGCAATTACGCCTGACAGTCGTACTGCCTCTCTGACCAACAGTGGTGCCGGTCTGACCACCGTGTCGGATAACGCCATCGCTAACGGGATTGCGACCGACAGCGTGAAGGCAATCGTCACGGATGCCCACGGACTCCCAGTGGCGGATCAAGTGGTGAGCTTCAGCGCCAATAACGGGGCTAACATCATTGCAACCGGTACAACAGATGCGAACGGTAGCGTAACGGTTACTCTGAGCAGCCTGAAGGCCGGAACCAGTACCGTCACCGCCAGCCTGAACGGCAGCACTGCAACCACGCCAGCTCAGTTCGTGGCAAACAATGGTACGGCGTCCCTGACTAACAGCGGAGCAGGCCTGTCCATTGTGGCGGATAACGCCGTTGCCAACGGTACTGCGACTGACAGCGTGAAGGCGATCGTAACCGATGCTAACGGTAACCCGGTCAGCGGACAGGTAGTGAGCTTCAGCGCGAATAACGGGGCTACTATTGTCGTAAGCGGTACTACCGGTGTTGACGGTAGCGTAACCATCACCCTGACCAGTCTTACTGCCGGTACCAGTACTGTGACGGCCAGTTTGAATGGCAGCTCGGCAACAACCGCAGCACGGTTTGTGGCCAACAGTGGTAGTGCTTCTCTGACCAACAGCGGTGCCGGGCTGAGCACTGTTGCCGACAACGCCATTGCGAATGGAATTGCGACTGACAGTGTGAAGGCCATCGCAACGGATGCCAGCGGCAATCCTGTCAGCGGACAGATAGTGAGCTTTAGCGCTGATAATGGGGCCACTGTTGTCGCGACCGGTACCACCGGTTTGGACGGTAGCGTAACGGTCACGCTGACTAGTCTGAAGGCCGGAACCAGTATCGTCACTGCCAGCCTGAACGGCAGTACCGCAACCACACCAGCCCAATTTGTGGCTAACACGGGTACTGCGTCACTGACCAACAGTGGAGCAGGCCTGAGTACGGTTGCAGACAACGCGATAGCCAACGGAACGGCAACTGACAGCGTGAAAGCGATCGTAACCGATACCAACGGTAATCCGGTCAGCGGTCAGGTTGTGAACTTCAGTGCGAACAACGGGGCAACTATCCTCGCGACCGGAACTACCGGTGTGGATGGTAGCGTAACCGTCACACTGACCAGTCTGAAAGCCGGGACCAGCACTGTCACTGCCAGCCTGAACGGTAGTACCGCAACCACCCCAGTGCAGTTTGTGGCTAACAGCGGTAGCGCGTCTCTGACCAACAGCGGTGCCGGACTGAGCACAGTTGCCGACAACGCGATAGCTAACGGCACTGCAACCGACAGCGTGAAGGCGGTCGTGACCGATACCAACGGGAACCCGGTCAGCGGCCAGGTTGTGAGCTTCAGTGCGAATAACGGGGCCACTATCCTCGCGACCGGCACTACCGGTGCGGATGGTAGTGTAACCGTTACACTGACCAGTCTGAAAGCCGGGAGCAGCACTGTCACCGCCAGCCTGAACGGCAGTACCGCAACCACCCCAGCTCAGTTCGTGGCTGGCGCCGCAGATGCCGGGCAGTCCTCGCTTACCGCATCTCCGAACACCATCGTTGCTGACGGTACGGCTGCGTCAACCATCACGCTGACGCTGAAGGATGTGAACGGCAACCCGGTTACCGGCCAGAGTGTAACTTTCAACAGCTCGCTGGGAGGGACCAATATCAGCAATGTGACAGATGCAGGTAACGGGGTCTGGACGGCAAAACTGACAGGAAATTCAGAAGGAAGTACCAGCATCACAGCAAACGTCGGTGGTAGCGCCTTCGGAGTATCCGCTGCCACGGTAACTCTGCAACCCGCGGTGAGCCCGCTGTTAGGTTCGTTGAGTGTTAACGGCCAGACGTACGGAATAAATAGCGGGTTCCCAACGACTGGATTTAAAAATGCGAAATTCCAAATCCTCAAGGACAATAGTGCAGCAAACAACAGCGACTTCAACTGGAGTGCTGATCAATCGTGGGTTGCGGTAGATACCAGCGGTAACGTGACATTCACGGGGACTGCCGACAGCAGTACGAAGACAGTGACTATTACCGCAGCACCGAAAGCAGGAGGTACAAGATTTACCTGGTCGTTCACGGTGAACAGCTGGTATATCAACAATGGATCAACACTGGGGACCTGGAACCAGGCCCAGAACTACTGCACCAGCAAAGGCTACACCGCCCCGAGCATTGCGCAGATGACTAATGAAATCTACAACGGTAGTGGAAGCTCAAGGGCAGCCAGCAACTCGGCGGTGTGGAGTGAGTGGGGCAATATGGCATCGTTCTTCAGCGCTGGCTTTGTGGCTAACGGTTACTGGGCGGCTCAGGTTGGTCCAAGTGGAAATCACTTCCGCGTGGGGGTAACGGACGGACATATTGTTGATGACAATTTAGGTGAGGGTCATCACACTATCTGCCGACTGGGACTGTGATATTAACTGACTCAGGTTGTTAATACTTAATAAAGAGTGGCCTATAATGGCCACTCTTTTCTTTGTAACCCCCATTTCGCTCTTCTATCGCCAGCATGCCCACATCCTTCTGCAGATAATGTTTTTTGCTCAACGCTGAATTTGTCACAGTGGAGGAGATGGCCGTTAGCCAGTTTGATGAGGATGTATGCAGGCGCTCTTTTGGCCGCCATGTCTCTGGCATTTACTCCTGATGAGGAGAGCTTTTTGTCCCTAAAAATTGTCCAATGCGACTAATGGTCAAATAAATTGTCGATTTCTCTAAAAAAAATGATCAGCGTGCCGATACACTGACAGGATATGTCAGCATTTTATATATAATTCATGTCAGGAAAACAGAAGAGTAGGTGCTTATGGCTGATTCAGCAAGGAGTTGCTCAGCAGAACGTTTAGTCGATATCCTAATAGAGCTGCAAACTTGTGGCGTTGTGAATCGCTATCAGTTGATGAAGAAATTTAATATCACTGAACGAACGGTCTATCGTGATCTTAATATGCTTTCCTCCTTTATTGAGGGGTGTGGTGGAGGAGAGTATCGATTGATACCGATTCGCGCGCAGAATAATAGCGCCTATACCCTTCATGACCCACTGGCAAAGCTGCTGGACGCCGACGCGGTTTTTCCTGATAGAGATGAGGATTTTTGGCTTAGCTTAGAAAAACGAGCGGTAGAACAGCATGTTAGAGTTCAGTTTGGTCGCCCTGAACATTCAGTCAGAAATGATTTGCGAAAGTATTTTAACTTATTAGAAAAAGCGATTCAGAAAAACAGTGTCTGTCATATTTTATATAAAGACAAAACGCGCACCGTTCACCCTTATAAATTAGTTAACCAGAAAAATATTTGGTATCTGCAGGCGACCGAGGACGGAAAGCTAAAGTCTTTTTCGTTAAGTAAAATTCGGTGGTTGGATATCCGGAAAGAGCATT
>OFOU01000286.1_pt1 | contig 45854 bp, 45 predicted proteins | sample 1542061 | NCBI WGS metagenome assembly OFOU01 (sample SAMN04209239, study PRJEB22552) | human gut metagenome | biome: gut; material: feces | host: Homo sapiens | place: USA: Oklahoma
CAGCTGATTGATATTGAGGCGAAGGTTTTTCAGTTCGTTATCCATGATGATGAACAATAATTAACCATTTCGACATCGTGAATAATTTCACGACTGAAATATCAACAAGTTAAGGGAATGATGATGATGCCGATAAAATGCAAAAAACCAGCCGTTTTCCGCGTGTCCTCGCCCCCTCGGTGTTCAGAATCGCGAGGAGGACCCGCGCAAATGATAGTAATTATCAATTGAAAGGTATAAAAAAGGCCGCTAAATGCGGCCTCTTATCATTGATTATGTAAATATTTTTGCTCGAGCTTCTCTTTTTTATCTCGATAGCTGGCTGCCTCAGAAACAACCTGATTGGCAGTCTTCCCATCTAATACAACCAGCCGCATATTATTCGACGAATAGCTTTTGTCGTTGGTTAGCTCTGCCTGAGTGTCGTAGTAATTCAAAGTATCGATAATCGCTGTCTTTAGTTCAGCTTTCCTCTCTTCAGACAAAGGTTCGAATACCTTCTCTGCTGAGTATCGAAGTGACTCCTGGCTTGAACCATCAAACTTAGGCGCATTATCACAGCCCGCTATGATCAGTGATAGCACAAGTGTGACTATATATCCGATTTTCATCATACTAACCTATATATTTATAACTAAGACCAATCTCCGAAATATAATAACAAAGACATATTGTTAATCATTTAAACTCGAATACAAACCGTTCAGAATAGAGGCTATTCAGAGCGTGAAATACTTCATCTCTATCTTTCCCTTTCTGGATATATTCATTAACCGCATCCTGGACAAGTTTCCATTTAGTTTCAATTTGACTCCCGTCAAATAAATGTTCACAAATGACCCAACAATCATTTGAATGGTTATTAGCATCAATCAACATTTTTAACTTAACGGGTAGATCCAATACTTCTTTGTGGAAATACTTCTGATAATCGGGAGCATATTGAACTTTCTCACCTAAATTCAAATCAGCTTGAGTCCATTTTGCTGGCATGTATATTAGTATATTTCTTAGAGCTAATAAAGATTTTTTAAACTCTTGTTTCGCTTTTGTTTGCTCCTGTTCTCTCCATGTATTCATGGCTTTTCTTGCTATGCAAAGTGTAACGACTGAAACAATGAAGCTAAGCACGCCAATTATTACTGCCCCCCAGTTTGCAAGCATAGACAAAAAACCCCAGCGAGCAGAATCTCTAGCAACTAGAAAGCCTAAATATGATATTAAATCCGTTTCCACAAACACCTCTAATCCAATTTCGGTTGATTCCATAATAAAACATTTTTATAGTTACTAATAGAGTTTGTTACTGTTCAATGGGTATGGTTATTGTTCTCACAGATTCATAAATGCGCTCACATGTCATACCTGCCCAGTGGCTTTCATCAGCTCGCCCAGCATAGTATCTAGCGTCTTCTGCAAGGCGTCCGAGCATGTCGGCAAGCACTGCGGCGTCGGCTCCGGCTGTTTTGCTTCTGACGGCAGCGGCAAGATCTGCGGTGTGCTTTGCGGCGTCCAGGCGGGCGGCAAGCTTTGTTGCTTCGGTGCGCAACTGGCTAACAGTGGCAGACAGGCCAGCAGCAGTGGCAGCAGATTTAGCGGCTTGTGCTTGTGCATCTTTTACAACCTCATCACGGGCAATTATGCGCCCTTGTTCAATCCAGCGTGCGGCAGTTTGCGCGTTCGCTTCCTGTGAAGATTCCATGCTATTGCGGTCAGCCCACTTCTTTTGCCAGCCCCGCTCACTCCAGACGTTCCCGGCAAGAAACGCACCAGCCATCAGCAACAATACAATGATTGTTTTCCACCGGGCCTTAACTAAAGCAAAGATCGCTGTCATACCAGCAACGCCGCCCGCGCTTTGTTATAACGACTATTTCTGTCAGCCAGTCCATTCTGGCCACCGTTAATGATCTGCGTGACACGTACAACATCACCTGAATACATCAGGCAACCACGTAACGTGAAATACCAAGCAGCAGAACGGGCTGCATGCTTCTCCTGTGTCAGCAACTCAGGTGTGCTGATCAGATCGAGCTTCAACGCCGCACCGCATTTAGCGTAGTTCTCGCGGCCAGTGATTTGAAGCAGGCCACGACCGCGATATTTCCAGCCATCACCCTGGCTGTTATTCCCCATGCGGTCACCGTACACCAGATTGGCTATTTGCGGCTGGTGGGCCACCTGCTTACCATCGACACGACCCAGCATTTCACACTGATAAGGAGTAAGGCGTTTACCAAAGGTTTTCTTCAGCCCCTCTACCGAGTAGTTGAAGCTTTCCACCAGCGAGGTAAAACCAGCAGACTCATGCCCAACCTGGGCGATGAACATAGCCAGATCGTTCGTATCTGTAATGCCAAACTCTTTCATTGCCGCATCAATGTGCGGAAACCAGCGCGCAGAAAGCCCAGCGCTGATACCAGCCGCCTGCTGAAATTGTGATTGGTTCATTAGTGCCTCAGATGATCAACCAGACGTGCCACGTTGCCTCTGACGGCAACCAGCACAGACAGGAAAATAATGTTGGCCCCGATAGTGGCCCACGATGAATAAGGGTAGATGCCGCACAGATATGCCAGCGGAACTGCGCTGTAGATGACCGTAAGCAGCCACGCCAGGCGAGATATCCATGGTCGATGTCGCGATTCGCCACGACGATAAAACATCAGGGTCAGCACTACCCCAGCGCAAAGCAATGCATTTAAAGTTGCCGATGGGTCATTTTGTATCACCTGAACCTCCCCGACGCGTTATCAGCGCCACCAGCGAGCCGACATCCTGATTATTCAGGAACGTCAGGATTTTGACGGCTAAAGCAGAAACGATTACGGCGCCAATGGCATCCAGTGGTTTATCACTGTAGCCAGTAACTTGAGCCAGCTTAGAACCCACCAGCCCGGAACAAAGGATCCCCGAGATATACGACACCAGAAAATATGCCAGACGGCGCGCCGCACTCAGGTCCGCGGTGGTTGCAATGTAAAATACCGCCCCGGCAAATGCGCCAAACACTACACCGTAATCGGTTCCAGTAAGCAGTCCATAAACACTCGCTCCAGTTAAAGCGCCACCAGCTAAGCCTGTGCCGGTTATTGCTTCGGACATCTGTCCCCCTCAATTGCTGTGAATCCTCTAAGAAACGATGGGAAAGGATTCAGGCCACAAGCTCATACGGTCTCGGTTAATCTCCAATTTTTAGCCTGGGCCTGAAATGAAAAAACCCCGCCGATTGGCGAGGTTCTGAAATATTTAAGTTCGCGTCTAAGTGACCACTCTTAACACACTACATGATAGAATGCGGACCGCGCTAATGATTTTTCATTTTAGGTGTCACGTTACTTTCCATCACCAACTTGTACCTTTTCGGAAAGGAACTGATTAATATCATAAGATGCAATTTCATCCTTAAATTTCAATAATTTTTTTTCGTAATTTGTTTCGAGATACTTTAAAAACAATAAAACACCACCATGTTCATTGATTTCTTTATATAGTTCACCATAATAAGACATAGTGTTTCCAACACTATGCACATATTCCCAATTGATATTCCCAGACAAACCCAAACATTCATCACTACTTTCAGGTTTAAATGTAAAGTACTTAAAGGCATCAGTTCCAAAAACATCCCCCACATAAATAAAGTCTATAATCTCTTTCGTTACAGGTTTCCACTCATCGTTTACATTTTCTTTATATAAGCCGTTCCTTATTGCATCATCTGCAGCTTTAGCTCTATTAAAACTATTAACAGCCTCATTAATACGTTGCTCATCGAGCTTTTTTTTACTATTTGTATAAAATGTTTCCAAAGCTTTAGTAGTGGCGTTCCTCATAGGGTTTTCATATATTACAAGACAGATAATCAAAGGAGATGTAATTCTCACCTCCCACAGTGAAAAAAATTTCACCCCACAATTTTCACGGTCCTCACGAATTAGCTGACTATTTATTTGAGAATGGATTAATCCCTCCCACTCGGTATTAATTAATACACCACTAGGGTCAAGCGGCTTTATAAATACAGCATGTTCGAAAAAGTCAAAAGAATGCAATAGCTTTTGGTAACGTGGGTATCCTGACTCTTTTGAAATAGAAGTTTTTACATTCAGTGCGTTTAATGCAATCATAAACAATATGTCATTACGAATTATAGAGCGCACAGGAGATGTATATTTTCGCTGTATAGCAACACAATCCCCACTTGAATCTAAATAAAAATCATCTTGTACAAACTTTAACAAATGATACAACGTACGCATATAACGACTTATTATTTCATGCCCTGTCAAAAAGGATAGCACCGCATTACAGTCATTAGCTTTTTTGGCATCATTAAAAAATTTCATGCCTGGCCCTGTCATTTCTTTTTCACCATCAATATAATCACATAACTGCTTATGATACTGGTCATGTTGAGCAAGAAGTAAGGCGTATCTATTTTCAAAGCTGGTTCTTCGGTTATACAACTGTGTCTCTTGAAGGGTTACTTTTGCTGCTTTCCCAGCCTCCTCCATTGATCGCTTTGCAATTTCCGCACCATCGGCAGCTCTCTGGGCAGCCAACCAAGTAGCAATGGCGGCAATAACTGTGCCTATTGCACTCGCAAATGCAATAGCCTTGTCCCAATGATCGTTTAGATATAAATAAAACTCATACTCATCGACGACCAAGAAAAATATTATGACAATAACAAATACAAATATAGTTGTTAATGCTTTTAAGTTAATAGACATAAGATATAATTTCATTAGTTTAAAAAATTGTGATTATTGTATAACCTCAACGACAGATATGTCACGTTGATATGCTAAATACGTCGTATGCAACGCATTTAGCTTTACTCGCCCAAAAACGAGGAAAAGCAACATATCACATAAAAAAGTGACGTTCTAACTCTCTTATCTAACTAATCATATCCAGATAAATACGGTTAAATATCCATATCAAGCCTTACATCCAACATTGAAAGGCAGCCATCAATAAAACCCTCTGCCATCTGTATCTCGATCCGTATCAATTTCTCGTCTTTTTTACGCACTTTTGCGATTTTCCTCTTGGATATTCCATACAGATAGTGGGCAACAATAAGTGAATGTTCATATGGTTTCCGGCTTTTCAATCTCGCCAGGCAGCCTTCGATGATCAGAGCATCATCGTCAGAACATGACGGTCTGGCTCTACCTGTTTGCGGCAACAGCCCCTTAAATCCTGCTGCAATAGGAGAATAGTCCACGCCAGAACTATCGCTGGAAGCCCACCCGCCCCATCTTTCTAGCAGCCTTTGAATATCACGCATTTTTTTCTCCATACACTTAAGTTGTCGCAATTACGCCGATCGCCAGCGCCCGATCAATAAAACGCAGTAGCAGCTCAAGCTGCGTACCATGCTTCTGCTCGAATGCCGATACATCGGCGTGTAACTCGTCGTGGCACTCTCTGCACAGAGGGATTACGAAGAGGTCATGGGCTTTTGTTGCTGTTCCCCCCATACCGTGCCCTACTATATGGTGCGGATCATCTGCTGGCCGTCGGCAACACTCACAGGGTTGTGTTTTAACCCAGCGGGTGTACGTCTCATTTCTCCAGCGGCGACGTTTTGGCCTGAGCATAAAAGACTCTGGCGACTCCGGATCAACAGAGAGCGTGAGGATCTTCTTCGCCTTCTCCTGCACGAGTCTTGTTGCTGACGAGGAATGCACTATGTCGCTTTCCCTCATGACAGAACGGATCTTCTCATCCGGAAGGCGCAGCCCTTTGTGCGCAACGCTTTCCGGAATAACATCAGCCAGGTCGTTTCTGACCATCCACCAGCACAGTTCCGGAAGCGTCAGGATATGCGACTCGGGAAAACCAGAATCACGCCGAATGACTTCCAGAATCCAGGATACCAGGTTTCCGGCCGCTATACCTGCAAGCTGTTCGGTATGCTGCCCCGACAAAGTGTGATCGCAATGCCAGCACAGGCGAATGCTTCCTGGCGGGTGCCGCATTGTTGTGAAGTTCTTGTCGTGCCACGTTGAATGTGGCCACTGGCATTCAAATCGATTACTCAACCATTGCTCAAGGGAAGGAAGCCCACCGGCACGCTGAATAACCCTCTCATTCTCGAAGACCTGACGCATTACCGGATCATCAGCCAGCGGCTGAATGGCTGCCGGAACAGCCCCGGTACTGAATGACGCCATTTCTTCTGGTTCAGGCTCGAGCAGAACGCGACCACGCATGAAGAGGTGCATCAGTTCCGCACCGGGACGGAACAGCACAATCCCCATACGATGGGCGATCTCGGGGGTAAGCAGAGCTCTCACGCTACCTGCCCCCTGGCAATGTGTTCTGCCCACAGTCCACCAATCCAGCGCACGCCTTTCGCCGTGAAACGTGCCTGGCTGAATGCATGATTTGAGGTTACGGATGTGCCGGTTTTCACTTCAAAACGGCCCGCATCAATATGCTGATGCCGTGGAGTCATCGTTCCGCCAAGGCGATACATGATGTCGTTCTCAAGGAGGAATAACCGCAGATCTGGCTCTTTGGCCTTAAGCAGTTTTGCCACCTGGCGGAATGACATTGACCCACTGGCTGTACAGTACCGATCAACAAACGCTACCTTCGGCGCCGCGGCAGCCAGTTCGTTAGTCAACTGCTGTTTTTGTTCTGCAAGGTCAGCTGCAAGACGTAGGGCTTCAGAGAATGATTGAGGAATCGTCTGCTGCTGTGCCTGCTCAAGCTCCTGCCAGCGATCAACCAGACGCGCGGTAAACTCCGGCGACAGCTGCGCGACAACGATATAACTGTCCCGCTTCCCTATCAGATAAACCGATACCGACTGATTGAGGTGATTTTTAACTTCCCCCATTGGGGGGAGTTCAATAACACCGCGCTCTGCCAGGCGTTCAATGGACCGTTTAACATGGTCATGTCGTGATTCCACCAGCTCAGCAATATCGCTGCTGGACATGGTTAATGCTGTTGTTGCTAACTGGCTCATACTTTTCTCCATATCAGGCGGCTGCACCCGCCGGTTCATATCTGCTGATCGTTATCTCTACCCGACCTTTCGGCACTACGGGTCCCCATTCCACCAGCATGCGCTTAATCTGGCTGTCGTCTTCCCAGACCCCCGCATGTGTCAGCGCGTCAAACAGGGCTTTGTTGTAATTATCGATATCCCGGCGGCGCGCATCCGGCGGGTACAGAGTGATTTCTACCGCTGCCAGTTCAGTCGATGGCTTCGGGAGACGTCGTAATTGCTCAATGATCGCCACGCAGGCAGCGCTTTGGTATTTACGGCCATCAGCGCTAATGAGGTGACGACCGGCCAGCGGCCCCTTGTTAGGGGCGCGCCAGTAAGTGTTCACGCTCGGAGGAAAAGGCAGGACCAGTTTCACGCAGCCTCTCCCCGCATATTGCGAACAAGTTCAGAAGCAGCAGTGATGATTTCGCTGGTGGCAGTCCGCTCCAGCCAAAGTTGATTGATGTTGGCTTTCAGCTTGTTCTGCTGTGATTCATCCAGCATATCAGCGCCGTCTACCTGGTCGAATACAATTCCAACCCCCAGCGGCCAGATACGGGACTCGGGAAGCGGATCCGATACTGGTTTAGCTTTCTCACGGATGTGCATGCGGATCTGGCGAATATTGGACCAACTGGAAACATCCAGGCTTCCCATAGCTGCAATGAAATCAGTACTGTTCATGCCATATTCACCAGATGCTTCAAGGGCAACAGTCCGAATACGTTCCGACATATCCAGGCGCGCAGCAGCGTCATCGAATTCAATCGACAACAGCCACTCATCCACACCGAACAAAATACTCTCACGAATAAGCAGCTTCGCTTTGTCGATCGTTAATGGTGATACCTGAGTGAATTCCGGTGCTTCGACAGAATCCGCCGCCCAGGTATGCCCAAACTTCGATTCACTGAATGTGTATTCTTCTTTATCGCCGAACGCAGCTCTAACGCATGCCCACGCCTCGACACCGCTGATATCAAAAATATCTTTCTGAGTAAGTGGCAACTCTGCTTCTGGCTTGTCAGCTACAGATGGTGTGACAGTTGCAGGTTGAGACTTGCTGACAGCAAATTGCGCCAAAGTCATAAACGCCTGCCCTTTTGCCTCCAGTTCTGTACGGTCGATATAGCTGAACCGCTCACCACGCCATGACTTATCAAATACAGCTATGGCACCGGCAAAAAACGCGCTGGTGGGCTTCTGTTTTTCGTCAGCAGGTACAAACCACACAGGCAGATCGAACCCAATACGCCCGCGAATGAATACAATGTGATCGGCATCTTCGGGCCACCACTTTTCACTCGGCGCGGCTTTTATCAGGAATACATAGCGACCGCCCTTCTCGCGCTGGGCTGCTGCGTACTTCATGATGTGCGTCATACCAGTGATCGCCTGTTTCTCGTGGTTCTGCGAACGGCTATACGGTGGGTTGCCATAGCCTGCGCCACCCAGTTCTGCCAGACGTTCAGACCAGTCCTGCGTCAGCGCGTTATCTTCGGCGGTGTACCATGCCGGGCATTTCGCGTTGTCGGCGTCAGCAAACAAGTCCAGAACTAATGGACCAAATAGCGCGTTAATCCCCCAAAAAAGAAGATCCGGTGTTCGCCACTGATCGCCAACTTCTTTCAATTCGTGGGCTGGTTGGCTACGTAGTGCCGCCAGCGACTGGCAATATTTGTTTAACGTCATCCTCTGAACCCCTCTGGAATCGTTGTATCAACCGGACCAAAAGCCATCACATCGCGCTTTTTCGCACCCCAGTCAGCGCGTTTAGGCCGTCCCTTCTGCTCCCAGCGGGTTGCGCTTTGCAGATAGCTCTCGAATTTCTTCGGGCCGAACAGCGTTTCCGGGCGCATGTACTGGTACTGCTCGTCGTTCTCGTGCCAGTGCTCATGCTTCAGGTCGATAACCAGTTGCAGGTCTGCAACGCTGTATCCCTCACGCAGTCGGGCACGGATGTTCTCCAGGGATGTTTTTGATTTCTGATACCGGGATCCGCTGATCTGGTTCAAATGGGCCAGAACCAAAATTGCCTGATCAGTAATCACGACTTCAGGGTCTGGTTGCGCCGCAACCGGACAAGAGGGTTTTGAAGTTACTTGTGGATCTTGTGTTGATTTTACTGACGGATCCCCGCCAGATTCTGACGGGTCAAAACCGCCGTTTTTGACGGATTTCGACGGGTCAGTTTTTGAGGCGTCAAATTCTGATGCGTCAGATTTTGACGTGTCAGAATCTGACAGTTGAGAAAATGCGGCAGCCTGAAGTTTCGGCACATTCAGGCGGTACACGTTCGACGCATTACGGTTACCATTACGGCGCTGTGTACGCGTGAGCCAGCCATCTTTTTCAAGCTTTGCGATTGCCGTTCTGATCGTGCTCGGCCCTGCGCCAAGCTGGCGAGCAATAGTTTCAATGGACGGCCAGCAAACGCCCTCATCGCTGCTGAAATCAGCGAGGCGAGCCATGATCGCGACACTAGACAATTTCATGCCCGACGCCGCGCAACCATCCCATACGTAGCCGGTTAATTTAGTGCTCATGATCGTCCGTTATCTCCCTGAACTTATGCCTGAATTGCTCAAGTGGGCTGAAGCATTCGTGCGGATAGCCATCACGCAGATAGATAACGCGCTGTGTTTCTGGCTCCCAGCGGATAACACGGACTGGCACTCCACGGTTGTCTTTGAACCTTCGGTTAAGTTCGCGCACAGGCGTTTTGCCCTCCGGTTGTAGACCCCCACAATTGAAACCGCCCTACTGTGGTTACACGGAACCCAGCGGTTTGATAATCTGCGTTCATACCGAAACAACGGAGTACCCGAAACCGGGATCATCCTGAGTTGCGGTAGACGGTTAAAAGCCGTTAAACTGCTCATGCGGATTATTTCTCCATACTCGAAGAGTTGTTCGCCAAGGCGCCCGGAGCTGCACACTCGCGGGCGTCACTCTTTTCAGCGACACAAAAAACTCGATAAAGAAGCGTTACGTGCTCCTGGAACTTCGCGATAACCTGATAGCTGTTTTCCTCAATCTGAGCACGCTCATCTGCGTCAATTACCCCATCAGCCGTAGCTTTACGTACAAAATTAGAATGACGACCTATCCATTCGATGGACTCCATCAGGCGCTGGTTTATATCGGCGTTATCCAGATCATCAACATCTGCCAGCGGCACAAATACACCATGAGAATGGCGCGCAACGGCATCAGCAATATGGGTTGAACCACCAGCACGTTGTAAAACCATTGCCCAGCCCAGCGGAAAGATCTGATCGCCGTCGACACGAAGGCGGTTAAACAATGCGTTCTCTGTCACGCCCAACCATTCCGCCGCCTCGGCATAACCACCAGGTAGATCGGTGATCGTTTTTTTTATCGCCGCCACCAGCCAGGCTGGCTGACGTTCGACTTTCCAAATAGGTTCGTTACCCACAGCTCCCCCCTTATTCCTGTGGTTTGAGTTTTACTGAAGCATCGCTACGCTTTTCGTAAAGGTCGGGATGAAAAACCAATTTCCCCCCGGTCCGATAGGCTGCTTCAGCTGCACGCCCTTTTGGGATAAGACGACCAGTTCTATTACGCCACTGGTAAACAGCCTCGCTTGTGATTCCAAAAAATTCGGCAACCTTCTCAGTACTGCCGAAGTAGTTTTCAATATCATCGGTTGTCATAACGCCTCCTTAGCTAAGTTTGATTAGATATTAATAACCAATCTAACTTTGGTCAATAAAAACTAAGATTGCTTAGCCTTTTAATTTATTTATGGTGTTCAAATGGAAACTGTCGGTCAGCGCATCAAAGCTCTCAGGCGCATAACCAAAACCTCGCAGAAAGAACTGGGTAAGTTCTGCGGTGTTAGTGATGTGGCGGTTGGGTATTGGGAAAAAGACGTTAATGTGCCAGGCGGCGAGTCACTTGCGAAACTTGCAAAGTATTTCAACACCTCAATTGATTACATACTTTATGGCACTGAATTTGAAGGCAATCTGATAACCAAGATGCGAAGGATTCCGGTGATATCCTGGGTTCAGGCTGGACAGTTTACAGAATGTAAAGCCGCAGAAGTTTTCAGCGAAGTAGATAAGTGGATAGAGACTTCACTCCGGATAGGGGATAGCTCCTTTGCATTGGAGGTTAAAGGTGATTCGATGACAAACCCTAATGGCCTCCCGACAATCCCTGAAGGGGCAACAGTCATAGTAGATCCAGATGCAGAGCCACTTCATGGAAAGATAGTCGTAGCCAGGCTTGATGGGACAAACGAGGCTACTATAAAAAAACTTGTCATCGATGGGCCTCAAAAGTTCTTAGTTCCCTTAAATCCACGCTATCCAAACATTTCAATTAACGGTAATTGCCTGATCATTGGCGTTGTCAAAGGCGTTCAGTACGAGCTTTAACCCACCTCTAACCTTCCTCTTAACATCAAACTAAGAATAGTTTGGTGTTTTTTCTTGATCTAAAAGCTAAGTTAAGTTAGATTTTGTTCATCAACAGCGAACAGGCAGGACGCCCACGAAGTAGCCGCCGGTGGCATATGAATAACCGGATGATTCGCCTAAGTGTGGAGATAGTCAGTGGATAAGAATGCGAAAGCGCTTTTCGAGAAGATTGCAGGCTTAGAACAAGCTGCAAAACGAGGGTTGCAGATTAACGAAGAGCTCCTACAGCCATTAGCTGAAGGACAGGTCATATCCGTTGATTACAGCAACGCAACGTTAAAAAGCTGTGCTCTGTTTCGTAAATGGTTTAGCGAGTATGTCGGATCATAAGAATTGATTGCTGTTCAGACATGCCACAACCCTGAACGAAAACATCAATATCTTCATCCTCAGTCTCATTAAAAAATGTTTCGCTTCCGAGGCTATGGAGATCACCGGATATGACGTGCCCTTTCTCGACATCATATCCGCCGAGAAGCTCTGCAACCGTGAACTCCCCCATAGGGTCACGGATAACGATATAACCGATACGGTGCTCATGATGAACGATAACTCCGCGCATGCTGTTTCCTTCTTGGCTGTGTGAGAACACCAAGATACCACCGCGCCTGATGTGGTTAAAAGCAGGCCAAAGCAATAACAAGTACTTCCCTGTTCTGGCGGCCCGGTGTTTTCCCGTTTGTCCGGTAACCGCCAGCCTTTTTCAGGGCTCAACATGAAAGCGCGTTCTATCCCTTAACCTTTAAGGTCAGTCGTTAATCCAAAGCTACCGGAGCGCGCTTCCAGTTGCGATGTTAGCTTAAAGAGAGCAACGGAATTCTAAGCCGTGGGTCGTAGGAAAAGTTAACTGATTTAATCTGCTGAAAGTAGAGGTATACACGGCAGCGGATAACCGTACGAATATTTGATGTTAAAACCCGGGTGCAGCTGGGTTATATGGAGAATAACGCATGATTCAGATGTTAACTCTTGAAGAATGGGCAACCGATAAATACAGAAGTAATCCACCTAGCGTCTCGACATTGCGCCGTTACGCTAAGCAAAATCTCTTTTCTCCACCTGCAATGAAACAAGGTAGGCTCTGGAGAGTTAGGGAGGATGCTGAATTGGTTGGTGAACTTGCTGCGCCGGTTATCAAGAAATCTGATTCACTAAAATTGCAAAGGATCCTCAGCGATGGCTGCGAGACCACGTAAAAATAATGTATCAATACCTAACCTCTATCCTCTTTACAGTCGTAAGGTCAATAAAGTTTATTGGCGGTACAAGCACCCTGTGACTGGAAAATTTCACAGCCTGGGTACTGATGAAGCCGAGGCTAAAGCAATTGCTACTGAGGCAAACGCAAGACTTGCTGAGCAGCGTTCAAGACAGGTACTGGCTATTAGCGATCGAATCGCTACCAGCAAGGGTAAAGCAATTACAACTATTACCTGGCTTGAGCGATACTGGAAAATTCAGGAGGAAAGATTCGCTTCAGGTGATATCAAGGAGAATACGTATAAACAAAAAGCCAAGCCAGTTGCACTTCTTAAGGAACGTGCGGGAATGAAGCTCATATCTTCTGTTGATGTCAGGGATATTGCTCAAATTCTTGAAGAGTATCTCTCTGTCGGCCAACCAAGAATGGCACAAGTTATTCGTTCAGTTCTGATCGATGTATTCAAAGAGGCCCAACACTACGGTGAAGTGCCGCCTGGTCACAACCCAGCCCTTGCGACTAAACAGCCAAGACGAAAAATCACTAGGCAACGCCTAAGTCTAGAAGAGTGGCAGAAAATATTCGATATCGCAGATAAGAAACATCAGTATATGGGGAATGCGATGCTGCTTGCCCTTGTAACAGGGCAGCGTCTTGGTGACATATCCAAAATGAAATTTAGCGATATCTGGGATGATCATCTGCATATCAAACAGGAAAAAACCGGAAGCAAAATAGCTATTCCTCTTTCCCTGCGTTTGAATGCAATCAACTGGAGCCTGCGCGATGTTGTAGCTCGCTGCCGTGACTATGCAGTCAGCACATACCTTGTACATTTTTTTCGTACCACTTCACAGGCTGAGCGTGGTGATCAAGTTAAATCAAACACATTAACAATGAATTTTAGTAAGGCAAGAGATCTGGCTGGGATTGACTGGGGAGAAGGAACTCCCGCTACGTTTCATGAACAACGCTCTCTATCTGAGCGTCTTTATAAAGTACAGGGATTAGATACTCAAAAACTGCTTGGCCATAAAACACAAAAGCAAACTGACCGCTATCATGACGATCGAGGTAAAAACTGGATAAAGGTAGTGTTATAAAATTGTAGGCTCTAGCATGGCAAATTCCCCCACACACATTTACTGGGCTGAAAATAACATCGTATCTCAATTATTAAGTAGCACGGCGAATATCATATTCGCCATACGTATAATAAAAACATGAATTATTAATGCTCATTCAATAATGAGCCAAATATATTTTGGATTCAGAAAGCCAAGAACTGTCATTCTCTCTTCCAGAAAGTCAGTAACCAACTGTATCGATCTCCCCCTATTTATTTATATTTTTTGTTCACCTTAATCAGTGATTCATTCTCATCATATTTTCCAACAATCCCGTCCTGTTTGAGACGCTCAAGCAGTGAAAGATCGGCAGGAGTATTTGGAATGCGGGGTTTGTCGTAACCAACCTCAGTCAGCCTGGCATAATCACCACCAAGTAACTTCAAGATTGAAAAGAGCTGTTCACGGCTAATCGATCTCAAATGAGGTTCCAATAGCAATATGATCAGTTGCGCTGAAACTCCCTCTTGTGCCATTTTATACACGATAGACGGTTGGCAAATCTTTCCATGCAACGAAGCGAATTGAGCAAGTTTTTTAATACCTTCAGGATTTGCATCTTCTATATATTCTGCTGCTTGTTCAACAATTAGATTTTTAATTTCGATGTTAATTGCATCATCTGCCAAAAGCTCAGCCAAGTCGGTGTGCACCAACTGAGGTGTCATATACTCTGCAAACTTCTTCGACTCACTAATGTAATCCCTCCGCGTCGGCCAATCAGTTTCAGAAAGAAGCTCATATGAATCAGCATCATCCGCAATGATGTTGTACTTGAGAAGTAGTGAGAAGAGAGCACCGGCTTCGGCCATTACATCTCTAGTATCGAGGTAATAATTCAACTCCAAACTCGTAACTAATTCTACACGCAGAGTTGCGGCCGGAAGTTGCTCTTTAGCCGCTAAAATTGCTGCAGCTAATGTAACTTTCGACTCATCTTCAACTGTATTAACCTCAGATATCTTTCCTGATGTAGCCAGTACTTTCGCCAGTTTAACGTCTACACAACCAAATGACGCAACGTAACGGCTAACATTACTGAATGTTGCTGGAAAACGGCGATGGTCGGCCAATGCACTCCATGCTTCCTTGGAGACCTCAACGAGATCCACAACCTCACAATTTGAAGCTGCATGCTCGATCACGATATTAAGAAGAGATGGTTCCTGTACGAGCACGTCTTCGATTACAGCAATGAAGTTCTCAGTTGCATCGATTGTCACCGATACTCCAGCAATTGCCTCCAAATATGTGCTCAAGTGCTCAAGCACATAACCGTATGCCGTCTTATTTCTCGTATTGATAACGTCAAGCGCTACAGTTTTTGTGTTATTTATTGCAATTACAAGGTTCTCATACGAGACTTCATACAAATTACGTGATACGAATGACAAACGAATCTGTCGATTCAACGGCTGAAGATGGGGAACAATAATATGTGATTCCGCGAATAGCATTCCAATGCGCTCCGCCTGGAGTTGCGTAGTGGCTTCAGAAGTAAGCACGACAAACTCGGTATAGTGAGCCTTTAGGTACTGTGATGCTGTTGAATCTGTACGCTGTTTTAGGGAGGGTAATGAGTTTAAAGCAATATTCACAAACTGTAGGCGAGAAACGTCATCTAGATCAGTATGGTTCACAAGATAGGATATTATTCTCGAATAGATAATCGTAAAGCGCTCAATGAATCGCTGGCGCTGTTCTCCTGTCGCGAGATATGCCTGTATAAACCTCTCAGAGTTCTCCCGAAAATCTAACAAAGAACGGATCATAATATCAGCCAAGCCTATGTCACTCGCCAACAAGTGGTCAAGAATAGCAATATTATACATGGCTGATTCTTTCAGGGCCTCTTTGCCTCTCTCGCGTACAACTGCATCAACATCTTCTGGAGTAAGCTCGAAGTACACATCCATCAGATCACTTTCAACGTGATGAATAATAAAGTTAGTGGCAGCAGGACTCACCCGATTCCCATGGAACGTTGATGTATATAATGTGAAGTTTCTGTTGATATATCCAGCACGTACGAGTTGGTAAGCTAATCCCGGTTTCAGCAACAGCAATGCTATTGATTCGAGAGGCTGTTTTATTTCTTTATATGTGACCAAAAATTCTGGATGTTTAACTAAATCGCCGAGATCTGCACTGCGTAAAAATTTAATATCCGCATTTTTATCTTCGATTTCGTCAATAAGGTTCTCTCTTTCTTTTTCATCCCATAGTTTTGAATCTAGTGGGTCACCAAGGGCAGATGCAATGTTATCACGACTAAAATCCATAATTTGATGCTGGCGGTTACGAAAGTGGAGAGTAGGGTTATCTTCGGCTGATACAAAATCCGTCCAGAACTGCACTCCGCTAAGTTCATCTTTAGATAATGCAACCCCCTCAAACGAATAGGATGCATTATAGAATTGGTAATTAACTGCTTTTGCTGTTCGCTCAATATGAGCAATTAGTCGTGCACCCAATTGTTCGCTGCGTAGGACCGCTCCATTTATTTTCTCAAGCTGTTGGCGTAGCACTGTACGTTCATCCTCTAGCTTCTTGATATTCTTGGTCACCATCTCTCGACTAACTTTGTATAGAATATCCAGTTTACTCTTACCAAGTCTAATCGCCTCAAAGTCCGTAAGATGAGTGTTTTTATAGAGAACCATCGCGAATAAATCTGTTTTATTAAGATTAAGCTCTTCACCATCACCAGAAAAAATTCTGTCACGGAATATAACAAACTCGTTACGAACGTTCTTCAGCAACCGCATATCTGGGACATATTGAGCCGCTAAGTCTATAAGTTCAGATGCTACTTCATATTCCATTTGACCAAGTTGCTGCACTGCTAGATTTCTAGCGCTCCGGTGTGTAATGAAAGGTACTACCGGAATAATCAAGTCAAAGAATTTAGTTCGGTTGGCGCGTACTACCTCAACCAATGCAGGATCGTCAATTGCAAGGATGTCCTCTTCAAGTCTACGGCCTTCATCTTTCAAGGTAATATAATCGAATATACTGTCTTTAATGGCATAGATAAAACGGATAGGTTTTGTAATCTGTGGCGACGCATTAAGCAAAGTATTCAAAGCGCGAAGCGTCTCAAAAATATGTGAGTCATTGAAACGATCGATATCTTCAAAAATAACAATATTACGGTCTGACACCTCAAAGAAATAGACTATCTCATCAAGATACTGATCGAAATATGTTACAGAGTTGTCGTCTAAGGTAACCGTAGCCGAGCCAGCTGAAAACTGCTTGATATGAAGCTTCCCATAAAAGCGCCAGCGAACAAAAAATGCACTCCCTGTCGCCGCTACAAAAATGAGTGCATGCTTCCAAGTACCTATATCTTTTAGGGGAGGAACCGCCGAAATAATTTTAGCTGTCCACCCAGTCAACAGGAAAATGATACAAACAACAAATCCCATCAATGCAGCTAACCAAATTTCCCTTTGCCATCGAAAGCGTTCAATCCGCCTAAAGCGTGAGCCGGGGGTTTTACTCGGCTCCTCACGATAGAGCAGCTGTTTTACAATTTCCTGCTGTATACGGTTCGTCGGAGTAGTTGCCTGCTTTGGCACTGAATCATCAAGCTTTGATACCTCGATCGGCGATAGCGTTGACAGAGAGATCTCAACTACCCTACCATCTTGCCGCCTAGCAACCTCCTGCAAGATGCTGCTCTTACCAACACCGTAATTTCCGGATAACGCAATATTGCGGATTTGTTCATCAGAAAGGGCTTCTTCAATCGCCGTAACGTAGCCAACATGTTCTGCCTCAATATACTCCGGAGTAAGCGATACGAGCCCCCAAGATTCACCAATGGTGGTATTTTGATTAACGCTCATGTGGATACATTTTCTCCATTAAAAATTAGTCCCGTACCACTCTCATGTTTTAATAGTCAAACATGTCGCTTCGTCTAGAATTCACATCAGATAAATAGCTTAATCGTATCCCATAAACTAACTATGCTGGTTCATTTTTTGTTGACTGACAACCTATTACTTCGCACTTAAAACATAAAATAGAAATGTATGTCTCAGACACATACTAGTCATAAATATTATTGCATACATTAAAAACTAACCGCGAACTACATAAGGGTGCAAAATACAACTCGGCATGGTGACATTTTCTGCCATCCCACCACTGCGCGCCAAACAGCCAGGAGGTTTTGATAATTTATTTTGATAAATTTTTGATAACCGTTAGCACCCTAACAAAAAACAACGGGAGCGTTATGCTCCCGTTAATAATTTTAACAAATTACCGCATTACATATTTTCGATGATTGCGTCGCCAAACTCTGAACATTTCAGCAGCTTAGCGCCATCCATCAGACGTTCGAAATCATAGGTTACGGTCTTGGCGTTAATCGCGCCTTCCATACCTTTAACGATCAGGTCAGCCGCTTCAACCCAACCCATGTGGCGCAGCATCATTTCAGCAGACAGAATGATGGAACCTGGGTTCACTTTATCCTGACCTGCATACTTCGGTGCAGTACCGTGGGTTGCTTCGAACAGAGCGCATTCGTCACCGATGTTTGCACCCGGCGCGATACCAATACCACCAACCTGTGCGGCCAGCGCATCGGAGATGTAGTCACCGTTCAGGTTCATACAGGCAATCACGTCATACTCAGCCGGGCGCAGCAGGATCTGTTGCAGGAACGCATCGGCGATAACGTCCTTAACCACGATCTCTTTACCGGTTTTCGGGTTCTTGATTTTCACCCATGGACCGCCGTCGATCAGTTCACCACCGAATTCTTCACGCGCTAACTGGTAACCCCAGTCTTTGAACGCGCCTTCGGTGAACTTCATGATGTTGCCTTTGTGTACCAGGGTAACTGAATCACGATCGTTGGCGATGGCGTATTCAATCGCTGCACGCACCAGACGTTTAGTCCCTTCTTCAGAACACGGTTTGATACCAATGCCGCAATGTTCCGGGAAGCGGATTTTCTTCACGCCCATCTCTTCGCGCAGGAATTTAATCACTTTCTCAGCATCGGCAGAGTCAGCTTTCCACTCGATACCCGCGTAGATGTCTTCGGAGTTTTCGCGGAAGATGACCATGTCGGTCAGTTCAGGGTGTTTAACCGGGCTTGGTGTGCCCTGATAATAACGCACCGGACGCAGGCAGACATACAGGTCAAGTTCCTGACGCAGAGCTACGTTCAGAGAGCGAATACCGCCGCCAACAGGGGTGGTCAGAGGGCCTTTAATGGCAACACGATATTCACGAATCAGATCTAAGGTTTCAGCAGGCAGCCAGACGTCCTGGCCATAAACCTGAGTGGATTTCTCGCCGGTGTAGATTTCCATCCAGGAGATTTTACGCTCGCCTTTATAGGCTTTCTCGACAGCAGCATCGACAACTTTGATCATCGGTGGGGTTACATCAACGCCGATACCGTCGCCTTCAATGAACGGGATAATCGGATTTTCAGGAACGTTGAGTTTGCCGTTTTGCAGGGTGATCTTCTTACCTTCCGCCGGAACAACTACTTTGCTTTCCATTCACCTCTCCTTCGAGCGCTTCTGGTTCTGCTCGTCTGTCATCACGCTGCATGTGCGTTTGCGTCCTGCTACACGGATGCGTTAGAGCAACTTTTTGTTAATGATTTGTAATGAGCGTGTCAATACTACCCTATTGTTCGCCGCCATGAAAGACACTCGTTCTTAGGCTATAATGCGGCAATTGATATAATCTGAAAATACCATGCAAAAAACTTCTTTTAGAAATCACCGGGTTGAGCGATTCAGCTCACGACAAGTCACTAAGCAGCGTAAAGAAAACCAGCCAAAACGCGTGGTTTTGTTCAATAAACCCTACGATGTTTTGCCACAATTTACTGACGAGGCTGGCAGAAGCACGTTAAAAGATTTTATTCCCGTGCCGGGAATTTATGCGGCGGGCCGACTCGACCGGGACAGCGAAGGGCTTTTGGTGCTGACCAATGACGGCGCGCTGCAGGCGCGGTTAACGCAACCTGGTAAGCGTACCGGGAAAATTTATTACGTCCAGGTTGAAGGCGAGCCGACAGCAGAAGCGCTGGACGCCCTGCGTAACGGAGTAACGCTCAATGATGGCCCCACGCTACCCGCAGGCATTGAAGTAGTAGAGGAGCCCGTATGGCTGTGGCCGAGAAATCCGCCGATTCGGGAACGGAAAAACATTCCCACCAGCTGGTTGAAAGTTACCTTATATGAAGGTCGCAACCGTCAGGTACGTCGTATGACAGCGAATGTTGGATTTCCTACGCTGCGCCTCATCCGCTATGCCATGGGGGATTACACGCTGGAAAATCTTGCTAACGGCGAGTGGCGGGAACTGAAATCGTAACCGTACGGTTTAACGTGAGTGTTAACAGGGAAGCATGAAAAAAAATGGATAAGCAGCTTTTTGCAGCATTCATCCTGCTCGGCGTGTCACCGTTTTGTTCAGCAAAACTGGACTGTGAGACAATTGCCGGAACAGCAGCCGGAGAGGCAAACTACCTTTATGAGTCTGCCAAAGTAAAAACCAACTCACGCCTGCATTTCTATTCTGCACCAGCAACAGAGTGTCAACTCCCCGCGTTCATGGTCAATGGCGACACCGTCGAGGTACTCAGGAGTTCACAGCGCTACAAAAGCACGAGCATGCTTTCCAAAGATGAGCCTTATCGTTACGTACGTTATCGGGACGCTAAAGGAACCTTCGCCACCGGCTGGGTCTCAGTTAATGGATTAACGCCGTTATCCAGTCCGCTTGCAGTAAGCGCGTCTTGCCAGACATGGGCAAATAAAGCGATGTCGCAGCGCGGGTTCTTACCCTCCTCCTCCACAAACCACTATCAGGTAACAGGAGACACCCGCGCATGGTTCTATGCGATGCCAACCGAACAGTGTCGCAGCCCGTCCGTATTTTTAGTGCCCGGCGACCTCGTCTCTGTACAAGAACAATCCAACGATGATTTTATGGAAGCGGTCTACTACACCACCGATCGCCAAATCATACGCGGCTGGTTAAAAAAGTCGCAGTTACAGGCTATAAACAGCGGTGACCACTATCGCGACGACATCAACCCGCTGTCGACAGAAAAGGCAACGAGAGTCGCCACCCTTGGGCTACGTCACGACCACCAATGTATCTTTTATGAAAGCTGGAATGCTAAAAAGGCCATTGAGATTATCGTGCGCGAGGATCATCAAACCGCATTGTGCCGTGGAGGGGCCGACCCACAAACGTCACCTCCCGTGGCTTATATCAGTATCGACAAGGCCAGCGGTGAAATTAGCTGGCCAGATGTTACCGAAGGTTTTGCTGAGGAATAAGGGGAAAACATGTTCAAACCGCACGTCACGGTCGCCTGCATTGTGCATGCAGAAGATAAATTCTTAGTCGTTGAAGAAACGATCAATGGCAAAGCCTTGTGGAATCAGCCTGCAGGACACCTGGAAGCCGATGAAACGCTGGTGCAAGCCGCAGCACGCGAACTGTGGGAAGAAACGGGCATTAAAGCGCAGCCGCAGCATTTCATTCGTATGCATCAATGGATTGCACCGGACAGAACGCCCTTTTTGCGTTTTCTTTTCTCTATCGAGCTTGCCAATATGTGCGCTACAGAACCCCATGACAGCGATATAGATTGCTGTCGTTGGGTCAGCGCAGAAGAGATTTTCTCTGCGCCAAACCTGCGTTCGCCGTTGGTTGCGGAGAGTATTCGCTGTTATCAGAGCGGACAGCGCTACCCACTGGCCATGATCGGCGAATTTAACTGGCCGTTTACAGAGGGTGTCAAGTAAAGGGCTGCGTGCTAGAATATGCCGCCTTGAAGTTCAATGTCGTGAGTATTCCTATGTCTGAAAGCCCAAAAAAAGTGATCGTCGGCATGTCCGGCGGTGTCGATTCCTCCGTTTCTGCCTGGCTGTTACAACAACAGGGCTATCAGGTAGAAGGCCTGTTCATGAAGAACTGGGAAGAGGACGATGGCGAGGAATACTGCACAGCGGCCGCCGACCTTGCGGATGCGCAGGCTGTCTGTGACAAACTCGGCATTGAACTGCATACCGTCAACTTTGCCGCAGAATACTGGGACAACGTCTTTGAACTGTTCCTTGAAGAGTACAAAGCGGGCCGTACGCCGAACCCGGATATTCTGTGCAATAAAGAAATTAAGTTTAAAGCCTTCCTTGAGTTTGCCGCCGAAGATTTAGGTGCCGATTACATCGCCACCGGTCACTACGTGCGTCGCGCGGATGTCGACGGCAAAAGCCGCCTGCTGCGTGGGCTCGATGGCAATAAAGACCAGAGTTATTTCCTCTATACGCTCGGCCATGAGCAAATCGCGCAAAGCCTGTTCCCGGTCGGTGAACTGGAAAAACCGCAGGTGCGTAAAATTGCCGAAGATCTTGGTCTGATCACGGCCAAGAAAAAAGACTCCACCGGCATCTGCTTCATTGGCGAACGTAAGTTCCGCGAGTTTCTTGGTCGTTACCTGCCGGCTCAGCCAGGCAAAATCATCACCGTTGACGGCGAAGAGATTGGCCAGCACCAGGGGCTGATGTACCACACTTTAGGTCAGCGTAAAGGTCTGGGTATTGGCGGAACGAAAGAAGGGACAGAAGATCCATGGTATGTGGTGGATAAAGACGTTGAGAACAACATTCTGGTTGTCGCTCAGGGGCATGAACATCCACGTCTGATGTCCGTTGGCCTGGTGGCGCAACAGCTGCATTGGGTCGATCGCGAACCGTTCACCGGCACCATGCGCTGTACGGTGAAAACCCGCTATCGTCAGACCGACATTCCGTGCACCGTTAAGGCACTGGATGCTGAGCGTATTGAAGTCATTTTCGACGAGCCAGTCGCGGCGGTCACGCCGGGTCAGTCGGCTGTCTTTTACAATGGCGAAGTGTGCCTCGGCGGCGGCATTATCGAACAACGATTGCCTCTGCCGGTATAATTACTTACACATTTGATACAAGGAAGCAGTGAACGTGGCAAAGAATTATTATGACATCACCCTCGCCCTGGCTGGCATTTGTCAGTCGGCACGCCTGGTGCAGGAACTGGCGCACCAGGGGCATTGTGATGCCGATGCATTACACGTTTCACTGAACAGTGTCATCGACATGAATCCCAGCTCTACGCTGGGCGTGTTTGGCGGCAGCGAAGCCAACCTGCGTCTTGGCCTTGAAACGCTGCTTGGCGTGCTGAACGCCAGCAGTCGTCAGGGGCTGAACGCGGAACTCACCCGCTATACGCTAAGCCTGATGGTGCTGGAGCGTAAGCTGTCAGCGGCCAAGGGCGCTATGGACACGCTGGGAGACCGTATTAGCGGCTTGCAGCGCCAGCTGGACCATTTTGATTTGCAGTCAGAAACGTTGATGAGTGCGATGGCTGGCATTTATGTTGACGTCATCAGCCCACTCGGCCCGCGTATTCAGGTCACGGGTTCCCCGGCCATCCTTCAGAGTCCACAGGTACAGGCTAAAGTACGCGCTTCGCTGCTGGCTGGCATCCGTGCTGCCGTGCTCTGGCATCAGGTTGGTGGAGGCCGTCTGCAACTCATGTTTTCTCGTAATCGCCTGACGACTCAGGCAAAACAAATTCTTGCTCATTTAACCCCGGAGTTGTGATCTATGGAATTATCCTCACTGACCGCCGTTTCCCCTGTCGATGGACGCTACGGCGATAAAGTCAGCGCGCTGCGCGGGATTTTCAGCGAATACGGTTTGCTGAAATTCCGTGTACAGGTTGAAGTACGCTGGCTGCAAAAACTGGCCGCGCACGCAGCGATCAAGGAAGTTCCTGCTTTTGCTGCCGACGCAATCGGTTTCCTTGATGCGATCGTCGCTAACTTCAATGAAGAAGATGCTGCGCGCATCAAAACCATTGAGCGTACGACCAACCATGATGTGAAGGCAGTTGAGTATTTCCTGAAAGAGAAAGTGGCGGATATCCCGGAACTGCATGCCGTTTCCGAATTTATCCACTTTGCGTGTACCTCAGAAGATATCAACAACCTGTCTCACGCGCTGATGCTGAAAACCGCACGCGACGAAGTGGTTCTGCCGTACTGGCGTAAGCTTATCGACGCGGTGAAAGATCTGTCTGTACAGTATCGCGATATTCCTCTGCTCTCCCGTACCCACGGTCAGCCAGCCACCCCGTCTACGCTAGGCAAAGAAATGGCTAACGTGGCTTACCGTATGGAGCGTCAGTATCGTCAGCTCAACCAGGTTGAAATTCTTGGTAAGATCAATGGTGCAGTCGGTAACTATAACGCCCACATCGCCGCTTACCCGGAAGTTGACTGGCATCAGTTCAGCGAAGAGTTTGTCACCTCGCTGGGCATCCAGTGGAACCCGTACACCACGCAGATTGAGCCGCACGACTACATTGCCGAGCTGTTTGACTGCATCGCCCGTTTCAACACCATCCTGATCGACTTTGACCGCGATGTCTGGGGTTACGTGGCGCTGAACCATTTCAAACAGAAAACCATCGCGGGTGAAATTGGCTCTTCCACCATGCCGCACAAAGTTAACCCCATTGATTTCGAAAACTCCGAGGGTAACCTGGGTCTGTCTAACGCGGTACTGCAGCATCTGGCAAGCAAACTGCCGGTCTCCCGTTGGCAGCGTGACCTGACTGACTCTACCGTTCTGCGTAACCTGGGCGTAGGCATTGGCTATGCGCTGATCGCGTATCAGTCCACGCTGAAAGGCGTGAGCAAACTGGAAGTGAACCGCGATCATCTGCTGGATGAACTGGATCATAACTGGGAAGTTCTGGCAGAGCCGATTCAGACCGTGATGCGTCGCTACGGTATTGAGAAGCCGTACGAAAAGCTGAAAGAGCTGACCCGCGGTAAGCGGGTTGACGCCGAAGGTATGAAGCAGTTTATCGACGGTCTGGCGCTGCCGGAAGAAGAGAAAACTCGCCTGAAAGCAATGACGCCTGCCAATTATATTGGTCGCGCCATCACCATGGTTGATGAACTGAAGTAATCTGTTTGATGCCGGAGCGTGCTTGCGCCTGTTCCGGCCTTCCGTTCATATCGTAGTAAGCCGGAAAGCATCAGCGTTTCCGGCTTTTTTATTGCCTGCGAGATTATCCCTTCCCCCCCGGTTTATTAAATGTTTATCCCCACAGCCACATAATCAGCGTTAGACTATAAAATTGATTTTGTAAATTCAGCAAATACAGTTAATTATCATAAAATCAATCAGTTAATAAAAAACCGTCTTGGACAATTGCAGTCAATATGGGCCATTTCATCGCCCCAAATCATGCCCCAAACTGATTTTTGCCCCCAAATTTGCCCCCAAAAAAGTAAAAATGGGTAGTGGTCTATCGGCCATTTAGCAACTTCGAGAAGCTAAAAGCCATAATGGAATATTGGTGGTGTGGAGCTTCAAATCTTATCGTTCTAGTCAATATCATATGCTTTCAGTCTGACAGTTGGCTGAAGGTTTCTATGTGTGGACGCTTTTCACAGTCAATGACACGCGAGGACTATCTCGCCCTGCTCGCTGAAGAAGTTGAACGTGATATCCCATATGACCCTGAACCGATCGGGTGATTCAACGTGGCGCCAGGCACCAAAGTTCTGCTGCTGAGCGAACGTGACGAGAAACTTCATCTTGATCCAGTTATCTGGGGATACGCCCCCGGGTGGCGGGATAAACCACCGCTAATTAACGCACGCTCTGAAACTGCGGCTACCAGCAGAATGTTTAAACCACTCTGGCAACATGGTCGCGCAATTTGCTTTGCTGATGGCTGGTTTGAGTGGAAAAAGGAAGGTGACAAGAATCAGCCCTACTTCATTCATCAAGCCGATGGTCAGCCAATATTCATGGCGGCAATTGGCAGCACACCATTTGAACGTGGAGATGAAGCTGAAGGATTCCTGATAGTGACGACTGCTGCCGACAAAGGACTGGTAGATATTCACGACAGGCGACCGTTGGTGTTGTCACCAGATGCTGCTCGCGAGTGGGTGAGGCAGGACATTGGAGGGAAAGAAGCTTCGGAAATTGCGACCGACGGTTCCATGTCGGCTGATAAATTTATATGGCACGCCGTGACACGTGCCGTTGGGAATGTGAAAAAATCAGGGACCGGGGCTCATAGAACCTATCCGTTGATGAACGATGCGATACTGAGATGAGACATGCTTGTGGTGAACAATCATTTGTGGACATAACTGCTTAGCGACTAAAGCCAAATCTATCTGCCACTTGTTCACATCATTCTATAATTGCTTTATGATTCAGCTATAACTTTTATAATGGAATTGGGCTGATGAATCAGAAAGCATGGTCTTTCAAAGCAGTAGGTCAAGATGACCTCAGATACTTTGGGAATAATGGTTATCAAGATGACTTTAATAGTTTTTACAAATATGACAACTTTGTCCCAAACCATAAGCAAGTAAAAAAAGGAGACATTGTCATAATAACTGATAGAAAAAACGTCCTAGGTATATCTATCATTGATAACTTATCATCCTCTAAATACTTTAAAGTTCGTAATAGATGTCCTCATAATAATTGTACGCCCGTAAAGTTAACTCATCGAAAAAATAAAAAACCAGAGTGGCGTTGCAGTAATGGACATGAGTTTGAACAACCTAAACTTGAAAAAGTCCCAGCGATTGCATTTAAAGCTGAGTATAATAAAAACCATAAACCTATTAAATCAGTCTCCATGAAAGATTTAATATCCCACACTCCACGCTACAACGTTCAAAGTTCAATCCAAGAAATTGAATTTGAGTGGGCAAATAATCTATTAGGTGATTTCATTCCGTCGGTCGCCACTGAAGCTGATACTGACGATACCACTCTCGATGAAAAAGATCAGAGAAAGGCAGTTTTACGTCAGATTAAGCAAAGACGTGGGCAAAAGAGTTTTCGCGACAGTCTACTATCACAAACATCCAAATGCGCAATAACTAATTGTGAAATTATTGATATTCTCGAAGCCGCACATATCACGGCGTATAGAAATGACACACATAACCATGTAAGCAATGGATTATTACTGCGTTGTGACATGCATACTCTATACGATTTGGATCTATTTGCGATTAATCCAGATTCATTCATTATTTACTTTGCCCCCCAGATTAAAGATAAAGAATACACGAGGTATCATGGGGGAAAATTGCATGTATCCTACAAAATTAATCGTGAAGCCCTGCTCGAAAGGTGGAAGATATTTTCTGAAAAGCATGCTTTTAATGTGTCCACCCCACTAAATATAACGAGTTATGACCAGAAAACAATTACAAAGATGATTTAAAGTCTCACAAGGAATGGTAATGCTTAATATTAAATTTGATCTCAACGAATTACGCAGCAACGGCCCTTTACTCAGGAAAAGTAAATTGCAACCCGGGGACGTTCTGTTGGTACGTGGAAATACACCATTTAGTTCATTAATTGTTAATATGAGTGGTGGTGAATATTCCCACGCTGCGATTTGGATCCCCGGAGGAGATGCCAACTTTACAGACCTTTTTCTTGCTGAATCTGACACAGCCGGAGTCGGATTCACTCAAATTATACCAATGGGCATTTACCAAGTAGGACGCCGGACAGCTGAAATGGTATATTGCATTCCCGGAAATCCTAAAGCCTGGGTATTACTACGTCATCCTGATTGTAAGAATATTGATGCGATCCAGATGCGGCAAGCATCCATTCAACTTCAGATAAATGATTTTTTCAAAACATATTCCCCGCTACCAAGACTTCTTGAAACTGTGGTATTGCCGAATTCTTACCATATTGTACTAAAAGGGCTTGCTCAAACATTTGAATACTGTCGTGTTGATAAAGGTACCAGGGGAACATTCTGTTCAGAATTAGTTGCAACTTTTTTTTCGAACCTTGGAGTTGAACTATTTTCTAGTATTCGAGCACCACATACTGTCTCGCCAAATGATTTCTTATCACCAGATTGCCGCTTAAATGTGGTTGCTGATGCGTTTATAGATACTGACAATCTTGCCCCGGGAACTTATGGATACGGTTCGATTGTTCAGGACAGGAAAAATGATCCTTACCTACGAGCAATGATAAAAAGGCGCGATTTCACTGATCAACTTAGTGCTACTGTTAACACCATAGTAAATAATCTTCATAAAGAAAGAACTAAGCTTGTTGAGAAGCAGACTGAACTCGCCACTATCATTGAGGACCAATTTATACAAAGTATAGAGCAAGCACAGGAGTGGGATAATTCTAGTGAGGTTGAAAAGTTATTGTACTGCGCAACAATATATAAGTATGGGAACTGCTTACTTCAATGTTTAGATGAAAATGATAATCGCCTGCATAGTTTAACAACGTCCTCAGAAGATATAAATTCCTGGAATGAAGCAAATGAATCGCTGCAATGTATCGCCTTCGGAATGATGTACCATGCTCAAAGGTCGTTAATTAGAATAAAAATCCTTTCAGGTCTGCGCAGAATAAGGGAAATACACTCTATTTCAAAGCCAAGCATAGTGGAGCGTTCAAAGTTCAAGCACTTCCGGTTGAAAATCTTGAAGGAATGGAAGACGTATAAACACGAAAGCAACGCACCTAGTGATTTCCAGCAGAGTTTATTAGAAACAGACAACCTCAGCGAACAGGCTCAGTTCTATGTGTACGATGTAATCCAGAAGACTTGTCAGAACCTGATTAATAAATCAACGCACTAAAGGAGACCTGACACCATACCTCCCCCCAGAGTAAAAGATACCATTCTGGGCGAATTGACTAAGAGGGTTCACCGGATTTTCCCCGATGCTCATGTTCGGGTTAAACCGATGATGACACTGCCGGCGATCAACACTGACGCCAGCAAGCATGAGAAAGAACAGATAAGCCGAACGGTGCAGGAAATGTTTGAAGAGGCTGATATGTGGCTGGTTTCAGATTAAACGCCTTGAGCGGCCATACTGCTTAAATTGTATTAATTCATACCTGATCTGGCACTCTTATGGCACAGAGCGAAACCTAATCTGACAGTCCGCTGTGTGCCAAGGCAGACTTTTATGATCTCCTTATGGCAGCAGAAGACGGCCTATTACGATGCGGAATACGGTCAGGGCAACAGGTGGTACTGGAACGCTACTGAGCATTCTGAAATGCCCGCCCTGTTTCAATAAAACTGTATTACGGATATGTATATCAGATCAGACAGAGAGTGACTGCACAGAACGATCGCATTGTTGTCTGGCCCGTATCGCAGTTACTATATGCCAGCATTACCTAGGCAATTCTCAATCCCTAAGAATATACCGCAACCTGTACTTCCAGCAGCGAACAGGCTAAAGAGGAATATCAGGAGTCGTATCTCATTAGATTTTCCTTGCTCCTGTTCCATAAATTCATTAACTGACCAGAGTTTTGCTTAACCCAGTCTGATATTATTTTCAGGGACTCAGGAATGAATGTAGTCCCCTGGCTCCCCATGAGTCTGCCATCACTAATAGCAAAAACATGCGCACTGTTCCGTTTTCTGAAAACAATGGTCGGTTCAGCGTCAGGTTTAGGGCATATAACCAGAACCTCTCCGCCGGTAAAATCCTCCTCCTGCGAAATTTCGTTCAGCTCTTTAAATTGCTCGGCAGTAATGGAGTACAGACCTGATTTTTCAAGCTCTAAACGTCCGTGCAACTCGAAGTCATAGGGTACGTATACATCAGGTTTTTCCATGAATTCAATGGAAAGGATGCGCTCGATAGGCAGTGTTTCTATATGAACATACCAGGTGTCATGTTTGAGCTTGGGGCTCTTTGTCCACCTCTTCAGTTCACTGTCAGAGAGGTTCTCGGTTTTAACCCAACCCTGAATGCCAAGTATCGTGGCCCACACTGACGGCTGCTCATATTTGCGCAAAAGTTTTTTAAAAGAGTAAAACGTGTCTTGCTGCTTGAGCCAGGCTGAGTCTACTGTGAGCCGAATGAGTCGTTTATTATGAGTGCCTCTGACCGGGCTATGAGCATCCTGACCGCCTGCTTTTCTCAAAAAGTCTTTATCGCTTTCGGTGAGTACTTCTGTGCCGTCTACTAAGCCGTGACCATAGGGCAATGGATAGGAAGTGTACCAGCTATGGCCGTGAAGCATCTTTCCATCACTCAGATGGAAATAGCCTTTGTTTATTCCTTCCGACGTCAATATGCTGTGCAGCATTGCCACACCTGTAAAATGATACAGTTTCATTTTTAGATCCTCTCAGCCATACAACCAGATTTAAGCGAGCCCAATCGTGAGCGGGCCTTATTGTATGACACTGTTCCCATGCATAGTATTAAGATCGGTCAAGACACCTTGTCGCGGCCACCTCCTCACTTCAATGCATGATGTGTTTTCTGCTTCCATATCCTTCAGCAGTTTATTCGCAGTGGCGCATAAATCTGTCGGTATCAACCCGCGCTTCGACATCCCGTTTGAAGGCGACATGCACAATGCGCTTTCTGACGCCCGGCATCAGGTCAAATACGTATCTGCAATCTGGCAGCACCTGACAAAAAACTGATTTTAGGTTTTCACTTACAGCCAGCTGCAGCATGTACTGTTGTGGCTGGCGGCATCGGAGTTATGTATGTCGCAACTCATTTTCAGCGAAGAGTGGATGGTTGAAGCGCGACTAACAGAAAAGACCGGTTTGTCGGAAAGACAAATTAAAAGTTATCGGTTGAATTTGTGGATCGAAGGCGTGCATTTCAAACATCTGACAGCTCTCGGGGAAACTGACAATTCGAAAGGTCTGCTTTGGTACAACTATCCAAAGATTAACCAATTAGTACAGGAAGCATGATGGACTTTCCAACCGGCGTTGAGCTGCATAATGGAAAAATACGGATCACATTTACCTATCGCGGCAAACGTTGCCGCGAAGTCCTTCGCGGCTGGACGGTGAACAGCAGCAACATCAAAAAAGCTGGAAATCTTCGTGCGCTCATAACAAGTGAAATACAGCTCGGTAAGTTCGACTATGCGGAACGTTTCCCGGAATCCAAAGCGCTTAAGAAGTTCATCACAACCAAAAAAATCACCACGTTTAAAGAACTAAGTGATTTTTTTACAGACACCAAAGCCTTAGAGGTATCTGGTGCAACACTGCTATCGCTTACTTCGGTCGTAAATACGTTACTACGTGTAATCGGAGAAAATACCCGTCTGGTAGATATTGAGCATGCCGACATCTTGCATTACCGAAAGGAGTTATTGACCGGGACAATTATTAACCCAGCGATGCCGAATCTGGCCAGGCAGGGCCGCGCGCCCTCAACAGTCAATAAACAGATGGCAGTTTTATCAGAAATGCTTAAGCTCGCAAACCGAAGCCAGTTTATATTGCATGCTCCTTATGAAGGAGTGTCGCGACTCAAGTTATCTAAAAATGATCCCGACCCACTTTTACTTCATGAGTACCAGGCACTGATAGCCGCCCTTCCCCGTAGCCAGGCATTAATCATCATTGTTGCCGTTCATACGGGGATGAGGCCGGGCGAGATATGCGCCCTGGCATGGGAAGACATTGATTTGGTAAAAGGTGAAATCCACGTATCCAGAAGTTTGACGAATAAGCGAGTATTTGTACCCCCTAAGACAGATGCCGGAATAAGGACGATAACGTTGCTTAAACCTGCTCTGGATGCACTGAAGGAACAATACGAAGTCACCGGCGCTAATCCGAAGCAAGAAATTCGATTTCACCATCGGGAGATCGGAAAAACTGAGCAGCAATCTCTTCGCTTCGTTTTTTCACCGACAGCATATTCGTCAAAAAAGGCAGTTACTTCTCCAAGAACTCGATTGCCTATGGCTGGAAGCGAGGCACTAAACTTGCAAATATCCGCGAAAGGAATCCTTATCAGTCACGGCATACCTACGCATGCTGGACGTTGATGGTCGGAGCGAACCCGTCATTCATAGCGAGTCAGATGGGACATGAAGATGCGCGCATGGTGTACGAGGTTTACTCCAAGTGGATTGGCGACATGAACCAGGATCAGGTCAACATGCTGAACAATCAGATGCCAACAGCACTGCCCCCAGGACGCCCCCACGGGCAGGGGAGCATGAGAAAAGTTATTTAATTTCATAGCGCTGCTTTCAATCCACATAATCAGCGTTAAACTATTCATACCATTATTTTAGGGAGAAACGATGATGCGCGTACTGGTTGTCGAGGATAATGCTTTATTACGCCACCACCTCAAGGTTCAGTTACAGGATTTAGGGCATCAGGTGGATGATGCAGAAGATGCGAAGGAAGCGGACTATTATCTGAATGAACATCTGCCGGATATCGCGATCGTTGATTTAGGACTCCCCGATGAAGATGGTTTGTCGCTGATCCGCCGCTGGCGCAGTAATGAGGTTTCGCTGCCGATTCTGGTATTAACCGCGCGCGAAGGCTGGCAGGATAAAGTGGAAGTCCTCAGCGCCGGTGCTGACGATTACGTCACCAAACCGTTTCACATCGAAGAAGTGGCTGCGCGCATGCAGGCACTGATGCGCCGCAACAGCGGTCTGGCATCGCAAATTATCTCCCTTCCGCCTTTTCAGGTGGACCTCTCTCGACGCGAGTTATCCGTCAATGATGAAGTTATCAAGCTCACTGCGTTTGAATACACCATTATGGAAACGCTCATCCGTAATAATGGCAAAGTGGTCAGTAAAGATTCGCTCATGCTGCAGCTTTACCCGGATGCCGAGCTGCGCGAAAGTCACACCATTGATGTTCTAATGGGGCGTCTGCGTAAGAAAATTCAGGCGCAATATCCGGACGACGTCATCACCACCGTGCGTGGTCAGGGATATCTTTTTGAACTGCGCTAATGAATAAACTATTGCGTCATTTTTTCCCGCTATCGCTACGGTTGCGCTTTTTACTGGCAACCGCAGGCGTTGTATTAGTGCTCTCGCTGGCCTACGGCATGGTTGCTCTGGTGGGCTACAGCGTCAGCTTTGATAAGACAACGTTTCGCCTGCTACGGGGTGAAAGTAATCTGTTTTATACCCTGGCAAAGTGGGAAAACGGCAAGATAAACGTCGAGCTGCCTGAAAATCTCGATATGCAAAGCCCAACAATGTCGCTGATCTATAACGAAAGCGGTGAGTTGTTGTGGGCTCAGCGCAATGTTCCCTGGCTGACGAAAAGTATCCAACCGGACTGGCTAAAAACGAACGGTTTTCATGAAATTGAAGCCAATGTAGACGCCACCAGCACTTTACTGGGCGAAGATCACTCCGCTCAGCAACAGTTAAAAGAAGTCAGAGAAGATGATGACGACGCCGAAATGACCCACTCGGTGGCGGTGAACGTCTACCCCGCCACTGCCAGAATGCCGCAACTGACCATTGTGGTTGTCGACACTATTCCTATAGAGCTAAAGCGCTCGTATATGGTCTGGAGCTGGTTTATTTATGTGCTGGTCGCCAATCTGTTGCTGGTCATTCCGTTGTTATGGGTAGCAGCCTGGTGGAGCCTGCGGCCAATTGAGTCGCTAGCGCGTGAAGTCCGTGAGCTTGAGGAACATCATCGTGAGATGCTAAACCCCGCCACCACACGCGAATTGACCAGCCTGGTTCGTAATCTCAATCGACTTTTAAAAAGTGAACGTGAGCGCTACGATAAATACCGCACCACGTTAACCGATCTCACTCATAGCCTGAAAACGCCACTGGCGGTACTGCAAAGTACGTTGCGCTCAATGCGTAATGAAAAGATGAACGTCAGCGACGCAGAGCCTATCATGCTGGAACAAATCAGCCGTATTTCCCAACAGATAGGCTATTACCTGCATCGCGCCAGTATGCGTGGCAGCAGTGCCCTACTCAGCCGCGAGCTGCACCCGGTCGCGCCGTTGCTGGATAAGCTCACCTCGGCGCTGAATAAGGTGTATCAGCGCAAAGGGGTCAACATTAATCTCGATATCTCACCTGAGATCAGCTTTGTGGGCGAACAGAATGATTTTGTCGAGGTATTGGGCAACGTCTTGGATAACGCCTGTAAATATTGTCTGGAGTTTGTCGAGATTTCGGCGCAACTGTCTGAGGATCAGCTGCATATTCTGGTCGAAGACGATGGTCCTGGTATTCCGCAAAGCAAACGGGAAGTGGTGTTTGACCGCGGACAGCGCGTAGATACGCTACGTCCAGGACAAGGCGTCGGTCTGGCGGTGGCGCGAGAAATCACCGAACAGTATGACGGGCAGATTATTGCTGGTGATAGCCTGCTGGGTGGTGCGCGCATGGAAGTTATTTTTGGCCGCCAGCAGCCGGGCCAGAAAGACGAGTAATCATCGCATGTAATAAATATGTACTGACTTCACGCTTGAGGTTAAGTATCCGTTATAATCGGTTGCAGATACCAGCCTGCGGGATGCTCACTATGGAATACCAACTCACACTTAATTGGCCCGATTTTCTTGAACGCCACTGGCAGAAACGCCCGGTGGTCTTAAAACGCGGGTTTAACAACTTTATTGATCCTCTTTCTCCTGACGAACTGGCTGGACTGGCAATGGAAAGCGAAGTCGACAGCCGACTCGTCAGCCATCAGGATGGTAAATGGCAGGTTAGCCACGGTCCCTTCGAAAGTTACGACCATCTTGGCGAGAACAACTGGTCTCTGCTGGTGCAGGCGGTCAACCACTGGCACGAACCTACCGCCGCGCTGATGCGCCCGTTCCGTGAATTACCGGACTGGCGTATCGACGATCTGATGATTTCTTTCTCTGTACCCGGCGGCGGCGTTGGCCCGCACCTGGATCAGTACGATGTATTTATCATTCAGGGAACCGGTCGTCGTCGCTGGCGCGTAGGCGAAAAGCTGCAGTTGAAGCAGCACTGCCCTCACCCGGACCTTCTTCAGGTCGACCCGTTCGAAGCCATCATTGATGAAGAGCTGGAACCCGGCGATATCCTGTACATTCCACCGGGATTCCCGCACGAAGGCTATGCGTTAGAAAACGCGATGAACTATTCGGTTGGTTTCCGCGCGCCAAACACTCGCGAGCTGATCAGCGGGTTCGCCGATTACGTTTTACAACGCGAACTGGGCAGCACCTATTACAGCGATCCTGATCTGCCACCGCGCGATCATCCGGCAGATGTTCTGCCGCAGGAAATGGACAAGCTGCGCGAAATGATGCTGGGCCTGATTAATCAGCCAGAACATTTCCAGCAGTGGTTTGGCGAGTTTATTTCTCAGTCTCGTCATGAGCTGGATATCGCCCCGCCGGAGCCACCGTATCAGCCAGACGAAATTTATGATGCCCTGAAACAAGGTGATGTGTTAGTGCGTCTGGGCGGATTGCGCGTATTGCGCATTGGCGACGACGTCTACGCTAACGGTGAGAAAATTGATTCACCGCATCGTCCTGCGCTGGAAGCGCTGGCCAGTCATATTGTGCTGACGGCTGATAACTTTGAGGATGCGCTGGAAGATCCTTCTTTCCTTGCCATGCTTGCCGCGCTGGTCAACAGCGGGTACTGGTTCTTCGAAGGGTAATGCGGACTGTGCCTGATGCGACGCCATGCGTCTTATCAGGCCTACTGGAGTGAAATATTGTAGGCCGGATAAGCAAAGCGCCATCCGGCAACTACACATATTTTATTTTTGTTTCGCGGCCAATTCAGCAATACGCACAATCACCTGCACCGCTTTTTCCATTCCTTCCAGGGTTACAAACTCATGCTTACCATGATAGTTGTAGCCGCCGGTGAACAGATTCGGACATGGTAATCCCATAAATGACAGCTGTGCGCCGTCAGTGCCGCCACGGATCGGTTTCAGTACCGGCTCAATATCGCAATCGCGCATCGCCTGCTGGGCGATATCCAGCACGTGCGGATGCTCAATCACTTTTTCGCGCATATTGTAGTAACTGTCTTCAATCACCAGTTCGATATAGCAGTCCGGGTGTAACCCTTTGCCGACCTTCTTGGCGATATCCATGATCTTGCGTTTACGCGCTTCAAACTGCTTACGGTCAAAATCACGAATAATGTAGTGCATATCCGCCCGATCGACCGTCCCTTTCATGCTCGCCAGATGATAAAAGCCTTCGTAGCCTTCCGTCTTCTCCGGGCTTTCATCTGCCGGGACCTCAGCGTGAATACGCGCCGCCAGCGACAGCGCATTCACCATCACCCCTTTTGCGGTGCCGGGATGCACATTGTTGCCAACAATTTTGATATTGACCGACGCGGCGTTGAAGTTTTCAAACTCCAGCTCACCTACGCCACCACCGTCAACGGTATAGGCCCACTGCGCATCGAATGCCGCAACATCAAAATGCTTCGCCCCTTTACCCACTTCTTCGTCCGGCGTAAAGGCTACGCGGATATCACCGTGCGGAATATCTTTTTGGATAAGCACAGCCAGCGCGGTCATGATTTCCGCCACGCCTGCTTTATCATCCGCGCCCAGCAACGTTTTACCGTCTGTGGTGATCAGCGTCTGACCCAGAAGTTGATGCAGCACCGGGAACATCACCGGCGATAAAACTTCATCACCAATGCCTAACGCAATATCGCCACCGCGATAGTTTTCAACGATTTGCGGATTGACATTTTTACCGCTGAAATCCGGTGAGGTATCCACATGGGAAATAAAGCCGATCGCAGGAATATTACCAGCAACGTTCGCGGGTAACGTTGCCATCAGCGTACCTTTTTCGCTCAGTGAAATATTAACCAGCCCCATCTCTTCGAGCTGTTGTTTGAGCAGTTGCAATAATTTCCACTGTCCTTCGGTGCTGGGTACCTGCCGCACGCCCGATTTTGATTGGGTGTCCAGCGACACGTAGTGTAAAAAACGCTCAAGTAGTTTATCCATGCAGTCACCCTCACTTTTTGTGACAACATTATCAATAAGCAACAAAAGACAAATATTGCGTCAGGTCACTTTTATCCCCGCAAGTGAGAATATTTCGCCCTGACATCCCCTCTGACTATAGGGCTAAGTCAGTAATTCGCAACAAGGATTGGCGATTACAATGGTTTGCCGTAGAATAACGGCCCTCATTAAGAGTCATCAAGGTGGTTAACCACAAACCCCGCATCGGTCAGCCATCCGTTGCGTTTACATGGGACAGAGTAAAAAATTGAATAAACAACCGCGTTCGCTTTCTCCACTGGTGCAATTAGCGGGAATTCGCAAAAGTTTCGATGGCAAAGAGGTGATTTCCAGCCTGGATTTGACCATCAATAATGGCGAGTTTCTTACGCTGCTTGGCCCCTCTGGCTGCGGTAAAACAACCGTTCTTCGCCTGATTGCCGGTCTGGAAACGGTTGATTCCGGTCATATTTTGTTGGACAACGAGGACATCACTCACGTTCCAGCGGAAAATCGCTACGTGAATACCGTCTTCCAAAGCTATGCGCTATTCCCCCACATGACTGTGTTTGAAAATGTGGCCTTTGGTTTGCGCATGCAAAAAACGCCCGCAGCCGACATTTCTCCCCGCGTTACCGAAGCCCTGCGCATGGTGCAGCTGGAAGAGTTCGCCCAGAGAAAACCGCATCAACTTTCCGGCGGACAGCAGCAGCGCGTAGCGATTGCCCGAGCAGTGGTCAACAAACCCCGCTTACTCTTGTTAGATGAATCCCTCTCTGCGCTGGACTACAAACTGCGTAAGCAGATGCAGAATGAACTGAAAGCACTGCAGCGTAAGCTTGGTATCACTTTTGTCTTTGTCACACACGATCAGGAAGAAGCGCTGACTATGTCTGACCGCATCGTGGTGATGCGCGATGGTAAGATTGAGCAGGACGGTACGCCGCGCGAAATCTACGAAGAGCCAAAGAATCTGTTTGTCGCCGGGTTTATCGGTGAGATCAATATGTTTAACGCCACGGTGATTGAACGTCTGGATGAACAGCGTGTTCGTGCTAACGTTGAAGGCCGCGAGTGCAATATTTATGTCAACTTCGCGGTAGTTCCCGGACAAAAGCTGCACGTCCTGTTACGCCCTGAAGATTTGCGCGTTGATGAAATCAATGATGATAATCATATCGAAGGCCTGATCGGCTACGTGCGCGAACGCAACTACAAAGGCATGACGCTGGAGTCGGTTGTAGAACTGGAAAATGGCAAGATGGTGATGGTCAGCGAATTCTTCAACGAAGACGATCCTGACTTTGACCACTCGCTCGACCAGAAAATGGCAATTAACTGGGTAGAAAGCTGGGAGGTCGTACTGGCTGATGAAGAGCACAAGTAAATTCCAGAGTGTGGTGATCTTCACCATTGTCGGTTGGCTTGTGTTATTTGTCTTTCTGCCCAACCTGATGATCATCGGCACCAGCTTTTTGACCCGTGACGACGCCAATTTCGTCAAAATGGTCTTTACGCTGGAGAACTATACGCGCCTGCTCGATCCGCTCTATTTTGAGGTACTGGTTCACTCCCTCAATATGGCGCTGATTGCCACGCTCGCCTGTCTGGTACTCGGCTACCCGTTTGCCTGGTTTTTGGTGAAACTGCCGGAAAAAGTACGCCCGCTGCTGCTGTTCCTGCTGATTGTTCCGTTCTGGACCAATTCCCTTATTCGCATCTACGGACTCAAAATTTTCCTCAGTACCAAAGGCTATCTCAACGAGTTTCTGTTATGGCTCGGCGTTATCGATACACCCATTCGCATTATGTTTACTCCCAGCGCGGTGATTATCGGGCTGGTATACATCCTGCTGCCGTTTATGGTGATGCCGCTCTATTCCAGCATTGAAAAGCTCGATAAACCGCTGCTGGAAGCCGCACGCGATTTAGGCGCCAGTAAGCTTCAGACCTTCACCCGCATCATTATTCCGTTAACGATGCCGGGGATTATCGCCGGATGTTTGCTGGTCATGCTGCCCGCAATGGGGCTGTTTTACGTTTCCGACTTAATGGGCGGCGCGAAAAACCTGCTGATTGGTAACGTAATTAAAGTTCAGTTCCTGAACATCCGCGACTGGCCGTTTGGTGCAGCCACCAGCATTACGCTGACCATCGTGATGGGTCTGATGCTGCTGATCTACTGGCGCGCCTCCCGCTTACTGAACAAGAAGGTGGAACTCGAATGATCGGTCGACTGCTTCGCGGCGGTTTTATGACCGCTATCTACGCGTATCTGTATATTCCAATCATCATTCTGATTGTGAACTCCTTTAACAGTTCGCGCTTTGGCATCAACTGGCAGGGTTTTACTACTAAATGGTACGGCCTGCTGATGAATAACGACAGCCTGTTGCAGGCGGCGCAGCACTCGCTGACGATGGCGGTGCTATCCGCCACCTTTGCCACCTTGATCGGCTCACTCACTGCGGTTGCGCTGTACCGTTACCGTTTTCGCGGTAAACCGTTCGTCAGTGGCATGCTGTTCGTGGTGATGATGTCGCCGGATATTGTGATGGCAATATCTCTGCTGGTGCTGTTTATGCTGATCGGCATTCAACTGGGCTTCTGGTCGCTGCTGTTCTCGCATATCACTTTTTGTCTGCCTTTTGTGGTGGTGACGGTTTACTCTCGCCTGAAAGGTTTTGATGTCCGCATGCTTGAGGCGGCTAAAGATTTGGGTGCCAGCGAAGTAACTATTCTGCGCAAGATAATACTGCCACTGGCTATGCCTGCGGTGGCTGCGGGTTGGTTGCTGAGTTTTACGCTGTCGATGGATGATGTTGTTGTTTCATCTTTCGTCACCGGACCGGGTTATGAAATTTTGCCATTAAAAATCTACTCAATGGTTAAAGTCGGCGTGTCACCAGAGGTGAACGCGCTGGCGACCATTTTGTTGGTTCTGTCGCTGGCTATGGTTATTGCCAGCCAGCTTATTGCACGTGATAAAACCAAGGGCCGCTAAGGCCCTTAATTCAGGGGACGTTAAATGATGAAAAAATGGTCACGCCACCTGCTCGCGGCGGGTGCTCTGGCACTGGGCATGAGCGCCGCTCACGCGAATGACAACAACACGCTCTATTTCTATAACTGGACCGAGTATGTCCCACCGGGGCTGCTGGAGCAGTTCACCAAAGAAACCGGCATTAAGGTTATCTATTCGACCTACGAGTCGAATGAAACCATGTACGCCAAGCTCAAAACCTATAAAGACGGCGCATACGATTTGGTGGTCCCGTCCACCTATTACGTCGATAAAATGCGTAAAGAAGGCATGATCCAGAAGATCGACAAGTCGACGTTGACCAACTTCCACAACCTCGATCCGGAAATGCTCAACAAGCCGTTTGACCCAAACAATGACTACTCCATCCCGTATATCTGGGGTGCAACGGCCATTGGCGTCAACAGCGATGCTATCGATCCGAAAACCGTCACCAGTTGGGCCGATCTGTGGAAGCCGGAGTACAAAGGCAGTCTGCTGTTAACGGATGATGCGCGAGAAGTGTTCCAGATGGCGCTGCGCAAGCTGGGATATTCCGGCAATACCACCGATCCTAAAGAGATTGAAGCCGCCTATAACGAGTTGAAGAAGCTGATGCCTAACGTTGCGGCATTTAACTCTGACAACCCGGCTAACCCGTATATGGAAGGCGAAGTTAATCTGGGGATGGTGTGGAACGGCTCCGCGTATGTTGCGCGTCAGGCGGGCACACCGTTGGAAGTGGTATGGCCGAAAGAAGGTGGCATTTTCTGGATGGACAGCCTGTCTATTCCGGCTAACGCGAAAAACAAAGAAGGTGCGCTGAAGCTGATTAACTTCCTGCTGCGCCCGGACGTCGCGAAAGAAGTCGCAGAAACTATCGGTTACCCGACGCCGAACCTGGCAGCACGCAAGCTGTTAAGTCCTGAGGTCGCGAACGACAAAACGCTCTACCCTGACGCGGAAACCATCAACAAAGGGGAATGGCAAAACGATGTCGGTTCCGCCAGCGCTATCTACGAAGAGTATTATCAGAAGCTAAAAGCAGGACGCTAATACTCGTGCAACCCGGCAGGCGTCGCTGCGCCGGGTTGCTACCTGCCAATCCCTACTTTTTACGCCTTTCGGCTGATTCCCGCTCCCCAGTTTCTGGCTATGCTTACAGTATTCCAGGCCGGCTTCTGAGGCTTCCAATGACAACGCTCTGGCTGCTACTTGAGTTGGCTAATCTGATCGTATTTACGCTGGTGATTCTCCCACGTAAGCAGCCGGTAAACGCTCGTCCTTTGCTGCCTGTCACCGCAACCCGCCTGCTACGGCTCACCTTTTTAATACCGATCCTGGTTTTTGGTTATAGCCTGTTTTTCAGTCATCAGATTGGTCCGGTGGAGTGGGGATGTCTGATTTTGGCGATCGTAGGTAACGCGCTGGTCATCAAAGGAAAATGGGATTTGGGGGAGAGCCACACATGGACAGGCTACTATTTACCTCGTGCAAAAAGGGTTACGCGCGGCATTTTTGCCTGGATTGCGCACCCCATGTATACCGGAATTATTCTGGTGATTATCTCGTGCAGCCTGGTTTACATTACCCGACTACCCATATGGCTGAGCGCACTGGGGCTGATCTGTTGTTTTTACATCGTTGGATTTTTGATTATGGCGGCCCTGCGTGAGGACCGCCAGCTTGTACAGGCTTAAACAGTATTATCCGGATAGCCGTTACAGCCCTTTCAATAACTTCTCAACGAACTCAGGCACTACCTGGCTTGCCGGACCGTAATACTTCTCTTCAAACTCACTGCCTACCTGGCTCGGTTCGAGATTGAGTTCTACCGTATGTGCCCCATGCAGCCGCGCCTCATGCACAAAACCCGCTGCCGGATAAACATGTCCCGATGTGCCAATCGCAATGAACACATCTGCCATTGCCAGTGCCATATAAATTTCATCCATACCCAGCGGCATTTCACCAAACCACACTACGTGTGGTCGCAGCGGTGCCGGAAACTGGCAGCAATGACATTTATCTTCCGGTGTCACATCGCCCGTCCACTCCAGAATCTGCCCGCTTTGCGAACAGCGAACTTTGAGCAGCTCGCCGTGCATATGGATAACGTTCTGGCTGCCCGCACGCTCATGCAGGTTATCAATGTTCTGTGTCACCAGTAAAAAACGATCGCCCAGCTCGGCTTCGAGTTTTGCCAGTGCGATATGCGCCGCGTTGGGCTGGATTTCCGGCTGTTGCAACTGATGGCGACGGGCGTTATAAAACGACTGAACCAGTTCCGGGTTTCGACTAAATCCTTCCGGAGTCGCAACGTCCTCTACCCGATGTTCTTCCCAGAGACCATCCGCCGCGCGGAATGTTCGAATTCCTGACTCAGCGGAGATTCCAGCTCCAGTCAGTACCAGCACTCTTGGTTTTTCCATCAATTCAGGCACCACTCTGTCTCTGAAAAAGATTCGTTGACGCAGGCGATCGCGCAAATGGCGTTTATTTTTACGAAAGCGGCTTAACCGATGACCCCGACGCGACAGCATAACAACCTCTTTGTATTAATCGGTAAGATGTAGGAAAGCAGCCCCGCGCATCCCGCCGGCATCACCGTGCCGTGCCTGCTCAATACGCGGTACCCGGGCAACCGGCAGCAGATGACGTGGCAGTCGATCCGCCAGTTGCGTCGTAATAGCGGTAAAATTCGACAAGCCTCCGCCAATCACCACCAAATCAGGATCGACGATAGTCAGGATATTCCCAAGACACACCGCCAGCAAATCCAGATAGCGTTCAACGTGGGCACGCGCATGTTCGTCACCCTGCTCCCACAGCGCGATGATTTCGCGGGCATCCAGCGGTTGATGGTAGTAATGCTGATACAACCACGCAAATCCACCGCCGGAAAGATAGCTTTCGATGCATCCCAGTTGACCGCATCCGCAGCGGCGCAGCGGGAAATCAAAGCCCATCAGAGTCAGCGCATCGACCGGCAAACGAATATGACCAAACTCACCGGTGATATAGCTGCGTCCGGTGATGGATTTCCCGTTAAGCACCAGGCCGCCGCCGACGCCCGTACCGAGGATCAACCCCATCACCAGCGGATATTGGGTGAACTCGTCATCCCAGGCTTCGGAGAGAGCAAAACAGTTCGCATCGTTATCCAGACGCACATCGCGGTCAAGGCGAGCGCTGAGATCGGCGCGGAGCGGTTTGCCACTTGCGGCAGGAACATTGGCCGCGTACAGCGTGCCGTCTTCGGTTTCCGGCATGCCCGGAATGCCGATGCCTACCGAACCTTTGATGCCGAACCGCTGATCCGCTTCCGTCACCAGATTGCAGACCGCATCAAGGAAAGCGTCGTAGCTGTCGCGAGGCGTAGGAACGCGAGTTTCCCATTGCAGACGACGTTGCTTATCAAACACGCCCAGCGCAATTTTGGTCCCGCCGATGTCAAATCCGTAATACATCACCGCTCCTTGATACACGTCATCCTTCAAGATGCCTCTACGTTGGCTACGCCTTGATGCAGCATGAATGCTGTCGTGTATTATTGTTGTTATTGGCCGCTAAGTACTCTCGCAGGATCAATATTGCTGGCGCGACGCGCCGGATACCAACTTGCCAAAAGACTCAGCACGAGTGCTGTCACCAGCACGTAAATCACATCCAGCCAGTGTAATTCCGATGGCAGGAAGTCAATGAAATAGATATCGCCGGACAGGAACTGATGGCCGATAAGCGCCTCAATCCCGTTTATGATCGGCGTCAGTTGCAACGACACAACCACCCCTATGACGACGCCTATCAGGCTACCGAACAGACCCGCCAGCAGGCCGTACCAGACAAAAATGGCACGGATCAACCCATCCTTCGCCCCGAGGGTTCTTAATACCGCAATATCGCCGCTTTTGTCTTTTACCGCCATCACTAACGTGGAAACGATATTAAAACAGGCCACGCCAATAACCAGCACCATAGCCAGATACATAATGGCGCGGATCATCTGAATATCGCGGTACATATAGCCGTAGGTGCCGATCCAGCTCTTGATGTAAACATAGTTATTGGTGACTTCACCCGCGTCTCGCACCAGCTTATTGGCGTTAAACACGTCGTTAACCTTCAGCGCGATCCCGGAAACGCTGGTTCCCATATCGAGATATTGCTGCGCATCTTCCATTGGGATCATGGCAAAGCTGTGATCGAGTTGACCGCTCAGTTGCAGGATCCCCGTCACGTGCAAACGCACGCGTTTAGGCTGCTGTAGCTTATGATCCGCACTGGCGTTAGGGATCATAATCGACACCCAGTCACCCTGCTTCACCTTCAGCGCATCGGCAATACCCTTACCAATGATGATTTGTTGTTCACCGGCTTTAAAATTATCCCAGGCGTGGTTTTGCACAAAGGATGGCAGCGCGCTTAAACGCTGTTCCTGTTTCGGGTCTACGCCCTTCACCTGCACCGCGCGTAAGTTCGCCCCGCTCTCCACCAGTCCGGTAAAGTTGATATAAGGCGCCGCGGCGACAATACCCGGCACTTTTTGTACCTTGTCGAGCGCTTCCTGCCAGTTATTCCACGGCTGATTTACGGCTTCAATCTCTCCGTGTGGGACTACGGCCAGAATACGGTTGTTCAGCTCACGCTCAAATCCGTTCATGGCACTTAAACCGACGATCAACACCGCCACACCCAACGCGATGCCAACGGTAGATATCACCGAAATTAACGAAACCATACCGCCGCGCCGCCGACCACGGCTAAAGCGCAGACCAATCAATAACGATAAAGGCGAAGCCATTACTCAGCTCCCATCAGGCTCAGTTCAGCCGTCAGGCGACCATCGCGCATTTCAAGCTGGCGACTCATTCGCTTCGCCAGTTGCAGATCGTGCGTCACCACCAGAAATGCCGTGCCCTGAGAGCGGTTCAGCTCACCCAGAAGCTCGAAAATGCTGTCCGCGTTACGCGCATCCAGGTTACCCGTTGGCTCATCTGCCAGGACCAGGCGCGGGTTATTCACCAGCGCACGAGCGATGGCCACCCGCTGACGTTCGCCGCCAGACAGTTCAGACGGGCGATGACTGGCACGATGATCCAACCCTACCGCTTTCAGCATATCCCGTGCGCGCTCGGTGATTTCAGCCGGTTTTTTCTTGCCGATCAGCAGCGGCATCGCTACGTTTTCCAGCGCCGTAAAATCCGGCAGCAAATGGTGGAACTGGTAAATAAAGCCCAGCTTCTGATTACGCAGTTCCGCTTTCGCCGCCGACGAGAGCTTGCTCATTGGCTGACCGCTAAAAATGACGTCGCCGGAAGTCGGGGTATCCAACCCACCTAACAGATGCAGCAACGTACTCTTGCCGGAGCCTGAGCTGCCGACAATCGCCATCATCTCACCTTCGCCGACGCAAAAACTGACATCGTGCAGTACATCGGTCTGCACAGTGCCTTCCTGATAGCGTTTGCACAGGTTGTCGCATTGCAACAGGATCTTATTCATAACGTAAAGCCTCAGCGGGTTGAGTGGCGGCAGCGCGCCAGGAAGGATAAAGCGTAGACAGCAGCGCGATGGCCATCGCCACCAGCGCAATGACGATAACCTGCAGCGGCTCAATGGCGACCGGCAGCGCAGCGCCATCCAGCAGCACACCAATAATTGGCATCAGATTGTTCAGTTGGCTGGCGAGCAAGGCACCCAGTACAGCGCCCAGCAGCGCGCCAATCACCCCGGCACTGGCCCCCTGAACCATAAACACCATCATTATCTGCCGCGGCGTTAGCCCCTGCGTTTGTAAAATCGCCACTTCCCCTTGCTTCTCCATTACCATCAGACCCAGCGAGGTAATAATATTAAAAGCCGCCACCGCCACGATCAGGCTAAGCAGCAGCCCCATCATGTTCTTTTCCATGCGCACGGCCTGGAACAGTTCCCCTTTGCGCTCGCGCCAGTCATGCCATTTGGTGCCTTGCGGCAGCGTTTGCTGGCTCAGCGTGTCAACTTTTAACGGTTCGTTCAGCCACAGACGCCAGCCAGTGATATTACCCACCGGATAGCGCATCAGACGCGAGGCATCCTGAATGTTGGTCAGCATCTGGTAGCCATCGACTTCGCTGTTGGCGGCGAAAGTGCCAATCACCGTAAACAAACGCTGGCTCGGCAAACGCCCCAT
>OFOU01000293.1_pt1 | contig 45032 bp, 38 predicted proteins | sample 1542061 | NCBI WGS metagenome assembly OFOU01 (sample SAMN04209239, study PRJEB22552) | human gut metagenome | biome: gut; material: feces | host: Homo sapiens | place: USA: Oklahoma
ACCACCCCGTCCGCTGGCCGTACCGGCGGCGTCCTCACCTGCTTAACTAAATCTCCACTTTCGATAGGAAACCAATTCATAAACCGTCATACAGCACCACCCAATCGTAGTACCTATTACAACCGCCTGGATGCCAAAACGTCCCAGAAGCGAGTAAGTCAGAATAACACGGATAGGGATCTGTATAATTGTCGCAATCAGTGTGACTCTCAGATTTCCGATGCCACGGAAATAACCCTGAAAGCTGTTGGTGATTCCGCTGAGGAAGTAGAAGCAGGCCATCGGGATGATGTAGAGTATGCCAAACCGGAGTGCTTCGGTTTCTTCCGGTTTCAGGAAGATGCCGAGAAGCTGGTTCTTTCCGGCCAGTACAAGGACGGAGATGGCAATTGTATAAATCTCTGCCATTACGATTACGGTTTTTAAGCCCTTTGGAATCCGGTGATACTGCTTACCGCCTTTATTCTGGGCGGTGAAGGTTGTGATTGAGGCTGCCAGGCTGTCACCTGGGGCCAGGACGTAGCTGTCTATAATCGAGACGGCATTGAAAGCGGCAACCGCATCGACTCCCAGTGTGTTGATGCCGGACTGGACCAGAAGGCGACCGATATAGAGTACGGTCTGCTGTAGAGCCGAGATGGAGCTGAAATCAACCGTTTTTTTCAGAAAATCCATATCAATATGAAGCTCCGGCAGTGACAGCCTCAGATAAGGAACCTTTACTTTGATATAGATAAACAGCATGAGTGAAGAGACGGCCTGGGAAATCACAGTTGCATAGGCCGCGCCCTGTACGCCCATATGGAGCGTCCCCACCATATAAACTGCCAGAAGGACATGGAGTATCGTTGTCAGGCACAGTACATAGAGAGGAGCCCTTGAATCTCCGATGGATCTCAGCCCGGCTGAGAGTATATTATAAAAAAAGGTAAATATTAACCCGAGGGAGATGATTTTCAGATACTGTGAAGCCATCGGCGCAATTTCCAGCGGAGTTCTGGTCATGCGTATAAACAATCCGCTTCCGGTAAAAGCCAGGAGTGAAAGTACGATGGTCAGGATAAAACCGGAGACCAGAGAAGTGGCCATTTCCGTTTTAAGAGCCTTATAATCTTTTGCGCCAAAGTACTCGGACATCAGAATAGAAGCGCCCAGAGATAGGCCCACAATCAGGAAAATAAGAATATTCATGATAGGCCCCGCTGCACCGATGGCCGCCAGGGCTTCTTTGCCGTTATACTGACCGACAATAATTGAGTCTACCGTTTGATATAATTGCTGCAGAAGGTTTGCGAACATCAGAGGCACTGCGTAGGTAAGCAGATGTCTGGTAACATTTCCCTGTGTCATGTCACGAACCATAATAAGTCCTCCCTGGATTTTTAAATCTGATTAAAGTTCCGGCCATATTTTCTGTATGCATAGATGTCAAAGACGATCATGCAGGCCCAGCCAAGCACAGTGCCGACAGCCACGGACTTCAGTTCAAGCCGTGAGATCAGCCCATAGGTCAGTATGACACGGACCGGGATCTGGATTAAGGTGCCGATTAAAGTGAACTTTAACCTGCCGATACCCCGGAAGTATCCCTGGAACGTGTGAGTCATTCCGGCCATAAAATAGAAACAGGCCATGGGACGGATATAGGAAAGTCCCAGCGCAATGGCATTTTGTTCCCACGGTTTCAGGAATATCCCAAACAGAGGACGACCGGCAAACAAGATAATCAATGTAACAAAAACAGTGTAGATGACGGCGATTGCCATTGTGATTCCAAAACCTCTGGGAATGCGGTCGTATTTTCCGCCGCCTCTGTTCTGGGCCGAGAAAGTGGTGACGGAAGACGCCAGGCTGCTGCCGGGAGCCAGGACATAGCTGTCGATAATGGAAGCGGCATTGAAGGCAGCTACCGCATCAACGCCCAGGGTGTTGACGCCGGACTGGACCAGCAGCCGTCCGAGGTAAAGCATGGTCTGCTGCAGGGCTGAGACGGAGCTGTAATCGGCTGTTTTCTTAAGCAGTTTCAGATTGATATGGATTTCAGAGGGCTTCAGCCGCAGGACGGGTACCTTTATGTAAATATAAAGAATCAGCGCCAGCGAGGAAACGGCCTGTGCAATCACGGTTGCCCAGGCAGCCCCGTACACTCCCAAATCCAGGTTCCTGACGAAGATGATATCGAGAACAACATTGATGATTGTTGTCAGTATCAGCACACAGAGTGAGGTTCTGGAGTCTCCGATCGCACGGAGGGCGGCAGCCAGTATGTTATAAAAAAAGGTAAATATCAGGCCGGCGGAAATAATTCTCAGATATCCGGCCGCCATATGGGAGATTTCCTCCGGTGTCTGTGTAAGACGGATAAAAAGCCCGCTTCCCGCATAAAAGAGCAGAGACAGCACGAGAGTAAGAAGCAGTCCTGCGCCAATTGAGGTAGCCATTTCCTCTTTCAGATCCTCATACTTTTTTGCTCCATAATATTTGGCCATTAAAATTGAGGCGCCCATGGAGATTCCTGCGATCATAAATATGAGGATATTCATGACAGGCCCGGCGGCGCCGATGGCCGCCAGGGCTTCCTTGCCCCGGAATTGACCGACAACGACAGAGTCAACCGTGTGATATAGCTGCTGGAACAGATCGCCGATTATCAGCGGCCCTGCATAAAGCAGAAGATGTTTTGTTATATTTCCCTGTGTCATGTCTCGTGCCATAGGAGCCTTTCCGGCGGGTGGGTCTTATCCCGCCTGTCCGCTGTTCATAAATCTATTGTATCCGGCAATACTCTTAATATATCATTTTGATAAAACAGATATTTCCTCTTGCCAAAACAGCGAAATTTCCCTATAATGAATTTTGAAAATCATAAACAAGTTACTCGTGATTGATAAGAATCATTATAAGGTCAATTATAGTTATCTGTATCCGGTCTGTCAATTATAATTTTGCAGTAAATGTAAGGCATGGATATATTTTGGTATTAGTTGGTGAGGACCGTTCTATTCTGATAACAGGAGGTACAAAATGGACAGAATTAAAAATATACCCGGGGAGGCGAAGCTGACACCGAAGGATAAGATAGTCCTTGATTATATACTGAGGAACCGGGCAAAGGCCTGTTTTATGACATCGTCGGAGATTGCGCAAATACTGGGGATTAGTCCTTCTTCCGTAGTGCGTGTATCCTCCAAGCTGGGCTTTGAAAATTTCAGCCACTTTAAGAGGGCTCTTCAGGAAGAGCTTGCGGACAGCCGGAAAAAGGAGAAGGCACAGATTCCCTATGAGAAAATAAAGACGATTGAAAGCCTGTCGGAAGATGAGATTATCGCGGTATTAAAGGCGAATGTAATGCGGAATATTGAGAGTGACCAGACGACGGCGGATTATGTCAATTACCGGAAGGCGGCAAAGCTGATAACGGAGGCCGACCGGGTTTTCATTGTGGGATTCAGGACTTGTGCCGGTTTTGCATCCTCATTCGGCGTCATGATGGGCTGTGTGCGTCCGGGGATCTATGTTGTAAACGGCAGCCGGCCGCTGGTTGATTCCCTGGTGGATCTGACTAAAAATGATACGGTAATAGGTCTCTCTTACGAGAGATATTCCAGCGACACGGTATTTGCATTAAGTATTGCTAAAAAGGCAGGCAGTCATATTGTGGCCCTCACCGACAAATATACGTCGCCCCTTTGCAGCGGAGCCGAGGCGGTTATTCTCAATTCCACTGAGAACCTGTCCTTTTATAACTCCTACACGACCCTTGTCATGGCAATGGAGGTACTGCTGGGCCTTGTCAGCAAGAAGAACAAGAGCCAGAATGAAGAACGGCTGATTAAGATGGAAGAGTATCTGAGGGAGACGGGACAGTACTGACTGCAGTGCTGTTCTTTCTTTTTATTTAATTTTTGTTTTCATGTTTCTTACTTTTGAGGCTTTTGGGGGCTTTTGTGCCAGTATCAGGTAGAAAATAGCGGGGAACTATGATAAAATACATAAGTTAAACTGGGTTTGCTGTGCCCGCAGGAGGGAAAAATGAAAGATATTAATTATATAGTGGATATTCTGGAAGAGATTGTTAATATACCAAGTCCGTCAGGCTATACAAAGCAGGTGATGGAACGGATTGAAAAGGAGGTGGCGGGCTTCGGATTTTCCTCCGCTTATAACCGGAAAGGCGGGATGCTGATCACAGTGCCGGGACGAACGGAGACGGTGCTGGGACTGTCTGCCCACGTGGATACGCTCGGAGCCATGGTGCGTTCCATCCGCCCGGACGGAACACTGGCTATCGTGTCGGTGGGCGGTTTCATGATGCAGTCAGTTGAAGGGAGCTATTGCCGCATTCATACCAGAGAAGGAAAGACCTTTACGGGGACGGTTCAGACGAAGGCGCCGTCGGTACACACCTACGATGATGCCAGGACACTGGAACGCAAGGAAGCCAATATGGAAGTGCGTCTCGATGAGATTGTGCGCGGAAAAGAGGACGTGGAGGAGCTGGGCATCGGGCCGGGGGACTTCATCAGCTTTGACCCGAAGTTTGTCTATACGGACAGCGGGTTTATCAAATCCAGGCATCTGGATGACAAGGCATCCGCGGCCGTAATCCTGGGGCTGCTTAAGTATCTCCATGAGACAGGCCGCCAGCCGGAACAGACCCTCAAGATAGCCATCAGCAATTATGAGGAGGTCGGACACGGGTGCAGTTATATCCCGGAGGATATTGAAGAGTTTCTGGCGATTGATATGGGCGCGCTGGGAGATGATCTGAGCGGAGATGAATACCGGGTATCCATCTGTGCCAAGGATTCCTCCGGCCCTTATGATTTTGACATGACAAACCGTCTGATCAGCCTGGCTAAGGAATACGGGATCGGGTATGCGGTTGATATCTTCCCGCACTATGGCTCCGATGTTTCTTCCGCTCTCTCGGCAGGCAATGATATAAGAGGCGCGCTGATTGGGCCGGGGGTATCTGCATCCCATGGTCAGGAGAGAACCCATATTAAAGGGCTGGAGCAGACATGGATGCTGCTGGCGGCATATGTGGGAGTGCTGGATAAGGAACTCAGCAGGAAATTTTTTGAACAGCTTAAGGCTCAGCTATAAGTCAGGGCGGTTCACGCTCCTGAAACCGCAGTGATACAGGGAGGATAAAAATGCAGGCAATACTTCTGGCCGGAGGGTTGGGAACGCGGCTTCGCAGCGTAGTCAGCGACCGTCCAAAACCAATGGCCCTGATTGAGGACAGGCCTTTTATGGATTACGTCGTGCGCGGCCTGACACGCTTTGGAATCGATGATATTATATTTGCGGTCGGATATAAGGGCGGCATGGTGGAAGAGTATTTTGGAAACGGCGGGAAGGCCGGGATTAAGGCATCTTATGCATATGAGGAAGAGCTTCTGGGTACGGCGGGAGCCATAAAGAATGCGGGAAGGTTTGTGACAGAGGAGAATTTCTTTGTTCTGAACGCGGATACATTTTATGAGATGGACTACTGCCGGCTTATGAAGATAAAGGAAGAGAACTGCCTGGATATGGCGCTGGTACTCCGGGGAGTACCGGACGTAACGCGATACGGGGAGGCAGTCCTGGACGGCGTGATGCTGGCCGGCTTCAATGAAAAGACGGGAGAGGCGCGTCCCGGCACCATCAACGGCGGTGTTTACCTGATGAGCCGGGAACTGCTTGAGCAGATTCCGGCAGGTAAGGTTTCCCTGGAGAATGAGATGATTCCCGGATGGATGAAAGAGGGAAAGCGTCTGGGCGGCTTTGTCAACGACGGATATTTTATTGATATCGGCGTGCCGGAGGATTATTTCCGGTTTCAGGAGGATGTTAAGAGAGGAGTCATCAGATGGTAATCAGAGGAAGAGCGCCGCTGCGGGTCAGCTTCGGCGGCGGAGGTACGGATGTGGAGCCCTTCTGCCTGGAACAGGGAGGGGCTATCATAGGCAGCACAATCAACAAATACGCATACTGCTCCATCATTCCGAGAGATGACGAGCATATCACCGTCCATTCCCTGGACTTCGATATGACGGTGAAATACAACACGAATGAAAATTATGTCTACGACGGCAAGCTGGATTTGGTTACGGCTGCGCTGAAGGCAATGGATATCAAGCAGGGCTGCGAGGTTTATCTGCAGTGTGATGCGCCTGCGGGGTCAGGGCTGGGAACATCCTCCACAGTCATGGTGGCTCTTCTTACGGCAATGGCCAGATGGAAGGGAATCGAGATGGACAATTATGCGATGGCGGATCTGGCTTACGGTGTGGAACGGTGTGATCTGAAAATCGCCGGGGGTTACCAGGACCAGTATGCCGCAACCTTCGGCGGGTTTAATTTTATTGAATTTCACGGCCGCAACAATGTGGTTGTCAATCCTCTGCGGATCCGGAGGGATATCATCAATGAGCTTCAGTATAACCTGCTTTTGTGCTATACCGGCAATATCCACGTTTCGGCCAATATCATCCGGGATCAGGTCAACAACTACAAAAAGCAGGATGCATTTGAAGCCATGTGTGAAGTGAAGGCTCTTTCTTATGCGATTAAGGATGAGCTGTTAAAAGGAAATCTGCACAATTTCGGCAAGCTTCTGGACTACGGCTGGGAGAGCAAGAAGAGAATGAGCAGCAAAATCAGCAATCCGCAGATAGACACGCTTTATGAGGAGGCCAAAAAGGCCGGAGCTTTGGGAGGAAAGCTGCTGGGAGCAGGCGGCGGCGGGTTCCTTCTGGTTTATTGCCCTTATAATGTGAAGCATAAGGTTGCCGCCCGTCTGGAGCAGGTCGGCGGTCAGCTTATGGACTGGAATTTTGAGCTGAGGGGCGCACAGAGCTGGATCTGCAATGACGAAAGATGGCAGTATCAGGATGTGAAGGTACAGATGCCGGATAAGGAATATCAATTCAACTTTTAATATATCCTACGGAAGGCAATTCAAAGTTACTGTTCACACGGCCCATATTCCGCGAGGTGTTTTCGTGCGCATTTTGCACGAAAATCCCGAGTTGCACGGCGCGAAACGGCGTTTTTTGCCGTTTCTGTGCATCGCGAAGCGTGTTATTGTTCACAGCCGCCGTTTTTTGGCGGGGTGTGAACAGTAACAATTCAAATACCAGGAGATTAGAGATGGAATCAGAAAAAAGGCCGGGCGGACAGAGAGATACGGGACGGGGGACGGCGCCCCGGAAGGCGGTATTTCTGGATCGGGACGGCACAATGAATACAGAAGTGAATTATCTGCACAACCCCGGGGATCTGGAACTGATTCCCGGCACCGCCGAGGCCGTTAAGCTGTTAAATGAGGCAGGCTTCGCCGTTATTGTGGTGACCAATCAGGCTGGTGTGGCAAGAGGATATTACACGGAAGCGGATGTGGAAGCGCTTCATAATTACATGAACAATCTGTTGAAAGAATCGGGGGCCGCTGTGGATGCATTTTACTACTGCCCCCATCACCCGGAGCATGGTATCGGCAGATATAAGATGACATGCCGCTGCCGGAAGCCGGGAACCGGAATGTTTGAGGCGGCCGCGAGGGAGCTGCCCGGCGGCATTGACCGGGAAAATTCCTGGATGATTGGTGACAAGCTGATTGACACGGAGGCCGGACATAATTTCGGAATCAGGAGCATTCTGGTCGGTACCGGATATGGCAGTAAGATTCGGAAAGAGCAGGAAGCGGCCGGAAAGCTGACGCCGGACGGCAGGTGTACGGACGGCAGCTATGACTATTATGCTGCCAATCTTCTTGCGGCGGCCCGCGCTGTCGTTGAGGGCATCTGTTAGTGTGAACAGTAACAAATATGGAACAGGAGGAAGCAAAAGATGCAGCTTAGAAACAGAATATTTGCAGCAATACTGATACCTGCAGCCGTGCTGTCCATCGCGCTTCCGGCTGTCACGCTGTTTACCGGAGACGGTTTCCTGGCGCCTTATATCAGAACCCCTGAAGCTGCTAAAATGCTGGCGGAGATTGCCGTCCTTCTTCTGCTCTCAGGAGGGATTTTCTTCCTGATTAAAAATAAGGGGAGACAGGCGGCCGCGGCGGCCCTTCTGGGAGCGGCGTTCTGCTGGCTTCACGTGGTTTTCCTCCCCATGGTTCTTTCCGCCCTGTATCTCGGATTTCTGGTGCTTGCCGGGCGTTTTCTCCGGGAGAAGGTGTTCGGGATAAAGGACCACAGCGGTTATCCGGCAGATTTCCTGCTGGGCAGCAGTGCGGTCATTCTCCTTTTCTGCCTCCTTTCGGCGGCCGGAGCAGGCCGGATCCCGGTCATGCAATTTGTCTGTGCGGCGGCCGGTCTCGTCCTTTATGCATGCTATGGTGCGAAGCTTTACAAGGAGAGGGGAAGAAAAGAGTTACTGTTCACAGGGAGTATTCCGCGAGGTGATATTGATTGCAGAACCGCGCTTTACAGCGGGGCTGTGAACAGTGACAGAAAAGAAAAAGCAGCCGATTCTGCGGGCCGGGGGAGTGATAGGAAAACGGGCTCCTTCGGACGATTCTTTTACCCGGGCTGTTATACGCTGATTTTTACGGCATTCCTGATCCAGGCGGGCAGGATGAACATTGCCCTAGACTTTGACACGCTCTGGTATGGCGTCAGGTCGGAATATATTCTGGCCGGCGGCGCAGGAATTTACGAAAATCCCGGACTCGTGGGGATGGTTTATGTCTATTCGAAAGGGCTGGAGGTTCTGACACTTCCCCTCTCGGATTTGGCTTCGCACAGCTACCTGTTATTTTTTACACTTTGGCTGGCTGTGATGGGGCTTATGATGGTTTACAGAATTGCCCGTCTTTTTATGGGACGGGAGTACAGTGTTCTGGCAGCGGCTCTGTGCGCCTCCCTGCCTGCAATTATGAATATGGGAATTTCTGCAAAGCCTGATATTATTACATGGCTCTTGCAGTTGATTATGATAGAATATTTCTTCCGGTATCTGATTAGTACCGGGGCGGGAGAGGATAGAAACGGTAAAGGATCCGGAAGGGGGAATGTAACGCTCCTAATTCTGTCGGCGGGAGCATATCTTTTGTCTCTCACGATGAAACCCACCTCCCTGATATTTTCAACAGCCGTATTCGGCATGATGGGCATTTATCTGATCGGTTGGAGGCGTCTGTCTTTTCGCGCATCCCTCAGGCACTGGGCGTCCATAATCCTGCCGGGGGCGGCCCTCGCAGGAATCTGGGCGAGAACCATGATGATAACAGGAATGCCTGTGACTTCCGTTTTCACCTCCATTTTTGCGAAATTAGGATTTGAGATGAAATACCCTTTTGCCACAGGTTCCCTGCCTCAAAACTGGCAGGATGAGAGCAATCTTCATGTGCTGCTCCGCAGGCTCTGGCAGATGCTTTTATCGCCGGAGGGAAAGGACATGGGGCATGTGATTATCGCCTGGGGAACCTCCCTGCTCTTTTTTCTGGTTTTGTTCATCGCTGTGTCCGTAATGATGGGGGCAGCCGAAAAAAAGGAGAGGGGCGGTATCACCACTGCCGCTGCCGTGATATTCTGGCCGTTTCTGGCGGTGAATCTGATCAGTCTGGTAATGCTTTATCAGGTGGACGGGAATTATTTTATGCTGCTATACACCTTTCTGGTACTCATAGCCTGCCGGAAGCTGTCAGGCCTTGCACAAAAGAGTGCCAAAGGACTGGTCATCCTCCTGCTGGTGCCGCTTCTCGGGTTTAATATCCTGTTGACGGCGCAGACAAACTGGGCATGGTCGGTGGGGTTTTCAGAGATACGGCCAGTCAATAAGGGCCGTTATAACCATAAAGCAAAGCAGCATGAAGATATGATTATTAAAGGAAATGCGGCTATCTGGCAGATACTGGCGGCCGATCCTGAAAACAGGGTCATCGCCTTTGGAGATCATCCGTTCTGTCTGCAATTTCCGTGCAACGTACAGTCTTACAAAGACATCACATCGCCGTGGGGAAATGTGGAGCTGGTCAATTCCCCGGAAGCGTTTGAAGAATATATGGAGCATGCCGGTACGGATTACGTTTACGCCGAGTCCGGATATATCGGCACCGACAGCTGGGAGTGGAGCTATGGACTGCTCCGGGACCTGATATCGGACGGCGTTCTGACCGATTTCTTTTTTGAAAACGGAAATATGCTGGCCCGGTACAGCAGGGAAAAGCTGCCGGGAGAAAAAGCGGCGGAAAATCTGCGGCTGTTTGATGAGAATTACATCACTTCGGATATGGTGAAACAGGAGGTAAAAGAGAATGAATGAATACAGATATCTGACAGAGCTTTCAGAACGGTATCCCGTGTTAAAGCAGACAGAGAACGATATCAAGGCATCCTATGAGATTATCAGGGAAGCATATGAAAACGGAGGCAAGCTTCTGATTGCCGGAAACGGGGGAAGCTGTGCCGATGCGGAACATATTGTAGGCGAGCTGATGAAGGGATTTGTCAAAAAAAGGCCGGTATCGAAAGAGATGAAAGAGGCGCTTATTGCGGCTGACCCGTCAAGGGGAGAACGGCTGGCCGGCCGGCTGCAACAGGGGCTTGCGGCTATCGCCCTGACAGGCCATCCGGGGCTTTCCACTGCTTTTTTAAACGATGTGGACGGGGAAATGATATATGCCCAGCAGATTACAGGTTTTGGAAAGCAGGGGGACGTATTTCTCGGTATCACCACATCGGGAAATTCTGAAAATATTATGTATGCCGCCGTGGCGGCCAGAGCAAAGGGAATGAAAGTATTAGGCCTGACCGGAAGGGACGGCGGAAGATTGAAGGGGATCTGCGACGCGGCGGTTGTAGTGCCGGAAAATGAGACTTATAAGATTCAGGAGCTGCATCTTCCGATTTATCATGTTCTCTGCCTGATGTTAGAAGAGCATTTCTTCAATCAGTGATTGTAATTCAGACGTTACTGTTGACAGGCAGTATCCCGAGAGGTGTTATTGTTCGCAGAACGCCGCTTTTTGGCGGAGTGTGAACGGTAAGTTCAGACAGGTCTCGCATTTGCAGCAGTTTGGCCGAAGGCTGAACTGAAACCCAATAAGACATGAGACAGGAAAACGGAGTTTGCAGGATAATGGATTATAACGTTGATAAAAGGTTACTGTTGACAGGCAGTATCCCGCGAAGTGTTTTCGCACGTATTCCGTGCGAAAATCCCGAGTTACACGGCGCGAAACGGCGTTTCCTGCTGTTTCTGTGCATCGCGAAGCGGGTTATTGGTCACAGAATCGCGCTTTTCAGCGGGGCTGTGAGCAGTAATGATAAAAGTAACTGGAGGGCAGGCAGCTTTGCGTTCTATGCTTTCCTTTTGTATACGGTATTAATATGGAGCTGTGAATTACTCGATTTATTCTGCTGGCTTACGGGCATTCCCCAGGTTACCTTCATATCAAGAGCCGCAGCCCTTGCCTTTACTGTTTTTTTTGGATGGCGGGTAATTGGGGTTCCGAGGGTGAAACGGGTTAAGATTGATGCTTATATGGTACTGGGGAGCATATTGATAGCAGGCTTCTTTGCCGTCAAAGGCATCCGGCCGGATATGAGCTATGATACTTACAATTATCATCTGCTGAGCCAGATCCCGGGTTTTACGGACAATTTGAATTACCACGTTATGCCGGGAAAATTCCAGATGTTCGGTTTCCGTCTGGGGGACAGGATGTTTTATCCGTTCCGCGCCCTGCTGGGACTGAGGATGGGAACTCTTTTAAATGCGGCGGCAATGCTTGTCATTTACCGTCAGGTCACCGTATTTCTCGCATGGTTTCAGGAGTCCTTCGGAAATAAAGCGTGGAAGCTTTTGTGCCGTCCGTCGCTTGTGGCCTTCTTTGTTGTCTGCCGCTTTGACCTGATATTACAGAGCGGAACCTATATGGTAGAGCTTCTGGCGCTCCCTTTTTTTCTGGAAATGCTGTTTCTTCTGGTGAGGGAGAGGGAGGAAGGGAGCGTCCGGAAAGAAGCTTTTGTCTTCAGCCTGACCGGCGGAATTCTTTTCTGCATGAAGATGACAAATATTGTATATCTGGTGCCGCTGGTGCTTTTATATATCTGGAAGATAAGAAAGGATATCACGGTTCCTCTGTTTCTGTCCTGCCTGGCGGCAGGAGCGGTTCCGGTTACGGTTTATCTTGTATACAATACAGTCAGTACGGGAAACCCGGTTTTTCCGTATTACAATACAATATTCCAATCGGAATATTATCCGATTGAAAATTTTAAGGACAGGCGCTGGGGACCGGCCGGACCAGGAGAAGTGCTTTGCTGGCCCTGGTACATGATACGCTATCCCGATTACAGGCTCAGTGAGCTTCCCTGTGCCTATAATCTGGATTTAGCCGCAGGATATCTGGGGATGGCGGGGATTTTGGCGGCGGGCCTGTACGGCGGCATCCGGAAAACAGGCAGGAAAAAGGCCGGGAAGTACCGGAGGGAACTTCTGCTGATTGCCGTATATGTTAGCTCCATGATGATATGGACCGTTACTACCGGTCATACAAGGTATTTCATGGGAGGAATTCTATTAAATGGGATTCTGCTGGCGGTCTGCTATCTTCGTCTGATGAATGCGGGGGGATGGCTTCCCGCACTGGCCGGAATCCTTCTGATACTGCCGTTTGGGGGCCGTGTGGAGTACGGTTTTAAGTCGGTATGGCAGGGATACGAATGGGGTATGAGGGACAGTTCCCTGGACAGCTATAAAAAGAATGCCAGATGGATATTCAGGGACCGGGAGATTTTTTCCCAGACGGTGAAGGAGCAGGTGGATGTGATCTTTCTGACCTGGGACGACTACGGAAGCTACGCACGCCTGATTGGCGGAGACGTTCCCGTTTACAACCGGAATGCGATTGTCGGGGAGCTGAAAGCCCATCAGGATCAATACCTGGCGCAGGTGGAAACGTTCATGCGTGAAGGGAAAGGTGTCTACGATATGTTTCCGCAAAGTGCGGAGAAATTGGATGCATACCTTGATTGGATGAACAAAGCAGGGTATTATGTAGATGATATGTTTTATATGACCGATAAGCTGTCCGGCCCGCAGGCCTTTAATATGGCAAGGCTCAGCATGGCGGACGGGCGGAAGAACCGATGGTATTATGCATATGCCGATGACCGGCAGGGACGATTCCAGATGGAAAAGAATTCCGACCATTATAAGATGACTGCTATTTTCGGGGATCCGGACTGGTGGCTCAATCCATATCCGTTCCGGATTCTTATCACCGCTTCCGATGGAAATACGGCGAAGATAGCCGGAACTGTGGATTTGACAGGAGCCTGCGAATACCAAAAAACGGAAACAAAGCTTGATCTGACCGGCCTATCCGGTACAATAACGATAAGCTTTACCTCATCCGTTGAAGGAAAACGCGGTGTGGCGGTCAATCCGGTGATAGAAGAAGCGGTGCGGCAATAGAAAAATAAACGTTACTGATCACACCGTTTTAAACGATAATAGAGAAACATGATTAAGAGTAACCAGAAAGCAGGAGGAAAAGAGAATGGATACGATTGCAGTATTGATTCCCTGTTACAATGAGAGCCAGACAATCGCGAAGGTGGTAAAAGACTACAGGGAGGCTCTCCCGGAAGCGGTGATTTATGTTTATGACAACAATTCCACTGACCATACCGATGAGGCGGCCAGGGAGGCGGGGGCAATCGTCCGCTATGAATACCGTCAGGGCAAAGGCAATGTAATCCGCAGCATGTTCCGCGATATTGATGCAGAATGCTATCTGATGATCGACGGGGATGACACCTATCCGGCTGAAAATGCCAGGAGCATGGTGAATCATATTCTGTCGGGCAGGGCTGATATGGTGATAGGGGACAGACTGTCCTCCACCTATTTCACGGAAAATAAAAGACCTTTCCATAACACGGGAAACCGGCTGGTGAGAGGCCTGATCAACACGATTTTTACCAGTGATATAAAAGACATTATGACAGGATACAGGGCCTTTAATTATGAATTTGTAAAAAGCTTCCCGATTCTGTCCAAGGGCTTCGAGATCGAGACGGAGATGAGCATTCACGCTCTTGATAAGAACTTCAAGCTTCTGGAGGTTCCGGTAACCTACCGTGACAGGCCTGCCGGAAGTGTCTCCAAGCTCAATACGTATAAAGACGGATTCAGAGTGTTAAAGACGATTGCAAGGCTGTTTCGCGATTACAAGCCGTTTGCCTTTTTCGGCTGGCTGGGGCTGCTCTGCTTTATAATTGCAACCATATTTTTCGTGCCGGTCCTTCAGGCCTATTTTTCCACCGGCCTGGTTGCGAAGTTTCCCACGCTCATTGTATGCTCCGGCATCTATGTGGTATCCTTCCTGCTGTGGATGAGCGGACTTATTCTGGATGTTATTGCAAAGAAGCACAGACAGCTGTTTGAACTGTATCTGAACATTCTGAGCAGCAAAAAGGAGCCGAAATAAAGGAGAAACCGATAAATGGAACCGATGAGAAAGAAAGCGGTGAAAGTGACATCTGTGCAGGCAAAGGCAGTCTGGATACTTCCCATACTGCTTGGAACCGCGTTTTGTTTTTACTATCTGAGCCTTGCCGCTGACAATGTGGCTTTTTCAGATTATGTCAGGCTGATTAACTCCTATCTCCCCGATGTGGGGAATCCGGCTAAATTTTTTGTGCCGGATATCCTCACCAGGGTACCGATAACGTATCTGGGAAGAATAATTAATGTAAAGCTGCTGGGATATAACACTTTTTTCGATATGGCACTCGGTGTCCTCGGATTGGGACTGGGAGCTGCAGCTTTATCTGTTTACGCAGGCAAAGAAAAGAAAATTTCCTACCCATGGTATCTGATGATTCTTTTTGTTTACTTCAGTCTGAATAAATGGGAGATGCTGACGAACGGGACGGGCTGGGTTTGTTTCGCCGCTGTGTCCGGTTTTATCTGCCATTATGTAATTCTTGATCGGGCCGTTAGAACAGGGCACTGCCATAGGAGGGACAGAATCTTTCTGATGGCGCTTCCCTCTTTTCTGACGCTGTTTGTGGCCGGCCCTTACTGCGGAAGCTATTCGGCTCTGCTGACTCTGGTGTATCTCGTTATGCTGGCTGCAGATTATAGAAAAAAGGGGAAAATAAACCGGCTCTATCTGGGGTACCTCGCGGCGGTGCTTATTCCCCTGGCCCTGTACCTGTGGAGTAATTCCTATGCGGTATATGTACACAGAGGGGCGGTGACGGACGGAAATATCATATCCCAGCTGATTGCAGATCCGTTGTTTTTTGTCACCTTTTTATTAAATGCGTTTGCCTCGGCTGTGCTGGGACAGAACCAGATAGTGGATTTTGCAAATAAAGGCAGTATTTTCGGAAGTGATCCATTTGTTTATCTTCTGGGAGCAGCGGTTATCTTCCTTTACCTGTACAGCCTGTATCTGAACCTGAAATACCGTCTCTATGAGAAAACAATATTCCCGCTGCTCATGATTCTGAGCGGAGGGCTCAACCACCTGCTGATTCTGTCGGCCCGGTGGATATTCTTAAAAGACAGTTACGGCATGACATCCCGATACGCGCTGCAGTATCAGATGGGAATTATCGGAATATTACTGACGTTTGCCGTAGTCATGCGGCTGGGCCGTGAGACTGAAAAATCCGTAAAAAAAGGCCCGGGGCCAATAACCGTTGTGCTTGTCGGTCTCGGCGCCTGCCTGATTCTTGCAGGAAACGCCTGGACGACAAAGGAGGAGTTGAAGACTGCCCCTTTCCGGAAGGATTATCTTCAGATATCCAGGGAACTGGCGATGAATTACAGGACGGCCGGCGACGCGGAGCTGGTGGAGTATCTTCACAATGATCCTGATTCAGTGAGAAAGGCAATGAAGATTCTGGAAGAGAACAACCTGAATCTTTTTAGAAAATAGATATTACTGTTCACACGATTGTGTTCCGCGAGGTGTTTTCGTACACGAAAATCCCGAGTTACACGGTGCGAAACGGCGCTTTTTGCCGTTTCTGTGCATCGCGAAGCGTGTTAGTGTTCGCAGCACGCCGCTTTTTGGCGAGATGTGAATACTAACAAATAGATTATGGCAGCCGGTGCAGGGCCATTGAACCGCCGGAAATGCAGAGGCACGGAAGAATAAAGGAGGGTACGCCCATGAAAGTAGTGATATTAGCAGGAGGATTCGGCACCAGAATCAGCGAGGAAAGCCATTTAAAGCCGAAGCCGATGGTGGAGATAGGAGAACAGCCTATCTTATGGCACATAATGAAATATTATTCCCAGTTTGGCTATCATGATTTTGTAATCTGTCTGGGATACAAGCAGTATGTGGTAAAAGAGTATTTTGCCGACTATTTCCTTCACACCTCCGATGTGACCTTTGACCTTGTAAGCAACAGTATGGAGGTTCACAACAATTATTCGGAACCGTGGAGGGTGACATTGGTGGATACGGGCCTTCATACGATGACAGGAGGACGCATCAAACGCGTGCGCGAATATATCGGTGACGAGACCTTTATGCTGACCTACGGCGACGGCGTGTCTACGGTGGATCTGGAGGCTCTGCTTAAATTCCATAAGAGCCACGGGAAGATTGCCACGATAAGCGGAGTGAATATCGGACAGCGGTTCGGCGTCCTGGATGTGGATGCGGACGGTGCGATTCATGAATTCCGTGAAAAGAGCGATGATGACGGGAAGATTGTAAACGGAGGTTTCATGGTAATGGAACCGGGAGTCTTTGATTATATAGAAGGCGATGATACCGTATTTGAGAAGGCGCCTCTGGAAAATATGGCAAGGGACGGACAGCTGATGGTTTACCGCCATGACGGATTCTGGAAATGCATGGATACCCAGCGCGACAGAATGCAGTTGGAGAATATGTGGCAGGAGGGAGACGCCCCCTGGAAGATCTGGTAAAAGGAGCGCAGCAGTAACGGTTCTTGCTGTCTGAACTGTTACGCGCAGCACGCAGTGCAGAAATACGAGGTGGAAAATATATGGAGTTACTGGAGTTTTACAGAGGAAAAAAGGTGCTTGTCACGGGGCATACCGGCTTTAAAGGTTCCTGGTTTGTCAGAATGCTGACGCTTGCCGGTGCGCAGGTTACCGGATACGGTTTAAAGCCGCCCACACAACCCAGTATGTTTGAGATAACGGGATTGGAGAATACAATCGATCATGTCATCGGAGATATACGTGATTTAGGCCGTCTGAAGGAGGTTTTCGACCGGGTACGGCCGGAGATAGTCTTTCACCTGGCGGCTCAGCCGATTGTGCGGGAATCCTATAGAGAACCGGTTTATACCTATGAGACAAATGTGATGGGAACTGTCAATGTGCTGGAGTGTATCCGGCTGTGCCCTTTTGTCCGCTCCTTTGTGAATGTGACCACCGACAAGGTATATGAAAACAAGGAGTGGGAATTCGGCTACAGGGAAAATGACCGTTTGGACGGTTATGATCCTTATTCCAACAGCAAGTCATGTTCCGAACTGGTGACACACAGCTATAAGCAGTCCTTTTTTCAGGACGGCCGCTGTGCCGTCTCTACATGCCGGGCGGGTAATGTGATTGGCGGAGGAGACTTCGCGGACGACCGAATTATCCCGGACTGCATCAGGGCGGCCATGGCCGGGAAAGAGATCACGGTTCGCAACCCATACTCGATCCGCCCCTTCCAGCATGTACTGGAACCGCTTTTCGTCTACATGACGGTGGCAAAGCGGCAGATGGAGGAACCGGCTCTTGCCGGAAATTACAATGTGGGACCGGATGATGCGGACTGTGTGGACACGGGCCGTCTTACCGATCTGTTCTGTGAGAAATGGGGCGGAGGACAGACCTGGATTAACCGGCATGACGGAGGACCTCATGAAGCAGGTTTCCTGAAGCTTGACTGCTCCCGCATCAAGAGAGTCTTCGGCTGGCAGCCTGCCTTCCACGTGGAGGAGGCGGTTGAAAAGACCGTTGAATGGTCGAGGGCATGGCAGGCAGGGGAAGATATGCTGGCTGTGACCGACAGGCAAATCAATGAATTTTTAGAAAAGAACCGACATGGAGGTAAATAAGATGTCTGATGAGAAGATAACGGCAGCAGGTGAGGAAGCGGCGCGCAGCCATATCCTCGAACTGGTGGCTGATTACTGTGACAAATATCATAATAAAAAAGGTCCCTTCGAAGAGGGGCAGCGAATTCCTTATGCGTCCCGCGTCTATGACAGCAGTGAGATGGTGAATCTGGTGGACAGCGCTCTGGAATTCTGGCTGACCTCCGGCCGTTATACGGACCGGTTCGAAAAAGGGCTGGCCGATTATCTGGGAATCCGCTACTGTTCCCTGGTCAATTCCGGTTCTTCAGCCAATCTGATCGCGTTTATGACTCTGACCTCCAATCTGCTGGGGGAGCGGAGAGTGAAACGGGGAGACGAGGTGATTACAGTGGCCGCCGGTTTCCCCACAACCGTGACACCGCTGATTCAGTATGGAGCTGTCCCTGTGTTTGTGGATGTGACGATTCCACAGTATAATATCGATGTGACGAAGCTGGAGGACGCCCTTTCCGATAAGACAAAGGCTGTTATGATAGCCCATACGCTGGGGAATCCCTTTGATTTGGCAGAGGTGAAAGCATTCTGTGACAAACACGGACTCTGGCTGGTGGAGGATAACTGCGACGCTCTGGGAAGCCGTTATACGGTTGACGGTGTGACAAAGTTCACCGGTACGATCGGGGATATCGGTACTTCCAGTTTCTATCCGCCGCATCACATGACAATGGGAGAAGGCGGCGCCGTATACACGGACAACGCCCTCCTGAACAAGATAATCCGCTCCTTCCGCGACTGGGGGAGAGACTGCGTCTGCCCGTCCGGCTGCGACAATCTCTGCGGCCACCGTTTCGACAAGCAGTATGGAGAACTGCCGCTGGGCTATGATCATAAATATGTTTATTCCCATTTCGGATATAATCTGAAGGCCACCGATCTGCAGGCGGCTGTGGGCTGCGCCCAGCTGGAGAAATTCCCTTCCTTTGTGGAGCGCAGGAAACACAATTTCACCCGTTTAAAGGCGGGGCTTGAGGGGACGGAAAATCAGTATATTCTGCCGGAACCCTGTCACAATTCCGATCCGAGCTGGTTCGGTTTCCTGATTACATGCAAAGAGGGTGTGAACAGGAATGAAGTGGTGCGTTATGTGGAGTCAAAAGGAGTGCAGACCAGAATGCTGTTCGCCGGAAACCTGATCAAGCATCCGTGCTTTGATGAGATGAGAGAGAGCGGCAGCGGATACCGCGTGGCCGGGACTTTGGAAAATACGGACCGGATCATGCGTGACACCTTCTGGGTAGGCGTTTATCCGGGCATGACTGATGAAATGATTGATTATATGGCGAAGGTGCTTATAGAGGCAGCCGAAACAGCAGGAAAAGAGGCGTAAAACGGTGACGGAGACAGCCGCAAAGACTTATGATCTGACAAAGGTTCATGAAGCGAACAGGAAATTATTAAAGGAAATTGACCGCATCTGCAGGAAGTATAAAATCAACTATATGATGGATTCGGGCACCCTTTTGGGAGCGGTACGTCATCAGGGCTTTATTCCATGGGACGACGACGTGGATGTGGTATTTACAAGACAGAACTTTGAGATGTTCATGAAGGTGGCTCCCAGGGAGCTGCCTGACGGAATGTCGGTGCTGCGGCCGGAAGAGATCAGGGGCGGTAAGGTGTTTTATGATTTTACAACCAGGATTATCTACGAAAACAGCCGGGTACACGAGGATAATGAGCAGATGCGTTTTTACGACGGGAAGCTGAATCATCTGTGGGTGGATTTATTTATTCTGGATCGGCTCCCCGATGGAAAAGGAGCGGCCGCCCGGGCAAAATTCATGCAGAAGGTTATTTACGGCATGGCTATGGCCCACAGGAACGGCCTCGATTTTTCAAAATACAGCCTGGCGGACAAGATCCGGGTGGGCGTCCTTGCCACGGCGGGGCGTCTAATCCCGATGCCTGTTTTATTCAAACTCCAGCGTCTGGCCGCGATGAAGGATGCGGACAAAAAGACAAAGCGCTGGTATTACAGTAATTACCAGCCGGATTACCTGTATGTAACGCTGGAAGGCGAGTGGTGCGAGAAGACGCTTGATATGGAGTTTGAAAATTTGGAACTGATGGCGCCGATTGGATTTACACATGTGCTGGAGTTAATCTACGGCGATTACAGAAAGCTGCCGCCGCCGGAGAAAAGGGTTCCGGCCCATTCGACAATTGAGATACAGATATATGACCAGGAGAAATGACAAAACAATGAAAAAAATTTCAATTATTATTTCTGTCTACAATGAGGAGGAGGCACTGGAGGAATTCTACCGTGTATCATGTCCGGTGTTCGAGGCTTTAAGCTGGGATTACGAGCTGATCTTTGTGAATGACGGAAGCGCGGACGGTTCCCTGTCTATTTTAAGACGGTTTGCAGAGGAAAATTCCAAGGTCAAGGTGATCAATTTTTCCAGAAATTTCGGTCATGAGGCGGCCATGCTGGCCGGACTTGATTACAGCACGGGAGACGGCCTTGTATGTATGGACGCAGATTTGCAGCATCCTCCGGAATGTGTGGAGCAGATTATCGCCGGATTTGAGGAGGGGTATGAGGTGATCAATATGGTCCGCACCAGAAACAGGTCGGCCGGATTCATAAAAAATTTAACCTCCTCCGCATTCTATAAACTGATTAATAAGATATCCGATGTGAAGCTGGAGGCCAATGCTTCGGATTTTTTTGCAATGACTGAGCCGGCGGCGAAGGTACTCAGGGAAAATTACCGGGAAAAGGTACGTTTTCTGAGGGGATACGTACAGAATATTGGGTTTAACAGATGCAATATAGAATACGAAGCCAGGCCGAGGGTGGCTGGGGAAAGTAAATACAGTCTGAGAAAGCTGTTTAAATTTTCGATTAACACGATCCTCTGTTTTTCGGATCTGCCGCTGAAGCTGGGAATTTATTCCGGAATGTTTGTAGGTTTTCTGGGACTTATCGTAATGGTTGACACAATTTACGAGTGGGCCGTGCATGGTACGCCTAATGGATATGCCACGATAGTGGTCCTTCTCTGTTTTATGTTCGCCATGCTGTTTGTCGTTGTGGGGATTATCGGGGAATATATTGCAATCCTGTTTACGGAACTGAAAGACCGGCCGATTTATATTGTCAAAGATACGGAAAACATTCCTTCAGGCAGCGGCTGCGGGCCGTTAGAAAATATTGACAGGGCGAAGCGGGATGAAACATGATATGATGGTGAAAGAAAAGAATGACTGTCACAACTCACAGCCCTGTGGGATTTGGGGCTGTGCGGGGCAACTGAAAATTATCTGGGGAAAATTATTTATGAAGAAATTAATGAGTTTACTCTTGAGTATAATTATGATTCTTGCCGGACCTGCCATGACTTCCTACGCGAAGCCGGACTGGCCGGCCGACACTGGGATTCAGTCAGAAGCGGGAATTGTCATGGACATGGATTCCAAAACGGTTATTTTTGGACAGAATATCCATGTTCAAAAGGCGCCGGCCAGCATAACAAAGCTTTTAACGGCTCTGGTCGTGATTGAAAATGCCAATTTGGATGATATGGTTACATTTTCCGATGACGCTATCCACAACGTGGAAGAGGGCGCCGGCAACAAGAATGCGCTGGAGCCGGGGGACAAGATGACAGTGAAAGACTGCCTTTATCACATGCTGCTCACTTCGTCCAACCAGTCGGCTAACGCTCTGGCAGAGCATGTGGCAGGAAGCCGCGACGCCTTTGTGGCGATGATGAATGAGAAGGTGAAGGAGTTGGGCTGTGAGAACAGCCATTTTGCCAATCCGTCGGGACTGAACGACGATACGCAGCTCACGACAGTATATGACATGGCGCTGATTGGAACAGCGGCATATGAAAATCCGGTGCTTCTGGAGATTGGGTCGGCCAAAAGCTACCGTCTTCCGCCTACGGCCAATAATCCGGACGGTGTGACGATTAAGATGGAACATAAGATGCTGACCGAGGGAGATCCCAACTATTATCAGGCGGCCATTGCCGGAAAGACGGGATTTACTTCGATTGCCGGTCAGACACTGGTTACTTACGCTTCTAAGGATGACAGAAAGCTGATTGCGGTGACGATGAAGAGTACGGAGTTTACCCATTATCAGGATACCAAGGCGCTTCTTGATTTTGGCTTCGACCGCTTTAAAAATATCAAAATTGCTGAGAATGAGACCTCCTATACGACAGGGGATCAGCCGGTGGAGCTGGGGGACAGTTCCTATGAGCCGTCCGACCTTTCAATTGACCCTAAAGCAGTGATTACCGTTCCTAAGGATGCGCAGTTTTCCGATACGGACAAGAATGTGGTTACTAAACTTCCGGAGAATCATCCGGACGGAGCCGTGGCTCTTCTTGAGTATACCTATAATGATCGGAAAGTCGGAGAAGTTTACATAATCAGTGCAAAGCAGGCGGCCATCGACGAGACGGCACAGGCCGGTGGTGAAACGCCGGAATCAGCGCCTGAAGGCCAGGACAGTGATTCCGGCAAGGAGGCGGGCGGAACCGCGAATTTTGCCTTTAAGCTGCCGAAACAGGCGCCCTGGATAATGCTTATCGGCGTGCTTGCGGCGGCAGGTCTTGGGTTTTCCATTCTCTTTATCAAAAAGAGAAAAGAGGAAGAACGCAGACTTATGGAGGAGCGGCGGAGGAAGAGAAGGCAGCGTTTGGAGGAAATCGGATGTACCCAGGAAGAATTTGAACGCCTGCTGGAGGAACGCGCAAAGCGGGGGAAATGATCGGGAGGCTTTGAGGAGGGAGTCTCCCATGGAAGGTTGTCGTGAGTGGGGACTCCCTCCTCAAATTATTCAGCCCCGGAAACGGGTGATACAGGGAAATCGGCGAGGTGTTTCCATGCTGTTTTCATCAGTATCATGAAGTCATTTACATGTCCCGGCGGTTTTCCGTTTTTCCTGCGCATAAGACAGATGGGAGTCTGTAAAAGCGTACTGTCATTTTTGATAGGAAAAGCGTTACATCCCGACAGTGTCTTCATCAGGGAAGGAAGTCTGGACTTCCGGCAGAAGAAAGCGCCCAGATGGCAGGGATAAAGGGAAATCATAAGCTCCGTATTGGAGGATTCAATATAAACATTGGGTTTAAAGCCTGCATTGTGGAAACATTCGTCGGCAACCCGGCGGAGCCTCATGGGAGGCTTGTGCAGGATAAACGGAACCTGGGAAAATTCGTGCAAATCTGTACCGCAGGCGGCCTGTTCTTTTATTCTTGGCGTATCCTTGCCGAAATAGTGCTCTAACAGGATATCGGAACAGATAATATAGCTCTTTTCTTCCAGTAAAAGGGTAAAATCGATCCGGTCTTTCAAACCGGACACTTCAGAGCGGCTGGGGGTTCCGATCAGCAGATCGAGAGCGCCGTCGCAAAGCATCTGTAACATCTCTTCGGAGGATTCCTCCACAAGTTCCAGTGAAATATTTGGCCATCGTTTGTGAAAATCGGGCAATACCATAGGGAAACATTCGGCGGCGCGGTAAGCCGGAATACCGATTCTCAGGAGGCCGGAGTGCTTGCTGCTGATGTCGGAAAAAGAGTTAATGAGTGATTCATTTTCTTTGATAATCACCCCCGCTCCTTCTACAAGCTGTTTACCCGCATACGTGAGCTGGAGTTTCGGCTGACGCTCAAAAAGTTTGACGCCGTAATAGAGCTCTAACCGCTGAATCTGAAAGCTGAGAGTCTGCTGGGAAATGTAAAGGCGTTGGGCAGCGGTGGTCATATTCAAATCTTTCGCTACTTCTAAAAAACTTTCAAGATATTTAACATTCATTTGGACAGTCCTCCTCTTTCAGGATTGATTTATGGTTATGAGGTTATGAGGACGCTGCCGGCAGGCCAGGGTCCGGGATGGTGGAGGTGGTGCTATGAGTCTTCAGTCCCGGTTTATAAGTTATCGTGAGGGGGAATCCGGCAGTATGAATTACTACGGGGACCGCTTGCGCTCTTTGGAGTGCGTAGCAGGCACTAAGGCGTCACAAGACGCCGCCTAAGTGCTGACGGACTCCCATGTCCCCCTGCGTAATTGATACTGCCTCCTTCCCCGGGATACGGATCGACGGGACTGAAGACTCATAAAACCACCTCCACCACCCCGGACATTGGCCGTCCCGGCCGCGTCCTCCTGCCATATTAGATGGCTATAGTTATCAGTATACTACCAAAAATACTTGTAATATATATGAGTTTTGCACAAACTTTCTGTTGGAAAACAAAAAGGCATTTAGATATAATTACTACATACTAAATATCCATTGTAACCATAATTTGAAGGGAGAATGAAAAATGCCAGTTGGAAAGCGAATTTATTTACAGCGTAAGCTGCCGGATGCACAATTAATCGAGGACTTTAAGAAGATACCCGCATCAAATGTGGGGGATGTAATGGGACGGAACTGCGCGATGAATCCCCGTATTCATCTGGTCAGCAGTCCTAAGGCGCAGATGATGGCCGGACCGGCCTTTACCGTGAAACTCAGGGCAGGTGATAATCTGGCGCTTCATGGCGCGCTGAATCACTGCAATGAGGGAGATGTGCTGGTTGTTTCCAATGAGGGCGATACAACGAGAGCGTTGATGGGAGAAATTATGATGGCCTATCTCATGCTCGTAAAAAAGGTTTCCGGAATCATACTGGACGGCCCAATCCGTGACATTGATGAGATAGGAAAGTGGGATTTTCCGGTATACTGTACAGGAACAACTCCGGGAGGCCCCTATAAAGAAGGCCCTGGTGAAATCAACGTTCCCGTCAGCTGCGGCGAGATCAGCGTAAACCCGGGCGATATTATTCTGGGCGATCCGGACGGCGTGGTAGTGATTCCGCGAAATGATGGTCCGCAGATTTTAAAGGATGCCCAGAAGTTTCAGGAAGCCGATGAGAAGAAACTGATTGCCGTAAGAGAAGGAACTTCTAACCGGGATTGGGTGGACAAGGCGCTTCTGGATCATGGATTTGAGTTTATCGACGCTGCTTACGAAGCATGACAATAAGCCTGATAATGCATTGGCCCAATCTGCCGGAATGATATCCCTGCTGATTGAGCCGGGCAGAGGCGGGCTTTGGACAGCAGACAAAAACAGAGGATTATAACGGGAGAATGCCATGAAAATTGTTGTACTCGATGGTTATACGGAAAACCCTGGCGACCTTTCCTGGGAAGGGTTTTGGCAGTTCGGTGAAGTGACTGTATATGATCGCACAGAGGAAGAGGAAATTATAAATCGGATCGGTGACGCTCAGGCGGTAATTACGAATAAAACGCCCATTACCCGCGAAACGCTTAACGCCTGCCCTGATATACAATATATTGGTGTTTTAGCAACAGGATATAACGTGGTGGACACAGATGCCGCAAAAGAGAGAGGAATCCCTGTCTGCAATATCCCCACCTATGGGACCGCGGCCGTGGGGCAGTTTGCCATTGCCCTTCTGCTGGAAATCTGCCATCATATCGGGCATCACGATAAGGCGGTGCATGACGGACGCTGGCAGAATTGTCCCGACTGGTGTTTCTGGGATTACCCTTTGATTGAACTGACGGGTAAGACAATGGGAATCATCGGTTTCGGCCGTATCGGCCAGGCGACCGGGGCGATCGCAAAGGCATTGGGAATGAAGGTGCTGGCTTATGATGAGTATCCGAACGAAACAGGACATGGAATCGGGGAATACGTTTCACTGGATCAGCTTTTTGAAAAGGCCGACGTCATTGCCCTTCACTGTCCGCTGTTTCCCGAAACAGAGGGAATTATCTGCAGGGATAATATAGCGAAAATGAAGGACGGTGTTATTATTATCAACAATTCCCGCGGCCCTTTAATTGTGGAACAGGATTTGTATGACGCACTTGAATCCGGTAAAGTTTTTGCAGCAGGTTTGGATGTGGTTTCCTCCGAACCAATCAGAGAAGATAATATTTTGCTCAAGGCGAAGAACTGCATTATTACTCCCCATATTTCCTGGGCATCCAGGGAAAGCAGAAGCCGTCTGATGGATATCGCCGCAGCTAATCTCGGCGCGTTTATTGACGGTAACGCCGTCAATGTCGTCAACCTATGAGCAGGCGGAAATATATTTTAATGCCGGACTCCTTTAAGGGGACGCTGTCGTCCTCTCAGTGCTGCCGGATCATGATGGAGCTTTATACCAGGATCCGGAGGCGTTTTATGAAATAGACTGATAAGAAAAGGAGAGAAAAATGAGTTATAAAGTATTATTACCGCAGCCAATTTTACCGGAAGGATATGAGTATCTGCGTCAGCACGGCTATGAGATTGTGGATGGAAGAGGATTTACAGAGCAGGATATCATTGAAGATATACGGGATTGCGATGCTATGATAGTGAGAACTGCTAAAATTACACGCAATATACTGAATGCGGCGCCAAAATTAAAGATACTGGCGCGCCATGGAGCAGGATATGACGGCATCGATTTGGATGCGGCCAGGGAAAATAAGGTATTGGTGGTAACGGCCGGAGGAGCCAACAGCATTTCCGTCGCTGAACTTGCAATCTTCTATATGCTCTACTGTTCCCGTAATTTTAAGGCGGTGTTAAATCATTACATAGAAGACTACCGCTATGCAAAAATGGGAATCCCTAAGACGGAATTGAGCGGAAAGACCCTTGGCCTCATAGGTGTGGGAAAAATCGGCGCACTGGTTGCTAAAAAGGCATTTTACGGCTTTGACATGAAAGTGATTGCTTACGATCCGTTTTTCAAAGGGGAGGCGCCGGAATACCTTCAGATAGTCTCTGAGCGGGATGACATATTCAAAAACAGTGATTATGTATCCGTGCATGTACCGGCCGCAAAGGATACGATACACAGCATCAGTGACAGGGAATTTGAGCTGATGAAGGACACCGCTTACCTGATTAATACGGCGCGCGGTTCGATTGTGGATGAGCCGGCATTAATCCGGGCGCTGGAAGCTAAAAAAATAGCGGGCGCAGGATTAGATGTATTGGAAAAGGAGCCGCTTGACCCGGAAAACCCATTGTTAAAGATGGAAAACGTACTGACAGCGCCGCATATCGGCGGAGCGACAAAGGAGGCCGCGGCCAGATCCTCTGTTTCCTGTGCCGAGGCGATCGACGATTTCTTTTCTGGGCGCACTCCAAAATTTGTGATACCTGAAATGCGGGATATGATATAATGTCCGGAATATAAAGAATCATACGGAAAACAGCGCTCTATTGCTTGAGGACGGTAACCTGTACGAAAAGCCCGCAGGTTATCGTTTTTTGCATGGTGAAACAACATAAATATTGTCGAAACAGGAAAAAAATCCTGTTAGACAATTGTATAACAGCTATGCTAATATTAGCTCAGAAAAGTCGGCGCGCAGATTTGGAAATCTATAATTTATAGGAATGGAAGGTTGTATCGAAATGCTTGAATTTCAGCTTGGAGGGAGAATTTTATGAGTCAAATGGCTATCGCTTTAATCATTCTTGGCGTCACCATATTATGCTTTATCTTTGAACCGGTCCCGCTGGTGGTTTCCGCAGTTACGGCATCGATCCTTTATGCGTTTACAGGACTGATCAAGATGGAGGATGTGTTTGTCAGCTATAATACCAACACGATTGTCTTAATGATCGCTATGATGATAATCGGTTCCTCGCTGTTTCACTCCGGAATCAGTGAGGTAATAGGGGAAAAGATGTCTAAGTTTACAGGGAACAGTGAGAAAAAGGCGATTCTGGTTACGATGATCGCATCCTGTGCCCTTAGTTCTGTATGCACAAACATTGGCGTTATGACTGCGCTGGCCCCGCTCGTCACGGCTATGTGCCTGTCAGCCGGTATTGCGCCGTCTAAAGCTCTGCTGGCGCTTTTGTTTGGGGCGCAGCTGGGAGGTTTTAATACGCTGGTGGGAGTTCCCTCCAATGTATTTGCAAACAGTCTGATGGTGGGACAAGGTTATGAAAGTTTCCGTTTATTTGATATAACGCCGTTCGGTCTGGGCGTTTGTGTGCTGGGCAGCCTTTACTTCGCATTTTTTGGTTCCAAAATGCTTAGAGATACCGGTTATATTCCGGAATTTGCCCAGACAGAGAGAAAACAACTGGATAAAAGAAAGGCAGTTATATCCTGTACCACGCTGTTTGTCGTATTGCTTGTGATCGCCATCAGTCCGGATGCAGTTCCGATGCATATTGCGGCGGTGATTGGTGCGCTGGTGATTGTCGGAACAAGATGCATGACGGTTCAGGAGGCCTCCCGATCGATTGACTGGAACTGTGCATTTCTGATGGGATCTCTGTCGGCGCTGTCCGCAGGACTTCAGAACAGCGGCGTCGGCACGGTGGTGGCTGAGATGATATTGAAAGTCTTTGGCCAGAACCCCAGCACGTTCCTGATAACAACCGTACTGTTCTTCACTATTGCGATTTTAACACAGCTGATGTCGAATACGGCAACAATTCTTCTGTTTATGCCGATTGCCATCTCTGTAGCGGAATCTATCGGAGTCAACGTTTATCCGGTAGCCATGATCGTAACGTTGGCCGGGGCGGCATCGTATGCGACTCCATTTGCCGCTCCGCAGAATATGCTGGCGGTGGGCTGGACAAATTACAAATTTATGGATTTTGTAAAGGTCGGCATACCGATGGTATTGCTTACTTATCTTGTTGTTATATGCTTAATTCCAATTGTAATGCCATTTTAGAAAGAGGTGGAAACGATGGTCCATGAACTGCTGTCAGGAACCTACGATTTACATATTCATACTGCGCCGGATGTAATTCCGAGAAAGTGTACAGACGAGGAAACGGTCCGGCGGCTCGAGGCTGCCGGTATGAAGGGATGCGCCATTAAGTGCCATTATTTTGAGACGGCGGCCAGAGCGGCTCTGTTACAGGAGCGTTTTCCGCAGATGATAATTGTTGGAGGACTTGTTCTGAACCGCAGTGTCGGGGGAATTAATCCGGAAGCCGTGGAGCGGTTCGGACAGATGGGCGGCAGAATGCTCTGGTTTCCCACCATGGACGCCCGTTCGTTTCAGCAGTATAAGAAAAAAACGTCACAAGTGCCGTCTCATTTTCTGACGGCCTCGGGAGCGGACGGGAAACTGTCGGCGGAGACCGTCAGGGTGCTGGAGACCGCAGCCCGTTATCAGCTGACGCTGGGGACCGGACACCTGAACGCCGACGAAGGGCTTGCTCTGCTGAGAGAAGGCAAACGTCTCGGAATCGAACGGATGATGGTAACCCATGTGGAACATCCGGCGCTGAATTACAGTATAGAACAGCAGAGAGAAGCCGCCGCAATGGGGGCAATGATTGAACATAGCTTCAACAACGTTTTTTTCCGACGCAGCACGATAGAAGAAATAGCACGGCAAATCCGTGCCGTAGGCTGCGGGCATGTGATACTGACAAGCGATCTCGGGCAGACGGATGCGCCCTACAGCGACGAGGGAATGCTTCAATTTGCCGAAGCTCTTTTAAAACAGGGGATTACAGAGCAGGAGCTGGCGGTAATGATGAAGCAGAACCCGGAAAAACTGATAACCCTGCCGTAGAGTCATATGCGGCATCCGCAGAATGATGAGTACCGCCGTTTTCCGGCTAAATAACCAACCGGAAAACGGCGGTATTTATGGCATAAAAAATATGTGATGTGTCAGATCGGGGACTTTTTGGAAGAAGTGATATGCAAAGGCTGGAAACCCTTGAAAATACTTATTTCTTAACAAATGTTTGGAAAATATGAAGATTTTTTGAATTTTTCAAAAATGACTACAAAAATGAACAAGTATATTATATAATAGCCATGCGGCGCAAGGAGGTATACTTTTGATGAAAAGATTTTTAGTGTTAGCAGCGTGCATGGTTCTTCTCAGTGGATGTACACAGAGCAATATTGTAAACCCGGAATCTGAGACAAAGATTGCGGATCCTAATTTCGATATTCAGGATGATATAGAGATTGACTGGACTCAGGTAAGTGCAGATGCAGAGAGTGTCTTCGAGGATACTGGTGCATATCCGTACAGCAAAGATTTCCATTTCCTTCTGGAACCGCAGAAGAAAGAAGTCATGCTGGTGTGGGTGGTATCAGATGATTTTCCGGCCAGCGAAATCAGAACTTATTCGGATAATCTGATTAAAGGATTTAATGACGTAGTGGCTACCCAGGATTTCTCGATTGAGACATCGAGTGATGATTCGTATGGCGGCCTCTGGAAGAATTACGCACTTTCGTTTGGAATTGCACCTGAAAGTACACAGGATGACGAGGAAACCTGGTTTATCAGCGGCAATTTTGGAGCGGGCGTAGATTTTGTCCTTCCTGATACTGCGGAGCTGGAAAAGAACCTGGCGGCTCAGGAGAGCGGCGGCACACAGGCGGCTGAATAGCAGCCGTTAAGTAATTGAATTAGCAAATAAGCGTCCTGCAAATGCAGGGCAAAGCAGGTAAGAATTAAAACAGGATGGGTAACCGGGTATGAGCCGGATATCCGTCCTGTTTTTTCCGTTTTACAGGAAGTCTGTCCTATGAAACGATAACCTGCACGCTCTGTGCAGGATCGTGCAGGGAGTACGCAAAAAAGACCCGCCTGTTTCAGGAAACAGGCAGGCCGCTGTGGTACGAATAGTTGCCGAGTTCATTCATCAAAAGGGAAAGATCCTGTTTATCAAGTGAAACAGGGCTTGTAATGCAGTTATTTAACAGATAATAGACATTGCTGCACTTGGCCAGTGTCTGATGGAACAGATCCACAAATGAAGCTGTGGAGGCCAGGGAACGTTTCCAGGGGTTGCACCAGGGCTGGTGATCCAGGTTGCAGCTGTTGCGGTAATTGGATATCGTATCGGTCACCAGCTTTGCGGAGGCAACCGGCTGCTTTAAAAACAGGGATTCAACAAATTCAATGCTGTTTTTCTTCCTTCCCGATTTATCGGCCAGGGTGCGGCAGCCGAAACGGATGGCCCAGACGGAACGGTGAACCATGGCCGGTGTCACCTGGAAATTATTGCGGTATGTGATTGGGTAATAAGTTTCATTGATACAGGATGCCAGGAAATGGGAAATAAATTGAAGCTCCTGGCCGTTTAAACAGATACTGGCCGTCTGATTGAATTCGGACGGTTTTTTCTTTTTATATTTCCACAGCAGGATGGCATCCAGCTCATTTTCCAGAGCCGCATGCAGGCCGTGGTTCTTCGTCGAGGGTTCATTAATGTCATAGCCGATCCTGCCGTAGATAAAGGGATGGCAGATAGAGTCGGCAATATAATGGTTAATAAAACCGGCAAGGTAGGCGACAGCTTCTTCTTTCTGCTGTCTCGAGCTGATCAGGCCGATATGGCGCAGGCAGCAGTCGAAAAACTGGCTGACCTGATGTTCATGCATGTGAGAACCGACATTCCTGTAATCCTGATGACGGAGAATGGGAATGTTGTAAAAGAAAATGTCGGGGCCCTGGAGGCCGAGCTGGTAAAGCCAGCGGTATTTGGCTACGATATGCTTTAACTGAGAGTTCGGCATATCATTGTATGCTTTCATTCCGAATATATAATGGGTAGTAAAACCTGGCATGATAATACCCTCTTCCATTTTTATTTTCAATTATTCGCGGTGAGTGAAAAGCAGTGGATTGCGTCTTTCACATTTTGCTAAGTATTCATAGTATACCACATTCCTTAACGGATTGCGATAGAGTTTGTGCATAAGGAGCTGGAAAGAAGAATAAAAAGATACAGAGAATGGAAAATTAGCGGCGGCAGGATGGAGAGTGTAAAGGTGATCCATGATCTCGTATGGGGACCATGGCTTTTATTGTTATTTTTAGGAACGGGAATCTTTTATACGTTCAAATTAAAGGGATTTCAGATTTTTCATTTCAGGTACTGGTGGAAATCTACGGCAGGAACGCTTGGAAACAGGGATGAAGAGGCAAAATCACAAATTGCGACGGCATGTACGGCCCTGGCGGCGACCGTGGGAACGGGAAACATTGCCGGAGTGGCGACGGCTATCGCTGCGGGCGGTCCCGGCGCAGTATTCTGGATGTGGGTGTCTGCCTTTGTCGGGATGGCGGCAGCCTATGGAGAGACGTATCTTGGAATCAGATACAGATACAGGGGGACGGACGGACAGTATATCTGCGGTCCTTTTGTATATCTGGAGCAGGGCTTAAAAAGCCGAGGTATAGGGCTGCTCTATGCGTTCTTCTGTGTCCTGGCGTCATTGGGGATGGGGAGCATGGTTCAGGCCAATTCGATTTCAGACAGCTTTACCTATGCATTTTCCCTGCCGCCCCTGATTACCGGGCTTGCGGTAACGGTTCTCACGATGGCGGTGGTTTTCGGCGGAATCGGAAGAATATCGGAGGCTGCCAGCAGGCTGGTACCGTTTTCGGCCTGCCTTTACATGTTTTTATGCGGTATTGTGATTTTCAGCTGCTATGATAAAGTGCCGGGTGTGTTCAGCGAGATTGTGCGGGAGGCATTTAACTTTAAGAGCGCCGCCGGAGGGGCAGCAGGGTACGGAATGTCAAAAGCGCTGCGCTACGGTGTGGCAAGAGGGGTATTCTCCAATGAAGCCGGATTGGGAAGCCTGGCGGTGCTGCACGGCGCGGCCGGGGAGACAACGGCCGAAGAACAGGGAATGTGGGCTATATTTGAAGTGTTTTTCGATACAATCATCAGCTGCACATTGACGGCCCTTGTAATTCTCTGTATTGCCGGAAAAAGCGGTGCGGCGGGAGGCATGTTTTACGCAGACGGGCAGACGGACGGAAGCGCGATGATCGCCGCCTGTTTCTCCCAGTGTTTTGGTGCGGCGGGGGGCTATCTGACGGCTATATCTATGGCCCTGTTTGCTTTTGCCACCATCATTGCATGGTTTTACCTCGGCAGGCAGGCAGTCGCCTATCTGACGGAGCATACCGGCGCAGGAAAGGTGTTTCTCTGCTTTTACGGATTCGTATATCTCAATGCGGTGTTTTTCGGATGTGTGGCGAAGCTGGAGCTGGTCTGGAACCTGTCCGACGTATTTAACGGACTGATGGCGGTTCCGAACCTGATTGGCATTCTGCTTTTATCAAGAGAAGTGAAGGCGCCGTTGAGAAATAGGAGAAAAAGATAAGAAAAGATAAAGACTCGAAAGCCAGACCAAACGATAATCTGCACGCTGCGCGCACAGGTCACCGACTTCAACAAAAAAGCCTCTCCAGCAGTGAGAGGCTTTTTGATATTTGAAAAAGGGAGGAGAGCTGATACTTAAATCAGCTCGATATTATGAAAAAAATCTTGTAAGCATTGTTAATTGCTATGGTTTAAGTATATGGGGGAAAGATGAAGAAATCATGTTAATTGTGTAAAAGGTTTTTTAATGATTTGTGAACGAAATATGAACGACGGAAGGAAACTCCCCCAATTTCCATTGCATTGATTCTGCTCATTCAGCGCCTGTTTTTCCATATAACAGGACAGCCGGCCTGGGTACAGCGGTATTTCCAGCCTGCACTGATGCAGAAGAGAGCAGCCGACAGCAGACCGATCATAAGGAGCAGGACAAAACGGTAGCTGTTTGTCATGTCATAGATAAACCCGTAGACGGGAATCAGGATGACAGAGGCAATCGGAGCGCCCATGGAGACTTTGGCAAATATTTTTTCATAATCCTTCCGGCCGTAGAATCTCAGCGTCAGAATAGGGGACAGGACCATGATACCGGCGCTGATTAATCCCTGGCAAAAGGCGGACATGCGAAAGAGGAGGAGACTGCTGCCGCTGAGCAGGTAGCCGGCCATTGCCAAAAAACCGATTCCAAGAACGCCGTAGCACGTCTTCAGGCTGCCGATTCTGTCGCTGATTACTCCAATTGCGATTGAACCGGCCGCGCTCCCGATGGAAGCGTATGCAAGGGCATTGCCGGTCTCGGCTGTGGTGTAGCCGAGTAATGCTCCGTAGGTAGGTATATGCTGTGTAAAAACGCCAATACCGGTAATGGAAATCATAAAGAACAGCAGCAAATAAAAGGAAGCCGAGTGCAAAGCCATTTTTTCCGGTATTTCCACTAAATCAGATTCCTTCCGGCCTGCGCTCCTGTCAGCCTGTGTCCCGGTCCGGTAAGGAGACGTGGATTTATCCTCGGGCCTGTTTCGCAGAAAGAGAACGGAAGAAAGAAGAACGGCAGTCAGCGTAACGCCCCCGACAAATAAATACCCGGCGCGCCAGCCGTGAACGGATATTATTTTTGAGGCAGCAGGCTGAAAAACGGAGCCGAATAAGCCTACAAAGGCCATCTGAAGTCCCAGCATCATTCCTGTATTTCCTGCGAACCAGCGGTTAATCAGGATTGGCCCCAGCAGACTTACCAGAATCGTGGATCCCATTGCATAAGGAACCGCCATCAGATACCAGCCATAGACCGAATTCATAAGCCCGAAGGACATGAAAGAAAGCGCCTGCAGAACGGCTCCGGCTGCGGCTACGAGCCGGACGTCATACCGGTTGATAAGCCGCCCTGCCAGCGGAAGCCATAATACCATGACAATGGAAGTGATGCTTAAATAAATGGACAGAGTCCCTATTCCAACGCCGATATCGCGTGACACGGGATACAGAAAAAGCCCTGAGACCGAATTGATTCCTCCTCCGGCAAAGCCGCGGATCAGGATAACGCCCAGAAGAATGATCCAGGCATAGTGCGGTTTTTTGTTTTTCATAAGATTTAAACGCTTTCTTCAGAGCGATCCTTCCTCAAATTTTACGGTTATTGTTGTCTTTTTTTCGATTTTTATTCGTTACTCTGCGGAGCGGTTTTTATTTAACAGGAGAATATTCCTGATAAATAAAAACAATCCGGCAATTCTTCAAATAGAAAAATTGAACCGGATTGTATACATAAGGCCGGCATTTGCTGCCGGATTTATTGATGGCGGTGACCTGTGCGCGGAGCGTGCAAGTTATCTTTTGCGATGCTCTATCCATCCAATCACATCTCCGATCACCTCATCCCTGCAATATTCATTGAATATTTCATGGAACAGACCGCCGTAAATTTTCATCTGTTTATCGGAAGAAGGAACGGTTTTAAAGAAATCATAGGTGTCCTGTACATTTACAAGGCCGTCTTTTTCTCCGTGTAGCATCAGGACAGGATATTTAAATTCTTTGATGCTGTTTTCAAACCAGGTGATGCCGTCGCAGATGGCGTAACACAGACCTGTTGTGAAGGTTTTCGTGTTATAAGGATCTTTTCCGTACCAGTCCACAACCTCCTGGACGGAACAAACGCCGGCGCCCAGTTCGTTTGGAAGCTGTGTATGGGGATCCATTCCTTTCGGAATCCCGGTGATAAGTTTTCCGTTATCCCTGGTCAGGGCTCCGCTTGTGATGATGCCGCGCAGCTTTTTGTCCGGATACTTGGCGCCATACAGGGCAACAGTGAAGCCGCCCATACTGTGGCCGATCAGAAATACGGGAACGCCGGGATTCTCGGCAATCGCCAAATCGACTACAACGTTAGTGTCATCCAGCAATTCATTAAAGTCCGTGTAATAGGTGCGCTCTCCCTCGGAACGTCCGTGGCCGCGGTGATCAAAGCGGTAGGTGCCGATTCCGGCCTTGTGGAACAGCCCGGAAAAATAGTCGTACCGGCCCTGGTGTTCACACAGTCCGTGGACAATGACGGCGACAGCCCTGCAATCCATGTCTGTCTCCTTATTTAAATATAATTTTGTGTTGTCGTATGACGGAATCATTTCTCCCATATGTAACGCCCTCCTTTTGATAATTTAATTTCTGCGGTGAACGCAGAAACCGTTTATGCGCGGTATAATGACTGCTTTGCAGTCATTATACCATAAAAACAAGGAGTTGGCGTCGAATATCTAATTCAAAATCCGGGTAATAAAGCTGACTGTTCAATATAAAAACCGCCTGCCGACTTGAAACCGGCAGACGGTTATAGATTCTCTGATTAAACCTTCCCCTCAAGACCTTTGTCCACCAGGATCTGTTTTTCAGGGCTGACTTTGGGCGGGGCCATCTCAAAGGAATTATTGACCACGGTAAAATCGAAGTATCCGAGCCGGGCCACCGGCTTAATGCGGCAGATATCCACCTTTCCGTCGGGAAGAATGAATTCGTCGGCAATATGTATTCCGATTACTTCTCCGATAATACAGTCCACGGTGGCCAGTGTGTCTTTGCCCGGGATGCGGATTGTCTGAACGTATTTACACTCATACTGAACCGGAGATTCGGCAACACGGGCGGCCTGCACCAGTACGGAAGGTGCTTTTGTAACCTGGGAATACTCGAACTTGTCTTTCGTTCCCTCCGGAATTTCAAAGATGGAAGAGCGGTTCATCGCGTCCTTTAAATCGTACGATACCATATTGTAGACGAATTCGCCGGTGCGCTCAATGTTTTTTACCGTATTTTTCCGATCATCCACCACATTCTGGTTGGCGGAAAAGATGACCAGCGGCGGATCGAAGGTAAGATTTGTAAACTGGCTGTAGGGAGCCAGGTTATCGGTGCCGTCCGGATTTTTTGTGGAGATCCATCCGATGACTCTCGGAACGGTACAGGATTTAAACGGGTTTCTGGATAAGCCGTGATTATTTTTTGATGGTTCGTAGAACATATTGTTTTCCTCCGTGAATGATTATTTTTAACAGGCCGCAGCGCGGCATTTACAACATAAAGACTAACCAGGATATCGGCACAATGATAAAGAAGGACAGGATGGTCCGTTCCAGCCAGATGATAACCATATCCTTGATGGAAACAGGAATTTCGGTGGCCACAACACAGGGAATTGTCGTGGAGAACATCAAAACCTGGGTGATACTCATGACGCTGATGATAAAACGTGTCAGCTCCGGCGCATTTACGACGACCAGGACGGGAAGGTACATTTCCGCCAGGCCGAGGAAGGCCGCTTTAGCGGCAAGCAGAGGCTCCGGGATCTGAAGCAGCAGCGTAATTGGGTAGAAAATATAGCCGAGCCAGTCAAACACAGGCGTATAATCTGCCAGAATCAGCGCCACCAGGCCGATTGACATGAAGTTTGGCAGCACCTCAAACACCAGTCCAAATGAGTTCTTAATGTTTTTAAGAATGTTCGGAAGTACAGGACCGGCATCTTTACAGATCCGGAGTCCTTCGTTCCATGCGGCTTTCAAAAGGCTCCCCTCCAGTTTTTCTTCCGGATATCCCTCTTTTTCCTGATAATAGGTCTCAGGCTTAGAAGACAGAGGATAGATTCTGGCTACAATGGCTGTGACGCCAAAGGTGACAATCAGTGATATGAAGAAAAACGGAGTCCACAAATGCATGATGTCTGCTGTTTTTGCAACAATAACAAAAAATGATACGCAGACTGTGGAGAATCCTGTGGCGATGATAGAGGCTTCTCTCGTGTTGTACTTCCTCTCTTTGTACATTTCATTTGTAATCAGCATTCCCACGGCCGTACTTCCCATGAAGGAGGCCACGGCGTCGACGGCCGAGCGCCCCGGGGTCCTCCAGACTGCCCGCATCAGGGGGCGGAGGAACTGGCCGGCAAAGTCAATAAAACCATAATTCATAAGACAGGTCAGAAAGATGGCGCCGATTGGAATAAGAGTTCCCACCTGGACTGCCAGCGATTCGAAGAGGAAGGGCCCGTGATCCGCTCTCATAATCGGTTCAGGTCCGACGCCGGAAAAGACGATTACCGTGAATACCGCTCCCAGTATTTTTGTAAAAGTGAAAATGGTTGTGATGGCGTCTTTGTTCCAGGTCTTTTTTATGAAAGGCATGGCAGTGGCGATGAGAATGACTGCCAGCGCATATAATCGCCCTGCCGCCATAAAGTGGCCGGTCAGAAAGCTCACCAGGTATTCAATGGGAATTGTGGTGGCTCCGTTTGACGGGACAGGGACAAAAAACATAAAAATTCCGATCAGGCTGAGCAGGACAAACTTGGCTTTAATGCCTGGGCTTGTGGTGTTTTCCGGTACTTCCGGAGTGTTTTTCATATAGCACCTCCTAAGACTTTTTCATTCTGTTCCGTTACCTGCAAAGCGGCCGCTTAGCTTGTCTTTATTATAGTAAAAGGATAAAGTGTTATATATACACATTTTTGTTCTCCATTTTAATTTTTTTGACATAAGTGAAAAATTGACAATGTTTTTAGATTATATTATAGTTTGAAGAAAAGGCAGCAATAATAATTTTAAATACCGTTTGGAGGAAAGAATGAGGAGTATTTGTCTGTTAGATAAAAACAATCCGGCAGCGGGACAATTGCCTGATATGGAGCTTGCAAAAAACCGGGAAGAAGTTCTGGCACTGAGCAGGGGCCCCGGAGACTGCTTTCTTTTTCTCAGGCAGCAGGATATTGAAAATGACTTTATTCAGAAGGTGAAGGAAAATAATCCGGGGTGCCGTGTTATCATGATGATGGAGGCGGCTCCGGCAGGAATGGTGCTTCCCTATGCCTGGCAGGGATATATTGACGGCGTTTATTTCCTGCACGGGCATGACGGGGAGGAGGAGCTTCCGGCGGCGGAGATGTTTAAAGATATCCTGTCTATGGAATATATCCACGATTTAATATACGGTCATCTGGAAAGACTGACGAAACTTCAGCCCATGTTCGGCCTGATGGAGATAGAAATAAACCCCCAGATAATTCTGACCATTGTTTATGATGATTTCTGGACAATCTGTGAGCACCACCATAATTCATACCGCTACAAGATGAAGCGGAATCTATTGAACAGGACGCGGGAAGTGCTTCGCCTGGGGATGAAGGGAATTGCCACGACATTGATAGGAACAGACAAGGTGGTTGTGGTTCTGGATTGCGGCGGCAGAAAAGGGGAACAGGCTGAAGATTACGCCACTGCCTGCGCTGAGATGATCCGGGACCATCTGATCCGGGAGACGGGCTATTCCGTATCAATCGGGGTGAGCAGCTTCTGCGATACGAAGGGTTTTTTATGGAGGGCTTATGAACAGTCCTTCCGCGCCCTGGAACACTCTTTCCAGAAAGGCAGGGGACAGGTGCTTCATTACAGACAGTCGGTTCCCGTATACGGGGATGAGGGGGCCTCCGAATCAGAGCAGTTCAGCCATGATCTGATTATTGCAGTCAGCCTCAAAAACGAAGAATACGGGGAAGGTGTTCTGGAACGTTTTATGAATCTTACAATCAGCCGGAACATGGGGGCCTCCTATGTAAAATCTCTGGCGGTTACAATTCTGTCGGAGACGGCCCAGTACTGCATGCGGATTGGAATCGATGCGGCGGAAATATCCGGCAGCCTTATCAATGTGGTCAACCGGATCTTTAAGGCTGCGACAGTAAAGGATATCAAGGGAGAGATGCAGTTATTTCTTCAATTTGCCATAAACAGGGTCAGGGCGCTTTCAGACGGGGGCGGCGTACTGGATATTGCAAAAGCCTATATCGAACAGTATTATATGATGGACCTCGATCTGGATAAGGTCGCATCTATCTGCGGATACAGCCCCTCTTATTTCAGCCGCAGCTTCCGGAAGTATTTCGGCATTAACTTTGTACAGTATCTTCAGCAGGTGAGACTCGATAATGCGAAGCAGCTTCTCAAAAGCAGCTCTATGACTGTGGCTGAGATATCTGAGAAGACAGGATTTCAGAGCCTCAGCTATTTCAGCACCATATTCAAAAGGGAGACCGGACTTTCACCCAACCAGTACCGTATTGGTTAAAGTCTGGACAAATCTTCTGCATTTTGCTACACTTATAGGACAAGAGCAGAAAATCTTAGGAGGAAATAAATATGCAGAATCCAATCGTTACTATTGAGATGGAAAACGGCGACATCATGAAAGCAGAGCTTTACCCGGAAATTGCCCCAAATACAGTGAACAATTTTATCAGTCTGGTTAATAAGGGATATTATGACGGCCTTATTTTTCACCGCGTAATCAAGGGGTTCATGATCCAGGGCGGCTGTCCGAACGGCAACGGCATGGGCGGTCCCGGCTATTCAATCAAAGGAGAGTTCAGCCAGAATGGCTTTACAAACCAGTTTAAACACACCAAAGGGGTGCTTTCCATGGCCAGATCGATGGCTCCGGATTCCGCAGGTTCCCAGTTCTTTATTATGCATGAGGATTCACCACACCTGGACGGAGCCTATGCGGCTTTTGGCAAGGTGACGGAAGGTCTTGACGTTGTGGACAAAATCGCCGCCATGAGGACGGATTGGAACGACAGGCCGATGAAAGAACAGAAGATTAAGAAGATGACGGCAGAGACGTTCGGAACGGAATATCCGGAACCGGAGAAATGCTGATTGTACCGGTGATCAGACTGAGGCCGGCCGGAAAGACTGAAGAATAGAAGATATGACAATTGTAAAAGAAGTAACAGTAGAAGGAATCAGATATCCGGTCACTGTTTCGGATGACAACGAGGCTCTTCTGGCCGCAGCAGCGGCGGGAAGAGCCATTATTGGGATATGGGATCCCTCCGTGCGCCCTTTAGGGGCAGGGTTTGACGCATGCCTCTATCTGGTTTGTGAGATGGAGGCGGCGGACGATATGCTTTTGGAAAAGGCAGTCAGAAGACAATACGGACTTCCATGGATTATAGCGCAGACAAAGCGTCTTCTGATACGGGAATTTACAAAGGACGATCCGCTGGAAGCCGAATCGGCCGACGACGGGGACGGTGTATTCTCTGACCGTGCCAGGAGAGAGGATTATATTGACAATCAGTACCGGTTCCATGAATGCGGGCTTTGGGCCCTGGTTTTAAAAAAGAGCGGTGTTATTATAGGGAAAGCCGGAATTACGGCAGGGGAACTGGGGTATCATATTTACGGGCCGTTCAGGGGCCGTGGATACGCTTTTGAGGCATGCTCTGCGATACTCGGCTATGCGGAGGAAGAGCTGGGGCTTCGTCATGTCCGGATAAAAACCGGGGAAGGGAATGAAGCTTCCGTCCGTCTGGCAGAGGCCCTGGGTTTTTCAAGGACGGAGGATACGGAGCAGAAGAGTGAGGGGATTCTTACGTTTGAAAAATATATGCAAACAGATATGCGATAAACAGTAAAAGTTTATGCTGTTTAAACTATTTCAATAAACAAAAGAAAGGCATCAATAATGGCATCAAAATTATTTGATTATGACAATCCCTTCTTTATGTTCATGTCGAGGATATGGGATTTAATGATTCTGAACTTCCTTGCCGTTTTACTCTGTCTTCCGGTCATAACAGCCGGGGCGTCGGTGACGGCATTGTATTATATAACTCTTAAGATGGCGGAAGACAGGGAGTCGCATATATACAGGAGTTTTTTGAAAGCATTCAGGGACAATCTGGTACAGTCCACGGCCATCCATCTGATTGTGACGGCTGCCGGGGCGGTGCTGCTGCTTGATTTCTGGTATTTTGTTCTGGGGGGCAGAGCGCCGGGAGCTTCAGCCTCCGATATCTTTTCCGCCGGCATATTTTCTTCCGGCAGCCCGGCGCGCTTTGCGGCAGCCGCCCTGCTGCTGGCTCTGATGCTGCTGTATCTTTTTATAACCGTATATGTATATGCCATCCAGGCAAGATTTGTAAATACGGTCTTCAAGACGATAATCAATGCGTTTATGATGGCGGTACGCCATCTTCCGTCCACTGTTCTGATGATAATCCTGAACTCCGTATTTTTTTATATCATGTTTCATTATGCTTCATGGCTGGGATTCTGGGTGCTGTCCGGCCCGGTTTACCTGAATTCACTCCTGCTTTGCAGAATATTTAAGAGGTATATGCGGACGGATGCAAAAGAAATTACAGAAACAGACAAAAATACAGCCGAATAGTATTGTATTTTGTATGTACGGCGTATATAATATATTGTATACAAAAAAATGCGTTGATACAATTTACTACGAAAGGAAAAGACCGGAGGAATAGAAATGATAAAGCACCTGGGGCTTAAAGCCTACGGTAAGATTAATCTGGGGCTTGACGTGGTCCGGAAGAGGGAAGACGGGTACCATGAAGTGCGGATGATTATGCAGACGGTGCGCGTGTATGACAAGATTGACCTGGTGCGCAGCGAACAGCCCGGAATCAGGCTGGAAACAAATCTCTATTATCTGCCCGACAATGAAAACAATCTGGGCTACAGGGCGGCCAAGCTTCTGATGGACGAGTTCGGCGTTACGGAAGGCGTGGAAATCAAGATGAAGAAATTCATCCCCGTGGCAGCCGGTATGGCGGGAGGAAGCAGTGATGCGGCGGCTGTCCTGTTCGGAGTTAACAAGATGTTTTCTCTGGGCCTTACAACGGAACAGCTGATGGAGAGGGGCGTAAAGCTGGGAGCCGATGTGCCTTACTGCATCATGAGAGGGACAGCGCTTTCCGAAGGAATTGGGGAGATTCTTACGCCGCTGCCTCCGATGCCGCAGTGCCAGATCCTGATCGCCAAACCGCCGATCAGCGTTTCTACTAAATTTGTTTATGAAAACCTGAACCTGCCTTCGCTGTCCCGGGATGCACACCCGAATATCGACAAAATAGCAAAGGCTCTGGCATCCAGGGATTTCTACGGAGTGGCGGATAATCTGGGAAATATACTGGAGACGGTGACGATACCGGCTCACCCGGTCATCCGGGAAATCAAAGAAAAAATGATGGAACTGGGAGCTGTAAATGCTCTGATGAGCGGCAGCGGACCTACCGTGTTCGGATTGTTTGTAAATCCGGCTGCTGCTCAGGAGGCATATGAAGAAATGCGCTATGGGAGTGCGAAAAGCCTCTCAAAGCAGGTATATCTGACCAGCTTCTATAACAACAAAGCAGGAAAATAATTAGGACAGGGGAATTATTTATGGGAAATAATTTTGAAGTGAACATGAATGAGTACCTCCCGCTGAGGGATGTCGTATTCAACACGCTCCGGCAGGCCATTTTGAAAGGGGAACTGGCGCCGGGAGAAAGACTCATGGAAATACAGCTTGCAGAAAAGCTGGGAGTAAGCCGAACCCCGATCCGCGAGGCAATCAGAAAACTGGAGCTGGAAGGCCTGGTACTGATGATTCCGCGTAAGGGAGCGGAGGTTGCCAAGATTTCCGAGAAGAGCTTAAAGGATGTTTTAGAGGTAAGGCGTTCCCTGGAGGAACTGGCTATTGAGCTGGCCTGCCAGCGGATGACGGATTCCGATCTCATGGAAATGGAGAGGGCGGGAAAGGCATTCAAAGACGCCGTTGACAATGGAAATGCCATGGAGATTGCCGAGACGGACGAGGCTTACCATGATGTAATTTATAATTGTACCAGGAACATGAGGCTGGTGCAGATTTTGAATAATCTGAGGGAACAGATGTACCGTTTCCGTCTGGAATATATCAAGGATGAGGACAAGAGACAGATTCTTCTGATTGAGCATGAGAAGATCCTGAGGGCCCTCAGGAACCGCCATGTGGCCGAGGCCAAGGCGGCTGTGCGCGAACATATTGACAACCAGGAAATCACGGTTCTTAAGAATATAAAGGAGCAGGAAGAATGACATTTAAAGAGCTATATTTGTCAGGCCAGGTTGAATTTGAGGAAATAGACAGGTTTATTTCCAGGTGGAATAATTCCGATGATGAAAGAACGCTTGCAAAATATCTGGGCCTTAACGCAGAGGAAGAGGACGTCTGGATCGATGACAGCGATGAAGCGCTTCAGGATATGCTGGATTCTTATGAAAAGGTGGCCGGGACTCCGGTGACGCTCGGCAGAACAGGGATTATCGTCAATAAGAACGGTTTTGGCGCCCTTCCGATGCAGCGGGTATCCATGGAGGCGGCCAGAGCTCTGCTTCGGAAAGCTTACGATGCAGGGATACGCTTCTTTGATACGGCGAGGGATTACACCGACAGCGAAGAGAAAATCGGCCTTGCGCTGAGCGGCGTGAGGGATAAAATTTATATTGCTACAAAGACCTCGGCAAAAACGGTGGATAAATTCTGGCAGGATTTAGACATAAGTTTACATAATTTAAAAACTGACTATGTGGATATTTACCAGTTCCACAACCCGGCATTCTGTCCGAAGCCGGGAGACGGCAGCGGGCTCTATGAAGCCATGCTTAAAGCCAGGGAACAGGGCATGATACGATATATCGGCATTACGAACCACAGGATGGCTGTGGCGGAGGAGGCGGTGGAATCGGGACTCTATGATACGCTCCAGTTTCCGTTTAACTATCTGTCCACAGAGCGCGAACTTGCCCTGGCCGAGTCCTGCCGTAAGCAGAATATGGGCTTTATCGCAATGAAGGGGCTTTCCGGGGGCCTTATTACGGATTCAGCGGTGATTTATGCATGGATGCTCTCTCATGAAAATGTACTTCCCATCTGGGGCGTGCAGAGGGAGGCGGAGCTGGATGAATTCATCAGCTATATCGATAATCCTCCGGAGCTTACGGATGAGCGGAATGCCGTAATTGAAAAAGACAGGAAAGAGCTGGCAGGCTCATTCTGCCGGGCCTGCGGTTACTGTCTGCCATGTCCGTCAGGCATCGAGATTAATCTCTGTGCCAGAATGTCGCTCCTCTTAAGACGGATGCCCCCGGATGATTTTCTCACGGAGGAAGGCCAGGCGAAGATGAAAAAAATCGAGGACTGCGTCCATTGCGGACAATGCAGGGCTAAATGTCCTTATGGACTGGACACGCCGACTCTGCTGGAGGAGAATTATAAAGACTATAAAGAAGTACTGGCTGGAAAAACAGTCCGGAATTGAGCAGAATCTTACTGTGCTAAATAAAGGTAACAGTTTAGGCGGGGCGCTGTTACTAAAACATATGGAGATTTAACTGAGGTTTGGAGGATGCGTCAGGAACGGACCATGTCCGGTGTGGTGAGGGGGATGGCTGAGTCTTCCGTCCCCGTGGGAAGTTGGTTGTGGAGGGGGAATCCG
>OFOU01000301.1_pt1 | contig 43989 bp, 40 predicted proteins | sample 1542061 | NCBI WGS metagenome assembly OFOU01 (sample SAMN04209239, study PRJEB22552) | human gut metagenome | biome: gut; material: feces | host: Homo sapiens | place: USA: Oklahoma
GCCGGGGACCCACAGCCCGCCAGCGAGTCCGGTGGTGAGCAGCGGTTCGCGCTCGGCAAGCCGATCGCGGGTCTGCATTTCACTGACAACCTGGTATTGTGCCATCCGTTGTTTTTTTTCTTCTGCCAGCGCTAGCTCTTGCGGCGTTTCCGCCAGCCACAGCGTGCCGCATCCGCGCCAGGCACAGCTTTCCGGCATCCGGGGCGTCAGTTTGCGCCAGCTCTCCAGAGACCAGGCGGAGAGTGCGAGCTCCGCAGGATCGTCATCCATGCACACCAGGTGACCCATACCTGCCGCCGTCGCGCCCGCATTGCCGTCATCGACCAGCGTGACTCGCTGCCCGCGAGCGGCCAGTTGCCAGGCGCAGGCGGCCCCGATAATCCCGGCACCGATGACGATGACGTCACTTTCGATCACAGCGAGATCCCCCAGCAGAACGGATCTTCAGGATTGAGGATCAGCTTGTTATCACCACAGACCCATGCCTCTCCGCGGATCGTCGGGACTATCTTGTCGCCATGCGGCACGAAATGCGCCGTAAATTCGCTGCCGATGATGCTCGCCTGCCGCCATGATTCTCCGGATTTGAGTTTTCCGTCCTCTGCCAGACAGGCCAGTTTGGCGCTGGTGCCGGTGCCGCAGGGCGATCGATCCCAGGCTTTACCGGGGCAGAGTACAAAGCTGCGGCTGTCCGCGCGATCATCTTCTGCAAACAGTTCGATATGATCGATAATGCCGTCATGTTCGCCACGGATGCCTGCACGATCTAACCCTTCACGGATTGCCCATGCGTACTCCGTCAATTCAGGGATCTTTTCCGGCGAGACCGCGAACGGATGATCGTTGACGAGGAAGAACCAGTTGCCGCCCCAGGCGATATCACCCGTTACCGTACCGTAGATGGTTTCAACCTGTACCTGCTTACGCCAGCGGTAGGCCGGCACGTTTTCGACCGAGACGCTGCCGTCTTCGTGCAGCGTGGCGGTCACATCGCCCACCGGCGTTTCAATCAGATGTTTACCGGGTTGAATGCGCCCAAGCCATGCCAGCGAGGCAATCAGCCCGATGGTGCCGTGACCGCACATGTTCAGAAAGCCGCAGTTGTTAAAGAAGATGACTCCCGCCGTGGCCTGTGGCGAAACTGGCTCACAGAGCAATGCACCGACCAGAACGTCGTTACCGCGCGGCTCAAGAATAATGGCTTTACGCCAGTCGTCGTAGTCGCGGGAAAAACGCTCCCGACGCTCGCTCATGTTCCCCGTTCCCAGATCCGGAAAGCCGTCGATGACCAGGCGAGTGGGTTCACCGCCGGTGTGAGAATCAATCACTCTCAGTTCACTGTACTGTGCTGTCATAGGATCTCCGGGAAGTTAATATTTTGTTGCTAAATGCTGACGCAAGCATTGCGTCCCGGCTTGATCGCTTTCGTCACCGCAAATGACGAAATCAGCATAATGACCGCTGTCATCGTTAAGGCATTATCATATTTATTTGTTATTAATCATTTTGTTAGTGACGTGGTAAACCAAAATAGGCAACTGCGCCAGTGGCTGGAAAAGGGGAAATTATAAATCTACGGCAGGATCGCAAAACGCAGTAAGGATGCTTGCTAGGTTAACGAAAAGTTAATAAATAATCAGATCACTAATCGGGAGGAAGCGTGATGTCCTGTGTGATTAATGATGTGCGGGCCCCGTCGCCGGTGCCTGAAGTGGCTGAACTTAGCCAGATATGTAAGGGGTTGGCGCGTCAGCGTCCGGACAATATCCAGACGTTGCTCCATGCGATGGCATTGATTGCGCCGCTGCTCAATGCCATTCCGAATGTGGTTTTTTTTATCAAAGATGTGCAGGCCCGCTATTTGATGGTCAATATGACCCTGGCACGTCGCTGCGGGTTTAAGACGGTGGTTTCTCTGCTGGGTAAAACCTCTGCCGATGTTTTCCCTTCAGCGCTTGGGCTGGGCTATACCGAGCAGGATATGCGGGTGCTGCGCGAAGGGGTAACGCTGCGCGATCAGCTGGAAATGCATCTCTACAACGGTCGTGAACGCGGCTGGTGTTTGACCCAGAAGCTGGCGCTGCGGGATGCGCAGGGCCAGGTCATCGGTATGGCGGGGATTTCACACGATCTGCAGGAAGCGCAGGCGCGTCACCCGGCGTGGCAGCGGCTGGCGATCGTCGACGATCATATCCGCAACCATTATCACCGTCCCATCGCGATGGAAGAGCTAACTGCCCTGAGCGGCATGTCGGTGGCGCAAATTGAGCGCTACTGTAAGCGTATTTTTCATCTCACGCCGCGCCAGATGATCCACAAAGTTCGGCTGGAAAAAGCCACCGAACTGCTGGCGGGCGATACGCCGATTACCGATATTGCGTTGCAGTGCGGTTATACCGATCACAGCGCGTTTAGCCGCCAGTTTAAGGCGATGACGGGCTCTACACCGCGTGATTTTCGTATTACGCTTGCCGGGTAAGACACACTCACTGTGCTAATTTCGTCATCAAAGAGGAAGAAAACCACCAAGCAGTCGGTCGCCTGAAACGTCAATCTGTCAGTGAATATTCACCATTCATTCACTTTCAATTAACAAATTGACGACAAGGAACCGAACATGAGCAAGAAAGCCATTCACTGGAGCGGTGTATTCCCGGCAGTCAGCACCCAGTTTCGTAGCGATTATTCCCTGGATCTGGATGCCACCCATACGGTGATGAAAAACCTGGTCAAGGATGGTGTTTCTGGCCTGGTGGTGTGCGGCAGCGTGGGGGAGAACACCTCTCTGACAACGCAGGAAAAGCTGCAGATTATCGAAGTAGCGAAAGATGCTGCGGGCGGTCAGATCCCAGTCATTGCGGGGGTGGCCGAATTCACCACCGCGTTTGCACAGAAGATGGCGAAAGAGGCAGAGCGCGTGGGCGTCGACGGTATTATGGTGATGCCTGCGCTGGTGTATTCCTCAAAACCGCATGAAACAGCGGCCCACTTCCGCAGTGTGGCTACGGCTACCGACCTGCCCATCATGGTGTACAACAACCCGCCGATTTACAAAAACGACGTGACGCCAGATATCCTGGCGACGCTTGCCGACTGCGACAACATCGTCTGCTTCAAAGACTCCTCCGGCGATACCCGCCGTTTTATCGACCTGCGCAACTCCGTTGGCGACCGCTTTGTGCTGTTCGCTGGGCTGGATGATGTGGTGGTCGAGAGCATTGCCGTTGGGGCGGAAGGCTGGATCTCCGGAATGTCGAACGCCTTCCCGCGTGAAGGGGAGACGTTGTTCCGCCTGGCGAAACAACAGCGTTATGAGGAAGCGATGGCGCTTTACCGCTGGTTTATGCCGTTGCTGCATCTGGATGCACGTCCGGATCTGGTGCAGTGCATCAAGCTCTGTGAAGAATTGCTGGGGCGTGGCAGCGCCATTACCCGTCCACCGCGTCTGGCGCTGGAAGGGGATACCCGTGCGCAAGTGGTGGCGATTGTTGAGAAGGCGCTGGCGACCCGTCCACAGCTGCCGGATGTCGGCCTTTAAGTAAAGGAGTGATGATGACGCTACCTCTCTCTGTTTCGGGTCAGCAGTTTATCGCCGGACGTCGCGTGGCAAGTGGTGAGGCGACGCTGCCAAGCCTGCGTGCCGCTGACGGCAAGCTGACCGGATACCATTTTTACCCGGCCTCTCGTGAGGAGGCCGCCGCCGCGGCGGAGGCGGCTGACCAGGCGTTTCCTGTCTATTCACAGACAGCGCCGGACGTGCGTGCCCGCTTTCTCGACACCCTTGCCGACGAGCTGGATTTGCTCGGTGAGGATTTTTTCGCCATAGCCCACCAGGAAACGGCACTGCCGCTGGCGCGGTTACAGGGAGAGCGCACCCGTACCAGTAATCAGCTGCGCATGTTTGCCGGGGTGCTACGTCGGGGCGATGCCTTTGGCGTACGTATTGATACCGCACTCCCTGACCGCCAGCCGCTGCCACGCCCGGACCTGCGTCAGTATCTGACCGCGCTTGGCCCGGTGGCGGTGTTCGGGGCCAGCAATTTTCCGCTGGCCTTTTCTACGGCAGGAGGCGATACAGCATCCGCGCTGGCGGCGGGTTGTCCGGTGGTGGTGAAAGCTCATCCCGGACATATGGCGACGGCGGAATTGACTGCCCAGGCGATTGTGCGTGCGGTCACGGCATCTGGCCTGCCTGCGGGCGTTTTTAACATGATTTTCGGCACCGATATTGGCGCGGATCTGGTTCGCCATCCGGCGATTCAGGCGGTGGGTTTTACCGGTTCGCTGCGCGGCGGTAAGGCGCTCTGGCAGCTGGCGCAGCAGCGTCCGCAGCCGATCCCCGTCTTTGCGGAAATGTCGGCCATTAACCCGCTGATTATTCTGCCGCAGGCTGTCGCCACGCGGGCAGAAACGCTGGCCAATGAGCTGGTGTCCTCTTTCACTTTGGGATGTGGACAGTTTTGTACCAAGCCGGGGCTGATCCTTGTCTTACGCGGCGAGGGTATGTCCCGCTTCACGCAGGCGCTGAAGGTCGCGGTTGACCAGGCACCAGCACAGATCATGCTGAATGCCCCGACGCTTGCCCATTATGAAGAGGGTGTCAGCGCGCTTGAGGCACATCCGCATATTCAGCGTTTGGCAGGGTCTGATGAATCGGTTATCGGCCGTGCGCAGGCCCGGTTGTATCAGGCTCCGGCTTCGCTGCTGCTGGCACAGGAACCATTGCTACAGCAGGAGGTGTTTGGCCCGCTGGCGGTGCTGGTCGAGGTGGCCGATGAGGCGGAGTTGCAGTCCATTTTGCGCGTGATTCCGGGCCAACTGACGGCTACTGTGCACGCCGAATCTGATGATGGGCCGCTGGCGCAGCGCCTGCTGCCAGCCCTCACCGAAAAAGCGGGACGCGTTTTGTTTAACGGTTATCCGACCGGTGTCGAGGTTTGTGATGCCATGGTGCACGGTGGTCCGTGGCCTGCCACCACCGATGCTCGCGGTACCTCGGTAGGGACGCAATCCATCGACCGTTTTTTACGCCCGGTATGCCTGCAAAATGTGCCTGCCGCGCTGCTTCCGCCTGCTGTCCAGGATGACAACCCTCTGAACCTGCTGCGCCTGATTAACGGGCAGTGGACCCGGGAAGCCATTTCCCCCTCTGTTGACTGAAGGGCATGACCATGACGATTCACTCTACGCACCAAACACAGGCCCGCGTTGCTGAGGTGGGTAAATTTAAAAAGCAGCTAACGCTAACCGACCTGACGTTTATTGGGCTTGGGGCTATCTTCGGTTCCGGCTGGCTGTTTGCCGCAAGCCATGTGGCATCGATTGCCGGACCTGCGGGCATTGCCTCGTGGGTCATCGGCGGGATTGCCGTTCTGCTGTTGGGGATTGTCTATTGTGAGCTGGGCGCGGCACTGCCTCGTGCCGGGGGGATTATCCGTTATCCGGTCTTTTCTCACGGTGAGTTGATGGGGTATCTGCTTGGATTTATTACGCTGATTGCGTTTTCAAGCCTCATCTCTATAGAGATTGTTGCCGCGCGGCAGTATGCGGCAGCATGGTTCCCGATGCTGACTCAAACTGGTTCAAGCGACCCAACGTTGCTGGGATGGGTAGTGCAGTTTTTGCTGCTGTGTTTGTTCTTCGGGCTGAATTACTACAGCGTAAAAACGTTTGCCCGTTCCAATAACATCATCAGTATTCTGAAATTTTTGGTGCCGTTGGCGGTCGTTGTGACGCTATTTACCTTTTTCAAACCTGAGAACCTGCACGTTCAGGGGATTGCACCCTTTGGTATGTCGGGCGTTGAGGCTGCGATTAGCGCCGGTGGGATCATCTTCGCCTACCTGGGGTTGACGCCAATTATTTCTGTGGCGAGTGAAGTCAAGAATCCGCAGCGTACCATCCCGGTGGCGCTGATTTTATCCGTGGTGCTGTCGACGATTATTTACGTGCTGTTGCAACTGGCATTTCTTGGCAGTATTCCGACCGATATGCTGGGTGGCGGCTGGGCAGAGATCAGCAAGCAATTTTCGCTGCCGTACCGGGATATCGCCATTACGCTCGGTATGGGCTGGCTGGCGTTTATGGTAGTGTGCGACGCGATTGTCTCCCCAAGTGGTACCGGCAATATCTACATGAACGCCACGCCGCGCGTGATTTATGGCTGGGCGAAAGCTGGCACCTTCTTTAAGACGTTTACCCACATCGATAAAGAGTCTGGCATTCCGCGTCCGGCGCTGTGGCTGACCTTTGCATTGTCTATCTTCTGGACATTGCCGTTCCCGTCATGGGAACAGCTGATAAGCGTGGTGTCGGCGGCGCTGGTACTGAGCTACGCCATTGCCCCGGTCACGGGGGCGGGGCTGCGTCGTAATGCACCGGATTTGCCGCGTCCATTCCGCGTGCGTGCCTTCGGGATTATCGGTCCGGTGTCGTTTGTGATTTCGGCGCTGATTGTATTCTGGTCTGGCTGGGGCACGCTGTCATGGCTGCTGGGACTGCAGATTGTGATGTTTGTCGTCTATGTGCTTTGCAAATCAAAAGTGCCGGTACACACCGTGAGTCTGGCGCAGCAGGTGAAATCGTCTCTGTGGCTTATCGCCTTCTACGCGCTGATTATGCTCTTCTCCTGGCTGGGTAGTTTTGGGGGCACAGGGGTGATTGGTCATCCGTGGGATACGGTGGTGGTGGCGGTGATGTCGCTGGGAATTTACTACTGGGGCGAGCGAACCTGTCTGCCGCGGGCTAACTTTACCGGTGATGAAGAAGAGTAAAGGAGTCGGTCATGGAGATGGTAAACCTCTCGTTAACAGAGGCTTATGCGCTGGCATATAAGGTGCTGCGCGGGAACGGATTCAGTGAAGCGCATGCCGTGGCGATCGCGACCAACGTGACCCACGGTGAGCGTGATGGCTGTGCCTCGCATGGTTTGTGGCGGTTGCTGGGGATTGTGGAGACGCGACGTAAAGGAAAGGTGTCACCTGACGCTGAACCGGTTATCACCGATACCGCGCCGGCCATTGTGAAGGTGGACGCCGGTGGGGCATTTTCCCTGCTGGCATTCGAGCGCGCGCTTCCGCTGCTGATAGAAAAGGCGCGCCACAGTGGTATTGCAGCCCTGGCGATTAACCGCTGTGTGCACTTTTCGGCGCTGTTTGCCGACGTTGAGCCGCTCACCGAGGCAGGGCTGGTGGCGCTGGCGACGACGCCCAGCCATGCGTGGGTTGCTCCCGCAGGCGGGACGCAGCCGCTTTTTGGCACTAACCCGATAGCATTTGGCTGGCCGCGTGAAGAAAAACCCCCGTTTATCTTCGACATGGCCACCAGTGCGGCGGCACGGGGAGAGATCCAACTCCATCAACGGGCGGGAAAAGCGGTGCCGGAAGGGTGGGGGATTGACGGTGACGGTCAGGCCACCACCGACGCGCAGGCGATCCTCGACGGCGCGATGTTGACGTTTGGCGGGCATAAAGGGTCGGCACTGGCGGCAATGGTGGAACTGCTTGCCGGACCGCTCATCGGCGATATGACCAGCGCGGAATCGCTGGCGTGGGATAAGGGGGCTGGCGGGTTGCCCTATGGTGGCGAGCTGATTCTGGCCCTGGACCCGGCCCGCTTTCTGGGACGGGAGGCTCCGCAGCATCTGGCACGTGCCGAGAGACTCTTTGCCGATATGCAGCGGCAAGGAGCGCGTTTGCCGGGCGAGCGTCGCTATCATTCCCGTACGCGTACAACTCGTGACGGTGTAGAAATAACCCATTCGCTGTTCAAGGATATATCTGCGTTAGTGAAATAATTATTGGCATTATCGCGATAACAGGCGGGATGATGTCCCTCCTGTTATACGTTTTTTGTCACGTGTTTCTTTTTCATCCTGTGTTTTGCGCGTAATGTCTCCTTGCCAGGATCTATGCAGAGAGGGAAATCGCGTATGGTGACGGAGAATTCACAGAGTATTAAACATAACTGTTCAGGTAGAATTCGGTATGCCAGAATTAACATGATTAATCCTTACCATTATTTATACGAAAAGGTAAGTAAATCATAACGATAACCCATATAAAAATGCCAATAATTTTTATGGGCCAAGGTTCAAACAAGGCGAAACAGGCGAGGATTCCTGCGATCAGCAATGGCCCGGCTAATAGTTCAAGTATTCCACGCCAACAGGCGTATCTTTGTTGGTAAAAAACTATTGGCTATAAAGGCGATAACATAAGCACTTCCACCAGTGATAATAGCGGCAAGTAATTTATTTTGCCATGAATCGAACTCAAATAAACAAATTAAACATACAGTAACCACATAGCCACTAACAACTATATTTATTATCGGAATAGTAAACTTACTCATATCACTATGCCTTGGTAGTTTTATTTACATTATTGTTATGAATGTTTTCCTTACCAGATATAGCACTCAATCACTACATTACGTCTGCCTGGTACATTACTACTAATGGCAAGATATTTATTTTATCTGAAAATAGACTTTATACGGTAGTCATCTTTATTCTTCGTGATTCCCCTGGAGTACGATAAGCAAGCAAATCATTGAGGGAAGAAGGGGTACTGATGGACACAGTAGAGGAACTCAACGGAACATACTTTTATAAAGGGGTCTGTAACATTTCTGCAGGTGAGCTATTTTTCTGGATTTTTCTCGACAAAATTGATGAACAATTTGGAGGGATTAAAGATGTGGTAACAATGTCATGTATCATTCTTGGGTTACCATTGCTGAAAACACGGGGTAAACCATATGGGGCAACACAAGGCACATCAATTGCCTCCAAATATTCTCGTGAGTTTCTTAACGTAACATTGTCCGTCAGGCTTCCTACCATCACCAATGCCAGTATCAAATATTTAAAACCAATGATGACTAACAATCTTGGGGCATTCGTTGGACGAACAATTCCTGTGATTGGTTGGGCATTACTCGCAAGTGATGTCGCCCAAATTGTCTATAAAACGGTGAATACCTACAACACCATTGCCAGAGAGGAAGATCGCGTATGGTGACTGATAACGAGGTATTAGAATTTTTTCGGGGGGAGTTATCTCTCGCGGTAACGTTTACTTTCAAGCCTATCCCGATTGAACTTGATACGCCGCTGCAAGGTTATGCTGAATGGGATGAATTACCGTATGCCATTGAAGATTTTGGAGAGAAATATAACGTTGATATTTCAGTAATTAATTTTGAGGTCTATTACCCGTGGGAAAGAGAAGCGATTTATCGAAAGTGGTTTACCAAAGAACCCATCAAACAAGTGTCAAAACCGCTTACTGTGCGTATGTTCGCAGAATCAGCCAGAGCAGGTCACTGGTTATATGATTGATTACAAGGAGTTTTAAAAATGGCTGTACCTGTTCATTTATTTTTAAAAGATGATGGTGGCGCGATGATTCGTGGAGGTTCAGATGTCCGGGGACGTGAAGGCAGTATTGAGCTACGTGGTCTAACACATAACCTTAGCATTCCAACAGATGGTGCTACCGGGAAGCTAACCGGCACACGCCAACATGGCCCATTTCTATTTGACAAAGAGATCGATTCCTCCAGCCCATACCTTTACAAAGCAGTTGCGACAGGTCAGACACTTCAAAGTGCGGAACTTAAGTTCTATCACATAAACGACGGAGGCCAGGAAGTGGAATATTTTAATACCCTGCTTGAAGGTGTAAAAGTTGTATCAGTGACACCAATCGTGCATGACACACGTACGGTAACGGGAACCGGGCATTTGGAAAGCGTACAACTGCGCTATGAAAAAATCACCTGGTGTATTGTAGATGGCAATATTCAATATACCGACGCCTGGAACGAACGTACTACGGCATAACAAAGATGACGCAATACATCCCAATAAAGGCGCCCGCAGGCGCCTCAATGACAATCACACACTCACCCCTTCGATGTTTTCCCTGCAATTACCCTGATAAACTCCAGCACCTGCTTTTGTTTGCGTGCTGACAGCTTTTCTACTTTGCGCAGCGATTTCATCAGCGCTGACTCTTCGGGTTGGGGCGTTTGGGCGGTGAGCACGATGCAGCCTTGCATTACGCGCACATCAACGCGGGTGCCGGTGTCGAATCCGGCGGCTTTCAGCCACTGGCCCTTCATCACGATGGATGAAAACTGGACGTACTTCACCGGCAGACGGCTGTAATCAGGATAACGGCTCGCATAACCCACCTTCAGGCGACGGTTATCTGCGGCGTGCACTTCTGGATCAAATGAAACTGCAATACAATGCGTATCAGTCATGGTGACTATTCCCTTTAATAGTTACTGTGATTAGCGATGCGCAGGTGTTGGCGCACCTTCGTATCGCGCTAATAAAACCCCTGTAAATTCCCCCAGTGATCTTCGGTAAGCCCAGATGTAAATAAGATGAAATAAGCGCGAATAGCACGCTTTCGGAATAAATAGAAAACGCCTTCATCCCAATAAATCCGGTATTATTCATCGCATTTATTCATTATCTTTCACGCGCCTGAATATCCCCATGCTCCAGAAAACAACGCCTGTCGGCATCAGACCAAAAATGCGATCTAACTCACTGAAGCAAATAGCAAACTCTGAAACAACGCTTAATTGTACACTTTGCTTTACACTTTTAGTGATGTGAATCACAAATATAAACCCGCGAAGTGATCCGACTCACACAAATTGGGGTGTACTCATTGAGCAATACATTATGAGAACAGCCTGGAAAGTTAAGTTTTCAGTATTTTCCCTCTCCAGTGACATGCAACGGTGAAGGGCAATTCAACACGCAAAAAAAACTCGTTGAATATGAACGGGTAAAAAATGACGTGTGATTTGCATCACTCATATTTACAGCTTTTTAAATTATTGCCAGTGATTAATGTTGACCGGGCTATTTCCATAATCAATCAAATCTTGCATAGTGCCTCCACATTATTTCTCCCCCTGGTTCAGGAGGCGAATAGTTATATTTCATCAGACTTTATTGATGAACCAGGTATGATTTACTTCACATTAATACGTACATGACCACTGTTACTGGAGAAACAAAATGAATTATCCGGCAGAACCCTTCCGTATTAAAAGCGTTGAAACTGTATCTATGATCCCGCGTGATGAGCGCCTTAAGAAAATGCAGGAAGCGGGTTACAATACTTTCCTGTTAAATTCGAAAGATATTTATATTGACCTGCTGACCGACAGTGGCACCAACGCAATGAGCGACAAGCAGTGGGCCGGAATGATGATGGGTGATGAAGCGTACGCGGGCAGCGAAAACTTCTATCATCTGGAAAGAACCGTGCAGGAACTGTTCGGCTTTAAACATATTGTTCCGACTCACCAGGGGCGTGGCGCAGAAAACCTGTTATCGCAACTGGCTATTAAACCAGGGCAATATGTTGCCGGGAATATGTATTTCACTACCACCCGTTATCATCAGGAAAAAAATGGTGCGGTGTTTGTCGATATCGTTCGTGACGAAGCGCACGATGCCGGTCTGAATATTGCGTTTAAAGGTGATATCGATCTTAAAAAATTACAAAAACTGATTGATGAAAAAGGCGCAGAGAATATTGCGTATATCTGCCTGGCGGTGACGGTTAACCTCGCGGGCGGGCAGCCGGTCTCGATGGCGAACATGCGTGCGGTGCGTGAACTGACGGCAGCGCACGGCATTAAAGTGTTCTACGACGCTACCCGCTGCGTAGAAAACGCCTACTTTATCAAAGAGCAAGAGCAGGGATTTGAGAACAAGAGCATCGCCGAGATCGTGCATGAGATGTTCAGCTACGCCGACGGTTGTACCATGAGTGGTAAAAAAGACTGTCTGGTGAACATCGGCGGTTTCCTGTGCATGAACGATGACGAAATGTTCTCTTCTGCCAAAGAGTTAGTCGTAGTTTACGAAGGTATGCCATCCTACGGCGGCCTGGCCGGACGCGACATGGAAGCGATGGCGATTGGCCTGCGCGAAGCCATGCAGTACGAGTACATCGAGCACCGCGTGAAGCAGGTTCGCTACCTGGGCGATAAGCTGAAAGCCGCTGGCGTACCGATTGTTGAACCGGTGGGTGGTCACGCGGTATTCCTCGATGCGCGTCGCTTCTGCGAGCATCTGACGCAGGATGAGTTCCCGGCACAAAGTCTGGCCGCCAGCATCTATGTGGAAACCGGCGTGCGCAGTATGGAGCGCGGAATTATCTCTGCGGGCCGTAATAACGTGACCGGTGAACACCACAGACCGAAACTGGAAACCGTGCGTCTGACTATTCCACGCCGTGTTTATACCTACGCACATATGGATGTCGTGGCTGACGGTATTATTAAACTTTACCAGCACAAAGAAGATATTCGCGGGCTGAAGTTTATTTACGAGCCGAAGCAGTTGCGTTTCTTTACTGCACGCTTTGATTACATCTAAAAAATAGTTATGGCCCCATCACGCGATGGGGCTTTTTTGTATTCCTTTTCCATGAACAGGAAGCCTTTGCGGTGCCCGTTACCGTGACATAACTAAAAAAAGTAAACCCTGACTCCGACATTTTTATTATCCGCATGATGTACAAATGACAGCTGTAATTATAACGAATAGTCTACAGGAACATTTATCATGGATATTAATGCCATTGAGCGACAGAGTAGTACCCCCGGACTGATTAGCGGAACCATGTTGGTTATCGCGACCGTAGTGGGTGGCGGGATGTTCTCCCTGCCGATTGCGATGGCCGGCGTATGGTTCCCCGGTGCGTCTGTTATTCTTCTGTTTATCGCCATCATGATGTTATTAACCGGTCTGATGCTGGTTGAAGTCAACCTGCATTATGGTGCCGGTGCCAGTTTTAATACCTTTACTCAGGATTTATTAGGCCGTAAGTGGAATATCGTTGTCGGTATCGCTTTCGGCTTTGTGCTGTATATTCTGACTTATGCCTATATTTCCGGATCGTCAGCGGTGATGGCGCAAACCGTGTTCAAATACAGCGGCGTGCGCTTTCCGGCGAATATCTCGGTGGTGATCGTCAGTATGCTGGTCGGCGCGATTGCCTGGTACAGCTCCTTGCTGGTCGGACGCATCACTACCGTGTTGATTATCGGTAAGTTTATCGCGTTCTTTGCTACTTTCTCCGGGCTGGTTGGTCATATTGAAGTGGCGAAACTTGTCGACAGCGTGGCGGTGGCGCTGCCCAACTCACAGTACCTGCCTTACATTCTGATGACGCTGCCGTTCTGTATTATCTCGTTTGGTTTTCACGGTAACGTGCCGAGCCTGGTCAAGCTGTATGGCAAGAGTGGGGTCTCGAATATCACGCGTTCGATTATCATCGGTACGCTGTTTGCCCTGCTGCTGTATATCTTCTGGCTGGGCGTCACGATGGGTAACATCAGCCGTTCCGCGTTCCCGCCAATTATCGCCAAAGGCGGCAATATCGACGTGTTTGTTGAAGCCATCAGCGAGCTGTTCACCAGCCGGTATATGGATCTGATCCTGACCTTCTTCGGCAACTTCGCAGTAGCCAGTTCTCTGCTGGCGGCGACGCTTGGCTTGTTCGATTACATCGCCGACCTGTTTCACTTCCCGGATGACGGCATGGGCCGACTGAAAACCGCGCTGGTGACCTACTTCCCGCCAGCCGCCGTGTGCTTCTTCTTCCCGAACGGTTTTGTGCACGCGATTGGCTATGCCGGTCTGGCCTTTACCATCTGGAGCGTGATCCTGCCGCCGTTCCTGGTGAAAGCCGCGCGGAAACGTTTTCCGACCGCCAGCTATACCGCGCCCTGTAATAACACCGTGCTTAACCTGGTGATTGTCTGTGGGGCGGTTGTCTATCTGACGGTTGTTCTGGACGTATTTGGTCTGCTGCCAACGTTTCGTTAGACGGAGTCAAAATGAAAAACGTGTTGTCTGTTCAGTCGTCAGTCGTTTATGGCTATGCCGGAAATAAAGCCGCTGTGCTGCCGATGCAGCTTTCGGGGATCGATGTCTGGCCGTTTTACACCGTACAGTTTTCCAACCACACCCAGTACGGGATGTGGCAGGGCATGGTGATGCCGCACGGCGAGCTGAGTGCCATCATCAGCGGGCTGGATGACCTGCAAAAGCTGGCGCAATGCGATGCCGTGCTGTCCGGGTATCTTGGAGATAAACGTCATTGTGAAGAGGTGAAGCACGCGGTCACCACCATTCGTCAGCGTAATCCGCAGGCGCTCTATTTTTGCGATCCGGTGATGGGCGATCCGCAAAAAGGCTGCATTGTCGCGCAGGGCGTAGAGTCCTTTTTTGTCGATGATGCCATTCAACTGGCCGACATCATGGGACCGAATCTCTATGAGCTGGGCGTGCTGACGGGCAGACAACTGCGTGGTTTTGATGAGGTGGTGGAAGCTGCGCAGCAACTGGTGTCGTGGGGTGTGAAGAAGGTGCTGGTGAAGCATCTCGGCGACTGTTCGCGGGACAAACAGGTGTTTGAAATGCTGCTGGTGACGCCGGAACAGACGTTACACATTGCCCGGCCGCTGTATACCTTTACCAAAATGCCGGTGGGCGTTGGGGATCTGATTTGCAGCGTGATGCTGGCCTCACTGCTCAATGGTTATGAGGACAAGCAGGCGCTGGAGCGGACCACCAGTGTCGTCGATGCGGTGATGCGACTGACGAAAGAGCATGATTCGTATGAACTGCGGCTGATAGATGCGCGTCACCAGATAATGGATCCGCAAATTCGCTATCGGGCAGCGGTACTGTAGCGCCACGAGGGGGCTCTATGTTTCTGACATTGCTGCGGCTTCAGCATCCTCTGGTCTACCGTTTCGCGTGGCTTCGTCTGTGGGTGGCGGTGTTAAGAGCATGCGGACTGCGTAAGAGAAAGGGGTGAGCATTTTACGCTGCTGTTGCTGCCGGATGCGGCTCGCGCCTTATCCGGCCTACAAATGAGCGTGAAACGCAGGCCTACAAATGAGTGTGAAATGTAGGCCTGATAAGCAAAGCGCCATCAGGCATAAGTGCCAGGTATTACACGCGGAAGTAGCGTGGTGGAATCAACGCGGAAAAGGCGTCGAACTTCTTCACCATCTTTTTCCAGAACAACATAACAACAATCCTCGATTTGAAACATCGGCGCTATTTTAGTCAGCGCCGACAAATCGTAAAGCCTGTCGCCTTGTTCCGTTCCTGGGACGGTGTAAACCTTTTTGGTCACTGTGTCGTCAAATACGATTGCCGCGAATTTGAAGGGGTTGACAATGGCTTACGCCATAAACCAGTAATAAAAGAGACCGACTTTCAGGCCGAGGATCACAATGTAGGCGCAGCAGTATTTCATGGTGCCAGACATAATCTGGTTGGCCTGACCGTCCATTTTGGTGGCAGAAACCGCGATGGCGATGCTTTGCGGCGAAATCATTTTCCCGCCCGTAGCGCCAGAGGTATTGGCCGCCGCCAGCCAGTTGGGATCGATATGTAACTTGCTGGCAGCAATGGTTTGCAGCTTGCCGAACAGAATGTTCGAGTTGGTATCGCTGCCGGTAACGAACGTGCCCAGCGCGCCAATCACCGGGGCGAGGAAGACGTACGAGCTGCCGGTCAGATCGACAATCGACTGCGCCAGCGTGGAGATAATCCCGCTGAGATCCATCACCGTGGCCAGCGCGACGATCGCCATAATTGCGACGATAGAGTTTTTAAGCTGGAAAATCGTTTTGATAAATACTTCCAGCATCCCGTGTGCGGACGCCCCCTGAATAAAACCGCCGATAATGGTCGCAAAGATGATCAGCATCCCTGGTGTGGTCACCCATTCAACTTTCAGTGCCATCGTTTTGCCGTCAGCCAACGTGAAATGCAGCACCGAAGCCAGTTGGGACGCCGCGCCTTTTATTGTCGGGAACAGCGGCGAACACAGCAGGATAAATACAAAAATAAACAGATAGATAGAGCCCACGCGGAACAGCACTTTTGCCGAGCGTGGCGTGGTTTCGCGGGTATGGCTGACCTCAATGCGCCACTCTGGATCGGTTTTCCCTTTGCGCAGGCGACTGACCATCGCCACGGCAAACAGGCTGACCAGGCTACCGGCAAAAGCGGGTAATTCCGCGCCAAGATGGATGGCGACAAAATATTGCGGAACCAGCGTGGTGATGCCGCAAATCAACGTGATCAGAAATACGCCACGAATGGCTTTCAGGCCGCCGCCAATAATGCAGACAATCACAAACGGCAGCAGGATATTAAACAGCGCGAGCTGCAAAATAATGGTTCCGCCTAAGGTATAAACCGGCAGATTAACCTGCTCTGCCAGAATAGAAACCGGGATCCCGACCGCGCCGAATGCGGTGGGAACGGTATTCGCCACCAGAGAAGCAATAGCAGCCTTCAGCGGGTTGAATCCCAGCGCAATAAGAATGCCGATCGGAATAGCGACCGCCGTGCCATAGCCCGCTGCGGCTTCAAGAAATCCACCAAAACACCATGAAATCAGCAGCACCTGAATACGCTTATCTTCGCTAATGCTGGCGAGAATATCGCGCAAAATATCCAGCGCTTTGGTCGCCTGCATGACGTTATAACTGAAAATAGCGCCTAGGATCACAATCACAATCGGCCATAACCCCTTCAGTGCACCATAGCCTATCGCGGCTTTCAGATTTTGTACGGGCATTTCCCAGAATATTGCCGATAGTGCAGCGGTGAATACCAAAGAAATCAGTACGGAATAATGGATGGGCATTTTTAATTTCAGTATTAAAAATACCATAAGTAGTAAAGGAGAGAGTGCCAGGGCAAACATAAAATATTCGTTCATTGCTATTCCTGATTGGTTCATTAAACCTGATTTATATTTATGGCGGGAAGGCTACATTGCCGTGTAAATAAAATATGTAAACTGAATCGCTTCAGTGAATAAAGTAATTATGATTTGTGGTTTTGTAACTATTGTAATCTTTTAATTAAAATTCAATGCCATGTAAATATACTTAAGAGCAAGGTGAATACCCATAAGTGGTTATTTAATAACATTTTTAATAATGGTAGTGATGAAGGTAGTAATCATTCGAAACTATTTTATAAGATGTTAATAACACAGTTGTTTTCAATATAAAAATGTGAGCAAGTCCGAAATAAATAAACATGGGTATTGCATATGCATGTTGATTAGTGGATTATTTGGTTTTGTCATACAAATGAAAATACAGACATTTGCGATTGTCCTTATATAAGAAGATGAGAGTCGCTATCAAAGGAAAACGATCCGTGCATCATAATGAACCCAGACATTAGTAAAACAAGCAAATACAAAAATTGGGCGTGAAATACAGCTGAATCTTTGCTTGATATCGCGATATCAAGCGCAATAAACAGAAATGAAGCAATGGAGTAGTTATTGTGAATGTAAATTTCTTTGTTACCTGCATTGGTGACGCACTGAAATCACGGATGGCACGAGACTCCGTATTGCTGCTGGAAAAACTGGGTTGTCGCGTGAATTTCCCCGAGAAGCAAGGGTGTTGCGGTCAGCCAGCCATCAACAGCGGATACATCAAAGAGGCGATCCCCGGGATGAAAAAACTGATCGCCGCGCTGGAAGACAACGACGATCCGATTATCTCCCCGGCAGGCTCCTGCACCTACGCGGTAAAAAGCTACCCGACGTATCTGGCCGATGAACCGGAATGGGCGCTGCGTGCTGAGAAAGTTTCCGCGCGTATGCAGGATCTCACCTCTTTTATCGTCAACAAACTGGGCGTGGTGGACGTTGGTGCCAGCCTCCAGGGCCGCGCTGTGTATCATCCTTCCTGTAGCTTGACCCGCAAACTGGGGGTGAAGGAAGAGCCGCTTACGCTGCTGAAAAACGTGCGCGGACTGGAGCTGTTGACGTTTGCCGATCAGGATACCTGTTGCGGCTTTGGCGGGACGTTCTCGGTCAAGATGGCCGAGATATCCGGTGAGATGGTGAAAGAGAAAGTCTTACATCTGATGGATGCAAAGCCGGAATATTTGATTGGCGCAGACGTTAGCTGCCTGCTGAACATTGGCGGCCGACTGCAACGGGAAGGCCAGCCGGTCAAAGTGATGCATATTGCTGAAGTGCTGATGAGCCGCTGAGGGGAAAGAGATGTCGATAAAAACCAGCGATGTAGAATTTAAACTGCGTATTCGTCAGCAGATAGAAGATCCGATTATGCGCAAAGCCGTGGCTAATGCGCAGGAGCGTATCGGCGCGAATCGGCAAAAAATGGTCGATGAGTTAGGCCACTGGGAAGAATGGCGCGATCGTGCCAGCCAGATCCGCGATCACGTTCTGAGCAACCTCGACGCTTACCTGTACCAACTCTCCGAGAAAGTGACGGAAAACGGCGGACACGTCTATTTCGCCAAAACCAAAGAAGATGCCACTCGCTACATTTTGCAGGTCGCGCAGAGTAAAAATGCGCAGAAGGTGGTGAAGTCCAAGTCGATGGTGACCGAAGAAATCGGCGTCAACCATGTGTTGCAGGATGCCGGAATCCAGGTGATCGAAACCGATCTCGGGGAATATATCCTGCAGTTGGATCAGGATCCGCCTTCGCACGTCGTGGTTCCGGCGATTCATAAAGATCGCTACCAGATCCGCCGCGTGCTGAACGAACGTCTGGGGTATGACGGCCCGGAAACCCCGGAAGCTATGACCTTGTTCATTCGTCAGAAGATCCGCGAGGATTTCCTCAGTGCCGAAATCGGTATTACTGGCTGTAACTTTGCCGTGGCGGAAACCGGCTCGGTGTGTCTGGTGACCAACGAAGGCAACGCGCGCATGTGCACCACGCTACCGAAAACGCACATTGCGGTGATGGGCATGGAGCGTATCGCGCCGACCTTTGCCGAGGTGGATGTGCTGATTACCATGCTGGCGCGCAGCGCCGTGGGCGCACGTCTGACGGGCTACAACACCTGGCTGACCGGCCCGCGTGAGGCGGACAACGTTGACGGACCGGAAGAGTTCCATCTGGTGATTGTCGATAACGGTCGCTCGCAGGTGCTGGGCTCAGAGTTTCGCGATGTGCTGCGCTGCATCCGCTGCGGAGCCTGTATGAACACCTGTCCGGCGTACCGCCACATCGGCGGACACGGCTATGGCTCTATCTATCCCGGCCCTATCGGCGCGGTGATTTCTCCGCTGCTCGGCGGCTATAAAGATTTTAAAGACCTGCCGTACGCCTGTTCTTTATGCACGGCCTGTGACAGCGTCTGCCCGGTGCGTATTCCGTTGTCAAAACTGATCCTGCGTCATCGCCGGGTGATGGCCGAGGAGGGCATTACGCCGAAAGCCGAGCGACGGGCGATCAAGATGTTCGCCTATGCCAATAGCCATCCGGGGCTGTGGAAAGTCGGGATGATGGCGGGCGCGCATGCGGCGAGCTGGTTTATCAATGGCGGCAAAACCCCGCTCAAGGTTGGCGCGATTGGTGACTGGATGGAGGCGCGCGATCTGCCTGATGCTGACGGCGAGAGCTTCCGTAGCTGGTTTAAGAAACATCAGGCGCAGGAGAAAAAGAATGGATAACCGTACCGCGTTTTTAAACACCATCGCCCAAGCGCTGGGTCGCCCGCTGCGCTTCGAACCGCAAGCGGATGCCGCACCGGTTAACAACTATGCCAACGAGCGCCTGACCGAGCTTAGCCCCGAGCAGCGCTGCTCTGCGTTTATCCAGTTTGCCAGCGAAGTGATGCTGGCCCGCTGCGAACTGACCAGCGAGGACCAGGCCGCAGACGCGGCACTGCGCCTGTGCGAAGAATTGGGTCAGCAGCCGGTGGTGCTGAGCGGCGACAGCCGGCTGGTGGAGCTGGGCATCACCGAACGCTTGCAGCAGGAATGCAACGCCGTGGTCTGGGATCCGGCGCGTGGTAGCGAAAATATTACCCAGGCCGAGCAGGCGAAAGTCGGCGTAGTGTATGCCGAATATGGCCTGACCGAGTCCGGCGGCGTGGTGCTGTTTTCCGCACCGGAGCGCGGGCGCTCCCTGAGCCTGTTGCCGGAGTCCTCGATTTTCGTGCTGCGTAAAAGCACCATCCTGCCGCGTGTGGCGCAGCTGGTAGAAAAACTGCATCAGAAAGCACAGGCCGGTGAGCGTATGCCATCGTGCATTAATATCATCAGTGGACCCAGCTCGACGGCGGATATTGAGCTTATCAAGGTGGTTGGGGTACATGGTCCGGTGAAGGCGGTATATCTGATTATTGAGGATTGTTGAGGCAGGATGGAAAACCGCTCTGGCGCTGTGGGCCAGAGCGGTATCGACGTTATGCAATCATGCTGATGATCAACACGATTATCAGGCCAACCACGGAGTTTACCAGCTCCAGCAGACCCCAGGTTTTCAGCGTATCCTTCACCGACAGGTCAAAGTAGCCTTTGAACAGCCAGAACGAAGCATCGTTGATATGGGTCAGGGTGTTGGAACCCGCCGCTGTTGCCAGCACCAGCAACGCCGGGTCGACGCCCACCAGTTGGCCGGTTGCCGGGTCGAGGATTGCTGCGCTAATAATCCCCGCTGCCGTCATGGCTGAGACCACGCCCTGACCCGTTGCCAGACGGATCAGCACGGTTATCAACCACGCCATGATGTACGGAGAAATATTGCCGTGTGACATCAGCATGCCGATGGTATCGCCGATGCCGGTATCGATAATGGTTTGCTTCAGTACGCCGCCCGCGCCGATGATCAGGATCACCATGGCGATGCTTTTCACCGCGTTTTCAAAGGCGTTCATTACCCACTGCATGTCATGACCGCGCGCGGTACCAAACAGCACGAAGGCGACAACCATGGCGATAAACATCGCAATCGGCGAGGAGCCTAAGAAGTTGACTACTTCCCACGCCTGCGTCCCTTTCACCAGCCAGATGTTGGCGATGGTGGTGGAGATCATGATGATCGCCGGGATCAGCGGCACCAGAATAGACACGCCGAAGGACGGCAGGTTGTTCTGGTCAACCGGTACGTCGGCCTTCATGAATGACGGCGTTGGACGATCGAGGTTGCCGAGGAATTTCGGCAGGATAAGTCCGGCGCAGATCACGCTCGGAATGGTCACCAGGATACCATAGATGTAAACCATGCCCATGTCAGCGCCGTAGGCGTTAACCAGCGCGACCGGACCCGGCTGCGGTGGGAACAGTGAGTGGGCGGTGGTGGCGGCGGCAACCGCAGGAATCGCCAGCTTGAGGAACGGGATCTTCGCTTCCGCGGCAATGACGATCACCAGCGGTGCCAGCATAATAAACGCCACTTCATAGAACATCGCCAGGCCGAAGATCAGACCAATAATGATCACCGACAGCTGCACGTAACGTAGGCCGAGTCGCGCCAGCAGCGTATGGGCAATCTGATGCGCTGCGCCGGAGTCAACCATCAGCTTACCGATGACGGCCCCGAATACCACGATAATCGCCAGCTCACCCAGCGTGCTGCCAAAACCGGATTTCATGGTATGCAGCAGTTCCATTAAATCCATTCCCGCCAGCATACCGACCGAGAGTGCCGCCAACAGCAGAGCGACCATCGAGTTTATTTTGAATCTTAAATTGAGCACCAGCATCAGGCCGATGCCGAATACAACCCACAGAATATTGAGAACGTGCATATAACGTCTACCTTACTTTGGTTGAACTATTATGATTTTGGTTGAGATGTTACATATATTGGTCAACCTATGATGCGATGGATGTCACATTGCGTTACATGTTTACATTAATACTGGGTTGTATGGCCGTTAATTAGCGGTATGGTCAGCAGATATCGTGATTTGGTTAACCAATTTATCGCTTCAGGTTGACATGTAATACCAAAAGGAGGAATTTATGTGCCATATCGTCGAGTCCATAACGTAAACGAGGAATAAAACATGGAACAGACATGGCGCTGGTATGGTCCTAACGATCCGGTCACCTTAGCGGATGTGCGTCAGGCGGGTGCAACGGGCGTTGTCACTGCCTTGCACCATATCCCGAACGGGGAAGTGTGGACGGTTGATGAGATCCTGAAACGCAAAGCCATTATTGAGCAGGCGGGCCTGGTATGGTCGGTCGTCGAAAGCGTACCGATCCACGAAGACATTAAAACCCGTTCCGGCAACTATCAGCAGTGGATTGCCAACTACCAGCAAAGCCTGCGTAACCTGGCCGAGTGCGGCATTCGTACCGTGTGCTACAACTTTATGCCGGTTCTCGACTGGACCCGTACCGACCTGGAATACGTCCTGCCGGACGGCTCCAAAGCGCTGCGTTTCGATCAAATTGAATTTGCCGCCTTTGAGTTGCATATCCTTAAACGCCCGGGCGCGGAAGCGGACTACACCGCCGAAGAGATTGCGCTGGCGCATGAACGCTTCACCACTATGAGCGAAGAAGACAAAGCACGTCTGACCCGCAATATCATCGCCGGTTTGCCGGGCGCGGAAGAGGGCTACACGCTCGACCAGTTCCGCCAGCATCTTGAACGCTATAAGGATATCGATAAAGCTGCGCTGCGTGAGAATTTTGCCGTCTTCCTGAAGGCGATTATTCCGGTAGCAGAAGAGGTCGGTGTGCGTATGGCGGTACATCCTGACGATCCGCCGCGCCCAATCCTTGGCCTGCCACGCATTGTTTCCACCGTGGAAGATATGCAGTGGATGGTCGATACGGTCAACAGCATGGCGAACGGTTTCACCATGTGTACCGGCTCCTACGGCGTTCGTGCGGATAACGACCTGGTCGACATGATCAAACAGTTTGGCCCGCGCATTTACTTCACCCATTTGCGCTCCACGCTGCGTGAAGATAACCCGAAAACCTTCCATGAAGCGGCGCATCTAAATGGCGACGTTGACATGTACGAAGTGGTGAAAGCGATCGTTGAGGAAGAACAGCGCCGTAAAGCCGAGGGCAAAGAGGATCTGATCCCTATGCGCCCGGACCACGGTCACCAGATGCTTGACGACCTGAAAAAGAAAACCAACCCAGGTTACTCCGCGATTGGTCGCCTGAAAGGCCTGGCGGAAGTGCGTGGCGTTGAGATGGCTATCCAGCGCGCTTTCTTTAGCCGCTAAAGCAGTGTCGCCGGTCGCCTGTCTGGCCGGCTTTTTTCTTTTCTCTCCGTTGGTCTTTCCGACGGGATCTGGAGTTCACGATGACAACGACAATTGCCAATAGCAACCTGCCGGTTGCACGCCCTGCATGGGACAGCTCTCGTCTGCAATCCCGCATTGTTCACCTGGGATGCGGCGCTTTTCACCGCGCGCATCAGGCGCTGTACACCCACCATCTGCTGGAAACCACCGACAGCGACTGGGGTATCTGTGAAGTTAACCTGATGCCGGGTAATGACTGCATACTGATTGAAAACCTGCGCAAGCAGCAATTGCTGTATACCGTGGCGGAAAAAGGCGCGGACAACACCGTGCTGAAAGTGATCGGCTCGATGAAAGAAGCGCTGCACCCAGAGCTTGACGGCTGTGATGGTATTTTACAGGCCATGGCACGCCCGCAGACGGCAATTGTCTCGCTGACGGTCACGGAAAAAGGCTACTGCACCGATGCTGCCAGCGGCCAGTTAGATCTCAATAACCCGCTGATTAAACACGATCTGGCAAATCCAGCCGCGCCGAAATCGGCGATTGGTTACATCGTACAGGCGCTGCATCTGCGTCGTGAGCAGGGGCTGGCGGCCTTTACCGTGATGTCCTGCGATAACGTGCGTGAAAATGGGCATGTGGCGAAAGTCGCGGTGCTGGGCCTGGCGCAGGCGCGTGACCCGCAGCTGGCGCAGTGGATTGAAGCAAACGCCACTTTCCCGTGCACCATGGTAGACCGCATTGTTCCGGCGGCAACGCCAGAAACGTTGCAGGAGATTGCCGACCAGTTGGGCGTTTACGATCCGTGCGCTATCGCCTGCGAACCGTTCCGCCAGTGGGTGATTGAAGACAACTTTGTTAACGGTCGCCCTGACTGGGACAAAGTCGGCGCACAGTTTGTTGCCGACGTAGTACCGTTTGAAATGATGAAACTGCGCATGCTCAACGGCAGCCACTCTTTCCTCGCTTATCTGGGCTATCTCGGCGGTTATGAAACCATCGCTGACACCATGACCAATCCAGCATACCGCAAAGCGGCGTTTGCACTGATGATGCAGGAGCAAGCGCCGACGCTTTCGATGCCGGAAGGTACCGATCTCAACGCCTACGCGACGCTGCTGATCGAGCGTTTCAGCAACCCATCTCTGCGCCACCGTACCTGGCAGATTGCGATGGACGGCAGCCAGAAACTGCCACAGCGTCTGCTGGATCCGGTGCGTCTGCATCTGCAAAACGGTAGCGGCTGGCGTCATCTGGCACTGGGCATCGCGGGCTGGATGCGCTACACCCACGGTATGGATGAACAGGGGCAGGTCATTGATGTTGTCGACCCAATGCAGGCCGAATTCCAGCGCATTAACCAACAGTTCCAGGGAGCCGAACGCGTGACGGCGCTGCTGGGGTTGAGCGGCATTTTTGGTCATGATCTGGCGGAAAACGCCGACTTTATTGCGACGGTTACCGCAGCGTATCAACAGCTGTGTGAACACGGCGCACGCGAGTGCGTTGCAGCGTTAAGCGCTGACGCATAACCACCCAGGTATGACGGGTCAATCAAAATACTAATTTGGTTGACCCGTTTTCTGTTTTTGGCTTCCCGCAAATGCTATAGTTCAGGCGAAAAAACGTTATTGGTAGGCCGGATAAGGTGTGCGCAGTCATCCAGCCTCCGGATTCTGAATTGACGCATCTGACGGACATAACACGATGAAATCAAACACTTCTCAGCAAAGACCCTACCAGGAAGTGGGTGCAATGATCCGCGATCTGATTGTCCAGACGCCGTACCAGCCTGGTGAGCGCTTGCCGCCGGAGCGTGAAATCGCCGAGAGACTCAATGTCACTCGCACGGTGGTACGCGAAGCGTTAATCATGCTGGAAATTAAAGGTCTGGTGGACGTGCGTCGTGGCGCCGGGATCTACGTACTCGACAATGCAGAAGCTCAGACCATCGACAGTTCGGATGTGAATCATTGCAATGATGCAGGCCCGTTTGAGCTGCTCCAGGCGCGACAGCTGCTGGAAAGCAACATCGCCGAATTTGCCGCGCTGCAGGCCACCCGCGAAGATATCGTCAAAATGCGCCAGGCGTTGCAACTGGAAGAGCGGGAGCTGGCCTCCAGCGAACCGAACGGTTCTGAAAGCGGTGACATGCAGTTCCATCTCGCTATCGCCGAGGCCACGCATAACAGCATGCTGGTGGAGCTGTTTCGCCAGTCATGGCAGTGGCGCGAGAACAACCCGATGTGGATCCAGCTTCATAGCCATCTCGATGATACCCACTATCGTAAAGAGTGGATGGGCGACCATAAACAGATCCTGGCGGCGTTAATCAAAAAGGATGCCCGCGCGGCCAAGCTGGCGATGTGGCAGCATCTGGAAAACGTCAAACAGCGCCTGCTGGAGTTTTCAAATGTTGATGACATCGACTTCGATGGCTATCTGTTTGACTCCTGGCCGCTGGATAAAGTTAACGCTTGATTTTACCACCTCTCATGCGGGCTGTTCCGGCCCGCTCGGCATTGCATAGCAACCTTTCTTTTCACGTCTTAAACCTCATGTAAAAAATGGTTTCCATAGTCTTCAGTGATCATTTTTTTCGCCGCCCCTGTGTGATGTAAATTGATTTTCATCAATTAAAAACAACTTATTTTTGCTTGCGAAAAAATGCGCTATTTACCTTATTTTTACCTTTTCGTGCGTATTTTTAGACAAAACTGGTCTGTATTAAGTGAGAATCAAAGTAATTTCCGCTGTGGTTAGGGCAGGGCCGCCTGGCATAGCAGCGCATAAAAACACGTGGTTTGCGTAAAAGTAGACATTAATAACGATATGTAACCTATTGGCAGCAATGATGTTTTGAATGCATGTCATTTTACATGTGAATGATTCATGCCTTTTTAATCAAATGAATAAAAACGAATATGTGTAAAGCTAACATTACACATTATTCTATAATCAAGTTATCTTTCATTTGAAATAGTGTTCCAGTTTTTCTTTGTTTATTAACAGTTTCATTACTATTGTGACTGTATTTTGCCGTTGACATGTTTTTACACTGACTGCATATTTCATCGCCATAAGCGTGTTTGCGTTCAGGAGATGACTATGCCCTCTCGAGATTACCCTGATATCCGAAAAGCCAGGGGAACCCGATCAAAAGATATGGTTCTATTAAGTGCCCGTGTCGATACTTCTCTATGGGAATATGTTCGGACGCTGGCATTTGAAACCCGTAAAAGTAAACAAGACATTATTGCCGAGGCATTAATGTTGCATCGCTCTATTAATGAGAGCACAAGCGAAGAATCTAAGTAATTACTCTCTGTTCGGGTTTTATTTAAAACCCAAAATTGAAATAGGTCTTGCCACTTCATTATTGCCTTTATTGGTATATTTTTTCGGTGTGTTATTGGTGTTTCCCCTTATCTGGAGGGGACTTTTTTATGTGGGCATTCCGCCTTCATAACAAAGTTGATAGCAAAATTCACAATTAAAAGTGAGTAATAATATGAAAAAGTCAGTAGTGGCATTAGCTGTAATGGCATTAGGGGTAACCTCCGCTCAGGCAGCGGAAATTTATAATAAAGATGGCAACAAACTGGATCTGTACGGCAAAGTCAAAGCGGTCCATTCCTGGAGTGACGGCACTAATGCCGATGGTACCTACGCGCGTCTGGGTTTTCGCGGTGAGACACAAATCAACGATCAACTGACCGGTTATGGCCAATTTGAGAGTCAGTTTGATGCCTCTAAAGCAGAAGGTTCTCAGAATGGCGTTAACACACGTCTGGCGTTTGCTGGCCTGGATTACGGCCATGACGTTAGCTTTGACTACGGTCGTAACTACGGTATCGCTTACGACGTGGGAGCTTACACTGACACTCTCTCAGAGTTCGGCGGTGACTCCTTTGAAAATACTGACCGCTTCCTTACTACACGCACTTCTGGCGTTGCAACACTCCGTACCAAAAATCTGTTTGGTGCCGTTGATGGCTTGAGCCTGGGCGCGCAATATCAGGGTCAGGATGATTCCGATAAGGATCCGACGAAACAGCACGGCAATGGCTACGGCTTCTCCCTGGGCTACGACAATATCGCTGATTCCGGCGTATCTGCCATTGCAGCCTACACCAACAGTTCTGTGACTGCTCAGCAGAAACAAAATGGTTGGGATGGCGAAAACGCAGAATTCTGGGGTGCTGGCCTGAAATATGATGCAAACGCTATCTACGTTGCGACCATGTACGGCGAATCCCACAACCTGATTCAGGATGCGGACAAAGCGCAGCACTTTGAAGCGATGGCGGCCTATGTGTTTGATTTTGGTCTGCGTCCGAACGTGGCTTACGTTCATGCGCGTGATAACAACAACACTGATCTGACCGAATACGTTGCGCTGGGCACAGACTACTACTTCAACAAAAACATGGTTGCTGATGTGGGTTACAAAATTAACCTGCTCGATGGCAAAGACGGCGACAATCAGGTTGTTGCGGGTCTGACCTATCAGTTCTAAGTAGTTATACTAGTACGAAAAAGGCGTCTTGGTTAAGACGCCTTTTTTACATCTGTTGGAGTTTAAACCGGCTGACTTTCTTTCATCTGTACACCGCTAAACAGCCATTGCCAGATGCCCACTTTTACCCATGCGACCACGCAGAGGATCAGATAAAAAAGCGGATTATGGGTAATGGTAACGCGCATGACTTCCATTAAATCCACATGCAAATTTCCGGCAATTGCCATATTGATAACAAAAATAGAGGCTACCGCGCTGGCCAGTAAAATAAGTATGGCATGTAACTTTGTTATCTCTGGTAACTTGCCAGAGGCCCATTGCCATAAGAATGTTGTTGATAACAGGAAGATAATAAACAATCCCAGTGCGCCAAACAGGCCAAAGTCTTTATAATCCTTTAGCGTGCCAATTAAACCCGCCAAAATAATTAACCCCAGTAGTATTTTTTTAAACCACGACATGTGCCTTTCCCGAAGATGGTGTTGATGTTGAATTAATATGTCCATTTTTACGCATTTTAAATTGAGTTTATAAATGAACAGCCGGGAATTATAAATTGTCTAACGGGTAATTGCCGATTATTTGCGGTTTATTAAATGCTGACATTTAATTACGGACTAATCCGAATATATCTTCTTTAGACGTTAGCCGGTTATACCCTTTTGGGCGAGGCGAAACGCTGTTTGTATAATTGCGTGAGGCTGATAAGTGCCGCAATAAACAACGCGACCGCGCCGCACACCGTGGCGTTAACGATCGCCTGTGCGCCGCTTCCCAGCAGGCTGGTTAATAGCGGACCAAGTATTTGCCCAATGCCGTAAGTCAGAGTGACCAGGCCCAGCAGATTAATATTGCGCGGTACGCTTAGTTGACGGGCAAGCGGCATCACCAGTGAGGTGGTTCCCATAAACGTTGCGCCAAACCCCATGCTGCTTATCACCAGCAGCGGCAAGGAGCCGCTGGCGAGCGTCATGACCACGCAGGCGCTTTGAATCAGCAAATTCGCCGTCAGGCATTGCAATACTCCCCAGCGTCGGGCGGCCCACAGCCAGGCGAAACACCCCGGAATTATCGATATGCCGACCAGCGACCAGAGATGGGCAGTCAACAGCGGCGAACCGGCACTTTTCGCCATTAGCGGCAGGTAGGTGGCGACAATGATGTAGCCAAATCCGGCCAGCCCGTACAGTAGAGCCAGCAGCCACCAGGACATAGGCTGATGCTCTGTTTTTACCGGGGCCGCAGCGGGGAGCACGTGATCGCGAGATGGCAGGAGTATAACCAGTAGCACAAAGAACAGAGCCGAGGCTGCCGCTGCGCCCAGCCAGAGCGTGTGCGATGAAAGCGCAAAATGCAGACCGCTAATGACATATTCATTGCCCAGCAAAATACCTGCACCAACGCCGGAGAACAACGCCGCGATCACGAAGGGATGCCGGGTATGATGCAGAACGATCATTGAGCCAAAGATCATCATACCTGCACTGGCGACGCCCGCCAGAAAGCGGATCAGCATCACCAGCGCGGGCTGCGTAAAGCTGGCCATCGCCAGTATCAGTCCTGCGGTAGCGAGCGCGGACGTTAGCAACATCGGGCGTAAGCGAGAGGGAAGATGGAAGAGCCCGAAGGAGAAGAGCAGGCTTCCCGCCAGATACCCGGCGTAGTTGGCGCTGGCAATCCAGGAGAGTTGGTCAAATGTAAATTGACCTTCCGACAGCAGCACCGGCAGCATTGGCGTATACAGAAAGCGCCCAATTCCCATACCCAGTGTTAAGACCAGCATGCCAAAAAGCGCGACGCTGATGGCATGACGATTTGAATCTGGGCTTCCCTGGGACATACGGACTCTCATTTCGCGCTGTTAGCTGATAATTGTTATATTACATGCGTAAATGATAATGAAAAGTAAAATAGCGCAAGGCCTAATGCTGTCAAAGATTACGGCTGTAGACCCGTGAGACTTCCCCCCACGGATGATAGCCCGGCCCGTCAAAGTAAAATCCCGCTTTCTCGTATAAGCCTTCCAGGTCAGTACACAAATGAAGCCGCATAAAGCCTAACTGTCTGGCCTGCTGCGCAATATGTTCAATCAGGCGAAACGCCAGACCGTGACCACGATAGCGAGGATCGATATAGAGTGCGCATAGCCACGGCCACAGTTCGCCGCGACTGATAAAATCATTGGTGATCAATCCGGCGCAGCCAACAATGCTGTCGCCGTCCTGCATCCAGTACCACTGCGGTAGCGGGTTCTTTGCGCCAATACAACGATGCAGTGCATCCTCGTAAACTCTCATGGAGTCTTCTGAGGCCCATTGTTGCTGAAAGTAAGCGGTGACCTCGTGCAGTTTTTCCGGTGTTTCGCGCAGGGAAAAAATGCGGATGTTCATCGTCATTGAATTTTTCTCCTTAAAAATTCGCCAGCGTCAGCAGGGAAGGAATTTGCGACAACAGATATAACACCAGCCCAATAGAACCGCCAACCAACGTGCCGTTGACGCGGATAAACTGCAAATCTTTACCGATGTTCAGCTCGATTTGCTGCGACATATCGCGTGCATCCCAGCTTTTCACCGTGTCGCTAATGTGGCGCGTCAGGAAGGTGGCGAACTCTGGCGCTACTTTATGTGCGGCCTGCTCCAGATGCCCATTCAGTGAGGCGCGCAGGGCGCTGTCGGCTACCAGCGTTTCGCCGAACCACTGCCCGGCGCTGGCGATGCGCTGCTTCACGCGGGAATCATCGGCGTTAATGTCGTTTTTCACCCACTGACGCAGGTCTGCCCACAGCTCGCCAAGATAACGGTTGAAGGCTTCATCTTCCTTCAGATAGCTTTTCAGGCTTTCGGCCCGTACGGCCATCTCCGGATCGTGTTTGAGCTTATCGATGAGCTTAAACGTGGCGCGATCGAAGGCATGGCGGATCTGATGTGCGCGATCGTGGCTGATGTCATCCAGCAAGGAGTTAACGGCATCAGACACCAGCTCGGCGCTGTGCTCGCCCAGCCATTCGGTTGGCAGGATCTTCGCTTTCAGCGGATGCTCGGTTTCCAGCCAGTGCACGACCTGTCTGGCGATAAACGCTCGCGAGCTGTCGCGCTGGAGCAGGGCGATCAGTTGGGCGATCAGCGTGTCGAGCAGCACCTGATGGCGATTGTTTTTGGTCATGCTTTCCAGCATTAGCGCGCTGGTACCGGAGAGATCGACCTTGTCGATGGCCTTGTGCACCGCCCGCTTGATCAGCCGTTGAATGCGCGAGTCGTCGGTCAGTTCGAGAAAACCACTCATGATCTGCAGCAGATGCTGGCCAATACGCTGGGCGTTTTCCGGCTGGCTGAACCAGTTGCCGATCAACAGCGCCGGTTCATGGCGGCGGATCAGCGCGACCAGCGACTGGGTATCGAGAAATTTTTCCTGCACAAACTGACCGAGGTTTTCGCCGATCCGATCCTTATTGCGCGGGATAATCGCCGTGTGCTGCGAGATAAACGGGATCGGCACCCGGCGAAAAAGCGCCACCACGGCAAACCAGTCCGCCAGCGCGCCCACCATCGCCGCTTCGGCGATCGCTTTGATCCCCAGTACCCAAAAGTTAGGCGGCAGAAACAGCGTGATGACGAAGGTGGCAGCGGCAATCAGCAGCAATGAGAGCGCCAGTCGCTTGGCGCGTTTGAGTTCAGCAATTTTATTCATAGGCTTAAGGATAGAGCCAGACGGGGGGATCGCGCAAAAAATGTGGAGCGCCTCCCATTTTCAGGTGGGCTGGGCTTACTCAGGGATCCAGTTGTCCCAGGCGGGCAAGGGGCCGAGTTCCGCCACCAGAAAATCGATAAACGATCGCACCTTCGGATTGCTGTACTTGCTGGGAAAGTACAGCGCATACAGGGCGTGAGTTTCACAGGTGATAGTGCCGTCGAGCATCAGCGGCGTTATCTCTTCTTTTTGAATATGATCGCCAATCAGATAGGTGGGTAAATACGCCACTCCCTGATCTTCTAACACTGACTTCAGCAATACCAGACTGCTGTTGGCCTGGATCGGCATATGCAGTTTCAACTGATGCAGACGATCCTGTTCATCCGCCACCTTGAGCACCGGTGTGAGGCCGGGATAAACCAGACAATCATGATCCACCAGATCGCTTCGACGCTGGGGCATGCCTTTTTTGGCGAGGTAGCCGGGTGAGGCACAGTACGCCCAGCGAACAGGCACCAGCTTGCGCATCGCATAGTTTTGCGGCGGTGCGGTGGAGATGCGCAGGGCGATGTCGAAATCTGTTTCGTTCAGATTCACAAAGTTATCGTTGAGATCGATATACAGATTTACATCCGGGAACTGGGAGCGATATTTATCCACCAGGTTCACCAGCCGGGAATAACCAAACGCAATTGAGCAGGTTATGCGTAATTCACCCTGCGGGCTGTGGTAATAACCGGAAGTGGTATTCAGCGTTTCATCGAATTCTTTCAAAAGCTTATTAGCGCGGTTGAAGAGATATTGCCCTGCGTCGGTCAGGGTAATACTGCGGGTGGTGCGTTTAATTAATGTCGTGCCCAGCGTGTCTTCCATCGCAGCCAGACTTTTGCTGACCGCAGACGGCGATACGTTGAGCTGCGCCGCGGCTTCTGACAATCCTCCGCAGTCGACGATTTTAGTAAAAAACTCCAGATGCTTGAGTGAAATCGGCGTACTCATAGTTTCCTTTAATTCACAAGTGATTTGCAAAAACGGTACGAATAGGCCGTTACATTCGCGTTTTAAACATGCAACTATTGAATCACAGGAAACAACTTGCTGGCAAAATGAAAAAATAACAACTTAGGTGAGTTACGTCACAAAATAAAAGGAGGCGAAACGGAAACTAATCACATTGTGAATTTAATCTCATTAATTATTATTCTAAAGGTACCGATTATGTGGTCACGACTCGAACCCTACAAATCGTCGATTATTTTATTAGTTGCTCTGGTGATTGGCGGCTTATTAGGTATTTATGCCCCATCGTTTGCAAGTAAACTCCAGCCAATAGGTCAGATATTCTTAAACCTGCTATTTATGATTATTGTGCCGCTGGTGGGTATCAGCGTTATGTCTTCGATCGCCAGTATGACCGACCTGAAAAGGCTGGGACGCATTATGGCGATTATCTTTATTGTTTCGATCGCCATGGCCTTTATTCCAGCCGCCGGGATCGTCGCGCTGGCGCTCTGGTATAACCCGGCGCAGGGCGTCACTATCGATCTCTCGCAGTCGGTGCAGGCGGGCAGCGGTAAGATGGATTTTGTCAGTATGATCACCACCAGCGACTTTATCGGACTGTTTTCTAAGTCCAATATTCTGGCGCTGATCGTAATGGCGATCATCGCCGGTGTCGCAATTGGCCAGTCGGATCAGGCCGGTAAACGCATTGCGTCGCTGCTGGAAGACGCCAATACCGTGATCATGAAGATCGTTTCGATCATTATGAAGGTCGCGCCGATTGGTCTGGGCTGCTACTTCGCCGCCACCATGGCCAGTCAGGACTCTGCACTACTGTTAACCTTTGCCCGCGCCATCGGCCTGTTTATGGTTGCCACACTGGTCTACTTTGTCTTTGGCTCGATTCTCTATTCGTATATTGGCGGCGGTATTCCGGCGGTCAAAGCCTTCTGGCGTAACGCGATTGAACCGTCTGCGACCGCGCTGGGTACCTGCTCTTCACTGGGGACGCTCCCGGTGACGCTGCGTGCCGGTAAGGCGATGGGGATTAACCCGGAAATCGTTGATGTCTCCATTCCGCTGTTGGTTAACCTCAACAAGGGCGGCGTGGCGATGATTGCCGCGCTAAAAATTGTCTTTATCTATTCCGTGCTGGGCATGGAATTCACCACCGAAACCTTCTTCCTGACGATGCTGATTGCGGTGCTCTCCGCCATTATCGTTGGTGGCGTGCCGGGCGGGGCGTTCCTCGGTGAAATCTTTATCGTCACCACGCTGGGCCTGCCGATGGAAGCAATCCCGATGCTGGTGGTGCTGGGCACCATTACCGATGCGCCGGCCACACTGATTAACGTTATCCATGATTTGAATGCGGCGCAGATTGTTGAACGGTTCGCTGGAAAAAAGCAGGCCAACACTGAAATAAACTCTACTGCTGCGGTGGTATAGGTCTCACACGGATTAAGAACAGGAGATGTTATGAAAGACGCAATGAAGCTTGAAACGCACCTGGTTGTTGCTGGTCGCGACAAACGCTATACCCAGGGAGCGGTGAATCCGGTTATCCAACGCGCCTCTTCACTGGTATTTGATACCGTGAAGGACAAGAAATTTGCCACCGCCAATCGCGCGAACGGCGAGCTGTTTTATGGTCGTCGCGGAACCTATACCCACTTTGCCTTCCAGAAGGCAATGAGCGAACTGGAGGGCGGCGTTGGCTGCGCGCTGTACCCATGTGGTGCTGCGGCGGTGACCAATGCGATTCTGGCGTTTGTTCAGGGTGGCGATCATATTCTGATGACGGGTGCGGCCTATGAACCAACCCAGGATTTTTGCAATAAGATCCTGAGTAAATTCAACGTGGAAACAACGTATTACGATCCGCTGATTGGTGCAGGTATCGTCGATCTTCTGCGTCCGGAAACAAAGGTTGTATTCCTTGAGTCACCAAGTTCTATCACCATGGAAGTCCAGGACGTGCCGGGGATGGTGAAGGCTATCCGCGCGGTGAATCCGGAGATTGTCATTATGATCGACAACACCTGGGCGGCGGGCGTGCTGTTCAAAGCACTGGATTATGGCGTGGATATTTCCATTCAGGCGGGAACGAAGTACACCATCGGCCATTCGGACGCCATGCTGGGCACGGCGGTGTCGAACGCCCGTTGTTGGGATCGCCTGCGCGAGAACTCCTATCTGATGGGGCAAACGCTGGACGCCGATACGGCCTACAACGGCAGCCGCGGATTGCGCACCCTGGCGGTACGCCTTAAGCAGCATCAGGAGAGCAGCATCCATATTGCCCGCTGGCTGTCGGCAAGGCCGGAAGTGGCGCGGGTGAATCATCCGGCATTACCGGAATGTCCGGGCCATGAGTATTTTCAGCGTGATTTTATCGGAAGCTCAGGCCTGTTCTCGTTTGTGCTGAAAAAGAGACTGACCGACGAACAGATGGCGAATTTCCTCGATAACTTCTCGCTGTTCCATATGGCCTATTCGTGGGGCGGATTTGAGTCGCTCATTCTGGCGAACCAGCCGGAAGAGCTGAACAGCATTCGCCCGGCCGGAGAGGTAGATTTCAGCGGCACGCTGGTCAGGGTGCATATTGGCCTTGAGGATATCGACGACCTGATTGCCGATCTGGAAGCGGGATTTGCACGCATTGCGTAAGGTGATGTGAGCGTAGCCGGATGCGGCGCAAGCGCCTTATCCGGCCTACATAGTTGTCGTAGGCCGGATAAGCGGGCAGGTTAGTTTTCAGTGGCTAACGTCGTTGCCTCATGCTGGCGTACCCGTTTGAGTAAGCCTGCCAGCGTGAACACGACAGCTATCCCTGCCGCAACCGCCAGCAGATGAAACGAAATCCTGCCGCCGTTAAACCATAGCCAGCGTCCAATTTCGACAGAAACCGCCATCACCGTCAGGATCACCATATTCAGCGATGCCGAGACCGTTCCTTTAGGTAAGTTGTTGGAAAACAGCGTAAAGCGGAACAGCGTCGGGAAGATCATCCCAATACCAAACGCATACAGGCTGGTCCCCAGCACCGACCACAGCCAGACGTGCGGCCACAGTAAATTGCCAGCAATCAATACCGCCAGCCCGCTCAACTGAATGGGAACCGCTCGCCAGATAAAGCGTGGCCGGGTCGGATCCTTCACGAAGCGGACGACCACCATATTGGCGACGATCACCGCGCCAAATACCGGGGCCTGTGCCCAGGCAAACTCCGATGTGGTCATGCCGCCAGCATCGATCAGAATAACCGGTGAGACCGCCACCCAGCTCATCATCGGGATATAGCTTAACGACAGCGTGGCTGCGCCAAACAGGAACACCCGGTTGCGGAAAACGTCGCGAAAATCACGCACTACGCTGCGCGCACTGAACGGCACCGCGCCACGCTGGACGGTTTCTGGCATTGCTAATGTGAGTCCAATGAGTGCGATAAGCCCCATGACGGCGATAATGGCAAACAAGATCTTCCAGTGTACAAAGTGCATTAGCGCCGCTCCGGAGAGCGGGCCGATAACCGGTGCCACCAGCACAATAGAGGTGATTACCGCCATTAGCTTGATGGCCTTTGTTTGCCCAAATGCCTCCTGCACCGTGACATAGCCGACGGTGGCGATAAAACAGATGCTGGTGCCTTGCACAAAACGGGCGGCCAGAAATTGCGTCATCGAGGTGGTGAACAATGTGGCAGCGCAGGCGAGCGTAAAAATTAGCGCTCCCGCAATCAGTACCGGACGGCGGCCAATCCGATCGGAAAGCGGCCCCAGCAGCCATTGCAGCGCCATACCACCAGCCAGATAGAGGCTGACCGCCGCGGGCGCCAGGCTGACGTCGGCGTTGAAATCGCGTACGACATTAATGATGCCGGGCTGGATTAGGTCCGTCGACAGATAGGCGGCGAAGTCATATAAAATCAATGCGACAGGAAAAAAAAGCGTTGTGGCGCGTTGGGAGAAAAACGCGAGAATCCGTTGCATAAAACAGCTCCTTGTCGGGAGAAAACCCTCAACGGGAATAGCGAAATTCAATACCGTCTTTGAGACGTCAGACCGATGACAGAAAAAAAGCAGACTGCAAATGTACTGAATTTCATGTAATCAAAAACGCTGTCTGCGCGAAGCGCAAACAGAAGATACGCTCACTGACGCGGGGTCAGAAAACGTAACGATTACAGGTAACAATCAGCACATCGCACCTCAGGAAGAGTAAGTTGAACGGGTAATAACCATCTGCAGTGTAATGCGGATTGGATATTAATTAAACGAGTTTATCCGGTTTATGTGCAGAAAATCGCCCTGCAAATCAGACTACGATGCTCTGCAAAAACCGCAGAGCGATGGCACAACCGAAGATAATCAATACACCGCCAGCGATACGTTCTACCCATAATATCCCTCTGGATAACCGTCGCTGGATCTGCGGTAAACCGATGAACATCACGATCAGCAGATCCCAGCACAGCACTATGCTGGTCATCCAGATCCCGCTCATGGTTTGTTGCAGCAGCGTCACCGACGGGCCGAGCAGGGCGGTCATTAGCGCCAGATAGAACAGCGCATTTTTTGGGTTGAGCAGTGACGAACCCAATCCCAGTAGTATCTGTTTGCCAAATCCTGGACAGGTAGACTGGGCGTCTGTTCCGGTCAGCGTTTGCGGGCGGCTGCGTACCAGCAGGCTGCCAATCCACAATAAATAGAGCGCGCCCAGCAGCTCAATAACCGTAAACAACAGGGGAAGCTGGCGCAGGATCCCCCAACCGATAATTGCCAGCAGAATATACAGCCCGTTGCCGAAAGCGATCCCCACGCACAACCCGGCGCTGCCGCGCATCCGGTATCGTGCGGCGTAACCGACCAGTAAAAAGAAGTCCGGCCCGGGGCTAAGCAATGCGACGAAATGCGCCAGCGCCAGCGCGGGAAAAGCAGAAGGAAAAAGTACAGAAAGCAGCGACATAGCGACCTCAGAGAATGAATCTGAGATCACCGTACGCCTGACGCAGCGCTAATTATTGTCTGATATTGATCGTCCCAACGCGTACTGGCGCGGTGTGGCGGCGGTGTAGCGCACAAAGGTGCGATGGAAATGGCTCTGGTCGGCAAACCCGCTCTGGTAGCCGACATCGGCAATTTCGTCTCCGGCCCGCAGCCGCTGGCGAGCATAGTCAATCCGTATGATGTTCAGATAACTTCCTGGCGTCAGCCCGGTGTCCTGCTTAAAGGTACGGATCAGCGTCTCTTTACGCATGTGACATTCATGTGCCAGCTCATCGAGCGAGGGCGGCGCGAGCAGGCTGGACTGCAACCGTTCGCGCAGATACTGGCTGGTTGCGCTTAGGTTTTCTGGTGTGACCGACTGTAACGGCAGCGAGTGAAGCAATGTTTGCGCGGCATCCGTTATTTGTGCGGTTTGGCGTTGCGGCATGAGCGTCACAAGGTGCATATAACGCTGGAATAATTGCGCATCGCGGATAACGGGAGCAGGCGTGCAAAGCCGCTGATTGGTGTTCTGCGCAGGCAGATTAGCAAGACACCACTGGGTATCAAGATAAAGCATATGATAGCTGCGAAACTGTCCGTTAACAGGATTACAGCTGTGAGGTGCCAGCGGCGGTATCACAATCAGATCGCCCACCTGCAGATGGTATAGCTCGCCATCGCACAGACAGCACGTTTCCCCCTCGAGAATTGCCCCAATCGAGAGCTGAGAGTGGTGATGCCGCTTATAGGCCTGCTGGCTCTGCCAGGTGCTGCGCAGTTCCAGCCACGGCAACTGCTCATCACGCCAGAACGATTGTGGAATATCTCGGGTATGCGTCACATCGTGTCCTCCCTGAAAGTGATGATTTGTTATAGCACAGGCCGAGTGGTGAAAAAGTGGGAATGCGCATTGAGATGGCGATTCTGCGTGACGTGTTCCAGACAAATGCAGACGTTACATAAGGGCGTTGTTATCCCGGAAATCGTCTCGCAAAGAGAGAAAGTTGCAGGTGAGGATGTGGTTTTCCGGCGCTACAGTCATGGCATCTTATTTTCAGGTGAAGGATCGCCATGAACAAAGCTTCCGCTTCAACACCGCATGACGCGGTTTTTAAAACATTTTTACGTCACCCTGAGACTGCACGGGATTTTCTGCAAATACATCTTCCCGCTTCGCTGCGCGAGCTTTGCGATCTTCAGACGCTTAAACTCGAGTCAGACAGTTTTATCGAAGAGAATTTACGTGCGTACTATTCCGATGTGCTTTGGTCGGTGAAAACGACGGATGGGGATGGATATATTTATGTGGTGATTGAACACCAAAGCACACCGGATGCGCATATGGCATTCAGACTGATGCGCTATGCGGTAGCGGCCATGCAGAAACATTTAGATGCCGGGCATCAGCAGTTGCCGCTGGTGGTGCCGATGCTGTTTTATCACGGCGCTAAAAGCCCGTACCCTTATTCGCTGTGCTGGCTGGATGAGTTTGCCAACCCGAAGCTGGCTCGTCAGCTGTATGCTGCGGCGTTTCCGCTGGTGGATATTACGGTTATTCCGGATGACGAAATTGTGCAGCATCGACGTATGGCGCTGCTGGAGTTAATTCAAAAACATATCCGTCAACGCGATCTTATGGGATTGGTCGAGCAAATTGTTTCCCTGCTACTTACCGGACTGACTAATGACAGCCAGATAAAGACGCTGTTTAATTATATTTTACGAACTGGCGATGCACCTCGATTCAGTGAGTTTATTCGTGGGGTTGCCGAACGTTCACCGCAGCATAAGGAACATTTGATGACGATTGCGGACAGGTTGCATGAGGCAGGATTTCAAAAAGGATGGCTTGAAGGCAAGCTGGAAGGTAAACAAGAAGGCAAAAAAGAAGGCAAACAGGAAGGCAAACAGGAAGGACTGATAAAGGGGCGACGTGATGAGGCACTGCGTATTGCCCGCACCATGCTGGCAGATGGCATCGATATCAGCACGGTACAAAAAATCACCCGACTTTCCGCTGAAGATATTCAGGGTTTAAGCCATTAGATATAGCTTAAACTGCCTAATTGCCTGCCCGGAAGCGCCGGGCAGCTCGATCTACTCTATTGCCGTTTTTACCGCCTCTCCGAGCTTCTGCATTACTTCCCGATGCTTGTCGTTTGGCGGCAATGCGCAGTTGATGCGCACACAGTTGCGATACTTCCCCGATGCGGAGAACAGAGAACCCGGTGCAACCTGGATTTTGAGGCGACAGAGCTGCTTAGCGACACAGACCATATCGACCTGGAGCGGCAGCTCGACCCACAGCATAAAGCCGCCTTTCGGTCGGGTGACGCAGATCCCGCAGGGGAAGTATTCCCGTACCCAGCAGGTGTAGATCTCCATATTGCGCTGATAAATCTGGCGCATACGCCGGATATGCCGATGATAATGACCTTCGCGCACAAAGGTCGCCGCCGCCAGTTGCGTAGCGGGAACGTTAGTGCCGATGACGGCGTACTTCATGTGCAGCAGCTTGTTGTAATAGCGACCGGGCACCACCCAACCCACGCGCAGACCGGGGGCGACGGATTTGGTAAACGAACTGCAGAGTATTACGCGGCCGTCGCTGTCCCAGGAGTGGATCGTGCGCGGGCGCGGGTACTCTGTGGCCAGCTCGCCATACACATCGTCTTCAAAAATGACGATGTCGTGACGCTGGGCGAGGGCGAGCACCGCCCGTTTACGCGCATCCGGCATAATGAATCCGAGCGGGTTGTTGCAGTTGGGAACCAGCAGCACACCTTTGATCGGCCACTGATCCAGCGCCAGCTCCAGCGCTTCAACACTGATCCCGGTATCCGGATCGGTTGGGATCTCAATCACCTTGATCCCTAAGCCGCGCAGTAGCTGCATCGTGCCGTAGTAGGCCGGTGATTCAACGGCGACAATATCGCCAGGCTGGCAAATCGTTAGCAGCGCCAGCGACATTCCGCTCTGACTGCCGCTGGTGATCACAATATCGTCTGCATTGACCACCGAACCGCCGTCCAGCATCAGCCGTGCAATCTGTTGACGCAATTCCCGGCAGCCAGGTAATTCATCGTAACCCAGCACCGCCTTGAGATTATGCTGCGCCACGCGGCTTAGCTCGCGCCACAGCGGCTTCAGGCTGGGTTGATTGATATCTGGCACGCCACTGCTAAAAGGGATTATCGATTTATCCGCATGACCTGCCAGCATGTCCAGCACCTGATCCCACTGGGTTATCTCGACCGGACGCTGTACCGGGCGCGACATTGGCGGCACCGGCGGCTGCGCTTTTTGCGGTGCGACAAAATAACCGGAACGCGGCTGCGGTGTGATCAGCTGTAGTTGTTCCAGCGTCTGATACGCCTGCTGGACGGTGCTGATGCTGACCCCATGCTCCTGGCTCAGGCTGCGTACCGAGGGCAGTTTTTCGCCATGGCGATACAGCCCCTGCTCAATGCGTTCGGCCAGCAGATTGGCCAGATGTTGGTAACGCGTCATGCTGTATCCCTCATGGGTACCATACAGATTAAAAAATCAGTACAGATTGGCGTGAAAAAAGCGATGCAGAACTCTTTTTAACCAATCTGTATGTTAAATAAAAGTACTTTGTGAGTCTGTATTGTTTTAGGCCAGATCCGTGAAGATAAAGCCTCTGGCAAGGTGGGGAGGCAAGGTATGGAATTTCACGAGAATAAAGCAAAGCAGCCGTTTATTGGGTTTGTACTGATCTGGCGGGCTTACAAAGCATGGCGGCTACGGGCGCAAACGCGGCGCCTATTGCAACAGATGAGCGATGAGCGGTTGCGGGACGTCGGGCTGCGACGCGATCAGGTGGAGTAATTATTTTCTATCGACCGAGGCCGGGTGTTAGCGCATCCGGCCTCTTTTATATTCACGGTGTTTATCAATTCATGCTTGTTGATAGTCTGTTTCTTGATACTTATCCTGATAAGTATTATTTTCTTTTCAGCGATGAGGGGAAGTAAGATGACTGAAGATGAACTGTTTGCCCGCCGTCCGATGGGGATGCGCATGGCGATGGTGGTGCGCCAGTGGCGGGCCATTATTGATGCTGCCATCACCGATACTGGCCTGACGCAATCAAGCTGGACGGTATTGATGCAGCTGTATCAACTGGGAGACAACGTCTCGGTCAGTGAACTGGCGGAGGTGCAGGGCATTGAACTGCCGCCGCTGATGCGCACCCTCACACTACTGGAAAAGCAGGGCTACCTGCTGCGTTCCACATCGCCTTATGACAAACGCATCCGACTGTTAACGCTGACCGCGCAAGGCCGCTCAAGGCTTGAAGAACTTAACCGGGTGATTGAGACATACCAACATCGCGTCACCTGTACCATTCCTGAAGCAGAGCTTGCCGCCTTTAGCACGACGTTAAATCAACTCGCCTGCAATTTGCGGACAATCCGCGAAGAAGACAATCAACACTAAAAAACTATGATGACCCCAGAACAAAAATTTGCCCGTTGGGTAAGGGTGAGTATTGCCGCTTTCCTGGTAATATTCGCCTGGTTTATCGTTGCCGATATCTGGATCCCGCTGACGCCGGACTCCACGGTGATGCGTGTGGTAACGCCCGTTTCCTCACGCGTTTCCGGCTACGTCTCGCAGGTGCATGTGCATAACAATAGCCAGGTGAAGAAGGGCGATTTGCTGTACGAACTGGATCCGACGCCATTTATCAATAAGGTCGAGGCTGCGCAAATTGCCCTTGAGCAGGCGAAGCTGAGTAACCAACAGCTGGATGCGCAGATCGTCTCTGCCCGCGCCAACCTGCGCACCGCGCAATTCAACGCCCGCAACGATAAGACCACCTTAGACCGCTATCAGCGCCTGAGCGCCATGCAGAATGTGTCGCAATCCGATCTCGACAAGGTGCGTACTGCCTGGCAAACCAGCGAGCAGTCGGTGGCGGCGCTGAATGCCAGTATTCAGAACCTGCTGATCCAGCGCGGAGAGCGCGATGACAAACGTAACGTAACGCTGCAAAAATACCGTAACGCGCTGGAAGAGGCGCAACTGAACCTCGGCTGGAGCAAAGTATATGCCCAGACCGACGGTACGGTGAGTAATCTCCAGCTTAGCCCAGGGCTTTACGCCACCGCGGCCACGCCGCTGCTGGCGCTGGTCAGCCATCAGACCGATATCGTGGCCGACTTTCGCGAGAAAAGTCTGCGCCACACTAAAGTGGAGACCGATGCCGCCGTGGTGTTCGATGCCATGCCGGGCAAAGTTTTCTCTGCCCGCGTCACCAGCAGCGATGCCGGTATTCTGGCGGGCCAGGAACAGGTTAATGGCCAGTTGTCGCAACCGGAACAGTCTACCCGTTGGGTGCGCGATGCCCAGCGTATGCGCATTCACGTCGCGCTGAACGAACCGCTCGACACGCCGTTACCGACCGGGGCGCGCGCAACGGTACAGCTGTATAACAGCGAGGGCGTGTTCGCCCGCACCTTTGCCGGGGCACAGATCCACCTCGTCAGCTGGCTGCACTATGTCTATTAACACGCTGGCCCACGTCTTTACGCCGCACGGGAATATTGTCTACACCGCCAATGATTTTCGCCAGACCCTGCGTATCTCCGTTGCCGGGACAATCGCGCTGAGTATTTCGACCTTCTACAACGTGCAGTACGGCGTGTTCTTTGTGGTTTATCCGCTGATGCTGCTGTCGCTGGTACCGGTATTCAACCGCCATGTGGCAACACAGTTCGTGTTCAGCGCGGCGGTGAACTGTGTCGAAATGGTGCTGATCGTCGGCTATCTTTCACAGTGGCCGCTGGTTATGACACTGGTGGTGTTCGGCCTGTATGTGATGCGTTTTCGTTTTATGAGCAAAGGACCGCTGTTTCTGCTCGGTTCGATGGGCGTGGTGTGCCAGAGTACGATGCTCAACTTTATGAGCTATTCCACCACCAACTGGCATACGCTGATGTTCTCCAATATGGAAGCCTGCGTAATGGCGGTGGCGCTGAGCGCGCTGCTGCATTATCTGATTCCGGACGTGGAACCCCGCCAGCCACCGCCGCGCATTGAGAAAGATGCCGCCCGGGTGCGCCATGAATCGCTGCTTTCCGGCACGGTGGCGACGATGATTTTTGTGGTCTTCCAGATCTGCGATTTGAGTGATTCGCTGTCGGCGCTGATGGCCGGCATTTTGATCCTGTTTCCGATGCACTACCGTGGCGCTGTGATCAGCTCGATTTGGCGCGTGGTCGGCGTGGTGCTGGCCTGCCTGTATATTCTGCTGGTGCAGCTGCTTATCTATGATTTCAGCAACCATATGCTGCTGATGATGCCGCTGATTGGCCTCGGGCTGGCGTTCAGTGCCCGCCTGCACGTAATGGAAAAAGTCGGGGCAGGCGTGGGGTTTGCCAGTATCACTACCATCGGCATTATGTTTGGCCAGAACCTGCACCCGGATCAGGACCTGGTATTCAGCGATCTGTACCGTATCACCTCCGTCACCGTCGCGCTGGTGGTAACGCTCACCATGGTATTTCTGGTGCACCGGGTTTTGAACTGCTTTGCCGCGACGCGGTTTGTGATTACTGAATGAGTGGGGGCAAGTGCCGGATGGCGGCTGCGCCTTATCCAGCCTACGGGAAAGTGCCATTTGTAGGCCCGGTAAGCGTAGCGCCACCGGGCATCAGGGAATATTG
>OFOU01000302.1_pt1 | contig 43874 bp, 58 predicted proteins | sample 1542061 | NCBI WGS metagenome assembly OFOU01 (sample SAMN04209239, study PRJEB22552) | human gut metagenome | biome: gut; material: feces | host: Homo sapiens | place: USA: Oklahoma
GTGGATAGGAAAGCAGGATGGAATGTGGACTTATATGTGGTTTTGAAGGTACAGGAACATGTATCTGAATAATCCTCCTTAGCTCAGTCGGTAGAGCATGCGGCTGTTAACCGCAGTGTCGTTGGTTCAAGTCCAACAGGGGGAGCTGGAAAATAAGGAGATATCACAAATTATTAATGATTTGTGATATCTTTTTTTGCGTATTTCGTAAATGTAGGATTCTCATCAAAAAATTAACTTGTTTCTTTTAAAGAGGAAACAATGAAGAAATGAACTAAAATTTTAGGAAATAACTAAAATATTACTAAAAAAGAAAGAAAAATATTAGCTAATCTAACGAAAAATAAGAAAATATAGGTGATTAATTGACATAAATTTAGTTAAATGCTAGTATTAACTAAAATAATTTATATAAAAAGGAGGAGGAAATGAAACCAAGGATTAGTGAAAGTGAATATCTGGAGCGGAAGCATAAAGTCCAGGGATTCATGGAGGATCAGGGGCTTGATTTGGTTGTGATGTATGCTGACGATCGTTATGTATATGGTCAGGCATTCGCCCGATGGATGGTAGACTATCAGCCGCAATTTGAAGCTGCATTTGTGCTCGTTCCACGAAAAGGTGAGGTTGCGATTGTGACAGGGGCAGAATCAGTAGAATTTGCTCTGTTCACGTCAAGGTGTAAAAATGTTTATGCCATTTATGAGTTTTTACATCCAGACGAGGATTATCCTTATTGTGAGACTAGGGATTTTAGGGAAGTCCTCAAACTTTTGGAGGAGCAGTCCGATATTTCCATTGCAAATATTGGGGTTGCAGGAAGGTCGTTTATACCGTATGATTTATTTAAACGATTACTGGAATTATTTGGTAATGATCACGTCAACGATGTGGATGAAGAGATTTCCATGTTAAGAGCAGTCAAAAGTAACGATGAAATCGAAGTAATTCGTTATGCATATAAGATTGCGGATCATGGAATGGATACGGTATATAACAATTTAAGAGAAGGAATATCCGAAAGAGCGCTGGCAGCAGAAGCGGAATATGCGATGAGAAAGATGGGATCGGAAGGATTAGGGATTGAGTTGATGATCAATTCAGGTCCGGTAAACACATCACCAATCCTGTCAAGAACAACCTTTCGGGAATTGCAGGCGGGCGATCTGGTTGTGGCAACTTTGGCACCGCGATATGAGGGGTATCATGGGGCAATCGGAAGACCTTTTGGGCTGGGAAAATTGCCGGACGAAATGAAGCGGTATATCGAACTTGTGATGTTTGCGCAGGCTGAAACCGTAAAAAGACTTGGACCGGGCATAACAGGAAAAGAAATGGATGTTATTTCCAGGGAGCATATGAACCGGGCAGGATTTGCCAGGAATTTTGCATATTCAGGTATACACAGTGTTGGAGTCATTGAATTTGAAGCGCCGATCCTTTCTTCAAAAAGCGAGGTTGTTTTGCAGCCGAATATGGTATTTTCGGTCGACATACCACTGTTTTTGAACGATTGGGGCGGAATGAGATATGAAAGTGGATTTCTCATTACGGAAGCCGGATGTGAACCGCTGAGTCAATGGTCAGAAAATTACATGAAGCAACTTTAAAAGCAAAGTCATTCATACAAATTAGCTGCTGTGTAGATAAGATTTTCTTCGGATAGTAATAGAAAGAAAGGAGAGGACCGGGTGAAATTAAAGATAAAAGACATTGCCAAAAAGGCAGGAGTATCTACTACGGCAGTTTCATTTGCGTTAAATGGGAAAGAGGGGATTAGCGAGCAGACAAGAGAAAAGATTCTACGCATTGTGGAGGAGGCAGGATATACATCAAAAGTATTAGAAAAACGAGAGAAACGATTTGATAAAGAAGTAAAGAATGCTTCGAAACTTATCATGCTGTTACATCTGACAAACTCAGACAGTAACGTAGAGGAAACGGAAGACACCTTTTCCTTTTATGAGATTATGCAGAAAGTGGAAAAGGAAATACATAAATACCAGTACAATTTGTTTTATAAATCGATCTCAATGGTGAATGATGATTGTACGGAAATCGAAAAGATTATAACATTCTATCAAATTGAGGGGATGCTGATCGTCGGAAACGGACTTCTGTCAAAGCAAATCAAAAAGATTGCAAACATGAATATCCCGATGGTTGTGGTAGGACAAAGCTTTCGGCAAAACAATTTGGATTGCATTGCCTTTGATAATTATGCGGGGGCATATGAAGCTGTTACCTATTTGAATGAGCTGAATCATAAAAGAATCAGTTATATTAAAACAGAGGGCAAGAGTAAAAGTCTGGAGGACAGAGAAAAGGGATACGATGCGGCTATGTCAGATCTGGACCTGGAGATGAATAAAAGGCATTTTGTTTGGGAGAAAAACGGGTTGAATCAGGAGCTAATCGAAACAATCCGACTGGAAGGGCCAAGTGCCTTTTTGGCAGAAAACGACTATCTTGCGGTCGATGTGATTAAAGAATTTCAGCAGGCGGGAATCAAAGTTCCAGAGGAAATGTCAGTCATGGGATTTGATAATATTGTGGTAGCAGATCTGGTGACACCGGAGCTTACAACGATGGATATTTCCTGGGAAAGAATTGCGGAATTATCTGTAAAGCGGTTGATGGAAAAGATGAAAGGAGAGAATGTGGGAACTCTGAAGATCATTTTATCGGCTGAATTGGTAGAAAGAAAATCTTGTCGAAAACTTTAATGTAGTGCAGTTGAAAGAGAAGAGTAAATTGTGGTCAAAAAGGGGAACGGTTTCCTAAGGAGGATGATGTCATGACGACGATTATGGATGTAGCAAAACTGGCAAAGGTATCAAAGACTTCGGTATCTCGTTATCTGAATGGGCAGAATGTTGGGCACATGTCCGAAGAAACAAAGGAGCGGATTATTGCTGCGATTAAGGAGCTGGATTATCAGCCAAACAGTATCGCGAGAAGCCTGAAACAGAAATCAACAAAAGTGATTGGACTTGTAGTAAATGATATGAGCAATCTCTTTTTCCTTGAGATTATCAGAGGGATTGAGATGGAGCTGAAGAATTCAGGATATAATCTTCTCGTATGTAATTCTGGCACGAATGTAGAGATGGAGTTACAGTGTTTGAAGATGTTGGAGAAGAGACAGATTGATGGTGTGATTTTAATCGGAATGAATATGCCAGTTTCACATATTGAAAAAATACGGACAGAGTTTCCGATTGTTCTTATGGAGCGGGATCCAGGAAAGACCAATCTGGATTCGGTACAGATCGACAATAAGGTAGGGGCATATGAAGCAGTAAAACATCTGATTGAAAGAGGGCATCAGAGAATTGCTCATATTACAGGACCGTTTATTTCCACAATGGCGATGGAAAGAAAAGAATCATATGAGGAGTGCCTGAAAGACTATGGCATTGAGGTATGGCCACAATTTATCGTGTCAGGCAACTATAAGCTGGAGAGCGGCTATGCAGGGATGCAGGCTCTGATGGCATTAAGGGAAAAGCCGACAGCGGTATTTTGTGCGAACGACTATATGGCGATGGGCGCACTGAGATTTTTGATGGAGCATAATTACAAAGTACCCCAGGATGTGGCGCTGGTCGGATATGATGATATCATGGTTTCGAAAATGGTAACGCCGTCTTTGACTACAGTCAGACAGCCGGTGTGGGAGCTGGCCGGTGTGGCGACGAGATTATTACTTGAGAGAATCAAAGAAAAAGGGCAAAAGGAGCATAAGGGACAAAAGGTTATTATGCAGTCGGAACTGGTGATCAGAGCTTCCTCCTGATTAGCGGCAGAGGGAGAGAGGAATGCAGAAACACGATAAGAGTAACATGCAGGAAGTCTGGGAGAAGTTAGTAGGTTTTGGAATCAAGCCGATGGGCTCAGATAATCTGCAAAGGGCAGGAGAATATTTATATCAGGTCATGGCGGAAATTTGTGACCAAGTTGAAATACATCAGTATCAGGTACCTTGCTGGGAAGTAAAGGGCTGGAGACTGGAAGACCAAAATGGAAAGGAAATCAAATCATACTTATTTTTAGAAAGCGGATCTTCTGAGAAGTTTGAAGGTTATGTTGAATTTGCTGGGTATCACCGGGTCTGGGATATGTATGTATGGAGACGATATAAAATTGTAGATGCAGAAGGGAGAATCTGTGCGTATATTACTGTTCGGGAGAACGAAGGAGCAATTCCGCAGATGCTATTTGCAAAATCAGATTTACCGCACTTTATGGTGGGAAGTAAAGAGGAAGCAATCTTGAAAGAGGCAGAAAAAAGCAGAGCGCTTTTAAGAGGATTTGCGGAAACAAAGATAAATAAAAGCGGGTATTGTAGGAATTTGTCTGGTGAGATAGGAGAAGGAAGGGAAAAAATCATTCTTTGTGCCCATTATGATACTGTTTATTCTACGGTAGGAGCATATGACAATGCGGCCGGCACAGCGGTGGTTTTGGAAACGGCAAGACAACTGACTCAGTATGGGCTGAACAAGAAAATCGAGATCTTACTGACAGATGGAGAAGAATTTAACTTGAAAGGCGCCAGATTCAGAGCGGCAGAAGAGCGGGGGGATATTTCCTTTGTGTTGAATATCGATGGAGTCGGGAGAGAAGACATTCTGGAAGTATGGTGTGGACCGGAAACCTTTGAACGAAAAGTAAGAGCAGTGCTTGATAAAAGCAAGGAAAAATTTATTCCGCGGTATATTTGCCCGCCACCTCCAGGAAGCGACCACGCGCCGTTTTATGAGAAAGGGATTCCGGTGTGTATGCTGACGTTTAACGATCAGGGGATTTTACATACTCCGGAAGATATCATTGAGAAGTCAAAGCTGCACAATATGGAAAAGATGGTTCGGCTCAACTTAGAACTTTTAGAGCGGATTGGTGTGATACAAAGAGATACGAATTAAGATTGGAGGCACATTATGGGAAGAATGAAGAAATTATTAGCTGTATTGCTGATTGCCACTATGGCGTTTGTAATGACGGGCTGTTCAACAGAAGAAGGAGGGGGAGACGATAAAGGTGGAGATAAAAAAGTAATTGGCGTTTCCCTTATGACTTTGCAGTATGAGTTTTTCCAGGATATAAAAGCGGGAATTGAAAAGGCAGCCGGGGATGATTATGAAATTGTATTTAATGACCCGAACATGGATCTTCAGGCACAAATTGACGCGATTGAGAATTTCTGTGCCCAGAAAGTTGACGCGATTATTCTTACATGTGTAGACGGGGAGGGAATTATTCCTGCATTGGATACATGCGAAGAGGCTGATATTCCGGTTATTACAGTTGATTACAAGCCAAGTGGAGGAAAATATGAAACATATATCGGCTCAGACAATTTTCTTGGTGGACAACTGGCCGCAAAATGGGCTTTGAAAAATGTATTAGATGGAAATGAGGAACCTAATATAGTGTTCTTAAATAATCCAATGTCCGTTGCTTCCGTAGAACGTGTCAATGGATTCAAGGATATTCTTGAAAAAGAGGTTCCGGGGGCGAAGATTGTAGCAGAACAGGGGGGAGACTCCAGAGAAGCTTTTATGAGTATTATGGAAGATGTACTGATGGCGAACGACAGGGTAGATCTTGTGTTCTCCTATAGTGCGGACGGAGGTCTAGGATCCTATGACGCGATTCAGGCAGCGGGAAGAGAAGATGAAGTGTCGGTCATTGGATTTGACGCGTCAGACGAAGAACAGTCGGTGATTAATGAGGGGGGATGCTACAAGGGAAGCATTAAGCAATTCCCGGAGAAGCTGGCTGAGACTGCTGTGGAATGTGTGGAAAAAGTGTTAGATGGAGAAACATTGGAAGAGGATATTGGAGTAGAGGTTGGCGTATATACAGCCGACGGCATTGTTTATGCGGACGAGTTACAATAAAGGATGATAAATATGGAAAAAAAGAAAATACTGGAATTTCAGAATATCAGCAAATCATTTGTTGGGGTGAAAGCTCTTTCCGATGTCAGTTTTTCAGTAAGAGAAGGAGAAGTACATGCTCTTTTAGGGGAAAACGGAGCTGGCAAATCCACACTGATGAAGATCTTGTCCGGCGCCTATATGAGAGATGCAGGGAAGGTGTTTCTGGATGGACAGGAAATTCAGGTAAAAAACACGAAAGAATCAGAGCGATTGGGAATTTCTATTATTTATCAGGAATTAAACCTGATACCGGAATTGTCAGTAGCCGAGAATATTTTTTTGGATCGCCAGCCAAAGAGAAACGGTTTTATTGACTGGAAGCAAATGAATCAGGATGCGGAAAAAATCTTGGAGGGGATCGACATGAAGATTCCGCCGAAAATGATTGTTTCCACATTAAGTGTAGCACAGCGGCAGATGGTGGAGATTGCGAAAGCGGTCTCCTTGGGCGCACGTCTGGTCATCATGGATGAACCCACCTCGACATTGACAGAAGGTGAGACAAGAAAATTATTTCAAGTCATTTCTTCGTTGAAACAAAGAGGAATTACGATCATTTATATCAGTCATCGGATGGATGAGATATTTGAAATCTGTGATTCCTACACGATTCTCCGAGACGGAACATTCATCAGCTCGGGTGATATTGCGGATGTTTCACTGGATAAGATTATCGAGGATATGGTGGGGAGACCTCTGACACAAGTATTCCCGGAGAGAAACAATAAGATCGGGGACGTCATTTTGGAGGCGAAAAATATCAGCAATGGGAAGGAAGTAAAGGACGTTTCGTTTACATTAAGAAAAGGAGAGATTCTGGGATTTGCAGGACTGGTTGGAGCAGGAAGAAGCGAAACATTAAAAGCAGTGTTTGGTGCGGATAAAAAGGCCAAAGGGGAAATTTACATGAAGGGTCAAAGGGTCAATATCCGTTCTCCAAAAGATGCGATCCGGTATGGAATCGGTTTCCTGCCGGAGGAAAGAAAAAAGGAAGGCCTTGTGACAGATTTGGCCATTGTAGATAATGTTCTGATGGTAAAGCCAGAAAATGCAATGCATCATGGACTGTTCTCTATGAAGAAAGCCGAAGAAATATGCCAAAAGTATATTGAAGAACTACTGATTAAGACGCCTTCTGATCAGCAAAAAGCAAAATTCTTAAGTGGTGGAAATCAGCAGAAAGTGGTTGTAGCAAAGTGGCTGAACTGTGAACCGGAAATTATTATTTTGGACGAGCCCACCAGGGGAATTGACGTAAATGCGAAACGGGAGATCTATAACATTATTGTAAAGCTGGCAGAACAGGGGAAATCAATTATTTTGATTTCATCAGAAATGTCCGAAATCATTGGTCTGTGTGACCGGGTAAATATTATGTCCGAAGGAAGAATTTCCGGAGAGTTATCCAGAGAGGAATTGAGTCAGGAAAGAATCATGAAGTTTGCGACAGGAGGGTGTTAAGCATGAAAGATAAAAAAACACAGTTAAAGAAAGTGAATTGGAATGACCTGGCAATTTTGTTGATTCTTGTCGTATTGGTGGTCATTCTGGCATTTATCAGGCCGGTTTTCCTGACACCGAATAACTTATTAAATATTATGAGGCAGGTATCCATTGTCGCGATCCTCGGAATCGGAATGACTTATGTTTTGATTTCCGCAGAAATTGATTTGAGTGTAGGTTCTCTGGTGGCGTTGTCCGGGGTTGTTGTGGCGATGATGTTAAAATCAGGAGTACCAATGTCAATTTCTATTTTAGCAGGAATTCTTGTCAGCGTAGGATGTGGATTTTTAAATGGAGCAATTCATACATTTGCAAAAATACCATCATTTATTGTGACAATGGGAATGATGAATATTGCAAGAGGAATTGTACTTGTAATCACAAACTCCTACCCAATTACAGGACTGCCAGATTCTTTTAAAACATTTGGGCGTGGATACCTTGCTTTTATACCAATTCCGGTTGTCATTATGGCAGTTTGTTATATATTCGGTCATTTCGTGCTGAAATATACGAAATTTGGAAGAAGTATTTTTGCGATCGGAGGAAACATAGAAGCTGCTAAATTATCAGGAATCCAGGTGGCCAGAAATAAAGTACTCATCCATACGATCAGTGGTCTTACCGCTGGGATCGCCGGGGTAGTACTAGCATCCCGTCTGTTTTCGGGACAACCAAGTGCGGGTAATGGTCTGGAATTGGATGCCATCGCCGCATGTGTCATTGGAGGAACAAGTACTTCCGGCGGTAAGGGCAGATTATGGGGCACGCTGCTTGGTGCGGTGATTATGGGAATTATCACTAATGGTATGAACCTTCTCAGTATTTCTACGAACTGGCAGTATGTCATGCAGGGAGTCATCATTATCATTGCGGTAGGATTAGACCGAATCAAGAGTAACGATTAACATACGGGGATAACAATATGAGCAAAATAAAAAAAATAATTCATGACAATGAAGAGAAGTATATTTGTTTTTTAGCGAAATTAGTTGCCTTCGATACATCTGTTATTCGGCACGGAGAGGATGGTCAGGAGGCCAAAGCCCAGGAATGGCTTGCGAAGTATTTAGAAAATCTGGGATGCGAGATTGAGATGTTTGAGCCGGATAACGAAAAGTTGAAGGAATATCCGGGATATAATGCCGGACACAGTTATGTGAACCGCCCTAATCTGATTGCCACATATAAAGGGAGCGGTGGAGGAAAGACGCTTGTGCTGAACGGACATGTTGATACTATGCCATCAGGAGATCTGGCACGTTGGAAATACAACCCTTGGGAAATGACAGAAGAGGACGGAAAACTATATGGATTAGGAACGGATGATATGAAGGGAGGATTGGCTTCGGCCATCCTCGCGCTCCAGACCGTGATCGAAAGCGGATACCAGCCAAGAGGAAATGTTATCATTCAAAGCGTTGTGGATGAGGAAGGAGGAGGGAATGGAAGTCTCTCTTGTATTGTAGAACGTGGCTGTAATGCGGACGGTGTGATTATTGCGGAAGGAACGAATATGGAGGTATTTCCCGTGAACCGGGGCTGCTGGCTCGGGGAAATACAGGTGGATGGCAAGCCGATTCATGCAAGTCTGAAAGGATTTGGGGAAAGCGCCATTGAGAAAATGGTGAAAATTATGTATTCTCTGGACGAGCTGGAAAAGAAATGGATGACAACGAAACGAAATCCACTTCTAGCTCCCCCAACGTTCAACTATGGATATATCCAGGGGGGTGTTGCGGCATCTACAGTTGCGGATCATTGTATTCTGAAGTTTGAAGTCGATTACTTCCCGTCAGAGATAGATAAATATGGCTGCTGGCATAAAGTGGATAAACAAGATGTGAGACAGGAGGTGGAAGATCATATCCTTGCAATGGCGAAAGGAGATCCATGGATGAAAGATCATTTGCCTAAAATTACGTGGTTTCAGGATTGCTCTCCGTTTGAGACGGATACCAGTCACCCACTGGTGCAGCAGCTTGCGGATGTAGCGGAAGAAGTGACCGGAAAACGGGTTATTAATGGAATGTCGGCAGGATGTGACGCACGGCATTTTACCAACGTAGCACATGTCCCGACAGTAGTATGCGGACCGGGTATCTGCCATAATGCACATGTATATAACGAGTATCTGCCGAAGCAGCAGTATTTTGAAGCGATTGAAACCTTTGCCAATATGATTATGGAATGGACAAACTAGGGAAGTATGGTATTCCGTATGACAGAAATTTATCTGGACTATCTACAGACAGGAAGGAGGAAATCAAGTGGTAGGGAAATATGAAGAAGCGAAAGAACAATATCGCGGATTAGGAATTGATACAGAACAGGTTTTGGAAGACATGCAGAATTTAACCATTTCCATGCATTGTTGGCAGGGGGACGATCTGGGTGGATTTGACCACGATGGGCCTTTGTCAGGTGGAATACAGGCCACAGGGAATTATATCGGAAAACCGAGAAATGTAGAAGAGCTGATGAAGGATTTGGACCTTGCGTTTTCTCTGATCCCCGGCAAGAAGAAACTTAATCTTCATTCCAGCTATGCGGTATTTGAAGCGGGACAGTGGGTGGATCGTGACAAACTTCGTCCGGAGCACTTCCGGAAATGGGTGGAATATGCAAAAGAGAGGAGCCTGGGGATTGATTTTAATCCGACATTCTTTTCACATGAAAAAGCAAAACAATTCACACTGTCGAGTCCGGATGAATCGATTCGAAAATTCTGGGTTCGGCATGGACAGGCTTGTGTCAGAATCGCACAGTATTTTGCGGAAGAACTGGGAGAACCATGTGTACTGAACATCTGGATTCCGGATGGTTTCAAAGATGTTCCGGGAAACAGGTTAGAACCAAGAAGAAGATTCAGTGATTCCCTCGACGAAATCCTGTCGATTGATTATGACAAGGAAAAAGTGTTCGTCAGTCTCGAATCAAAAGTTTTTGGAATCGGGCTTGAGTCGTGTACGGTGGGATCCAGTGAATTCTGTATTAACTATGCGGCGAAGCATGGGATTATGGCACTGATGGACAACGGACATTATCATCCGACAGAGACGGTATCTGATAAAATATCTTCCATGCTGCTGTTTCACAAGAAGCTGGGGTTGCATATTACGCGCCCGGTGCGTTGGGATTCCGATCATGTGGTCCTCTTTGATGACGAGACCAAGGAGCTTGCCAGAGAGATTGTAAGATGTAATGCAATGGATCGGGTGTTCCTTGCCACAGATTATTTTGACGCCAGTATCAACAGAGTTGCTGCATGGATTATTGGGATGAGAAATGTACAAAAGGCATTCCTGTATGCTTTCCTACAGCCAAATGAAATAATGACCAGATTACAGGATGAAGAACAATTTACAGAATTGATGGTTCTCCAGGAGGAATTAAAGTTTTATCCATTTGAGGATATTTGGAATGAGTTTTGCAGGAGGAATCAAGTACCCGCAGGCGGAGAATGGATGTCACAGATTCGTAAATATGAAGAAACTGTTTTGAAAAAGAGAATGTAAATATTATGAAAGGATATCGATTAGGACTTTATGAAAAAGCAATGCCGGATGAACTGAGTCTGGAAGAGAAGCTTCTTTTAGCAAAAAAAATCGGGTTTGACTATGTGGAAATTAGTATTGATGAGACAGAGGAGAAAATTTCAAGACTGGATTTTGACAAAAAAAGAAAAAATGAACTGCATCAGTTTATGACAGAACAGGGAATTTTCTTTGAGACCATGTGTTTGTCCGCTCACAGAAAATATCCATTAGGAAGTGCAGATCGGAAAGTTCGGAAGAAAAGTCTGGATATTATGAGAAAGGCGATTGTGTTTGCCAGAGATCTTGGAATTCGTGTAATCCAGCTTGCCGGCTATGATGTATATTACGAGAAAGGAACCAGGCAGACTCGTAAAAATTTTCATATGGCATTAAGGCAATGTGTCGAATATGCATCAGAATTTGGAATTATTCTTGCATTTGAGACCATGGAAACAGAGTTTATGAACACGATAGGGAAGGCACGTCAGGTCGTCAACAAAGTAAATTCTCCCTATTTGCAAGTATACCCGGATATCGGAAATATTTATAATGCTACCGATGACTATCTGGGAGATATCAAAAAGGGAAATGGACATATCGTTGCGGCACATTTGAAAGAAACAGTAGAAGATGTTTTTCGTGATATGGAATACGGACAAGGGAGAGTTGATTTTAAAACATGTATTTTCCAATTTCGCAGCCAGGGCGTAGCAAGGTTTACATGCGAGTTCTGGTATGATAAAAAGACAGATCCGGAAGAATATATTACGAGAAATTATCGGTATATCAGGGGGTGCTTTTAGAGATGGGAAAAAAGTATCTTTTGGGAATTGATAATGGGGGGACATACAGTAAAGCAGCTTTGTTTGATCTTCATGGAAACCAGGTGGAGAAAAGATCGATTCAGATACCGGTTTACGCCCCGAAAGAAGGATATACCCAGAGGAAATTGGAAGAGATTCGGGATGCAAACTTTCAAATTGTCAGAGAGCTTGTGAAAACATGTGATGGGGAAATTCTTGGTGTTGGCATTGCGGGACATGGGAAAGGGCTCTATCTTCTTGACAGAAAGCGGGATTTTTTGTACTTCGGTATCGGATCGACAGATAAAAGGGCGCTGGAATACGAATTAAAATGGAAAGAAGATGGGACAGCCAGAAAAGTATTTCAAAAGACGGCCCAGCAGGTCATGGCTTGTCAACCTGTTGCGCTTTTAAGATGGCTGAAGGAGTATGAACGTATCGTTTATGAGAAAATAGGGTATATTCTTTCCATAAAAGACTTTGTCCGTTTCTGTCTGACGGGAGAGGTATATGCGGAGTATACAGATATTTCCGGAACCAATTTGCTGAATCTCAGGACAAGGAAGTATGACAGGGAGCTGTTACAGGAATTTGGGATACAGGAGATGTATGAATGTCTGCCGGAAATTAGAAAGGCTTCTGATATTTGCGGAAGAATATCCAGGGAAACGGCGAAGTGGACCGGACTTTCGGAAGGGACCCCGGTTGTGGGTGGAATGTTTGATATTGACGCCTGTGCACTTGCCATGGGGAATATCAGGCCGCTTGATATGTGTGTGATTGCAGGAACATGGGGGATTAATGAATATGTTTCTGAGAAATTAATTGATGATGGATCCGTTGCAATGAATTCTATCTTCTGTGAACCGCAATATTGTCTGGTTGAAGAAAGCAGCGCCGCTTCGGCTGGAAACCTGGAATGGTTCTTAAAGTTGGTAAACGAAAGGGACTACGACAAAATTAATGAGATGGTGGAGCATGTTCCTGTAGAAGCGGATCATCTGTATTATATGCCGTTTTTATATGCGTCAAATGAAAATCCACTGGCAAAGGGAATGATGATCGGTTTGGATGGTTTTCATACTGCACAAAATATTTGCAGGGCAGTCTATGAAGGAGTAGCATTTGCACATTATACTCATATTTGTGCTTTGCTAAAGGGCAGAAAGAGACCTGACGTGATCCGTCTGGCAGGCGGCGTAGCAAACTCAAAAGTATGGTCTCAAATGTTTGCGGATGTATTTGGAATCCCGCTTCGTCTGATTCAGGATGTGGAATTGGGTGCAAAGGGGGCGGCTATGGCAGCAGGAATTGGGGCCGGTTTGTTTGCGGATTACGGTTCAGCGGTGGATGCGTGCGTACGGGAAGGGATTACAATCTATCCAGATATCGAAAAAACAAAGATTTATCGAGCCAAGTATGAAAATTATAGGCGGATCATAGAAGCGATGGATAGAGTCTGGGCAACACTTTAGACATGGCCAAAGTAATTTTAAGCATGTTTTCTTTCGCTTTTTAGATATAATATAATCGGACAAAGGGCTGTCGGTTCGTTTCCCGGCAAGCCCTTATTTGTAATGGACGTGAGATAAAGTCCGGGCTTGTCAGAGGTATTGGCAGCCGTTAGCAATCCTGTGATGTGTCTTTTCGCAATTTTGATGAATCGTTACAGGGATTACAAAAAAATAAAAAAAGTACTTGCTTTAGGGAAAAGAATGTGGTAATATAAATATCGGTCGTCACACCGACAAATGAAAAATAGGGCTCCGTGGTCAAGCGGTTAAGACATCGCCCTTTCACGGCGGTAACACGGGTTCGATTCCCGTCGGAGTCATTTATAAAAAAGCTTGCATTTTTTGTAAAATGTGATAATATAATATAGTGTATGGCGCAGTAGCCAAGTGGTAAGGCATAGGTCTGCAACACCTCGATTCACCGGTTCAAATCCGGTCTGCGCCTCTCAAAAGAGCTTGTATTTACAAGCTCTTTTCTATTTCGTGTTGCATTTCGTGTTGCATAGTTCAATGAAATGCTGGTTTGCTATTTGATTCATGCGTTTTTCGGGGTCGGACATTACATGGCGATATACATTTTTTAGTACTCCATCATTCCCCCATCCGCCCCTTGCCATGATATAGCTGTCTGGGATACCAAGAGCATGCTGGATGGAAGCTGAATAATGACGAAGGTCGTGAAAACGAAAATGCGGGAGTCCAGCACGTTTTAATATTCTTGCAAAGCGGTTAGTAATAACATCTGGAGTCATGGATGTTATGTTCCCTTTTTTCCATTTCCATTTTTCAGCCACAAAATCTGGATAATCAATATATCGATCTCCCGCATAACTTTTTGGAACACGTATGATCCAATCTCCGTTTTCTGTACATACCATATTACAACAGACATGAACGATGTTTCCATCTATGTTTTTTGTATTAAGCGCACATATTTCGCCTCTCCGCATCGGTCCAAAAGCTGCAAGAAGAATAGGTAATTCCATTTCTGTACCTTTTACATATTCTAGCAAACGCCTTATGTCGTCATCTGACGGGATGTAAATTGCTGGACGTACTTTCTTTGGTAAGGCAGTATTTAAAGCGAAATCTGGTCGGTATTGGCGAAGTACGGCAGATATTAGACCATGCATATTGCGGACCGTTTTAGGGCTATGCGTTTTTGCATATAGATTCACCTCTTTTTGGATATCCGCTTGTGTAAGACAGCTGACTTTAATTTCTGCTATCGTTTGGATGTCATTTTTCCGAATACGCTTATAATCCATAATTGTTCGGGGAGACAATATAGCTTCTCTGTTTTTGATATATTGATCTGTCGCTTCTCCAAACGTAAAGTCGCCTCTGGCCTCTTTATGACTTTCTTTGTTTGCCGCAAATTCCGCAGCCATCTGCTCAGCTATCCGCTTACCCTTTGGACCTGGAACATCAGAGGTAAAAGACTCATAGATTCTTTTCCTTTTGATAGTCCCGTCTGCCTGGATAATCTCTTCTGTGTGACTGAATACCTGGCATCTCCATGATCCGGATGGTAATTTTCTTGCTGTTGGCATAACATCATCTCCTTTGTATTTTGGGTATAAAAATAACAGCCAGCAAGAACATGTGTTCCACTTGCGGTGGCTGCCCGAAGATGATACAATATTTTTGCGATTGATCGTACATCTTCGGATGTGGTCTACTGTCGAAACGTGCCGATATTGCAAAATAGCGAAAAACGGAGTTTCGAGTTCCGTCCCAGTGTTGGTAGCACCGGGGCGGTTTTTTTATTTGGTTTCTATTTGTTTCTTTATGTTTTCTTTCAATCGGTTTGCAGCATTACTACTTTCCAATGATTTCAACTGATAATAAGCTACGCTTCTTAGTTTTTGGACTCTTTCTTCTACAGAAATACCCTGACGGATTAGGTCAGCGTTTAAGCTCTCAAGATTTACTAATACAATTAACTGCTCGACACTGGCAAAATCACGCATATTTAATTTTTTATTTCCAGTTTCTTCACGCCATTGTTTTGCTGTTTTACCAAACAAGGCCACGTTTAATATGTCTGCTTCCGTTGCGTATTTATAGCTTTTTTCTTGTTTTGTTAGCTCTGGCGTGATAAGAAACTCTTTAATGGCATCTGTGTGTATGCGGTAATTGATTTTAGAGAGTTCTCTTTTGGTGTCCCACCCGATTTCGAGACGATTGGCTTCTTCGATTTTAAGTCGTTGATAATCTTTGATAATATATAGTTTGAATTCAGGTGATATCCAAGAAGCAAATTCAAAAGCAATATCAGAATGGGCATAAGTACCACCATATCGTCCAGCATGCGAAGTAATGCCGATGGCAGACATGCGTTCTATCCATTGTTTAGGAGTCATAATTAATCGTCCAGGTTCACTTCTAACCGTCTGGAATTCCATACGGTTAAAATTAGGATTATATAAACTTTCCCATGTCGCTAGAAAATCTATTGTGGAATAAGAACTCATCCAATTTGATATTACAATTCTAGGATCATCAGAATTCTTCCGTCTTGCTATATCGGTAAGGGAAATATAGTCTTGCGCATTCCCTTGATTTAATATTACAGATATCTCAGTTCCATTTGCATTTATTTTCATCAATTTCACCTTCTTTCTTCTGTGGGTTCCCCCGGCGGCTCTAGTGTTGGTAGCACCGGGGCGGTTTTTCTTTAACGTAAAAGACCTCGTATTGCTACGAGGTCTAAATTTGTGCCATACTGCCAGTAAATGGCTTTGTATTATATAAAAGATAAGTTATCCAGCCGGGTGGCACTCCGGCATCTCTTTAAGACCACTGGGGCGTGATAGCTGCCTGTTCTATCCTTGAATAACTTACCTTTATAAACTATATTATTATCTCTGTGTAAAGTATAATACAATAAAAATATAGTTTTGTCAAATTAGACCTTCCAAGCTCGTCCTTGTTTTATGTAATTGTATAATTGCGACTCACGTAAAGGGTACATTGTTCTGTATGCTAATCGTCCATCTGTGGATAAGCGCACGGCAACAGATATGTGATCAGTGAACCTACAAATAAAAGAAATACTGTCTTTATTTGGATGGATGCTGATAAATTCTGGATTCTGTATGATAACAGGTATCTGCTCAAAACACAGTTCATATTCTTCATTAGATACAAAATCTTTTCGATGTCTTTCCGTATGTTTGACACGGTCTTTCCAAAAAAGAATTTCTGTATCTGCCGAAAGAATATCTGTAAATTCAGGATACTTTTCAATGATAGAATCAATGATATCCTGGCGTATACGCCCGATAGAAACAAATTTTAATCCATCGTCAAACAGATCTGTCGATAACGTTGTGACTTCTTTTATTACGATTCACCTTCTTTCTTTTGCGAATGCCCCGGACAATGCCTGGGCGGTTTCCATTTTATTGTAGATTTATTGTTTTTGTTCCAAGTTCTTCTCCCAACATTCCTTGATTGGCTGTCAATGTCACTGGTTTGGTTGTGTCATTAATTTCATAGGAAATTACAGACTGAACAGTTGCACCAGGCTTTACGTCTGTATAACTCATTTCATTCATTTCCGTATATTTCGGATCTTGTGGTGCCATCGCAACATCTAAATCTTCGATAGTAGAATCTGTTTCTTGCGTAGCATTGAAGCATGCTATCCAAACAACCCCAGGTTGCTGTGGCTCATCGCTTGTATTTGTATAGTCATATGTAAATATAAGAGTAGATTTTTCTTCACCAAGTTCGGTATTTGGAGGCGCCACTTCTGTCCCTGTAATTTTGATGACAGCATCTTCGATTGTTAATGTATCATCTGTAAATGATATATCTTTTTTATCTTCCTTTGGAACTTCTACATTTTCTTCTTTGTTTTTAGATTCTTTCTTATCTGTCTCTTTCGGCTTTTCTGATCCACCGCAAGCCCACAATCCACAGGCCATAACACTAGCAAGCATCATTGCAACAATTTTCTTCTTCATTTTCCATTCCTCTCTTTCTCTTTTCCGAGAAAACCCAAACGTTTATATAATCGCTTATGCGGTTATGCTTTATTTATGTGCGGCTTTTTCAATCTCTTGCACATTACTTTTTTCAAAATCATTTTCAAATATATGACGCATTTCGTGCTCGAAAACTTTTTTCTGATGGCTTGAACTTAACGAAGCATCTATAAAAATCGTATAAGAATCATCCGAATTATGCCAAACACTTCCCGGAACACCACATGCATTTTCGAGCAAAATAACATTTATTACTCTGCCGTTATAGTACACTTATTCTTTTTCCTCCGAGTCACGAATAGTTTTTAACATTTTTGCGTATTCAATTAATCTTTCTTTATCAGCACTCCTGTATACGTCAAATAATACCTTATCGTTTTCAAATATTTCTTGAGCAGTTTGTGCTGTTTCTTTGTTAAAGTAGTAAGATTTTCCTTCTTCTGAATCGTCTCCATTTCTTAAATAGTCTAATGATACTCCAAAAAAATCAGCAATTTTTTTTAATTTTGGATCTTTCGGAGCGCTTCTGCCTGTTTTCCAATCGGAAAATGTAGATTTTGTAATCCCTGTTTCTCTTGCTACATCGGCATCTTTAAGACCTCTTTCATCTCTTAACTTGCAATAAATTTCATACATGGCATACCTCGCAAAAAAAAATTTTGAAATCCGTACAGAAATCATTGACAAGTTCTGATATCCGCACTATAATAATGCTACAGAGTTCGGAAATCAAAACAGAATTGTAGCGCAATTCGTTGTCAATATATCTCGCAACTATATTGTATCTGATTTCCGAACTAAAATCAATAGAAAAGTTCGGAAATGAGGTGATTTTTTATGTATGAAAAGTATGTTGAGATTCGAGATTCTAAAGGAATAACCGATTATAGAGTCTCTGAGGATACAGGGATTACAAAATCCACATTCTCAGACTGGAAATCCGGAAGAAGTAACCCAAAACTTGATAAGCTCAAAATCCTAGCCGACTACTTCGGCGTCACTATTGAGTATTTTCTGGAGTAGGGTAGCAGGAGAGGTGTCCGATAAACAGGACTTTATTTCAGACAGACGGGGGAGGTGGTGTAAGGATGAAAATTTTAAAAGAGATATTACGAGAACTGATTCTGATAAGAGAAGAGCTCCGAGCTATACGAAATAACGCGGAGCTTAAGCACAAGACTACGGATAGCGTCCAATCAGAATTAAGAGATAGTATGATTCTGGTAAATCGCATGATAGACAACCTAGATACTGGATCAAAAACAAATAATTAGTCGGAATTTGAACTAAGTTTAAGTATCGAGTCAAAAAGAGTGATCGAAATGTTTAAAGCATTTCCGTCAGGCACAGAAGAATCTGACGGAGTGCACTCAATGGCTTTTTGGTATTGGCTGATTACAAATGCATAGTCTGTCAAAAAGTTTGAATATCGAAATTCCCTAAGTTCGTCGCGATCTATGTCATCTGGGTATTTGTAGTCATTCATTCTAGCGGATGCAAATGAAATCGCCATATCATGGACAACGTTAAAATCAAGTTTTGTGTTTTTGAGCTTTCGAGTCATGGGCTGATCTCCTTCCATAATACTTGGCATGGCAGTGCCTGTAGTTAAAGTATAGGGGATATGCAAGGAAAAGACAAGGAAAGACAAGGAAAGACATTGGATTATCTGTTCCAGACAGAAAAGAAAGGAGGCATGACATATGCCAAAAGTACTATTAACAAAAGCACAAGAGCGACAGGATCGTGCATCTAGGGTGCTGAAGATCTGCATCATGGAGCAGCACACGGATCAACAGCAGTTAGCCAAACAGACGGGAATGCCGTATGGAACATTGAACAAACGGATTAACAAGCCGGAGACCTGTAAGCTGGAAGAGTTATGGAGAATTCTGGACGCGTTGAACGTCCCAGCGGAAGAACGGGCAAAACTTTTAATGTGAGAGGGAGGTGATAACGATGCATCGAAGAAAACTGCGGAAATACCGGATCTTGAAAGACATCTGTGCAGTAGTCGGGGGAGTTGCCGTACTGGTGATGGCCGGATCCGCTGACAGTTATAGCCAGAACATTATCTCAACGGCAGAGTTTTTGCTGTCGTTCGGGATCGCGCTGGATATGACGGTTGTAGCGTACATGTTGCATGACTGTGTGAAAGACAGGGAGAAGCATTATCTCCAGATGCGGGAACTGCGCCGGAGACACCGGCTGCAGGGCATGAAAAAGAGTGCATAGGGACGGCAATCCCAGATATGCACTCAGAAAAATAACCAACTTTATTATGACAGATAAGAAAGGAAAAAGCAAATGAAATTATATGAACTGACAGAGCAGTATGAGGAACTTTATAGCATGCTTTACGATGAAGAGATCGATGAGCAGATGATTTTTGACACGGCGGAAGGGTTGGAAGGTGAAATTGAGGAAAAAGCAGACAATTATGCAAAGATGATTTTTTCCATGAAAGCGGATATTGAAGCCATTAAGAATGAAGAAAAGCGCCTGTACGCAAAGAGGACAACATTGGAAAACAGGTCACAGAGTCTGAAAGATATGCTTCAGGCAAATTTGGAATTCATTGGGAAAACAAAGTTTAAGACAGCATTGTTCAGTTTCAATGTGCAGAAAAATGGAGGATTACAGCCTCTTACAATCACGCAAAATCTGGACGAAATTCCAGGAAAGTACCTGATCCCGCAGCCACCGAAGGTAAATACCGATGCGGTAAGAAAGCTTTTGGAAGGAAAAGAAGTGGAATGGGCGCACTTGGAGCCACGGGGACAGAGCCTGCGGATCCGCTAGGAAATGCGTATGGAAGAACGGGATGTAAAAGGGATTCCGCCATACCGGATGGGCCAGCTCGCAAAAGCAGCAGCAGACATCTCAGAAAAATTGATGAGTGGAAAACTGGTGTGGGGAGCTACTTACCAAGAGTGTGAAATAGTAGTGGAGCTGGTGGCGGAAGCCATAAAGAAAGGGAAAAATGCGTACAGGAGGAAATAAGAATGTTTTTAAATAAGACGTTAATCAAAAAGATGGTAAAGAGAGCATTTCAAAAAGAAGGTCTGATTACAGGGCAGATATACGAGGGTTTGGTGATCAGCAATGGAAACTGGGTATCCTGGACAAGGTCGGGAGCGGTTCCGAATTGGCTGAAAGCAGCAATTATGGAGCATACGGGGATACTTCCGAAAGAAGGGCAGATTTTTACAGCAATAAAGGGGGATATGTTTCAGTATGAAATAGAGGATCCGCGCATGGATCTTCCAGAGCGCTTTCAGCAGTCCAAAGTCCCATTTTCGGTTACGCCGATTGTTTATGAGGAGATGTCTTTTCAGGCAAGACTGCTTTCTTGTAACGATACCGGAGAAGTTATCCCGGTTTTAGCGGAATATTATGATGTGCTTGATTTTAGTGAACTGGGGGATGAACACAGGCCATCAGGGCCATCCGCAGAGACAAAAGCAGGGCAGGAGCTGATCTGGAAAAATGAAAACTCTGCATGGATGGTACCGCGGACATATTTTACGGATGGAAGAGAGACGGTACTGGAACGTCTGGCAGGATTGAAATATAAGGAGGTTAGGTAATATGGGAATTCCAGTTCTAATTATTGGTAAATCAGGATCCGGGAAAAGCCGAAGCATGAAGCATTGTATCGGTAAAGACTTTGCGGTGATCCGTGTTTTGAATAAACCATTTCCGTTTCGGGGGAAGCTACCGGGAAATGTTTGTAGTGATTACACCAAGATCAAGACGGCAATTAAAAGCAAGCAATGGCCGAAATCCATTGTGATCGATGATGCGGGGTATCTGATCACGGGACAGTTTATGGATGGACATAACACCACTGGAAAAGGGAACGCGGTGTTCTCTTTATACAATCAGCTGGCCGATGATTTCTACCGGATGATTCAGGCAGTTATAGAAGCCCCAGAAGACCGGATTGTATACATTGTCATGCACGAAGATACGAATGAGTTTGGAGACATCAAGCCCAAAACGATCGGAAAACTCTTGGATGAGAAAGTATGCCTGGAAGGAATGTTTACTATTGTGCTCAGGGCAGTCAAAGGGGAACGATATCTATTTGTGACTCAGTCTCAGGATGGGGCTGTCAGCAAAGCACCGGATGATATGTTCGAGACCGTGGAGATCGATAATGATCTTCTGGTGGTGGACAATGCGATCAGGGAGTATTACGGGATAGAAAATCCGAAGAATCAGGAAAAACAGGAGGAAGAATAAGATGATTGTAAAACCACAGGGATATGATGAAGCATTTGCATTTACAGGGGAATTCAGCTCTTTGCCGGCTGGATGTTATGTGTGCGTGATCAAACAGGTATCACAGATACAGAGCAAAAATGGCAGGGACCAGATGGCGATTTTGTTTGATATTTCAGAGGGCGAGCATAAAGGATATTACCAGACACAGTTCAATGCGGCAAAAGCTCAGGGATCTGACGCAAAATGGAAAGGGGTACATAAACAGATCATGGATGGATCCAGTTTGCCGTTTTTTAAGGGGGTGATGACCAGCATTGAAAGATCCAATCCGGGATTTTCGTTCCCTTGGGGAAAAGAAGGGAATGAGAAGACGCTGGTCGGAAAGAAATTTGGGGCAGTCATGGGACGAGAAGAGTTCCTGACAGATCAGAACGAAAAGCGGTTTGCAACGAAGATTGTTCAGATCCGTAGCATCGAGGGATTAAAAAATGCCAAAGTTCCAGAAGACAAGCTGTTGGGTGATCTGCCAAAAGAAAAGACAGAAAATCAGAAGTATGAACCAGCAGGAAATGATGGATTTATGAATATCCCAGAGGGAATTGATGAAGAGCTGCCATTTATGTAAAGAAGAATACGAAGAAGTAAAAAGAAATCTCAGTATGAGGCAGGTCGCAGAATTTTACGGGTATTACGTACAAAAGAATGGGACCTGTCTCTGTCCCTTTCATCAAGACCGACATCCAAGCATGAAAATCTATCCGGATGACAAAGGGTTCTATTGTTGGGTGTGCCAAAAAGGCGGGGATGTCATCAAGTTTGTGGCGGAAGTGTTTGGAACCGGAAATGAAGAAGCATGTAAGCGCTTGATCGAAGATTTTTCGCTTCCGATATCGTTGACTGGCCTTTCTTATCAGGAAAAACGCGAAAGAGAAAAGGAACGGCGAAAAAGGAAGGAAGTCCAGAATTTTCAAAAAGAGGCAGAAAAAATTTTAAGAACATACTGGCTTCTTTTGACAGAAGCAATGCATCATTTTGCAGATCCACATTTTGAGGAAGCATTTCAGGAATTATCGCTTGTGGAATACAGGATGGATTGTCTGCGAAACTTTCCAGAAGATTATTTTGCAGACAGAGAGGCGGTGAGAAAACTTGGAGAAATCGAAAGAAGAATTGATAGATGGCATCAGCAGCCTTACGCTTGATCAGCCTTTCCCAGATGAGATCTTTTATCGGATCTTTGAAATTGATGATTATGTGGAGCGGACTCAGTTTATTGAAGAACTCCGCAACCGGGCAAGGATGATTAAACGATCCAGAGAATTCTCCGCACTTCTCCAGTCTTTTTTTAGAGATTATCAGCAGAAGATGATGGAGCACGGAAACGTGACACAATTTACAGAACAGCCAGTTGAACTTCAATGCGGACCGTGGCGAGCAACAGATTTGGGGGTTACAATGCAGAAATTTGACGGCCGTGGAATGCCGGTACAGATTACTGCATGTCTGCATCCGATCCTTCCGATAGAGATTTTAAAAAATGTGGACACTGGAGAAGAACGCCTGAAACTTGCTTATTTCAAATATGGTAAATGGAACGAAGTGACAGTAAATCGGGAAGTCTGCGCGGACAATTCTGCGATTGTAAAGGTTCTCAGTAAAATTGGAGTGGAGGTTACTTCGGAAAATGCCAAATTCCTGGTGAGGTATTTAAGCGACTGCATTGGCATGAATCCGGCCAAACTGGAACCGAAACGGTCGATTAACCGTCTTGGCTGGTGTGCCAGAGAATTTATGCCTTATGCGGATGACATTGTTTATGACGGGGACCGGGAATATGATTCTATTTTCCGCAATATTGGGGAAAAAGGTAGCTATCATGTGTGGAAAGAGCATTGCAGTATGCTGAGAAAAAATAAGATTGTCAGATTGGCATTTGCTGCAAGTTTTGGAAGTGTCTTGATAGAACCGTTAAAGATTCTGCCTTTTGTTTTTCATATATGGAGCGGGGAATCCGGCACATGCAAGACCGTAGCAATTATGGCTGCCATGTCCATATGGGGCAATCCTAAGATGGGCGGCTTGGTCAAAACGATGAATACGACAAAAGTAAACATTATGCGGACATCGGCTTTTTTGTATTCGCTTCCCTATGCCGGCGATGAATTGCAGACGATGAAGGATAAATGGGGTGGAAACTTTGACCAGCTGATCTATCAGATCACAGAAGGAATTGACCGGGGAAGAGGACGTGCATCCGGTGGTGTGGAAGAAACAAAGACCTGGCATAATAGCTATCTGTTTACCGGGGAGGAGCCGATCACGAAATCCAACAGTCGGGCCGGATCGAAGAACCGAGTCATTGAAATTGAAGTGGAAGAGAAGTTGATGGAGGACGGGAATCACACGGTATCAGTACTTACAGAAAACTATGGACAAGCCGGCACAAAATTGATCCGATATCTTCAGATGATTGATTCCGAAACACTCATAACAGAGTATAGGAATTACTTTGATTCCATGTGCAAGCTGGATACAACAGAAAAGCAGGCAATGGCAATGTCCTGCATGCTTCTTGCGGATCGAATCCTGACCCAGGTGGTTTTCCAGGGAGAAATGCCTTTGGGAATAAAAGATGTAAAGCAATATCTTCGCAGTGCGCAGGAAGTGGATGTAGCAGAGCGGTCTTATCAGATGGTCTTAAACTGGATTGCGAAAAATCCAGTGAGATTTAAAAATCCTGACGGAATCGATGCATCGAACAGAGGCGAGGTATGGGGAAGAATTGATTCGGATGAAGACCATCCGGAAAAACCACAGATTGCAGTGATCAATAAGGATGTGCTGAGTGATTTCCTGGACAGAAGCGGATTTGACTATACGGCAGTCAGTAAAAAGTGGGCGGCAAAGGGACGGATCATTCGAAATTCACAGGGGAAACTGGTACATCAGACGAAGGTATACAATGTCAAAGCAAGCTATATTAAGTTAAATATAGAATCGGCGGCAGATGAAGACGGATTTATAGACGTAGATCCGGATCAACTGGAGCTGCCATTTGAATAAAGTCTTACCTGCTTTTTAGGTAAGACAAAAGGTAAGACCAGAAAATGGCTTAAAATGGGCCTTTATAGTATATGGTCTTACCGTCTTACCAGTCTTACCTAAAAATAACACACGTATAGGATCAAAAAAACGTGTTGCGAATAATGTTACTAAAAAATATGTGTTTGTTCTCGGAAAAAAGGTAAGAAAGTAAGACCATGCGTATTTACTGGGCTCGCGGGCATTTTTGAGCAAGATTTTAGGTAAGCTCGTCTTACAAAAAGGTAAGACAGCATGGGAAAGGGGTAAAAATATGAGTAATAAAAGCAATGGAACAGCATTTGAAAAAGAATTTGCCCAGATGCTTTCAGATGAAGGATTCTGGGTGCACTGCCTGAAAGACAATGCAAATGGACAGCCTTTTGATGTGATTGCGGCAAAAGATGGAAAAAGTTACGTTTTTGATTGCAAGGATTGCCAGACAGCAAGATACACACTGAGCCGGATGGAGGAAAACCAGCATAATGCAATGAGGCTCTGGGCCTCTACGGGGAACCAGCCGGGACTGTTTGCGATCCGGTTTTCTGGAAAGATTTATCTCGTGCCGCACAGGATGCTGGAGATTCTGCAAGAGAATGGTACGAAAAGCATCACAGAGATAGAGGCGAGGCGATACGGGAGGACATTTGAGCAATGGTGCTATTCTCAGCACAGATTAAGCGGGACGGTGGAAAGATGAGAGTGACAATCAGTAATGAGATCTACATCAGGGATCCAGTACCGGAGCTGCTCCGCTGGACCAGAGAACATCTTATTATTCCCAATCCAGAGTATGCCAGGAGGCAGCGCATGGGATTGTGGACGGGGAATCTGGAGCCACAGCTATCACTGTTCTATGTAGATGGGGATACCTTGGTGCTGCCATGTGGAACTGGAAAACAGATCCGGCAATTCCTTACAGCAGATACAGAGATCCAGCAGGATCTGGCTGATAACGGACGTCTTTTGTTTCCGGGGAATGTTCCACTGTATGATTATCAGGAGCATGCGGTGACGGCGATGAAAAGGGCCGGATGCGGGATCTTGCAAAGTCCCTGTGGATCGGGAAAGACGCAGATGGGGATTGCGCTTGCGGCATGGATTGGGAGGAAAACCTTGTGGGTGACGCACACGGCAGATTTGCTGACACAATCCTACGAACGGGCAAAACAGTATTACCCAGAAGAGATCCTGGGAAAGATTACGGGAGGTAAAGTGCAGATTGGTTCCCATTTCACTTTTGCTACGGTCCAGACACTCTCCAAGCTAGATCTGGCCAAGTACAAATATACGTGGGACGTTATCATCGTGGATGAATGTCATAGAGTATCCGGCACGCCATCGGCAGTCAGGATGTTTTATAAAGTGATGAGCAGTCTGGCCGCCAGATACAAATACGGACTGTCAGCAACAGTGCATCGATCTGACGGGCTGATTCAAAGTACCTTCGCGGTGCTGGGAGAGGTGCAGTACCAGGTTCCGGAAGAAGCGGTCAGTGAGAAGACCATGACAGTGAAGGTGCTGCGCAGGCAAACGGGTATAAAAATCAACCGGTATTGTCTGGATACGGACGGCACACTGATCTACAGCAAGTTGATTGAATATCTGACGATCCACAGAGGCCGGAATGAGTTGATTGTAAGAGATCTGGTCGATAACCAGGAGCATTGTAATTTGATCCTGTCAGACAGGCTCCTGCATTTGCAGCAGATCATGGCATCGTTACCGATAGAGATCCGTAAGTATGCAGCCATGATCGACGGAAGGATGACATCCCAAAAGGCCAGGGCAGAAAGGGAACAGGCGATTGAGGACATGAAAGACGGAAGAAAAAAATATCTGTTTGCATCCTATAACCTTGCAAAGGAAGGCTTGGACATACCCTGCCTGGACCGACTTTATATGGCTACTCCGAAAAAGGATTATGCGGTAGTAACGCAGAGCATTGGACGGATTGCGAGGACGGCGGATGGAAAAAAGGATGCGGTGTGCTATGACTATGTAGATGACATCGCCTTCTGTGAGAATCAATGGAAACGAAGAAAAACAAGCTATCGAAAGGCGAGGTGTGAGATCCGTGAGTAACACGACAGAAGAAAAGGTGAAAAAAATTTATAATGACTGCTGGAAAATCTACCGGGAATATACGAATGGACGTGATATGGCACTTTATAATCAGCGCATCGCACAGCTTTGCCAGAAGTATCATCGGGATCCGTTTTTGATTAATATTTTGTATGCATTTGCACCAGTTATGAATGGACTTCATGCAGAGTATTTGATGGAGAGCAGGCAGTAAAGCTGAGAGAAAGGAGAAAGCATGAGTTGGGCGAGCAAGGCACATAAAAAGTACCAGGTAGAGAAGCTGGTCAAAGAAGTATTAAGAAATCCGGAATACAAAAAGATGCAGCAACAGGAAGATCTGAAATGTTTTTCCTGTCTGGCACTGATCTCAGTGGACTTTATGATGAGAAAGCATGGGTACAGTAAAAAGCGGATTCTGGAGTATGTGGAATTTCTGAAAAGGCAGTTGAGTTATGTGACGGAAGATGAGGAATACTTTAAGCTTCTGAACTTGGAGATCGAGAGGGATACCGGAGTGAATGTACTGCGGGAACTGGACATTGAGATCAAGGACGATAATTAATCACAACAAACGAAAGGAGAACGAGTTGCGCGCATAATAACCGGTTTCTCCTGAGTGAATGATGACAGAAAAAGAGATTAGATTGGTAGAAGAGAATGTCCCGCTTGCGGGGTACGTTGCGAAACGCTGGGTGAAGCAAGCTGGGATAGAGTGGGAGGATGCCCTGTCGGCAGCGGAGTATGGGCTTGTCAAGGCGGCAATGAGCTTTGAAGAGGAGCGTGGCTTCTGTTTCAGCACTTATGTGGTACGTGTCATGGAGAATGAAATCCGGATGGAGCTGAGGAAGAGGAACAGACGAAAAAAAGTCGTGTATTTTGGGGATCCGGTCAGTGGGGCAGAAGGATTGACACTGGGAGACACGATTGCAGATACCAGGGACCATTTTGGGATGTCGGAAACAGTGCATGATCTGATCCGAAACAGAGATCTTACGGAGAAAGAGCGGGAAGCGGTACTGCTTCGGTTTCAGCATCCAGAGAAGACCCAAGAGGAATGTGGCCAGATGATTGGGATTGGACAGTCTGCGTTTTCGAAGTACTTGAACAGTGCAAGGCGGAAACTGAAAAGGGTTTAAACCAGAACAAACGAAAGGAGAGCGGAGATGGCGAAATTATTAAACAGACCATATACGAACGAAGAAAAGAGGCAGATTCTTGATATGCTGCGGGGAAACATAAACAGAATATCTGTCTCATCTGATGTCGAAGAGATTGTATGTCAGCTAAATTTTGCTGTGGATAGGCTGTCTGCGGTGGCTTATTCGAGAATTAAGGAGATCAGAGATGGAGAGATTAACAAGCAGAGATGAGAAAGGAAATCTTAATGTTGACGGAAAAGAAGTATATGCAGGATATCTGTACAATGCAGTAGCACTCCTGGAAGAATACGAGGACACCGGGCTCACCCCGGAGCAGATCATGGAGCTGAAAGAAGCAGTTCAGAAACTCGAAAATATATTCGGAGATGAAATTACAGTTAATCAGGTTATTGATTTTTTCGTTGATTTCTATATTGCACAGGGTGATCCAGACAGAGTGGAAAAAGCAGAACTGTTGACAAACGAAGAAGCTGCGAAGTGGCAGGGGCTGAAAGAGCGGGATACGGCGAATAAACCCGTGCAAACGGAAGATGGAATGGTATGCCCGATATGTGGTAGCAAGGCAGTTCCGTGGAGCCGGTTCTGCGATGAATGCGGACAGAGATGGTGGGAAAAGGAGGACTGACATGCACATATTCGAAGATGAAAAGACTGACAGATTTGGAAACTATCCCATATGGATAAAGGGAAAGGATGCAAACCCACAGAAAATACATGAAGAATTATACAGGAGATACGGCGGGCAGGGGTACAAATTCGCAATAGTATTTGACTGTTCCGCAGACGAGTGGGAGGATCCGGAGAAAGAAACGCCAGTATATTTTCTTGACACTATACTGGATGAACTAATCTTTTATTGCGGACCGGAAGAAGTGAGAAGGAGGTTGGATGAACTGACATGCAGGAATTAGAGAAGATTCTGGAAGAGATGAAGAAAATTAAAGATGGGAACAGGAAAGAAAACTTATACGCAAAGTATCCACCAAAGGACGAGCAAGGAAAAATCCTCAACGGGTATTCGCAGGGATATGAAGATGGAACAGATAATTTTTACAATGTGATGGTAGATATCATCCACAAGCACATGGGAAATGACGGCTGGATTCCGGTGGAGGAGCGTTTGCCGGAAGAATCTTTAAATAGCGTGATAGGGTGGGATGAAGAACGTAAACGTTGTTGTTTTGTACAACGCTGGGGAGGAAGATGGATATTTGGAAATGATATTGATTCGGTAAAAATTACGGCATGGCGTCCTCTGCCAGATCCATACCGCCCGGAAAGGAGCAGAAATTGAAACGAAACAGGATGGAACACGAAAAGAAGATTGATACAGCGAATCACTATGACTGCCTGGAGACGGATGTGCGGGAGGATGCCAGGAAGAACTTCAATCGTCAGCCGTATAAGTCGGTTGATGTTGCACAGTACATGGCGAAGAAGTTTGGGATTGGAGGTGATGCCGATGGACAAAAAGATTCTTGAAGACTACATAGATGCCTGCGAGTTTATCAAGGAGACAGAAGCAGAGATCAAGAAGCTGGAGAAGAAAAAGAGGTTTGTTCAGGACAAGGTTCGGGGGAGTAATCCAGACTGGCCGTACGAAGAGCGGTCTTTTAGCCTGGACGGATCGGTTGAGACGGCAGCAGATGCCTTTACGCTGGCAAGAGAGAAGCGGATTCTGGAAGAGCAGAGGAAGGTAGCTTCGGATCTGAAGCTTGGAGTGGAAAAGTGGATGAAGGAGATTCCGTTCCGGATGCAGAGGATTATCCGGTATAAGTTCTTCAATGAGCTGACCTGGGAAGAGGTAGCCACACTGATGGGGCGGAAATGTACGAAAGAAAGCGTGAGAAAAGAATTTGAGAGCTTTATGAAAGCCGCATAGGTTTTTCCGTTTTTTCCGCACATTCCGTTTTTAAAATGCTATAGTATATGCTGAAAGAAGTGGATGAAGCACTTCTGGATGGGCTGTTGAGCTCGGAAAAGTCTCTACCACACAATACATCAAAATACCATGCACTACGGTGTGTGGTATTTTTGTGCATTATACGAATCGATTAAACAGAAAGAGGGGGGGGGGGCAGTGTATGATAAAGGAAAAACCAATTATTAGGAAAGTTGACGGAACAACTAAATACTATTGTCCAAGATGTAATAAGCTCATTTTAAGTACTAAAAATATGCGACAATCTGGACTTAAAGAAAAGCATTGCCGTGAATGTGGGAAAGGTTTAGATTGGGATGGAATAATACTAGAGGTTTACTGGGCCAATTAAATTGACTATACTATAAATATGCGATATAGTGTAAACAAAGTTTGAAATGAGGAGAAAGACACTATGTGGCAATTTGAGATTAATGGAAATCTGTCGGGATCAGGTGGATTGAAAAACTATGAGTTGTTTCAAAAAACTATACTGGAAGTAAACTCATATTTTTTACAAAGATTATCACATAAATTTCCTGATGGTGTAGACTTGTATATCGATAATGCGACTTGTGATTCTGGATATACACCCATTACAACACCTGTTTTGAAAAAATATATAATCATTAAGTTATGCGTTTTACCGGATGACCCATCTTCTAAAATTGCGTTTCAATTTTCGCATGAAATGATGCACTATGTATTTTATACAAAATATGGGTTGAACAGAGAAATTGCAGGAGATCGAGAAGAGTCTATTTGCACAGCGGCATCATTGATATATTTGCATGATACCGATCCTAGCGGTTTTGTCTTGCAAAATAATCATGTGAAAACTTTGGAGTATGCGGGATACAGAAATGGAGCTTCTCTTGCAGAGCAGGTAGGCTACGATTTTAGTAAATTAGTTGAATTAGTATAATTTATACCATAGAAGGCACTCTTCGGGGTGCTTTTCTCGTACAATAATAAACCAGAATTGAAGGTGGTGACGTGGCGAATGAACAGAACTTAAAACCGGTGCGAACCAAGAGAGAAGCAAGAGAACGTGGAAGAAATGGCGGTAAAGCATCGGGTGCGGTAAGACGCCGGAAAGCAGACTTCCGGAGGACGTTGAACATGCTTCTGACCGCTGAAATAGATAGTGAAGAATGGAAGCCGGTTCTGGAGGCACTTGGAGTAGAGTGTACTTTGGAATCGGCTTTAAATATGGCCATGATCAAAGAAGGGTTGTCCGGTAATGTGAAAGCATATGAGGCGATTGCGAAATATGCCGGACAGAGCGACAAGTCGGATGAGGATATTCGGAACCGTGAGGCAGATACAGAGCTGAAGCAGGCACGGAAACAAGTTGTGACCGGAGAGAATGAAACTGAGGAGGCGCTGGATAAGCTGGACAGCATATTGAAGGAGATGCGTGACAATGCAATTAAGCAGCAAACAGAATGAGTATATAGTCAATGCCACGCATAGATGGAATATTAAGTCTGGCGCGGTACGTTCGGGAAAGTCCTATGTTGACACTGCATTTGTGGTTCCTTTCCGTATCCGGGAGCGGGCCGGAAAGCCTGGGCTGAATGTCATCCTTGGTGTATCAAAAGAATCTATCGAGCGAAATGTTCTGCAACCTATGCGGGAGATATACACGGATGCGCTGATCGGCACGATCAACAGCCGGAATGTAGCACGGATCTGTGGAGAGGATGTGTACTGCCTGGGGGCTGAGAAGATTAGCCAGGTAGCAAAGATTCAGGGATCATCGATCAAGTACTGTTACGGTGATGAGATCGCGAAATGGAACAAAGAAGTGTTCCAGATGTTAAAATCCCGTCTGGATAAGCCGTACTCCTGTTTTGACGGGAGTTGTAACCCAGAGCATCCGACGCATTGGCTGAAAGAGTTCCTCGACAATGAAGAGTTGGATATCTACTTGCAGCAGTACACCATTTTTGACAATCCGTTTCTGGATCCGGACTTTGTAGAGCAGCTCTGCAAGGAATACGAGGGTACAATATACTACGACCGCCTGATTCTAGGGCTCTGGAAACGCGCAGAGGGCGCGATCTATAAAAGGTTTGCGGATAACCCGGAAGCGTTTCGATGTGAGGTGGTTGATCAGATTGAAACAGATGCGGAGATCAAACAGTTCCGGAAGGAGGATATCGTATCCATAGAAATCGGGATTGACTTCGGAGGGAATCAGTCGGGACATTCCTTCGTAGCTCGTGGATATACGGATGATTACTGGGAGGTGATCGTGCTGAAATCGAAGCGAATCAAGGCGGCGGATGAAAATGAGGACATAGACAGCAACCGGCTGAATGAGCTGTTTTGCGAGTTTATCCGGGAAGTGCTGGAGAAATATGCTGTTATCATAAAACATGGGGATTATGTGGAATACTGCAACGTGGAATCCGTTTTTTGGGATAACGCAGAGACGGTCCTTGGAAATTCCATCCGAAATGTGGTGGAAAAAGAATTCCCATGGATCGCTGTTAAGCAGGCCAAGAAAAAAGCAATTACAGATCGTATTAGATGCACCGTCAAGCTCATGGGAGCAGGACGGTTTTTTATTACAAGTGATTGCCAGTCTCTGAAAATTGCCCTGTCTGAGGCGGTCTGGAATAAGGATGTAAAAGACAAAGATGAAAGGCTGGATGATGGCAGCACTGATATTGACAGCCTAGACGCTTTTGAATATACGATAGAGCGAGATATGAAATATCTGATCCAGGAGGTGGGAAATGTTTGATGGATTCAGAAGATTTTGGAGAGGGGTGATGAGAATGTTCGGATATACAACACTGAAAAATATAGTCGGTAAGGATATCGCTCTTTCCGATACGATGATAAACGCTATTGACGACTGGAAAAAGATGTTGAATGGACAGGCGGAATGGCTTACGGATTATATTGAATCGCTGAGGATTGAGCAGGGAATTTGTCGGGAGTTTGCAGATGTAGTACTGACAGAGATGGAGACATCTGTCAGTATAGAGCGACTGAACAGAATCTATCAGAAGGCGGTTGCTGATCTGAACGAAAACCTGCAAGATGGTTTGGGTCTTGGATCTTTTGTCTTGAAGCCGATTGGACCGAATAAATCCGAGTTTATCACAGCGGATAAGTTCATTCCAATTTCATTTGCTGATGATGGAAAGCCGCGAGATATTGGGTTCCTGACCACGAAGCGGATCGGCGAAAATAATTATTACACACGATTTGAGAGGCATTATCTGGATGATAATGGAAATCTTACCGTTTTGAACAAGTGTTACCATTCGCAGGACACCTCGGATATTGGTCAGATCTGTAGTTTGGAAGAGGTTCTGGAATGGGCTGAAATCAATCCAGGACCCGTGACATATCCCGGCATGCAGCAGATGGATTTCGGATATTATCGGAATCCGATCAAGAACAAAGTGGATGGATCAGGGTGTGGAGTATCTATCTTCGATGCGGCACGGGAGCGGATTCGAAAAGCAGATATCCGTGGATCACAGCTCGACTGGGAATATCAGTCCGGAGAGCGCGCAATCCATGTGGATAACAGGGCTCTGAAAGCCGATAAGCAGACAGGGCGATTCGGAATGTCAAGGCTCAATAAGCGGCTGTACCGGGGGCTGAATCTTGAAGCCGGAAAGGATAATGAGCTTCTCAAGGAATATTCCCCAGAGATGCGAGATGAAGCTTACAAGCGCGGTCTGGAAGAGATTAAGCGCGAGATTGAGTTTATTGTTGGTCTTGCTTACGGCGACTTATCAGACGTGCAGGATGTAGCTAAGACCGCCACGGAGATCAAGACAGCGAAATACCGGAAGTACAATCGGGTGAACGCAATCCAAGGGAAATTGGGAGAGTGCCTGGAAGACTTTGTGGCTGGCCTTGCGTTCTATAACGGCCTATATACGTCCGGATATGAATTCTCCTGCAAATTCAACGATTCAATCCTTACAGATGAGGAAACAGAGCGTCAGCAGGATCGTCAGGACGTGAGTATGGGCGTTATGACACAGTTAGAGTATCGTATGAAGTGGTACAATGAGGATGAAATTACTGCCAGAAGTAAGCTACCGGAGCAGAATCAGGTAATGGAGTGATTGCATGAATCGCGAATACAAGGAACAGCTATCTCGACAGATTGAGAGGAACTATTCTGACCTTGAAATGAGAATCATGCAGGACATTGTCCGGCGTATCAAAAAGGCTGGAAAGATAACCAGCACGGCAGACTGGCAGATCAATCGGCTGCGAATTCTTGGAAATTCTTCGGAAGACATCGAAAAAATGCTGAAAGAAGCACTTAATGCTTCATATCCGCAGATGTTTGAACTGTATGACAAGGTCATTGACTGGGAATATGTCCGGAATAAAGACATTTATGAGCAGATCAATGCGGAATTTATCCCTTATGAGGAAAACGATGAGCTACAGCAGATCACAAATGCATTGATTCAGCAGACAGATGCGGACTTGCGGAATATTACGCAGTCTCTTGGTTTTTATCTGGATTATGGTGGAGGAAAGCCGGTGCTTACTCCTCTTGCAGAAGTCTATCAGAAATATCTGGATTCCGCCTGTCTGGATATTGTATCTGGGGCATTTGACTATAACAGCGTGCTCAGACGCGTTGTAACTCAGCTGACCAATAGCGGTCTCAGACAAATTAATTATGCATCTGGCAGGGCAAACAGAGTGGACGTTGCCGCCAGAAGAGCGGTTATGACAGGGATCACACAACTGACCGGGCATATATCTGACTATAATGCAGAGAAACTTTATACAGAGTTTTTTGAGGTTGCTTGGCACAGTGGAGCACGTCCGACACACGCAGTCTGGCAGGGGAAGGTATGGAGTAAAAAGCAGTTGATTACTGTCTGCGGACTTGGTACTGTGACAGGGCTGGAAGGTGTCAACTGCTACCATGAGCGATATCCGTTTATTCCTGACATTTCTGAGCGAAATTGGACGGATGAGTGGTTGGAGGAGCAGAATCGAAAGGAAAATACTCCGAAAGAGTTCAATGGAAAAGAATATACACTATATGAAGCGAAGCAGCGTCAGCGTCAAATGGAGGCTGCGATGCGGGCACAGCGGGAAAAAGTACAGCTTCTGAAAGATGGAGACGCTGATCCAGATGATGTTATGTTGGCTAGGGCTAAGTATCAAGGACAGCTAAATGAATATTCAAGATTCAGCCGTAAGATGGGGTTAAAAGAAGAGCGTGAGCGGATATACTATGATATGCGCGGACATATTGCAACGAATACGAAGCGCCAGAACGCAAAATATACTCCTGACATGATCAAAAATGCAACAAAAGATGCAAAGCAGTATGACAGATATAAGAGCATTATTGGAGACGGCGTTGGAAACCTTGCGGATTTCCGCCAGATGAAGTACAATGATCCTAAAGAATTTAGTTTGCTGGCAGATTATACAAATTCTGTCAAAAATGGAATGATTTCACCGTTATCCGGGTTCAGGAATTATAAAACACTTTATGAAATGGTTGAAAAAGATATTGTTGGGTTAAAAACATCTACGGGAATAAAAATGACTGGTCAGAGCAAACATTTCATGGAGAGAGTGATTGGAACCAAGGAAGACCCGAAGACACACCGACCAAGAAGCGGGGTAAGCATCGAAGATATACAAGATGCACTTCTTAACGGAACGCCCAGGATTAGGGAAAGGGACCCGAACAGTATAAAGTATGTAACTGATAAATGTATAGTATCTGTAAATCCAAAGACAGGGATTCTGATACAGTGTAATCCAAGATAGGAGGTGAAGATCAGTGGTGCTAAAATTGGATAAAGAAATGGCAGAACTCCTTTCGAGCGAAGTGGAAGATATAGAGCCATTGATTATGGATCGGAGAGAGAAGTCAGGAGATACAGTGGAATTAGATGTATCGGACATCGATGAAGTACAGCTTCTGATAAATGATGAGATTGTATACAGAGGTCTCGATGATCAGGAAACAGTAAATGATTTAGGAAAGAAACTGTATGCGCTGTATGATGAAATACTTTACCAAAAACACAATAATTAGTACCGTTCATTCTTTTGAGTGAGCGGTATTTTTATACCCATTTTTAGAGAAGGAGGTGAATGGATATGGGAAGTCAGGAATTTTTGAATATCTGCAAAGCTAAAGTTGTGGAGTATTTCAATTCAAATAAGGACAAAACGGATGCAACAGGAAACTTAACCGTGAATGATGTTTTTGTAGTCTGGTACTGCAAGACGCTTCAGAACCACAAAGCACTGCTCAGCACACCTATTTCTGATGGTATGTACTATGAAATTACTTACAATGGAGACAAGAACGAGCTGTACTTTGATGCTTACAAGAAGTGGAAAAATATCTTCTTTGATCTGTAGGATGTGATCCACTATCTCCCTTAAGGCGCGGGGTTATGCGTCTTATTTTTATGCCGGCAGATCAGGCGTAAAACAGTCTGGACTTACTGGAAGTTAGAGGTGCGACCTCGTAAAAAGCGTAGATGAAAGGAAGGAAATGTAACTATGAAAAGAAAAGATTTGGAAGACCTGGGACTAGAAAAAGAAGTTGTCGATAAGATTATGGGCTGGAATGGCGCAGATATCGAGGCTGAAAAAGCTAAAATAAAGGCAGCAGAAGGAGAGAGAGACAATTACAAGTCTCAACTGGATACTGCCACAGAAGAGCTTGATAAATTCAAAGATTTGAAGCCGGAAGAAATGCAAGCCACGATCACAAAGCTCCAGCAGGATCTGAAGGATAAGGATGCGGAATACGCAGCAAAAGAAGCCGACCGCATCTTCCAGGACACATTGAAAGAAGCAATTAAAGCAGCGGGAGGACGAAATGAAAAGGCCGTTATGGCGCTTTTGGATCTTGATACATTGAAAGAGTCAAAAGATCAGAGTGCTGATATCAAGAAAGCGCTGGATGCGGCAAAGGAATCGGATTCCTATCTCTTTGGATCAGATGAACCGTTCTTTCATCCTGTTGGACCGACAAATGATAAAGGTGGCAATAGCAACGATATGGGAAGTCTGGCATCGATCAGAGCCGCAATGGGTCTTCCAACAGCAAAGAAAGGAGAATAAAAAATTATGGCAAATACAATCGCACTGAGAAAACAGTATTCTACACTTTTGGATGAAGTATACAAACTGGCATCCCTTACGGCCGTTCTGGACGGTCCGAATGAACTTGTACAGGAAGGAGCCAATGCCAATGAAATTTTGATTCCGAAAATTTCAATGCAGGGCCTTGCGGATTACAATAAACAGACGGGATATGTAGCGGGCGATGTAACCCTGGAATATGAAACAAAAAAATGTACCTACGATCGGGGACGTATGTTTACAGTAGATGCAATGGACAATATTGAATCTGCCGGTATTGCATTTGGTCGTCTGTCCGGGGAGTTCCTGCGGACAAAGGTTGTTCCAGAACTAGATGCTTGGAGACTTGCTTCCTATGCACAGATTTCCGATGTGACCACAGTTAAGGCAAACTTATCTGATGGAAAGACTGCCCTGGCAGCTCTTCGTGCAGCACGTGGAAAAATCGAAAATGCAGAAGCCAATCTTGCGACCTGCTATCTGTTTATCAATCCTACCGTATATGGCATGATTGAGGATCTGGATACGACAGCTTCCAAAAAGGCTATTGAAGGATTTGCAGGAATCATCAAGGTACCGCAGGGAAGATTTTACAGCAAAATCGATCTGACTGTGAATGGAGTCGGAGGATATGCAAAGAATGCAGCAGGATTGGATATGAATTTCCTGATTGTAGATAAGCAGGCTGCCATCCAGTATCAGAAACATACAGTCGCTAAAATCATTACACCGGAGCAGAATCAGGCTGCAGATGCATGGAAGTTTGGCTATCGTACTGTTGGTATTGCTGAGTGCAAGGACAACAAGAAAGATGGTATCTATGTCCATACAGTAGCGGGGGAATAACTCCCGCTGACAATTTGGCCTTGATTGGCAGCGGGAAAATCGGTAAGGCAAAAATAGGAAAAACAGAGTAGGAGGTATGGATATGGCTTACTCAAAGACTAATTGGAATGACAACGATGTTATTACAAAAGAAAAGATGAATAACCTTGAAACAGGGGTGGAAACCGCCAATAACGGCATCCCTGGCACAGCCACCACCGGAAAAGCCGGAACGGTCAAGCAGGCCGCAGCTGTTCCGGAAGCGGCAGGCGAGCAAGTGACAAAAGCGGAGTTTAAAGCATTGCTGGATGCTTTAAAAACTGCGGGCATTATGGCAAGTTCATAAGGAGGCACAATATGAAGGTCGATTATGAATACTATACAGAAATCTACGGCGGGACAAAACTTGCTGAAAAAGACTGGCAGAGGATTTCGCAGAAGGCAGAGCAGCGGCTAGACAGCTATACGTTTGGCCGCTGTTCCGGCGATTGGGAGGAAAAGGACTGGTGCGATCGTGCGAAGTGTGCAGTGTGCGAGATGTCGGAAATCCTGTATGCAGATGAGAAGAGAAATGGAAAGACGTCCGAAAATACGGACGGGTACTCCGTGTCATACGATACAGGAGTATCCCTTAACAGTCTGCTTTACAGTATCGTGCAAGTGTACCTTGGCAATACCGGTCTTCTGTATGCGGGAGTTGATGCGGAATGCTGACGAATACCGACATTACCATCTACAACAGACAGTATGATCCGGAGACCGGGCTTGATCGTTGGATACGGGTCTATGTTCCGGATGCGTGGTGGTATAAGAATGAAAAGGCATCTGTGACAACCGAGGGATTGAAAAGCGCAGACGTATATACCATACGGATCCCGGATATAAGTATCGTCTTGAAAAAGGACGATTATGTGGTTAAGGGTGATTGCTGTGTAGAGATGGAGACGGTGAAGGACCTGGAAGGTCTGGAAAAGACCAAGGTTACATCCGTGAACTATAATATGTTCGGTGATAACCCTCATATTAAGGTGGTTGGAGCGTAATGGCGAAAGGGAAGAAAAAGTTTGAGATTAAGACGACAAAAGGGACAATTTATACGCAGAGTTCCAAGGGTGGCAAAGTAACAGCACGGCTGGAATGGAATCCTGGATTTGAACCGAGTATGGAAAAAGGCTTCGAAAATGCCCAGGCGTTTGTGGACTCTGAATGTATCCGCCGGATGAATCCAGAGACACCGCGAAATACAGGAGCACTGATTAAGTCGGCAACCCTTGGCACTGTGATCGGCAGTGGAGAGATTCATCAGATTGCACCGTATGCCCGCCGGCAGTATTACGAACATAAAGAAAAATCGCACTGGTTTGAACGGATGAAAAACCGGCACAAAGATTCAATTTTGAAAGGAGCTGCAAAATATGTCAAATCTCATTAATAGTATACGGTCGTTTATTCTGACCTGTCCATTTCTTGAAGGCGGTCGTGTGAATGTGGACTATATAGGGGAAGGAATGGAGTATTCTATTGATCCGCTTCCTTGCGATCCGATTATACAGCGGTACACGGATGGAGGAGCAAAGAAGCAATTCCAGTTTGCTTTTACCAGCCAGGAGGAATATGATCAGGATGCCCGGATTAATATTGAAAACAGCGGATTTTTCCAAGCTTTTGATGAGTGGCTGGAAGAACAGAGCTTTATGGGGAACTTCCCGGAACTGGAGGATGGGAAGCTCCCTGTTTTAATGGAAACTTTAAACAGCGGCTATCTGTACGATGTGAATGAGATCAATGCAAAATATCGTATAGAGTGCCGCTTGATTTATGTACAGGAGGTATAAAACAAAATGGCAGATACGAAACCGAAAATTGTGAGACGCTCTCAGGTAGTAGCTTTCATGGATACGGACAAAACCGGCAGCGCTCAGAAACTGGAACGAATGACGGGATTTACTACTATGACTAACAGCAAGAATCCAAAAGAGTATTCCAGACAGTATGTGGATGAGGATGCGGAGCGTTCGGATGTGGTGGGGTATGCGCCGTCTATCGAGTTTTCTTATGACAGGCATACCAATACGCCTGTTCATGACAGACTGTCCGAGATCCACGATAAAGAACTTCTGGGAGATGACGCTCATGTAGATATTGTGAGAGTGGAACTTTTTACTGAGGATGAACAGAAGCGTTGTAAGGCAACAAAACGAACTTATGCGGTAATTCCGGATACTGATGGTGATGGAACGGATGCGATGATCTATTCCGGTACGTTCAAATCAGTATCTGAGATTGAAGAAGGATATGCAACTTCTGAAGACAACTGGAAGACAGCAACTTATACAAAGGGTAAAATTCCAGAAGATTAAAAAGAAACGGAGATGAATCTATGAGCCTTTGGAAATGGAATGATGTAGAGTTGGAAATCGATATGGAAGATTATGATTTCCTGCATAAATACGAGAAAGCTTTTGAAACTTTAGAAAAGAAGGAATCAGAACTACAGAAAGTGGGAACGCAGACTGTCATTATTAAAGAATACTGCGACATGTTTTATCAGCTCTTTGATGATATATTCGGTCCTGGTACGGGAAATAAGCTGTTTGATGGAAAGAAAAATGCCCGAATTTGTGAAGAATGCTATTCGGATTTTATTGCTGAATGCAATAAGGGAGTACTGGAAGCCAATAAGCGTAGAAATGCGATGATGAACAAATTCAAGCCAAATAGAGCACAGAGAAGGGCATCTGGAAAGAAGTGATTGGATGAATCTGTTTTATGAGGAATATCCGAAAGTCCTTGAGGTTCATGGAGAGTTTTATCCAATCATCACGGATTTTAGAGAATACATCCGTCTTTTAGATATGCTGAAATGCAAGGAGCTGAATGAAATTCAAAGAATTATGATTCTGGGGGAATACTTTTTAACAGATATTTCCATTGACCAGGAGGCCATTCATGCCTTAACCGACTTCGTTACCATGGACTTAAAAGAGAAAGAAAATAATTCAGATAGTGAAGAAGAAGGGGAAGGGCAGGAAGAGACGGAAAAGAAAAATCTGTTTTCTTATGAGATTGATTATCCCTACATCCTTTCTGGATTTCTTCGAGACTATGGAATCGATCTGGAGACAGTGGAATACCTGCACTGGTGGAAATTCCGGATGTTATTTGATGGTCTGTCGGATGATACTGAGATCAAGCAGCGGATTATGTACAGAGGGATCAACCTATCAGATATTAAGGACAGAGATGAAAGAAAACGGATATTAAAAATTCAGCGTTCCATTCAGCTCCCAGCGGAGGAGCTGACCGACTATGAGATCGGACATGCCTTCGCGTAAGGTGGTGATGACTTGAAAAAATTGAAAAAACCACTCTTGGTGCGAAAATGGTACTATTGTCCGTACTGCCATACAAAAATTGTTGTGTATGACAATGCTGCAAAGGCGGAAGGGGTCTATATTAAATGCCGTACATGTAAAAAAGAAATTGAAATCAAAATATAAAGCGCTTTAAAGTGAGCCGAAGAGCCTGCGCTATTCACGGAAGGGAGTGGATAGTATGGCGGGCTATGATGGCTCATTAAAATTCGATACAGAAATATCGGAAAAAGGTTTTAATAATGGAATTACAAAACTTGGAAGTTTGACAAAGGGTGGACTGTCAGTTTTAACCGGTGCAATCGGAAGTGTTACAGCTGCGCTTGGTGCCGGAGCAGTAGCAGGAGTGAAGTATAACGCATCGATCGAAACGTACCAGACGTCGTTTGAGGTTATGACTGGATCAGCTGAAAAAGCTGCGGAAGTCATTGACCGGTTGAAAAAGGTTGGTGCTGAGACACCATTTGAACTCTCTGATCTCGCTGATACAACACAGCTCTTAATGAACTATGGCCTTACAGCGGATGAGGCTATGGACAAGATGATGATGCTTGGGGACATCTCTCAAGGTTCTGCGGATAAAATGTCTCGTATCGCTATGGCATACGGTCAGATGTCTTCTGCCGGAAAGGTGCAGCTGGAAGATGTTAAGCAGATGATTGAGGCTGGATTCAACCCGTTACAGGAAATCAGCGAGTCAACGGGTGAATCCATGTCGTCATTATATGACAGGATCAGCAAAGGAACGATTTCTGTCGATGAGATCACAGCTTCTATGGAGCGCGCTACATCTGAAGGTGGGAAATATTACCAGTCAATGGAGAAACAGTCACAGACATTTGATGGCATGATTTCCACGCTGAAAGATAATGCACAGCAGCTTCTTGGAGATGTAGTACAGCCAATATCGGACAGCATGGTAAGTACTTTGCTTCCAGCTGCGATCGACTCCATTAATCAGATGGCGAACGCGTTCCAGACACAGGGAGTAGATGGGCTGATACAGGCTGGAAGCCAGGTATTGGTTAATCTTCTGACTGGCATTGCACAGGCGTTACCGAATATGATTACCACGGCAGTACAGGTCATCCAGGCATTTATTACAAGCTTAAATACAAATCTGCCACAAATGCTGTCAGCAGGTGGGCAGATTTTGATAACGCTGGCGCAGGGGATTATATCTCTACTTCCATCACTGGGACAACTGGCACTTAACATTATTTTGAATATGGCGAACGCTATCTCAGCGAATGCGCCACAGATGATTCCGAAAGCAGCAGAAGTACTGCTTAATTTTGCACAGGGGATCATAAGTAATCTGCCTAAAATTGTAGACGCTGGAATCAATATGTTGATTTCACTGGCAATGGGGGTGGCAAACGCATTGCCACAGCTGATTGAAAAGGTCCCGAAACTGATCAATGAATTTTGTGCAAAAATTGACTCTTTGTTGCCAAAGCTGCTTGCAGCCGGAATTGGAGTTATTGTGACACTTGGAATGGGGATCATTCAGTCCATTCCAACTATCATTGCAAATGCTGGAGAAATTGTAAAAGCAATTCTGAATGTGATTACGCATTTGAATCTGTTTAGTACAGGTGCCAATATTATTAAAGGTCTTGGAAGTGGAATAAAAAGTTTATTCGGTAGTATCGGATCAATAATAAAAAGTTTAATTACCAAAATTAAGAATCCGTTCAATATTGATTGGAGTTCTATTGGTAAGAATATTGTGAATGGTATTGCGAACGGCATCAGAAATTTTGCTGGATCTATTGTGAGTGCGGCAAAGAGTGCGGCCAAAAGTGCTTTAAATGCAGCCAAAAGTTTCCTTGGAATTCATTCTCCGTCAAAAGTATTTCAGGACGAGGTAGGAAAATATATGGCTCTTGGTATGGGAGTAGGATTTGAGAAGAACATCCCTGTTGATGATATGAAACATGGACTGAGTGCATCTGTCCGGGCTCTACAGAAGAGGAGTGTTGAAATTACATCGGCATCAACTGGAACTTCTGGGAATGTCTGGATTGACAGAGGGACTGTGACAAGATCAAATAATGAAGATGTTCAGAACTTAATGAAAGCAGTAAAGCAACTGACCAGATATGCAAATCGGCCAATGGAAGCGGCGTTGGTAGTGGATGGAAAAACAATGGCAAAAACGATTGTAAAGCCTATGAAAAAAGAAATGGAAAGAATTGAGAAAATAAACAACAGATTGAGGGGTGAAAGATAAGTGAGTATGTCAGTTTTGTTTAATGACACGGAATTAAATAAATATATTCATGTCCTCAATGGATTTACTTCCAGAGCGGGAGTTGATTGGGATCCTCAGCTTCTGGAGATTGGAAATACAGCACGGGGATCAATCTTTCAGGAAACAACATACCGCGCCAAAGAGATTCCTATGCCGTTTGAGATTAATGGGAATATAGAAAAGAATTATAATGATCTGATGCGGGTGCTTAATGTAGATAAGCCCAAGCCTTTAATTTTTGGTGATACTCCTAATAAGGTATATTATGCGGTGCCATCAGGGGGGCTGGATCTGGAGGAAGTTTTATATTACGGCAGTGGGACGATTACCTGGCTGATCCCGGACGGAGTAGCCCATTCAGTTGCTGAGAAAACCGCGGAGAATTATGGCAGCAGTCAGATTACCTTGGAGAACAATGGGACAGAGTCGGTTCCTATCAACATCAAAGCCACCATGAAGTCAGATAACGGCTACATCGCGTTTACCCTGGGAGACCGGTTCTACCAGATCGGGA
>OFOU01000308.1_pt1 | contig 43212 bp, 36 predicted proteins | sample 1542061 | NCBI WGS metagenome assembly OFOU01 (sample SAMN04209239, study PRJEB22552) | human gut metagenome | biome: gut; material: feces | host: Homo sapiens | place: USA: Oklahoma
AAATATTAAAAATTTTTTATATAAAGTCAATTTATAATTTCCTTAGAAATAAAAATGGCTCAGTAAAACTACCAAGCCATTTCAATTAATTATCTATATAGAACACCTATATCTTTTCTACAATATTTACCTGTAAATTCTATCTTTTCAGCATCTGCATAAGCTTTAGCTCTAGCATCTTCAAGGTTATCTCCAACTGCTACAACATTAAGAACTCTTCCTCCACTTGTTAGAAGTTTTCCATCTTCAGCTTTTGCTCCAGCTACAAATACCATATTGTCAACTTTATCAATTCCAGTTATCTCATAACCTTTAGTGTAAGCTTCTGGATATCCTCCTGATGCTAATACAACACAACAAGCTGACTTGTTACTCCACTTAACATCTGCATTAGCTAAATCACCCTCTAAACCACTTTCAAGTAGTTCAATAAAGTCTGATTCAAGAAGAGGTAATACAACTTGAGTTTCAGGATCTCCCATTCTCATATTGTATTCAAGAAGATAAACTCCCTTATCTGTAATCATAAGTCCAAAGAAGATAACTCCAGCAAAGTTCATTCCCTCAGCTTTTATTCCTTCTAATGTAGGATTCATAATTCCGTTTATAAAGGCATCATAAACCTCTTTAGTTACATAAGGGTTAGGAGCTATTGTTCCCATTCCTCCTGTATTAAGTCCAGTTTCTTTCTCTCCTATTTTTTTATGATCTTTAGCAGAGATAAATGGAAGTATAACTTTAGAATCTGTTACTGATAGTATAGAAGCTTCTACTCCATCAAGGAACTCTTCAACAACTATCTTTTCTCCAGCAGCACTGAATACTTTATCTACCATTATTTCATCTACAGCTTTTAAAGCTTCTTCTAAGTTTTGGCAAATTAAAACTCCTTTTCCTGCTGCTAGTCCACTAGCTTTTACAACTAATGGGAATTCACAAGTTTTTATATACTCTTTAGCTTTATCTACTTCAGTAAATACTTCGTAAGCTGCTGTTTTAACTCCATATTTTTTCATAAAGTCTTTAGCATAAGCTTTTGACCCTTCAAGTAGAGCAGCTTTTTTATCCGGTCCAAATATTTTTAAACCTTTCTCTTGGAATCTATCAACTATACCATCTACTAGAAGTTCTTCACTTCCAACAATTGTTAAATCTATTTTTTCTTTTAATGCAAATTCTAAAAGTTCATCTATCCCTTTTACATTTACATTTTCACCTTTAGGAAGCATTGCTGTTCCACCATTTCCAGGTGCACAAAATACTTTTTCTACTTTCTCATTTTGACTTACTTTCCAGCAGATAGCATGTTCTCTTCCACCACTACCAACTACCAATATTTTCATATCTCAATATCTCCCCTTTATTTAATATTAGTGTTTGAAATGTCTCATTCCTGTGAATACCATTGAGATTCCATGTTCGTTACAAGCATCAATAGATTCTTTATCTCTAATAGATCCACCTGGTTGAATTATAGCTTTAATTCCAGCTTTAGCACAAGTATCTACAACATCTCTAAATGGGAAGAATGCGTCAGAAGCAAGGATAGCTCCCTCTATTCTTTCTCCAGCTCTTTCAATAGCTTGTTGAGTTGGCCATATTCTGTTTGTTTCTCCATTTCCAATTCCTACAGCCATTTTATCTTTTACTACTACAATAGCATTTGATTTAACATGTTTTACTATTTTCATTCCGAAAATTAAATTTTCCATCTCTTCAGCAGTAGGAGCTTTTTCAGTTACTGCTTCATAGTTAGTTGAGAAGCTTAAATCTTCATCTTGAACTAAAAGTCCTCCATCAACTTTAACCATATTGATCTTATCTTGTGGAGTATGGTGACATTTGATAATTCTTAGGTTTTTCTTAGTTTTTAAAACTTCTAATGCTTCTGGTGTGAAATCAGGAGCAATAACTATTTCTAGGAATATTTTAACCATCTCTTTAGCAGTTGCTTCATCAACAGTTTTATTTAATGCTACTATTCCTCCAAATATAGATACTGGGTCGCACTCATAAGCTTTAACATATGCATCATATACATTATCAGCTATAGCAGCTCCACATGGAGTTGAGTGTTTAAGTCCACAACAAGCTGGCTCTGTAAATTCACAAACAGTTCTCCAAGCTACGTCCATATCTCTTAAGTTATTAAAAGAAAGTTCTTTTCCATTTAATTGTTCAAAATCTTTCATAGCTCCAGTATCAGTAGTTGATACATAGTAAGCAGCTTTTTGATGAGGGTTTTCTCCATATCTTAAATCCATTACTTTTTCATAAGAAGCATTTAAGTATTTAGGCATCTCATCTCCTAATAGGAATTGAGAAATAGCTGCATCATAAGCAGAAGTTAAGTTAAATACTTTTCCTGCAAGTCTTTTTCTAGTTTCAAAAGTAACTTCTCCAGCTTCCATCTCTTTCATAACTGTTTCATAGTCAGCAGTATCACTGATGACTACTACATCTTTGAAAGATTTAGCAGCAGATCTTAACATTGTAGGTCCTCCAATATCAATGAACTCTACTTTTTCTTCAAATGTAAGATCTTCATTTACTTTTTTAAAGAATGGGTATAGGTTAACTACTACCATATCAATTGGAGTGATTCCTCTCTCTTTAATAGTTGCCATATGCTCAGCATTATCTCTTATAGCAAGGATTCCTCCGTGAATTACTGGATGTAAAGTTTTTACTCTACCATCTAGCATTTCAGGTGCTCCAGTTATTTCAGCAACTTCTATAACAGGCACTCCATTTTCTTTAAGATGTTTATATGTTCCTCCAGTTGAAATTATTTCTACTCCATGTTTTACTAAGAAATTAGCAAAATCTAATACACCATTTTTATCAAAAACTGATATTAATGCTCTTTTCATAAAAAACTATCTCCTTTTATTGTCTTTCAGATATTATTTTAGCTATTGAATTTGGTAGAAGTTTATGCTCCTCTACAAGAACTCTCTTTTGTAGTACTTCAGGAGTATCCCCTTCTAATACTGGTACTTTTACTTGTAAAATTATCTCTCCACTGTCCACTCCAGTATCTACATAGTGAACTGTGCAACCACTTTCCTTTTCTCCTGCTGCAAGAACTGCTTCATGTACTTTTATACCATACATTCCAGGACCACCAAATTTTGGAAGTAGTGAAGGGTGAATATTAATTATTCTACCCTTCCATTTATTTACAAATTCCTCATCGATTATAGAAAGGAATCCAGCTAGAACTATAAGTTCTACTCCCTTTGTAGAAAGTACCTTATCTATCTCTTTACAAAGTTCTTTTTTATAGACTTTTCTATCTATTACACAACTTTCTATTCCATGTTCTGCTGCTCTTTCCACTCCATAACATGGTCTATCTCCAATAACACAAGCTATTTCGCAGTTAAGTTCTCCATTTTTACTTTTATCTATTATAGATTGAAGATTACTTCCTCCACCTGATACCATTACTGCTATCTTAAACATAAACCTTTATCTCCCTTTTGAACATATCCTATTTCATATGCTTCTTCTCCATGTTTTGCAAGTTCAGCTATAACTCCATCTTTATCTTCAGGAGCTACTACAAGTACAAATCCAACTCCCATGTTGAATGTTCCGTACATTTCATCTTCAGCAATTTCACCTTCTTTTTGGATATATTTGAAGATATCAAGTACTCTTACTTTATCTTTAAATACTACTGGTTGATGTCCTTCACTTATTGTTCTTGGTAAGTTTTCAGGAAGTCCTCCACCTGTTATGTGAGCCATTCCTTTAACATTGAATTTTTCAAGAACTGACATTACAGCTTTAACATAAATTTTTGTTGGTGTTAATAGTGTTTCACTAATAGGTTTTCCATTATATTCTTTTGTATAGTCAGTAATAACTTTTCTTACTAATGAGAATCCATTGCTGTGAACTCCTGAAGATGGGATAGCTATAAGGATATCTCCTTCAGTTGTAGTGCTTCCATTTACTATTTTAGATTTTTCAACTGCTCCTACACAGAATCCAGCTATATCATAATCTCCTACTTTATAGAATCCAGGCATTTCAGCAGTTTCTCCACCGATTAAAGCAGCTCCTGCTTGATAACATCCTTCTGCAACTCCTGAAACTAATTCAGCAGCTACTTCTGCATCTAATTTTCCACAAGCTAAATAGTCAAGGAAAAATATTGGTTGTGCTCCGTGGCATAGTACGTCATTTACACACATTGCTACTGCATCAATTCCTACTGTATCATATTTTTTTGAAGTAAGAGCTACTTCTAATTTTGTTCCTACTCCGTCAGTTCCTGATACTAAAACAGGGTTTTCATATTTTCCTAATTCATACATAGCACCAAAACTTCCAAGTCCATTTAATACATGGTTATTTTGAGTTTTTGCTACTGCCTTTTTCATTAATTCTACTGCTCTGTATCCTTCTTCTTTATCTACTCCAGCTTCTTTATAAGAAATTGCCATTTTCTTCCTCCCAAACGAATTTTTTAGTTACTATCTTATTTTACAATTTTTTTATACAATATACAAATATTTCTAACTTTTGTTTAAATTAATCTTTTATTCCTCTTCAGCAGGTGTACTCATTGGATATACTCCATTGAAACATCCTACACAGAAGTTATTACTCTTTAGAGATGTTAACATATTATCTAATGATAGATAATCTAATGTATCTGCATTTATCTCTTGTCTTATCTCTTCAACAGACATTCTAGCTGCAATAAGTTCTTTTCTATGAGCAATATCTACTCCATAGAAACAAGGGTGCATAACTGCAGGAGAAGCTGATCTAAAGTGAACTTCCTTTGCTCCAGCTCTTCTTATAATCTCAATAAGAATTTTACTTGTAGTTCCTCTTACTAGAGAGTCATCTACTACTACTACTCTTTTTCCTTCAAGTTGAATTCTCAATGGGTTAAGCTTAACCATAACAGCTTGCTCTCTTAAACTTTGAACAGGTTTGATAAATGTTCTAGCTATATATTTATTTTTAATAAGTCCCATAGCATAAGGGATTCCACTTTCCTCTGCATACCCAATAGCTGCTGGTACTCCAGAATCAGGAACTCCAATTACTATATCAGCATCTACTTTACATTGTTTTGCTAATAATTTTCCAGCTTCAACTCTTGCTTGATATACATTGATACCATCTATTGTACTATCAGGTCTTGCAAAATAGATATGCTCAAATGAACATGGAGCTATATTTCTATTTTCAGCATATTTTACTGATTTAATTCCGTTATCATCTATAATTACCATCTCTCCAGCTTCAACATCTCTTACAATGTGTCCACCAATAGCATCTATTGCACATGATTCAGAAGCTAAGAAATAATCTCCAGCATCATTTGTTCCAATACATAGAGGTCTGATTCCATAAGGGTCTCTTATTCCTATAAGTTTTTTATCTGCTAACATTACAAAGGCATAAGCTCCCTTTACTGCTGAAACTGTAGCTTTTATAGCCTCTTCTAAACCATCAGCAGCTTTTCTAGCTATCATTTTAATAACTACTTCAGAGTCAGATGTTGAAGTAAATGTAGCTCCTCCATCTTCTAAAAGTTCTCTAATTACCTTACTATTTGTTAAATTTCCATTGTGAGCAACTGCTATTTGTCCTAATTTAAATCTACTTTCTATAGGTTGTGCATTTTCTATTTTATTATCTTTGAAAGAAGAGTATCTCACATGAGCAATAGCTGCATTTCCTTGTAATTGATTTAATGTTTCCTCTGTAAATACATCAGCTGTAAGTCCCATTCCTTTATAACTATAAAGTTGTCCACCATTTGAAACTGTGATTCCTGCACTCTCTTGTCCTCTATGTTGTAGAGCATACATTGCATAGTAACACATTTGTGAAACCTCTTTGTTTTCTTTACAGTAAACTCCGAATACTCCACACTCCTCTTCCATTTTATCTTTAGCTAACATCTCTTCAGTACAAATCATTTTATTTCTTACTCCTCCGATTTTTATATCTAAGCTTTAAATTTAGTCTAAATATATTAAATTTTCACACAAACAAACACATTAAATCTATTCTTATAGATCTACTCCACCTTCATTATCAGCTATAAATTTAGCTTTCATATCTTTTCTAAATTGAACAAGTTTTGCTTTTAATTCTGGTGATTTTAAAGATAACATTTGTACTGCTAACATTCCAGCATTATATGAGTTGTTTACTCCAACTGTTGCAACTGGTATAGATTTAGGCATTTGTACTATTGATAATAATGCATCCATTCCATCAAAAGCAGCTTCAATAGGTACTCCAATTACAGGAAGTACAGTTTTAGAAGCTATAACACCTGGAAGATGTGCAGCAAGTCCTGCACCTGCTATTATTACTTCATATCCTGTATTTTCTAACATTTCCAATGTTTCTTCTAATTTTTCTGGAACTCTGTGTGCTGAAAGAACATGTGCAGAATACTCAATTCCAAACTCTTTCAAACAGTTTGCAGCTCCTCTCATTTTTTCTGTATCTGATTTACTTCCAAAGATTATAGCAACTTTCATCTGATATTTTCTCCTCCAAAATATAATTAAACAAATTTTATATATCTGTATAGAGGATAAATTCCTCTATACAGATAGGTTTATTAGATACTATTTAAAATATTTAACTCCATTTTCAAAGATTTTTTGATCTTTATTTCCAATTATATTTTTAAATACGTTGTTTCCACATCTTTCTGAGTGTCCCATCTTACCAAATACTTTTCCATCTGGTGAAGTGATTCCTTCAATTGCACAAGTAGATCCATTAGGGTTAAATCTAAATTCATTTGTAGGAACTCCATCTAGGTTTACATATTGAGTAGCAACTTGTCCATTTTCAAATAGTTTTTTGATTACTTCATCATTAGCAAAGAATCTTCCCTCTCCATGTGATACAGCGATTTCAAATTCTGATCCAACTTCTACACCTGCTAACCATGGTGATTTATTAGAAGTAACTTTAGTTTTAACCATTTGAGATACGTGTCTACCTATTTTGTTAAATGTTAATGTAGGTGAGTTTTCAGTAACTTTTCCAATTTCTCCATAAGGTAGAAGTCCTGATTTTATTAGAGCTTGGAATCCGTTACAGATACCAAGGATAAGTCCATCTCTCTCTAAGAATTTAGAGATAGCTTCTGCAATCTTAGGGTTAGTAAGTACAGTAGCGATGAATTTACCTGAACCATCTGGCTCATCTCCTGAACTGAATCCTCCTGGGAACATTAAGATTTGTGAGTTATTGATCTCTTTTACCATTTTTTCTATTGAGTCATTGATATACTCTTGAGTGATATTTCTAAATGGAAGAATATTTGCTTCTGCTCCAGCTTTTTCAAATACTCTTGCTGAATCATACTCACAGTTAGTTCCTGGGAATGCAGGTACTAAAACTCTTGGTTTAGCTATTTTGTTTTTGCAAACTATGATCTCTTTCTTTTCATAAGGTGTCCAGATATAGTTTTCAACTTTTTCTATTGTTTTATGAGGGAATACTGGGAATAGTTTATCTAACCAAACTTTTTCTCCCTCTGTCATATCTATCTCTTTATCTCCAACTACAACTTTGTATTCAGCTATTGTTTCCCCTAATAGTTCAACATTTTTTCCACAAAGTTCTTTAGTAGTTTCAACTACAAATGTTCCATATCCTAGTTTAAATAGATCTTCTCCTAAATCTACTATTTTAGCTCCAACTCTGTTTCCTAGAGTCATTTTACTTACTGCTTCAGCTATTCCTCCATTTTTAAGAGTCATTGCAGATATGATAGTTCCATTTACTATATTTTCATGAACAAATTCAAAGTTTTCTTTTAATTCATCTATATTAGGCATATAGTTGTCTAACATATGGTGTTTTACTAAATATAATTTGTGTCCAGCTTCTTTAAATTCTGGTGAAATTACTACACTTGCTTTTACTGGTGCAACAGCAAAAGAGATTAATGTAGGTGGAACGTGAATATCATTAAATGTTCCACTCATAGAGTCTTTTCCTCCAATTGCTGGGATTCCAAATCCTCTTTGAGCTTCAATAGTTCCTAATAGAGCTGAGAAAGGTTTTCCCCAGTTTAAAGGGTTTTGTCCAAGTTTTTGGAAGTATTCTTGGAATGAAAGTCTTACTCTCTTATAATCTCCACCAACAGAAACTAATTTAGCTAGTGATTCAACTACTGCATAAGCTCCTCCATGGAATTGTGACCAAGAAGAAAGTACTGGGTTATATCCCCAAGTGATAGCAGAAGCTGTATCTGTTTCTCCTTTTAATAGAGGTATTTTTTGAACACTTACATCAGTTGGAGTCATTTGATATTTTCCTCCAAATGGCATTAATACTGTTGTTGCTCCAATTGTAGCGTCAAATATCTCCATTAATCCTTTTTGAGAAGCTACATTTAAAGATGAAAGCATATTGTACCATCTATCTTTTAATGTTTCTCCTTCATAGTTAGCTTTTAATAGTGGATTTTCTCCAGTAATATCAGCAACTTCAACAGTTGTTTCTTGAGTAACTCCATTTGTATCTAAGAATTCTCTTGAAATATCAACTATTTTCTTACCTTTCCAATTTAAAACTAATCTATTTGTATCAGTAACAGTAGCAACTACTGTAGATAGTAAGTTTTCTTTAGAAGCTAGTTCTATAAATTTATCTTTATCTTTAGCTTCGATTACAACTGCCATTCTTTCTTGTGATTCAGAGATAGCAAGTTCAGTACCACTTAGTCCTAGGTATTTAGTAGGTACTACATCTAGGTTGATATCTAGTCCAGGAGCAAGTTCTCCAATTGCAACTGATACCCCTCCAGCACCGAAGTCATTACATTTTTTAATCATTCTTGTAACTTCAGGGTTTCTGAATAATCTTTGAATTTTTCTCTCTTCAGGAGCATTTCCTTTTTGAACTTCAGCACCACAAAGTCTTAATGAATCATCTGTATGTTCTTTTGAAGATCCAGTTGCTCCTCCACAACCGTCTCTACCTGTTTTTCCTCCAAGAAGAATTACGATATCTCCTTTAGAAGCATTTTCTCTTCTTACCCAATCAGCAGGTACAGCCCCAACTACTGCTCCAACTTCCATTCTTTTTGCTTTATATCCATCGTGATAGATTTCACAAACATGTCCAGTTGTAAGTCCAATTTGGTTTCCATAAGAAGCATATCCACTTGCTGCTCCAGTAGTTATTTTCTTTTGAGGTAGTTTTCCTGGAAGTGTATCCTCTAATTTTTCTAATGGATTTCCTGAACCAGTTACTCTAATAGCTTGATATACATATGATCTTCCTGATAATGGGTCTCTAATAGCTCCTCCTAAACAAGTTGAAGCTCCTCCAAATGGTTCGATCTCTGTAGGGTGGTTATGAGTTTCGTTTTTAAACATCAATAGCCATTTTTCAAGTTTTCCATCTACATCTACATCTATATATACAGAACAAGCATTGATCTCATCAGATACTTCTAAGTCATCAAGTTTTCCACTTTTTCTCATCTCTTTACCACAGATAGTAGCCATATCCATTAGAGAGATATATTTTTTAGATAATCTTTCTCCATGAACAAACTCTCTAGCTTTAGAGTAGTCATCAAAAGCTTTTTGTAAAGTTTCTCCAAAAGCACTCTTAGGGAAAACTATATCTTTAATTCTTGTTTCAAAAGTTGTATGTCTACAGTGATCTGACCAGTAAGTATCTAATACTTTTATTTCAGTTTCTGTAGGTTCTCTTTTTTCTGTATCTCTAAAGTATTCTTGAACAAATTTTACATCTGCAAGAGTCATTGCAAGTCCAAGAGATTCTCTAAATTTCTTTAATTCTTCTTCATTCCAAGAGATAAATCCTTCAAATACTGGAACATCTTGAGCCTTTTCTCCCTCTTCAATTTCTAGTTTAACTAGATCTTTTTCTCTCATTTCAACAGGGTTGATATAGTATTTTTTAACTTTTTCTACATCAGCATCAGAGATTTCCCCTTCAAGAATAATTACTTTTCCACTTGTTACAACTACGTTTTGGTTTTTATCTGAAATTAGATTTAAACATTGCATAGCTGAGTCAGCTCTTTGGTCAAATTGTCCTGGTAGATATTCAACTGCAAAGAATTTTGCTCCATTTGTTTCAAGTTCATCTTTAACTGTATCAGTTACAACTTCAGAGAAGATAAGTTTTTTAGCTTCTGCTAATTCTGCTTCTTCAATGTTAAATACATCATAGCAGTTTAAAAGTCTTACTTTTGAAAGTTTAATTCCTTGAAAACTTTCTTTTAACTCATTTTCAAGTCTTTTAGCTTCTAAGTCAAAGCCATTTTTCTTTTCTACATAAATACGATAATTCATCGCAGCCCCCTATTTTATATATTAATATTTATTGCTTAACTTTTTTAGAATAATCCTTCTATCTTACCATTTTCATCAATATCTATTGATTCAGCAGCAGGTTTTTTAGGTAGTCCTGGCATATCAATAATATCTCCAGCCATTGCTACTATAAATCCAGCTCCAGCAGATATTCTTAATTCTTTTATTGATACAGTAAATCCTGTTGGTCTTCCTAATAGTGCTGCATTGTCAGAAAGTGATTTTTGAGTTTTTGACATACATACTGGAAGTTTTCCATATCCAAGCTCATCTATTGTTTTTAACATTTTCTTAGCTGATCCAACAAACTCTACTCCATCTGCTCCATAGATCTCTTTAGCTATCTTTTCAATTTTTTCTTTAATAGATAGATCTAAATCATATAGAGGAATGTAGTTGTCAGTTCCTTTTTCAAGTTGAGCTAGAACTTCTTCAGCTAATGCCATTCCACCTTCTCCACCTTTTGCCCATACTTCACAAAGAGCTACTGGTACATCTTGAGCTTTACAATGTCTATCTATAAATTCAAGTTCTTTTTCAGTATCACTTACAAATCTATTGATAGCTACTACTACTGGTAGATTATATTTTTTCATATTTTCAATGTGTTTATCTAAGTTTGCAATTCCTTTCTCTAATGCTTCTAAGTTTTCTTCAGAAAGCTCTTTAGCTCCACCGTGATGTTTTAATGCTCTTACAGTAGCAACTATTACTACACAGTTAGGAGTAAGTCCACCTTTTCTACATTTGATATCTAAGAATTTTTCTGCTCCTAAATCAGCAGCAAATCCAGCTTCTGTAATAGCATAATCTGAAAGTTTAAGAGCTAGTTTTGTAGCTAGGATTGAGTTACATCCATGAGCTATATTAGCAAAAGGTCCTCCATGAATAAATACTGGAGTATTTTCTAATGTTTGTACAAGGTTAGGTTTGATAGCTTCTTTTAATAGTGCTGCAACTGCTCCTTGAATTTTTAAATCTCCAACTGTTAATGCTCTTCCATCTCTAGCATATCCAAATACCATATTTTTAATTTTTTCTTTAAGGTCAGCTAGTGATGTAGCTAAACATAGAGCTGCCATGATTTCAGATGCAACAGTGATTTGGAATGAACTTTGTCTAGGAATTCCATTTGCTTTTCCTCCAAGTCCGATTACAACATCTCTTAAAGCTCTGTCGTTCATGTCTACTACTCTTTTCCAAGTAATTTTAGTAATATCAATATCTAGCATATTTCCAGAATTGATATGGTTATCTATACAAGCAGATATAAGGTTGTGAGCTACTCCAATAGCATGAAGATCTCCAGTAAAGTGAAGGTTAATATCTTCCATTGGTATAACTTGTGCATATCCTCCACCAGTTGCTCCACCTTTCATTCCAAAAACAGGTCCTAATGACGGTTCTCTAAGAGCTGCTATAGATGATTTTCCCATTTTATTAAGAGCTTGTGTAAGACCAACAGTTACAGTTGATTTTCCCTCTCCTGCTGGAGTAGGTGTAATAGCTGTAACAAGTACTAATTTACCATCTTTTTTATTTTCAAGATCTCTAAGTACTTTTAAATCAACTTTAGCTTTGTACTTACCATATTGTTCAACATCATCTTCTCCAAGTCCAATTTTTTTAGCAATATCCGTTATATTTACTATTTTAGCTTCTTGAGCAATTTGAATATCTGTTTTCACAAAATTTCCTCCCTTAATATTTATTTTATTCTTTAATTTTAAAAAAATTTATAATAATTAAAAAAGTCTAAATGCACACTACACCTTAGTACACACTTAGACCTTGATTTTTACACTTATTGTATTATCTATTTTTTTGCCGAAATACGTTATTCTTTTTTTCTTCTTTATCTTCTTGCATAATAACATAGTATAATCCTCCTTCAATAATGCTCCATAATATTTTATTCAATTAGATGAAGCAAATTTTTTAAAGATTAAAAAATTTATACATATGTTTACTTCACCCATAGCAGTTAATTTAAGGTTAACCATAGAGACTCCTGACCATATTACAGGGATATATGAGCTTAATTTCTTACCTAAAGAATAACATAGTTATTAAATTTTGTCAAAATAAATGTTATTTTACATAAATTTCATATTTCTTTCGTCTGTTTTTATATTTTTCATCCGTTAAAAGTTTTATTTGTCTTTTATGTGTACAATTAATCCCTCTATAGCTAAAATATACCCCTCTTTACCAAAACCACATACCTGTCCAATACAAGCAGGAGCTGTGAAAGATTTATGTCTGAATTCCTCTCTTTGATGAACATTTGAAAGGTGAACTTCAACTGTTGGAATCTCTATACTCTTTATTGCGTCAAAAAGAGCTATTGATGTGTGTGTATAAGCTCCAGGGTTTATAACTATTCCATCATATTTTTCAAAATATGCCTTTTGCAATATATTTATCATCTCACCTTCAATATTACTTTGCAAAATATCTATCTCAACATCTGTTTCCTCAAAAGTGTTAAGTATATAATTACACATACTCTCATATGTTTCTTTTCCGTATATCTCTTTTTCTCTAATTCCTAAAAAATTTATATTAGGACCATTTAATATTAAAATTTTCATTTTTTCCTCCTAAATTTTCTTTTTATAAAAATTATAATTTATCATTCTAATAATCGCTAACTACAAAGGTACTTTGCCAAAACCTAGCGATGTGCTAGATAACTGAGCTTAGTTAGATAAATTATAGTTTATTTAAAATTTAAAGCTAATTTTTGGTAAAGTTCCTCCCCTAATTCCTTACCAAACTCTCTCTCTTGCCATATCTCCTCTGCTTTTATAGCTTGTTCAATCAACATAAAAAGTCCATCTATATTTTTTATACCATTTTTTTCTGCAAAATATAAAAATTTAGTTTGAAGAGGATTATATATTATATCAACTACACTTTCAAATCTTTTCACTACCTCTTCTGATACAGGAGAGTTTTCACCATTTGGATACATTCCCACCGGGGTGCAATTTACTATTGCATCTCCATCTATTCTATCTTCATAAGTTGCTACATTAATATATGAAAATCTCTCTTTTAACTTCTCTATTTTTCCCTCTCTACTTCTTGAAACTACAACTATCTCCTTTGCTCCTAAATCTTTTAGAGCTACTATTATAGCCTTTGCTCCTCCTCCTGTTCCAAGAACAACACATTTTTTATCTTTTATCTCAATTTTCCCTCTTTCAAGAAGTCTTATAAACCCATAATAATCACTATTATATCCAGAAAATCTATTTTTTTCTATCTTTAAAACATTTATTGCCCCTATCTCCTCTGCCTCTTTAGATAGAAAATCTATTTTATTTAAGAACTTTTCCTTGTATGGAATAGTTATATTAATCCCTTCTATTCCTAATATTCTCATACTTTCAAGAGCTTTATCTATATTTTCTCTTTCTATCTCATAAAGTGAATAAAACCCTTTTATATTGTATTTATTAAAAATATATTGATGAATCTCTGGCGAAAGAGAGTGTCCTAGTTTTTCCCCTATCAAACCATAAGTTTTCATAATCAACCTCCTAAAATTTATCTTTTTTCTTATAATATAACATATATCCTTTCTTTACTCTAGCAAATGATTATTCCTTCCTTTAATTTAATATTATACCTATATTTTCTCATTTTATCATTTATAAGATCGTTAATAGTTATAAATATTTTAAATTTGAATTTTTATTTTGCTTTTAGTACAATTTATATAAGTTATTCATGAAAGGGGTAAATTATGAAAAATCCATTGATAATTGAAGATATTGAGTTTATTGAAAATAATATTATGAGTATTCGTTCAAAGGTAGGTTTTAATTTTCAATACTATATAGATGAGTGGCTATCTGAAAAGACAAAATTTAATTTTTGGGCATTTTTTCTAGCACCTTTTTGGTTAGGAGCAAAGGGAATGTTTGAATATGTTTTTCTATATTGTATTCTTACTAATCTATTTGTAAACCGTATTCCTAGTTTACATCTAATTTTAATTGTACTTTTACCTATTTATTTTGGATTTACAGGGGACATCCTCTATTTTAAAAAGATCAAAAGTGAGATTTCCAATTCCACTGGTTTTAGTGTGAATGGCTTACTTGGAATTTGCCTTGTTATAGCAATTCAAATAGGGACATATTATCTTATAGCTTAAAATTAAAATTGCACTCTCTATCTTAATAAAAGATTTTGAGTGCACTGTTTTTTTACTCTTTATTTTTCCATTCCATTATATGTTCCAATTCTCCAGTATTTTCATCTACTTGAGTTTTTACAATTTTAAAACTATTTTTCTGATAAAATTCAAGAGCTTTTACATTTTTATCATAAACAGCTAATTCTAAAAACGGATATCTCTCCTTTACAAAATTCAAAAGCTTAGTTCCATACCCTTTACATTGATTATTCACTCCACAAAATAATCCACCTATAAAAGTACTATCTATTAAACTTATAAACCCCTTTATATCTCCTCCCTCTTCTAAAAGATATGTATCAGATATCGGAAGATAATTATCCCTTACATTTTCATAATTTCCTATCCAATACCCTTTATCTATAAAATCATGTGCCTTTATATTAGAATTTTTCCATATCTCCATTATTTTTTCATAATCTTTCTTTTCTACTCTTCTAATCATGTTAATTTGTTCCTTTCAATTCCTCTAATCTTTCTGTAATTTCCTTATACCTAGCTATCAAAGCATTTCTTTCAGGTCCATAATCACAATCATGTAACAATTCTTTAACTTCATCAAGTGTTTTGTTAAGTTTTTCTATTTCACTCATGCCATCATCTTCTTTATGAATTTACCTCTCTAATATGGGTATACTACTAATTTAAAAAAAATCAATAGGTAAATTTATTTATTTTTCTAATTCAGTCCATCCCTTTAAAATTTCAGGATTATAACCTAGGATTATTTCATTTTTATTTCTCAATATTGGAGATTTGAAAAGAATAGGATTTTCTAAAAGAGTTTCCTCTAAGTCAAAAACCATATATTGAAGGTTTCTCTTTTTATACTCTGTTCCATCAACATCTATCAGCTCTTCTAAAGGATATTTTGCTGTTATACTTTTTAACTCTCCTTTTGATGGAGCTTTCTCTTTAAGATTGATAAATTGAATTTTTATTCCACGTTCCTTAAAAAATCTCTCTGCTTTTTTACTTTCGTTACAATTTTTCTTACCAAATATCTGTATCATAATGCTCCTTTATATAGTTCTTCTCTTAATTTTTTAATATTTTCTACAATAATATTGTAACACAAAAATGTAAAAATAGGTAAGATTGATTATATAAAATTTAAAATCTCCTCTTTTTAATAAACTGATTTTTATTTCTATTTAATTTTTTTAATAGAAAACAAGTTATAATAAAAGTAAAAGCCATCTCAGTTTTTTTATTTAAAAAATCAAGAATTCATGATATAATGTGAACAATGAATTAAACAAGGAGAAATTTATGGAAATAAGAGAAGGGTTTTGGAAAATCTGGGGTAAATTTGTAGGAATTTTAATTGGAATTCTAATACTTTGGATAGCTTTAATATTTGTTTGTGATAAAGTTTTCGAAAAAAGCTTTGAAGAGTTAAAATATATACACTATTTTATCTTTTTAGTAGTTATTTTAAAAGCTAAAAAGTGGTTTTTAAAGAAATTGGATATTGAATCAGAAAATAAGAAAATAGAAGAAAATGGGGAAAAAGAAAATGAATAGTGAACAAAAAGAAAAAGGTATTAGAAAAGAGGAGTTCTTTACAAAAAGAATGAGAAATGGTCTTGCCTATGTAGAAGATGAAATAACACCATTTACAGGAGTTTTTGTATTTAGATATGGAAATGGAGTTGTAAAGGAATATGAACCTTTTGTTGAAGGGATTAAAGAGGGAATCAATGAAAAGTTCTACGAAAATGGAAGTATAAAGGAATCTAATACTTTTATCAATGGTAGTTTAAATGGTGACTCTATACAGTTCTATGAAAATGGAAATATGAAAGAATCAATGGTTTTTATGAGGGACAAACTTGATGGTGAGTGGGTAAAATACTATGAAGATGGAACTATTAAAACTAGAGGACTTTTTAAAAGTGGAGTTTTAGAAGGAAATAGAATAACTTACTATCCAAATGGAGTTATAAAGGAGATTGCTTCTTTTAAAAATAATCTTCTTCATGGAAAATCTAAAAGATTTTTTGAAAATGGAGAGATTGAAGTTTGTGAAAGCTTTGAAAATGGACATCTTCATGGAGAGGTTATATACTACTATGAAAATGGTGAAATTAAAATTCGTGAAGAATATAGAGATCAAGAGAAAAATGGCAGATATATAAGGTACTATGAAAATGGTTCTGTAAATGCTATTGGAAACTTTAAAAATGGAAAACTCAATGGTGACTGGACAATGTTCTATGAAAATGGAAAATTACTAGGAACTGCTTATTTTGAAGATGGTGAAATAAAAAAAAGTGGCCTTTAAAGCCACTTTTTTTATTAGGTAATTTGAGGCGAGTATCGATAAAATCTTGGACACAAGTAGAAATTAACCGTATTTTTAGAAAGGATCTATCTAACTTCTCAGATTATTTTAAGAACTAAGGAAAGTTAATCATAAAATACACAATATATAATAATTACAAGGATCTTTTTATAAAAATCTAGAGGGCTAAAAAAATCAATGATTCCCTGTAATCAATTTTAAAATAAGGATAGATAGTCAAAATTCACATAAATATTTTAAGATTATAAATTATCTAAAAAAACTAGATAGACTTTATTTGCATGTAAAAATATTAAAAATTCGAAAGTGTGAAGAAAAGTCTGTAAATTAAAAGGGCTGCCTGATATTTGATTACCAAACAGCCCCCTTAATTTATCTCCTCAATATTCAATATTGCCTCCTATCTATAATTAATTTTTTTCTTTCCTTATCATCTTTTTCGATTTTTCAAGAAATCATCTACATATTTCTTAGAAAAGCTTTTGCTCTTCCAAATATTAAAGATTTCTTATACCCCAATATCTATACTATAAATTTGTTCTTCTATTTTAATTTTATCACTCTTATAAGTATTTTAAATTTCTTAATAATTTAAACTTACTTCATAATCTATGATAATCAATTAAATTTATATTTTCCTTAGAGCCTAAACCATTATTTCAATTATTTCTCTATAATTAGCAATGTTCTCTAACATTTCCCAAAATATTTAAGATTAAATAATCTATTTTAACGTTTATCTCCTTTTTAAAACTATAATTTAATTTTCTAGAATTTTTTATAACTACTTTTATAACTTGAATTTTATAAAATATCTTTTATTTTTTTATATTTCTTTATTTTTTCTTCTCTAAAAACTTTTTTGATAAAGTTTAATTAAAGATAAAGAATTAAGTTAAAAGCTTATTTCTATAAAAATTTCACAGTTATATTTTGGATAAGGAATAATTTCAAATATTTAACTTCACATATTTCTAATACTTGGGTATATTATCAATATATTAAATATTTGTTTGTTCTCTTTAAATTGCTCTCACTAAGATTTCACTGGTATCTCCTCCTTCAGATACAATTTATTGTCTAGACTGTTGTATCTCTTTCTTGATATATAATTACCCCATAAACTTTAATTTGTCAATAGCAAAAACTAAAAAATTTTTTATTTTTTTTAATTTAGAAATTATTTTTTTATCATTTGATAAAAATAAAGGGATTATTGCAATTAAAAATTTTTTTACAACAACCCCTTATAAATTCTATTCCTTTTTTCCTTGAGTTTCACTAATAAATGTTGAACCTAAAATTAAAACTCCACCTATAATTTGAAACATTGTAAGTTGTTCTCCTAAAAATAGTGCTGATATAAGTACAGCAGTAATTGGATCTATATAGCTTAAAACTGCTATTGTTTGCCCTTTTAATTCTTTTAAAGATGAAAAATAAAGAGCATAAGCAAACTCAGTATGCACAATCCCTAAAAATATCATATACCCCCAAGAGATTCCTGTCATTTTAGAAAAATCAAAACCTGAAGTAATCATCACATATGGAAGAAGAAGTATTGAAGCAAAAACAAGTTGAGTCACTGTTGTTTCAACTCCTTTAAGCCCCTTAATAAACTTATTCATTAAAATAACACTGGCATATCCAACAGCTGCTGTAAGTCCATAAATAATTCCTAAAAAGTGGTTATAACCTTCACCTATACTTCCTTTATTAGTTCCTACAATACATAACATTCCTACCATAGCTGTACAAACACATAAAAATTTTATTAAAGATATCTTCTCCTTTAAAATAATAGGTGCCATTATAGTAACAAATATTGGAGCACAATAGTAGCTTAGAGTTGCAATTGAAACAGTTGTATACTTATATGCTTCAAAAAGAAATATCCAGTTTGCACCTACTCCTAAACCTGACAATACAAGAATAGGCAGATTCTTTTTTATTGCAGAAAATGAAGTTTTCTCCTTTGAAAATAACATAACTCCCAAAAGAAATATACTCCCTATCACTCCTCTCAGTACAGCTATCTCCTTAGATGTAAGCTCTATATTTCTTACAAAAATAGCAATAGTTCCAAAAATAAGCATAGCTGATAAATTCATCAATTTACTTCTTAACATAGTATCTCCCCCTGTATGAAACAACTTAATTTTAATAAAAAATATACTTCATTTAGAGATAAATGTCAATTATTTATTAAAAAATTATAATATTTTTTTAGAATACAAGTACTTAATTTTTAACAATTCTATAAAATAAAAAGAGCTGAATAAATTAAAATATTTCATCAATTTATTTCAACTCTCTCTTTATTATAATTCAATCTCTCTTAAAATATCAAATGCCAATTGAGATTTCTCTTTTTCTGGTATCTCTTTAATACTATTTTCAGATTTAATTATTCTTATTTGATTAGTAGTTTTTTGCATATTAGAAGCATCATTAGCTACAATCATATTCAAATTTTTTCTCTTTAATTTTCCAATAGCATTCTCTATAATATTCTCTGTTTCAGCTGCAAATCCCACTAAAAATTGTTTCTCTTTTATTTTTCCCATTTCAAAAAGTATATCTGGGTTTCTATCTAAAACAATTGTCATATCCCCATCTTTTTTCTTAATCTTTTCAGTAGAGTAATTTTTAGGCTTATAATCAGCAACTGCTGCACAAGCTATTGCTATATCAACTTTTGGAAACTCTTTAATAGTTGCCTCATACATCTCTTGAGCACTTCTAACTTTTATAAATTTCTTTAACCCTTCAGGTTGAGAAAGTTCAGTAGGTCCAGAAACCAATATTACCTCTGCTCCTAATTTTCTAGCTGCTATTGCAAGAGAGTAACCCATCTGTCCACTAGAACGATTAGATATATATCTTACAGGATCAATAGCTTCCTCTGTTCTTCCTGCTGTAATAAGAACAGTTTTTCCAGTTAGATATCTATCTAACTCCTCCTCTTGAAAGTGATCTTCAATAATTTTTACTATCTCTTTCTCATCTTTTAGTCTTCCCTTAGCATTTACATTACAAGCTAAGAATCCCTCATCAGAGTCTATAAATCTATAACCATATTTTTTTAATTTATTGATATTTTCTTTTAAAATAGGGTTATTATACATATTTACATTCATTGCCAATGCAAAAAACACAGGTTTAGTTGTAGCTGAAATAACAGTAGATAACATATCATCAGCTATTCCATTAGCTACCTTTCCCACTATATTATATGTAGCAGGAGCAACAAGAACTACATCTGCCCACTCAGCTAGAGATATATGCTCAACTTCAAAATGTGGAGTCTTATCCCACATATCCACATAAACTCTCTCTTTTGAAAGTGTTTCTAAAGTAAGAGGAGTTATTATCTTAGTGGCATTTTCACTCATTATAACCTTAACATTATATCCTTTTTTCTTTAGCATAGATACAATATTAGCAGACTTATAAGCAGCTATTCCACCAGTCACTCCAAGCAGTATATTTTTCATTTTAGCCTCCATTAATTTTGTACTCTTTTATCTAGATAATATTCATCTCTTTTATTTCTAAACTCTTTTATCTGTTCAGCTGAAAAGCCACTATCAACTAAATTATCAAAATTATAATTTTTCAAATCATCCATAAACTCAATATACTCTTCACCTAGAATATTTATAAACTTTCTATTTTTACTATAAATTTTACTTATTCTTTCACCTTTATTCAATTGAGTAACAATATCCCAACTCATTTTTTTATCTAAAAATTCCCCATATTTCTTTTTAGCATCATCAATATTTTTAACTTTTCCTGAAAGCTCCTCAAGAGTTTCTAAATTCAGATCTTGAAGATATAAAATATTATTCTCCTCTAAAACACTATTCAGTTCTTGAAATCTACTTGATGCAAAGAATTTTTCTATCTCTATTTTATATGTATATTTCTCTTTAAAATTATATGGAATACAATAAGCTTTTAAATATTTTTTCAGTCTTTGAATCTCTTCCCTATTTTCCTTTAAATTTTTTTCAAACACTTCTAATTGCCTTGGTGTAAATTTATTAAATGATTCTACTTCATTAACAAGGTTTGCTATCTCTTTGTCTTTGATACTAATAGTCTCTTCCAATTTTGAAATTTTCTTTAAATATTCCTCTTCATTACTTTTTTTGAACATTGATAGTAATCCCATTTTTCCTCCCAAGCACATTTATATTTATTAGATTATATGTTATTTTTTCTATTCCTACAACCATTTTTTTCTTTTAAAATATGTTAACATTCCTAGCACTAAAACAAACATCAATGCTAAAACAGCATAGTAACCCTCTTTCCACTCTAGTTCTGGCATATACTTAAAGTTCATACCATACAAGCTTGCTAAGAAACTTAAAGGCATGAAAATTGTTGAAATAATAGCAAGTATTTTCATTACCTCATTCATTCCATTACTGATAGTTGAATGATAAAGTTGAATAAGCTCTGTAACCCTACTATTTAAAATATCAAGTGTATCACAAACTATTGTTCCATGATCAAATAGGTCTGTCAAATAAATCTTAATATCTTCATTAAAATATTCTGTCATTCCCTTAGATTGAAGCTTAGCAATTAACTCTCTAATAGGTCCGATCGTTCTCTTTAATGTTGTAACCTTTTGTTTTAAAGTCATTATATTTTGAAGATCCTCTTTATCAGAATCATTTATAACTTTAGCCTCTAGTCTATCTATCTCCATCTCCACTTCATCAAGTACAATAAAGTAGTTATCAACTATTGTATCTATTATCGTATAAGCAAGATACCCTACACTTTTCTTTCTCATCTTTGAGTTATGAGCCTCAATTCTTGTCCTTATCCCATCAAAGAAATCCCCTGGACTCTCTTGAAAAGTTAGTAGACAATCTTCACCTAAAATAAATGAAACTTGCTCATAACCTATCTCTTTAGAGATTAGATTAAGCTTTAACAGTTTCATAACTATAAACAGATACTCTTCCCTCTCTTCAACTTTAGCCCTTTGAGTACTATTTGCTAAGTCTTCTAATACTAGGTTATCCAAATCAAAATGTTCCCCAATCTTTTTTAATAGAGGGATGTTGTGTATTCCATCTACACTTACCCAAGTTACTCCTCTAAAACTAGTATCAAAATCAATTTCTTCATCTTCACCATAATTTTCTTTTTTTATTACACTGTCGTTGTATGAAAAGACTTCAATAGAAATTTTATGTTTCGGGTTCTCACCTGTGTAAACTATACTCCCTGGAGGTAACCCTACTTTTTTCTTTCTATTTGATGAATCTGTCATTCCAACCACCTCGTTTCTATTTCCTTTATATTAATTTTTATTAATACTATTTTTCTAATATTTTTTCTTTGAAAAATCTATTTATTAACTCTTCTCTCTCAAGTGAAAAACTAATTATCTGTTCCTTTACAAGTTTTTCAATATACTCTATCTCATTTTTATCCTCTGAATAATAAATTGGTGTCTCTTTTAATGGAGTAGAATAAAACTCATAGTTCTTTCCCTTTATTTTACCATTATATTTGAACCATTGCAAAAAAACTTCTGAACTCATATACCCAAGGATATAAAATAGGTTGATATTGTCCTCTTTATTAGTTATAAAATAGATATCAGCACTTCCAAAAAATTCCCCTTCATCATAGGCAAATTGATTTGTTTTGCATCTCTGCCTCACAAGAATTTTAGGCTTTGAGAATATCTCTCTTTCTCTAGCCCACTGAAGTTCCCACCATTTAATTCTTCCTATTGTTACCTCTCGACGTTTAGAAAGTTTCTCTCTATATTTTTCTAAATGGTTTAAAACTTTTTCATCTGGTACAACTTTGCCATCTAAATAGAGTATCCAAAACTTATTCTCCTCTGTAATATATTTCCCTATATCTTTATTTTTATAGAAAGGTTTTAAATATCCTTTAAATTCCTCTCTATATTCATCAAAAATATATGCCTCATCTAACCCTGAAACTATCCCTTGATTTATATTTACAAGATCTTTTAAGAAAAAGTTAGAATTTTTTAGTATCTTCTTATTAAATTTTAAAGTTTTTTCATCAGCTAAAAGGATTTTCTCCTTCTCATCATAGAGATTTTCACTATCTATATAAAAACTTTTCTCTGGTAACTGAACCTCTATCTTTTCATTTTCAATTAGATTTTTTTCCCAAGTAAATATGATATTATGTTGCCCAGTAGCTTTACAGAAAAGTGAGTTATCATAATTTTTTATAGATATAAATTCTCCATTCTCTCTCAAAGTACTTCTTAAAATCTTAGCTCCATCAGCTCTTAACCAATAGTTTGTAGTTAAATATACTAGAGTTCCACTCTCTTCTAAAAGCTCTATCCCTTTTTCAATGAAAAAATAGAAATAATCCATCTTTCCTTCATAATATTTCTCTCCAAGCTTTGTTTTTTTTATCTCCTGAAAAAGAGCCTTATTATTTTTCTCTCCTAAATATGGGGGATTTCCTAAAAGGATATTAAATTTTACACCTTCTTTTTGTAGAGAATCTTCACATAGAATATTTACCTCTCCATTTATTCCATATTTTTTTAATACTCCTCTACCTTTTATTCTTGTTAATTTAACAGCTTCACTATTTATATCAAAACCTGTTATCCACTCTTTTAAATAGATATATTTTCCAATAATCTCTTTAGAAAGTTTTAAAAGCTCTTCCAAAGCTTCTAATAAAAGATTTCCATTTCCACAAGAGAGATCTCCTATTCTAACATTTCTTAAACTCTCTTCATCTTTACCTAATTTAAAATAGTTATCTAATGCACTTTTTACCATATCTTTCGCAACATCTTGAGGAGTATAAATACAATAATTATATTTTTTACTACTCATCTAAAACACTTCCATTTTCTTCTGTAATAGAGATTTTACCCAAAAGATCATATAAACTACTGAAAATGCAATCAATTTTAAAATAGTATTTGGAACATACCAGCTAGCTACTAAAGCAATAATAGTAGTTAAAGTAACTTTTATTAAAAATATAAAAGATCTCTTTAGTGAAAAATTAATATACTTATGTCTAAATACAAATAGAAGTAAAAGGAAGTTTACTCCTGATGCTATTGATGTTGAAAGTGCCAAACCTTTATATGCTAAAGGCTTTATAAATAGGAAGTTTAAAAGAATATTTATACCAATAGATATCATAGAAAATTTTACTGGATAAGCACTATTTTTCATACTGTAAAAAGCTCTTGTCATAAGGTAGATAGCTGTGTAAAAATATAGTCCTAACGAGTAATAAAGTAATGCTTCTGAAGTAACTTTTACTGCCTCTTCTCCAAATTTACCATATGATAGTGTTAATCTTATAACATCAGTTGCATAAAATGTAAGAACAGCTGTTGACGGAATTATTAAAAATAGTAGGATATTTAATCCCTTAACTATATTATCCTCTGCTGTTTTTAAGTCATCCTTTGCTACAGCTTTTGAAAGTACTGGAAAGATAACTGTTGATATTGAAACTCCAAAAACTCCCACAGGTAGTAGATATAATCTTGTAGCATTTTCAAGAGCTGTAACCCCTCCCTCTTGAAGATAAGAGGCAAAAACTTGGTCAACTATTGTATTTACCTGTCTTGCAACTATTCCAACAAGCATAGGACACATCATTATAAATATCTTTTTCAAATATGGATCTTTCCAATTTATCTTAAAAGAGTATCCTTTTACAATCTTAAAAAATGATGGAAGAACTACTAAAAATTGAAACAATCCACCTACTACTACTCCATAAGCTAGAGCATCTATACCAAAAGTTTTACTAAAACACATTGATGCTGCTATTATAGCTAGATTAAAAAATATAGATGTAGATGCAGGTATAGCAAACTGCTTAAAATTATTAAGCATAGCACATATCATTCCTGATAAGCTGATAAAGATAAAATACACAGACATTATCTTTAAAAGTTTTGATGCCAAAATTTTAGTTTCAACTGGAAAACCATTTACTATAAGTTCTATAATCCCATTTGAGAAAATTATCATCAACAAAGTTATTATAGTACTAAAAACAAAAATCAAATTTAGAATGGAGTATATAAACTCCTTTCCCTTCTCCTCTCCCTCTATCTCAACTTTCTCATTATAAAGGGGAATAAAGGAGCTTCCTAAAGCTCCCTCACCTAAAAGTTGCCTAAAGAAATTGCTTATCTTAAAGGCACTAAAGTAAGCATCAGTAGCACTAGAAGCTCCAAAATAATATGCTATAATTGTAGCTCTCACTAGTCCTAGTACCCTACTTACCATTGTTATTATCATCACTAGAAGTCCACTTTTAAACATTAAAAACTCCTCATTACATTATTAATTATCTTTCTCTCTCTTCATTACCACATTATCTTCAATTAAGATCAACCCATCTTTATATAACTCTAAAATAGCAAGGAAGATATAAATTAGGTGCATTCTATTTTCAGCCTCTTGAAAAAGAGAATCAAAAGTTCTATTTTGAGAGTAAAGTTTAATATATAAACTGTCCATCTCATCTTTAAGAGCATAATTTTTTTCTAAATGAAGCTCCATAAACTCACTATCTTTATTTTTTTTCAGATATTTTATATAAGCATTATATAGATCTCCAGCTTTTAACTTAGATAGATCATACTCTTTAGCTGTTTTCTTTATTATCTTTCTTCCTTCACCACAAGAGTAAGAGATATTATACTCATTTTCCATCTCTCCAATTTTTAAAGCTATCTCTTTAAACAGCTTATAATCTTCAAGACGTCTTTTTAATTCCTTTTCTTTATTCTCCTCTCTATTTATACTAAGGAGAGTGGAAGCCTTTATCTCTAAAAGTTCAGAAGCTACCACAAGAAACTCCAACATTATATGAAAATTTTCCTCTTTTGCCTTTTCAAGTACTGAAAGATACTCATCTATTATTTGTGAAATCTTAATTTCAGATATTTTTAACTTCTTTTTTTCAATAAGATGTAAAAGCAGATCAAGAGGTCCTTCAAAATTATCTATCTTTAGAACAATATCCATTTTTCCTCACTTTTACAAATGTCTGCCAATTTTTTACATCATTTCCAATCACTCTTTTAAGTTCATCTATTGAGTTGAATTTCTTTTCCTCTCTCATAAACTTCATAACTTCTACATAGATTTTCTTTCCATAAATATCTCCATCAAAGTCTAAAATATGAACCTCTACACTTCTTTCACCTGGCTTTAATGTAGGGTTTACTCCAATATTTACAACTCCATATCTTTTGATATTTTCCCCCTCTATCTTTAGAGTAGCTCCATAGATTCCTAAAGGTGGATATAATCTATTTGCCATCTTTATATTTGCAGTTGGAAATCCCAATTGTCTAGCTATCTTCTTTCCATGGATAACTTCTCCAATTATTAAGAACTTATGTCCTAGATACTTATTCACCTCTTCAAAGTGCCCCTTTTGAAGATTTTTTCTAATCAATGTAGAGCTAATAACTTCTCCATCAATAGATACAGCAGGGATCTCATTTACTTTCATTCCCATACTCTCTCCAAGCTCAATAAGATCTTTAGTTTTAGCCTTTCCTCCCTCTCCAAAAGAGAAATTAAAACCTACAAAAAGTTCTTTACTATTTACCTTACTCTTTAAAATTTCTACAAATTCAACTGCTGTTAAATCAGCAAATTTTTTATTAAAAGGTTGTAAAATAAGATAATCTATCCCCATCTCTTCAAATAGATAGATCTTTTCCTCAATAGTATTTATACATTTTGGTGCTCTATCAATATTTATTATCTCCATAGGGTGGTTAGCAAAGGTAAATACAACTGATTTCCCTCCATTTGCCTTAGCCTTTTCAATAGCTCCCTTTATAAGTTGTTGATGTCCATAGTGTAGTCCATCAAAAGTTCCAATAGCTGTGTAGCTATTTTCAAAAATCTCTGTCGTTTCAAATATATCCTTAATTACTTTCATTCTGGTTTATCCCCTGTTCTTTCTCTTCCTCTTCTAAAAGCTTATTGTATATTTCCTCTATTCTTCTGAATCTGTTTCTTACTCCTGATTTTGAAATTCCTATTATTTCAGCAATTTCTTGAAGAGAGCTCTCAGGGTTGTCCAATCTAATGATTGCAACTTCCTCCAAAACAGAACTCATATTATTCAATCCTATTGAATTTTCAATATAATTTATCATTTTTATCTGATTGTTACCAGTATTTAAAGTTTTTGTCTCGTTAGCAACTTCCCAGTTCATCTCTCTAATAGTTTTATTTTTCAAGTCCTTTATCATAGTCATCTCTTCATAGTTGAAAAATGCTTGAATAGAACCTATAACTACCATTATATCCATGATATTCTCTGAATTTCTAAGATATACAAGAGGTTTATTTCTCTTCTGTGTTTTAAAAACCTTTTTATTTTTAGCCTGTAATATCTCATATAACTTCTCTGCTGCCTCTTCATTATCTATAAAAAAATCTAAAGCATACTCTTTAGCAGGATCTTTAATATATCCACAAGCTAAAAATATCCCTCTAACAAACCCTTTTAAAATCTCTTCACTTGCTAATATCAATGGTGATGAAAGATCAAGTTTAGCAACAAAATCTTTAAATCCCTTTTGTCTTTCCAATGTAACAATATATATATTATGCTCACCAAGTCTTCTACTTGTAACATATTTTATCCCTAGTTTTAAATTTGTAAGCTCCTTTAAAAATTTATATACTCTTTTAGCTAAAGAGATATTTTCCAATTTAAGTTCTATCTTATCTTTAAAAATAGCATCTTTACTGAGGAGTATTCCTGATAGTTCAGCCATTTTCTCCATATCAGTAACCATTTCATTAGTCAATATCTCTTGTTTTACCTTAAAAGTGTAAGACATCTTCTAATATACCTCTCATTCTACTTTGTTTCAGCCCAGTTTTTTCCAATATTTGTATTGATATCAAGAAGTACATCATCAAATTTAACAGCATTTCTCATTATATCCTCTATTATCTTTTTATACTCCTCGATTTTTTCCTCTTTAATCTCAAATATAAGCTCATCATGTACTTGTAGTAATAAATTAATCTCTTCCTCTTTTCCCTCAAGTACTTTATACAATTCAATCATAACCTTTTTCAAAATCTCTGCAGCTGTACCTTGAATTACACTATTTACAGCCATTCTTTCTGCTTGATTTTTTATATTCTTATTCTTTGAACTTATTCCCTCAATAATTCTTCTTCTACCAAAGAAAGTTTCAGTATATCCATATTTTTCAGCATACTCTATAATTCTCTTTTCAAACTCTCTTACTTTAGGATATTGTTCAAAATATCTGTTGATATACTCTGTTGCCTCTTTTTGAGTGATTCCCAACTCTTTAGAAAGTCCAAAGGCAGTTTTTCCATAAATGATACTAAAGTTAATAGTTTTAGCTATTATTCTTTGCTCACGGCTTACCTCTTCATCTTCACTAAGTTCAAAAATCTTTTTAGCTGTTACCTTATGAAGATCCTCTCCTCTTTTATAAGCTGATATAAGATTTTCATCCTTTGAAAGCTCTGCTAAAACTCTCAATTCAATTTGTGAGTAGTCTATACCCATTAAAAGATTTCCCTCTTCAGCTATAAATCCTTGTCTTATCTTAATTCCCTCATCTGTTTTTACAGGAATATTTTGTAAGTTAGGGTTTGAAGATGATAACCTACCAGTTGTAGTTCCTATTTGATTAAAAGTTGTATGAAGTCTATCATTGTTATCTATCAATTTTGGTAGAGCATCAACATAGGTATTTTTCAATTTAGATAGTTTTCTATAATCTAAAATATACTCAGCTATCTCTACACCATCATTTTTCATACCCTCTAGAACCTCAACATTTGTTGATAATCCTGTTTTTGTCTTTTTAGTAGGGTTTAAATTTAGTTTCAAAAATAAAATCTCTGAAAGTTGTTTAGGTGAATTTAGATTAAACTCCTCTCCAGCTATTTCAAAAATCTTCTTTTGTAACTTGTCAATAGCTATCTCAAGCTCCTTTTGATAGTTAGCAAAGTACACAGGATCAATTTTAATACCTTTTACTTCCATAGCTGAAAGAACTTTAATAAGAGGCATCTCTGTTTTTTCTAAAACCTCAAGAAGATTTTTCCCCTTTATCTCTTCCATAGCTATATCATAAGTTTCTAGTATTCCTTTACTTCTCTCAACAATAAATTTTCCATACTCTTCAGTAGATAGATTTTCAGCTTTTTCCTTTCCAAACTTATCAGCATAGCTTTCTAACTCTATTCCTGAAAGGTGTTCCAATGGAATTTCAACACCCTCTTTAGTTTGTGAAGATATTAGATGATAAGCTATCATCAAATCTATATCCATATTTTTAATTTTAACTCCCTCATTTAAGAAAGGTTTAAAATCATATGAGATAAATTTAATATCAGAATTTTCAAAGAAATCTTTTACAAGTTTAAAATCTATATTTTTATGAAATAGTGGTGTATGTTTCAATGGAAGATAGAAATCATCTTTTACACTACTGATTCCAAGCCCAGTAGTTGTATAGTAAAAAGCAGCTCTTTTCTCTTTAGATAGTTTATCTGCCATCTTTTTAAATTTTTCTTCATCATCTACAATAAAAAGCTCTCTCTCTTTAGATAAAACTATCTCATCACTTTGAACATTTTCAAAAAGTCCTATTTGTGAGTTACCAAAAAGTCCTAATTGTGGTGATGAATTAGTAGCAACTTCCTCTTTTTTCTCCTTTGCTCCAAAGTTCTCAAGCTCAAGTTTTTTTATTAACACTCTAAATTCAAGAGTTCTAAATAGCTCAGCTAATCTATCTTTATCAAGAGAATATTCTAAAAACTCTCCGTTACAATCAATAGGGATATCTTGTTCAATAGTGGCTAGATCTCTACTCATAAAAGCTATCTCTCTATCCTCTATCATATTATTTACCAAAGATTTCCCAATTCCTGGAAGTTCAGTAAGTTTATCTATATTTTCATAGATTCCCTCTAAATTTCCATATTTATCAAGCATAGGTATAGCTTTTTTAGGTCCTATCTTTCTAACTCCTGGTATTCCGTCACTAGAGTCTCCAATAAGCCCGAAGAGATCAGGAATTTTCTTTGAAACTACACCAAGATATTCAATTACATCTTCATCAGTTTCGATAATTTTAAACTTATCTCCACCCTCTCCCTTTCCTAAAAGAGCTATCTTTATATTTTTATCAAGAATTTGAGCTAAGTCCTTATCTCCTGTAACTACAACAACTTCAATTCCTTCATTTGAAAGTTTTTTAGCTAAAGTTCCAAGAACATCATCAGCCTCATACCCTTCTATCTTAAATCTTTTTATATTGTAACAATCAAGTACCTCTTCTATTCTAGGGATTTGAACTAATAAGTCTTCAGGTACAGCCTCTCTCTGTGCTTTGTATTCACTATAAACTTCACTTCTCTTTAATGAAGATCTTTTAACGTCAAAAGCTGCTCCTATATAATCTGGTGAAAACTCTTTTATTATACTTAAAAGAGTGTTAGTAAAGCCATATACTGCTCCAGTAGGTTCTGTTTTGGTTCTAAAATTCATATTTGCAAAATATGCTCTATACATTATTGCACTTGTATCTAAAAGTACAGCTTTCTTCATCTATATCCTCCAACATTCATTTATTTTCCACTCAATATTATATCATAAATCATTATCAAATACTAAAATTTATTTAATATCCAAACTAAAAAAAGCTGAAGAAATCAAAAAGATTTTCAACAGCTTTTTCTTTTATTTTAGTTTCCTAAAAGTCTATTAAATAGTGAATCAGTAGCAGTAGAGTTTTCTGGTGCCATATCTTCATCTTCAACATCAAAGTTGTTATTAAAGTTATTGTTATAATCACTATTATTATCAAAAGATTCAGAAGGTTTTAATCCTCCCTGACCGAAAATACCTGCAATACCATTTTCATATTTAGCAGCACTTTCTAACTCTAAACTTCCCTTTCTAACTAAAAACTCACGTCCTTTATTAGAAAGGAGTCCATTATTAACAGTCATAGTTTGTGCATAAAGATCTCCATTTTTTAAGTGACTATCTAAGAAAGAGAATGTTGTAGGTAGATACAATCCTTTATTTATAAGTGTTTGATAGTATTTAGCCCACATAGGAGCAACTCCTGTTCCCCCTGTTACATTTCCCTTGATAGGCTTGTTGTCATCATAACCTATATAGATAGTTGTTACATAATCAGGAGTTATACCAGCAAACCAAATAGTTCTATTTTCATTAGTAGTACCAGTTTTTCCCCCTTGCTCAATTCTATCTTTATTTTTAGTAAATACAGAGGCTCTATTTGAACTTCCATGTCTTACAGAACTTTCAAGCATAAAGGTAATTATACTTGTATTTACACTATCAAAGACTTTCTCTCTCTTTGGAGTGTTCTCATATACTAAGTTTCCATATCTATCTTCAACTTTTATTACAGTTACTGGCTCTACAACATAACCTCCATTTGCAAAGATAGAGTAATCAATAGCATGCTGTAATGGTGTATTTTCAAAAGATCCTAATGATGCTGTTAAGTTATCAGGTATTTGTAAATTAGGATCAATTTTTCCCATCATCTCTATAAATGTCTTTGTTCCAACTTTCTCTAAAAGTTTGATTGAAACAATATTTAATGATCTATCTAGTGCATTTAAAAGAGTTACATTGTGAGAGTATCTACTTCCATAGTTTTTAGGTATCCAGTTTCCAAAAGAGATAAATGAATCATCTACAACAGAGTTCATCTCCATTCCATTTTCAATAGCTGATAGATAAAGGAAAGGTTTTAGTGATGATCCCAACTGTCTTTTAGCCATAGTTGCTCTGTTAAAGTTTCCTGATTTAAAGTTACGTCCTCCAACTATTGAGATCACATGTCCATTATCAGGATCAATAGTTACCATTCCCCCTTGAAGTTTAGGATTCTTCTTAAAGAAATCATAATTTTCAAAAGTTTCCTTTGCAACTTTTTGCATCTTAACATCAAGAGTTGTATAAACTTTTAACCCTTCAGTATAAACTTTAGCTTCTCCAAAAGTATCAACTAAAAACTCCTCAGCTAGATTTGTAAAGTCAGGGTAGTTTGTTACAACATTTGTTTTCTTATTATAAACAACAGTTGTATTATCATCAATCTTAAAATCTTTTGGAAGGTCATCTTCATTTATAAATTTCCAGTTTTTAGCAGTTTCATACTCCTCTTTTGTTATTAAACCATCACTATACATCTCTGAAAGAATAAGATTCATTCTTTGTAAAGATGCTTTCAGATTCTTCCTAGGATTATATTTTTCAGGTCTGTTAGGTATCCCTGCTAACATTGCTGATTCAGCTAAATTGATTTTAGATATATCTTTTCTAAAAAATTGCTTAGCTGCTGTTTTTATTCCGTAAGCTCCTGAACCAAAGTAGATCTCATTCAAATATTTTTCTAAAATCTCATCTTTAGTGTATTTTCTCTCTATCTCAAAAGTAATTATAGCCTCTTTTATCTTTCTTGATAACTTTCTCTCATGTGAAAGGAAAGCATTTTTTGCAAGTTGTTGTGTAAGAGAACTAGCCCCTTGAACAGCACGTCCACTTTTTATATTAGCTACAATAGCTCCAAAAAGTCTTTTTAAATGTATTCCATGGTGTGAATAAAATTGTTTATCCTCAATTGCTAAAAAGGCATTTCTACTATAAAGGGGAACCTCTTTTAATTTCACACTGTCCCTTGATTCTCTGTAAATAGTATCTATTACCTCTCCGTTTCTATCATATAATACAGTAGGGAGAGAAGGAGAGTAATCCTCAATTAAAGTGGCTATATCAGGTAGCTCCTTTGAGTATTTTGATATTACCCCAAGAACGATTCCTCCAGTAGCAAGCCCCCCAAGAAGAATAAGGACAACAAAAACTTTTAATATTATCTTTATAGGTGATTTCATATTAGTCAACACTCCTTATAAAAAATACTATTTTTTTGCTCCTTTTTGTCTAAGTTGTCCACATGCTCCATCTATATCTGTTCCCTTTTCTCTTCTTAAAGTAACATTTACCTTTCTTACATCTTTTAAGAATGTATAGAATTTATCTATTTTCTTATCTGAAGGTCTTTCAAACTCTGTATTTGCAACAGGATTGAAAGGTATTAAGTTTACTACGTGATCAAAGTCATGTACAAAATCAGCTAGAGCATTAGCATCTGTATCTGAAACGTTGAAATTATTTATAAGAATATATTCAAAAGTAATTCTACGTTTTGTTTGTCTTTGATACTCTTGTAAAACTGCATATAGATCTTCTAAAGGATAAGCTCTATTTATAGGTATAATAACATCTCTCTTTTCATTAATTGCACTGTGTAGAGATACAGCTAATTCAATAGGAAGTTTTTCAAGTAGTATCTTTTCAATATTTGGAACAATTCCTGAAGTAGAGATAGTTATTTTTCTCTTAGAGATGTTGATTCCATTTTCATTTGAAAGAATATCTAAAGCTTTTAAAACATTATCTAAGTTTAATAGAGGCTCTCCCATTCCCATAAATACTATGTTGTTAATGTTGCTTCCTTGTTTAACTAATCTTCTTTCAACTGTATAAACTTGGTTGATAATCTCATTTACATCAAGATTTCTAATAAATCCATCTTGTCCAGTTGCACAGAAAGCACATTTTACAGGACAACCAACTTGAGAAGAGATACAAAGTGTATTTCTTTTGTCTTTATGTCTTAAAAGTACTGTTTCAATTGTGTGCCCATCTTCAAGTCCAAACAAGAATTTTTCTGTTTTGTCAATTTTTGACACTTGTTGTCTTAATAGGTTTAAAAATGGTATATATGCCTTTTCTCCTAAAAGTTCTCTATCTTTTAATGATAGATTTGTTATCTCATTTAGATCTCTTACTATTTTTTTATGTAACCAGTTAAATATTTGTTTTCCATAGAATTTTTTCATTCCAAGTGATATTACTAAATCTTCAAGTTCCTTTTGATTTAGGTTTAATAGATTGATTTTATCTGTCATTACTCCTCCAATTATAAATTATTAACATATTATTATAACAAAAAATTCATTTGAATACAACTAGGAAAGGAAAGTTTTAAGATTATTTAAAAGTTCATCTTTTGAAATTTTTCCTTTGAAATTACCTTTTGTTTCACTTCCTCCACCTTTGATTCCACCTTGAGCAGTTATAATGTGCTTTATAAACTCCTTACAATTAACCTTATTACTCATCAATGAATAATTTTCATCATTTCCAGTAATTAGAAGATAATTATCTAAATCAATATATCTTCCTAAAAATTGTCCTACAACTTTATCTCCTAAATAGATTATAACCTTATTCTCACCAATAGTTTCAGCCTCTCTCATAAGTTTTTCACTTAATAGTTCACTATAATTAGCTGCTAAGTTCTTTAATTCTCCTTCAACTTTTTTCTTTTCATCTAAGAACTTATCTACCATTTCAACTATCTCTTCATTTTTACAACTAAATATATGGCAAAGATCTCTTGATAGTTGGTGTTTAAAACTATAATCATTTAAAGCTCTATCTCCAGCTATAAAGTAAAATCTTGTATAGTTACCTTTTATCTTTTCATGGTTGATTAGTTTGAAAACTCTAATATCCTTTGTATTTTCTACATGGAAACCAGCACATGCCCCTAAATCAACCTCTGGAATCTCTACAAATCTAACATCTCCAGTTACCTTATCTTTAATAGCTTTTCTTAACCCTTCAACTTTCATTGCATCTTCATGATTCATAATGTATATTTTTAATTGAATAGCCTTTTCAATAATTTCATTTGCTTTAAATTCTAACGCCTCTATTGTTTCATCACTGATAGTGTTTGAATCTAAATCTACAGTTGTATACTCTTCAGCCATTCTAAATCCTACTGTATTTAATTGATAATCATTGTAAGCTATTGCTGAAAATAGATGTTGTGCTGTGTGTTGTTGTGCTATATCTCTTCTTCTATTTTCATCTATTGAATACTCATATTCTCCTACAATTAATTCTCTATCTACAATAACTTTACTCTCTTTAACCTCTAAAATTTTACTCTCTCCAATATTCCCTCTATCTCCTAATTGTCCCCCTTTTCCATCAGGATAGAAAACATTTTCTTTTAACTCTATTTCATAACCATTTTTTACCTTATTACAACTTAAAACTTCTAACATTTTTGCCCCTCCTATCTTTTTTTCATCCCCTATTATACCATACAACTATAAAAAGTTTTAACTTAAATAGAAAAGTTTAGAATTTTTTTGTAAAAGGTGATATAATATACTCTGACAGATTTTAGGAGGATATAATGAAGAAAAAAAATACAGTGTTTAAAGTTGAAGTTAAAAATGAATTAATGGCTTTTCTTATGGAAAAACTTGCTGGAAAAAGTCGTACAAGCATCAAGTCACTTCTTACAAAGAGAAAAGTTTTTGTAAATGATGAGGTTATCTCACAATATAATCATCCTTTAATGCCAGGAGATTCTGTAACTGTTGATTGGGGTAAAAGTGAAGCCATTAGCAATATGAAAGGTGTTGCTGTTATATATGAAGATGATGATGTAATTGTTGTGGAAAAGGACAATGGAATTTTATCAGTAGCCACTGATAATGAGAGAGAAAAAACTGCATATAATATGCTTAAAGAGTATTTAAAAAATAAGAATCCTAAGAATAAAATATTTGTTGTTCACCGTTTAGATAGAGATACTTCTGGAATAATGATATTTGCTAAAAATGAAAAGGCTCAAGATATTTTACAAACAACTTGGAATGAATCTGTAAAAGAGAGAACATATGTGGCTCTTGTAGAGGGAGTTGTAAAGAAAGACAGCGATACTATAATATCTTATTTAAAAGAAAATAGAGCATTTATAACATACTCTAGCCAAGATCCAAAAGAGGGAAAAAAGGCAGTTTCTCACTACAAAGTTATTAAAAGAAATAAAAACTACTCACTTTTAGAGGTTAATATTGATACTGGAAGAAAAAATCAAATTCGTGTACATATGCAAGATTTAGGGCATAGTGTAGTTGGAGATAAAAAATATGGTTCAACTAAAAATCCTATCAATCGTCTAGGGCTTCATGCTAGTACAATAGTTTTTGTTCATCCTACTACTAAAAAAGTTCTACATTTCTCTAGTAAAATACCTGATAATTTTACAAAATTATTTTAATTTTGCTTGACAAAGTGGGGTAAATATTATATTATTATATAGCAAACGTGCCTGGGTGGCGGAATGGTAGACGCGACGGACTCAAAAGAATGTTCGTGGAAGGTTAAAAGTTATTATATTTAAAGACTTTTAGATTGTTTTTTAAAAATCGTCCTTACAATCGTCCGCTTATCTTGTTTGAATATATTATTTATAAAATGCCTGGATGACGAAATTGGTAAACGTAGTAGACTCAAAATCTACCGGCAGCAATGCCTTGCGGGTTCGAGTCCCGCTCTAGGCACCACTACAGAATTAATAATCATATATGTTAAAGTTAAATCTTGCTGGCAGGCTGATTAAAATTATTAATATATATGATTTTTTTATTTTTTGTCGTTATTTTCAATTTCCTCTTTCTCTCCTTTTCCATTTTTCATAGCATTTTCTAAAATTTTAGCTGATTCTTTCATTTTCTTTTCTAAAAAATGTAAATAAATATCCATCGTTGTTGATATTGATGAATGTCCAAGCCAAACTTGTAACTCTTTCATATCCATTCCTTCATCATACATATTAGTAGCAAACGAATGTCGTAAACAATGGAAATGAATATCATCATATCCAAACTTTTTAGAAATTTCTTTAAATTTTTTGGTAATATAATCTAATTTTATTAGATCTCCATTTTCTTTAACACAAATATTATCACTATATTTATGATTATAAGAACCTTTAAAAAGTTTTTTATTTTCTTCCTGTTTTTCTTTAATTTCTAATAAAAATTTTTCAACTTCAGGGATAAGTTCTAAAGTTCTATAACTTGATTTTGTTTTTAAACTTTTTCTATTTAAAAGTTCTTTATTTTCCCCTTCGATTAAAGTATTCCCTATTATTATTTTTTTATTTTTGAAATCTACATTACTCCATAAAAGCCCTGCTGCTTCACCTCTTCTTAGTCCATAATAGACACTAAAAAATGTAGGTATTTCCAAATGAGTTCCCTCAATATTTCTTAAAAGAATTAATAATTTTGAGATAGGAAGCACATTTGCTATGTATAATTTCTTTTTAGGTTTATCTACTAAGTCAGCTTGATTTGAAGTTACCAATTCTTGCTTTAAAGCACTTTGAAGACATTTACGAATATTAGCATGATACCTAATAACTGTATTGGGACTTACTTTTTTTTCATCTATACAATAAGTATAAAATTCTTGTATATGTCTTGCTTTCAACCCAGTTAGTAAAATATTTTTAGGTTTAAAATAGGGAATTATAGCACTTTCTATATTTGTAGAATAACCACGTATAGTACTAGGCTGTAACCCAAATTTTATATTATTCAACCATTTTTCTAAATAATCAGTAAAATAAATATTTTCAGTTTTATCTTTAGAATCAGAAAAATGATATTTACTCCACTTCTCTCTGAAAAGTTTTAACCTATATTTAGCTTCATTTTCATTTTCTAAATTTTTTCTTTTACTTTCTTCAATTACTTTTAATTTTGTACTTTCAGAATGCCTTATTTTTTCTCTGGTTATTGGATGAATAGTATCAATTACTAAATGATAATAACCGTCTTTTTTTCTTATTCTTCCTGGAAGTAAATAGTTTTTAATATCAATCTTTTCTTGCATAAAAACCTCCTTTATTTATTGATTATTTTCTAGAAAATTAATCAAATTTTCTTTAGTAATCTTATAAAGTCTTCCAATTCTTATGTGTTTAAGTTGATTAGTTAAACATAATTTTCTTGCAGAATCTTTAGATATTCCACAATAATTAGCAACATCTTTTAAATTTAATATATCTGGATAATTTTCTAACTCTTTATATTTTTCAAGCATTTTCTCACCCCCTTATTACTTATATTATATAAATAATATTAATTATTATTTTCTTGTTCACTAAAAACTTCTACTTCTTCAAAATCAATTTCTTTTCTTTTTTCATATTTTCTAATATGATGCATCATAAATACAGCAAATAATAAATTATCAATTTCTTCTTTTTCAATATCATCAATAATTTCATCAGTTTCTAAATATGTTGTAGCTATGGTTTTAAAATTTTTATATTTCTTTTTTTCTTCTTTTTCTAAGAGATTATACATTATTTTTTTAGGATTTTGTTTCTCTTTTGTCAACTTAGCAAAAATTTTTTCTGTTCCTACCGCACTTGTAAGTCCTAAAAGAGCCCCTATCGCTGTCCCATTATACAGAGAATTGATAGACATACCAAAAAATAAACTTGTTAACATTCCACCTAAAGTTCCAAAAAGAGGAAAATTTATCCAAGCATAGTAATAATTATAATTAGTTTTATATAGCTCACATATTTTTTTTATAGCTTTCAATGGAACTTTTCTAGTTACTCCTTCTTCATAACGCTGTAATGTTGCTGTAGGAATCCCTGTTTTATCTGAAACTTCTGCCAAAGTAAATTTTCTTTTTAATCTACTTTTCTTTAACTTTCTATAATTAAATGTACTTTCTAAAAATTCTAGCAACCATTTATCCATACTACAATCTCCTTTTTATCAATTAAATGATTTATTATAGTTTAATATTACTTTAAAAGTTTTAAAAAGTCAATATTAAATTAAAAAATACAGGTTAAATGATAAATCGAAAATTAACTTATATCTTAAAAATCCAAGTAGATAGAACTACTTGGACTTTTAATGATACATTTTTTATATTTCCATATCTTCACATATATTTTTAGCTTGTATTAAAACTGATTCTGTTGCATCTTCTGTATCTTCTGGTGGATACCCATGTTTTTTTAATAATCTTCTAATAGATCTTCTCATTTGAGCTTGAACACTTTCTTTATCATACCAATCTATTGTAATATTTTTTCTTATTGTATCTGCTAAATCTTTTACAATTTCTACTAATTTTTGATCACTCATTCCCTCAGCTTTAAAGATATTTTCATCTTTAGTAATTGCATCATAGAAAGCTAATTCATCTTCTGTTAATCCTAGATCTGCACCTTTTTGCTCAGCTTCCTTATATTCTTTTGCCATTTTCATTAATTCTTCCATTATTTCAAAATTTGTAAGAGCTTTATTTTTATAAGCATTCATAGCTTTTTTTAGTCTCTCTGAAAATTTCTCTGAAAGAGTTATATTTTTTCTACTTGAATAGTGGATTTTTCCCTCAATTAATTTTCTTAACATCTCTACAGCTAAATTTTTATATTTAATTTTTTTTACTTCTTCTAAAAAACTTTCTGATAAAATAGAGATATCAGGAGCATTCATTCCTAAAACAGAATATACATCTATTACTTCTTCTGAAAGAATAGTTTTAGACATTAACTTTGCAATTCTTTTATTAATTTCTTTTTCACTAAGAGGAGGTTTGCCATCCCTAGTTTCTGTTTCAAGTTTTAAAATACTAGCTTTAACAGCTTTAAAATAGCTTATCTCCTCATTTAACTTAGCTCCTTCTCTTGTAGTAATACACATAGAATGAGCTTTAGATAGAGCTAAAACATTATCAATAAAAGATTTTTTTCTACCTTCCTGTTCACTATCTAATCCAAGAATAAAATCCATTCCTTCTATAATTATTCTAGCTTTCTCCAATGCACTTTGACTGTTATATTTAGAATAATCAAACCCATGGAAGAATTCTTTTACTATCTCGTAATATTCAAGCATCATAGCAACAGCTTTTTCAGTATCTATACCTGTAACATTTCTATCACTTTGGCTATATTGTTTAAGAGCTTTCTTTAGATCTTCCCCTATTCCTATATAGTCAACAATAAGTCCTCCACTTTTATCTTTATATACTCTATTTACCCTTGCTATAGCTTGCATTAAGTTATGCCCTGTCATAGGTTTATCAATATACATAGTGTGCATACAAGGCACGTCAAAACCTGTAAGCCACATATCCCTTACAATAGCTATTTCTAATTCGTCATTATCATCTTTCATTCTATTAGCTAGTTCTTCTCTCTCTTGCTTAGTAGTGAAATGTTGCTTAAACTCCATAGGATCTTTTGCAATTTCACTGGTCATTATTACTTTTATTTTTCCTTTTTTCTTGTCCTCATCATGCCATTCAGGTCTTAGTTTTACAATTTCATTATATAGAGCAACACAAATTTTTCTAGACATACAAACTATCATACATTTTCCAAAAGCATTGTTTCTTCTAGTTTCCCAATGCTCAACAAAATCTTTAGCTAAAGTTTTTATTCTATTTTCAGCTCCAATAACAGCTTCTATTTTAGTAATATCTTTCTTTTTCTTTTCTATCATATATTCATCTTGATTAGCCATAATCTCTTTAAATTCATCATCAATTTTAGATATAAATTCTGAATTTAAGTCAAGTTTTATAAATCTATTTTCATAGTAGATCTTTACAGTTGAACCATCTTCCACAGCTCTAGTCATATCATAAATATCAATATAATTTCCAAAAACTGCTGTTGTTGATTTGTCTTCAAAATCAATAGGAGTACCTGTAAAACCAATGTAATTAGCATTTGGCAGAGCATCTCTTATATGTTTTGCATAACCATATTTACTATTTCCTTCTAAGTCCATTTTAGCATCAAGTCCATATTGAGATCTATGAGCTTCATCAGCTATTATATAAATGTCACTTCTAGTAGATATAGGGATAATCACTTCATCTGGTCTTGGTGAGAATTTTTGAATTGTTGAAAAAATAATACCTCCACTACTTACATTTAGCATATCTCTTAATTCATCCTTACTATTTGCTTGTTTTGGTGTTTCGATCAAATAACTTTGAGCTTTTGAGAAAGTTCCAAATAATTGATTATCTAAATCATTTCTATCTGTAATAACTATGATAGTAGGATTGTTAAATTTTTTCATAAGTTGCCCAGTATAAAAAGTCATAGTAAGGGATTTTCCACTTCCCTGTGTATGCCAAACAACCCCTATTTTTCCATTATTACTGTGAGCTTCTTTAGTTTTCTCCAAAGCTTTTTTTACAGCAAAAAACTGATGGTATTGAGCTAAAATTTTTATTTTCTCCTCTTTCCCGTCTAAAAATAATATAAAATCTTTTATTATCTCTAAGATTCTTTTCTTTGAAAGCATACCTCTAGTTAAAACTTCCATCATCATCTCATTGGGAGAAGCTATATTTACTCCATCAACACTTCTAAAGCTCATATATCTTTCTTCATTGGATGAAATAGTACCTGCTTTTGCATTAACTCCATCACTTATAACACAAAAAGCATTGTATTTAAAAAGAGCTGGAATCTCAAATTTATATCTTTCAATTTGAGTATAGGCTTCTTTTATTCCTACTGAATCATCACTTAATGATTTTAATTCTATTACAACTAAAGGAATTCCATTTATATATAGTAAAATATCTGGACGTCTTTGTGTATTTCCAACAATAGTAAATTGATTTACAGCTAAAAACTCATTATTATCTATATTTTCAAAATCTACAAGATAGATTTTTCCACCACTTCTTTTATTTTTATCTTTATCAATATACTCTCCTATGTCTACTCCCTCAGTAAGCATCTTATGAAACTCTTCATTTGTTTTTATTAAATTTGGAGTAGAAAGATGAAGAACTTTTCTTATAGCTTCCTCTTTAGCAGAATTTGGCATATCTTTATTTAAAGAATAGATTGCATTTCTAAGATTTTCTTCTAAAATAACTTCGTGATAATCTTCTCTCTCCATGTGTCTGCCGTCTATATGTTCCCATTCTAATTCTTCAAGTATTTCAAGATATGCTTCTTCTAATTGATCTTCTGTAAAATTCATACTTTTTCTCCTTATAGCTAATATTTATTCAAATTTTTCTAAAATTTTTAAAATTTTACTTTTTTCTTCTAAAGATAATTCTTTATTTCTTTTAATATAAACATTTAAACGAGCTTTCTTACTTTCAAAATTAAGAAAATCTTCTCCTATTTCTGAATTTATTTTTCCCATAATTTCTTTGTTTAAATTCAATTTTTTTAATTCTTTTAATAAATCATTTCGTCGTAAATCTTGTGTTTTATCTTCTATTTTCTCTAACTTTCCTTTTTCTTCTAACTTTTTTATTTCCCTATTTTTCTCACAAATTGAATATTTTTTTATTAATTCTTCCACATGATTTTCTATTTCAGGAAATAATACAGATTGTTTTATACCTATATTTTCCAGTTCTTCAAGAATTTTTTTCTTAAATCTCTTATTAATTAATATTTTTTTTGAAGCTTCTATTGAAAAATTTTTCTTCTTTAATTTTAAATCATTTTCCAATTTTCCTTCGATTCCCCCGTTTGATAAACATAAAAATAAACCTTGTTGAGCTATTATTCTCTCATTATTCATTTTAGGTTTAATCAAAATATACTTTTTCTTTAAAGTATTTTCAATAATAGAATCATCTGCTAATGCATTTTCTCTTTTTAATACATCCTTAAAATTCTGATATGTTCCTTCGTTTTTAAAAAATGCGAAATCAGATATTATATCTCCCATAATAAAATCCAAATCATATTCTTCTTCAAAAATATAAACTACTCCATCTTTTTCTAGTTCTTTTTCATTCTTACAAGCAAAATATAGTGCTACTAATGGATTTAATGTTATATCCAATAATCTTGTTGGTATTCCATAATGTTGCAATAAAACTAGTTTTTCTAAATTATTATTACAATAGAAAAAATCTTTTGGTCTTCTACTAATAATATCACTTAACATCTGAGCTTCATTATTCAATAGTTTTTGTCTAAATAAACTACACTCTATTTTCCAATCTTTATTAGCCTGTCCCCTATAATAAATATTTTTAGGAATTTCTTCTAAATAATCAGTGGGAGATTTATGATAAAAAATTAATTTTAAAAATTGTGTTACATTTTCTATATAATATTTTTTATTATCTTCTGAATTCTCATCAATAAAATAAGGAATTTCTTCCTTAAATATATTATAATTTTCAATATCCACTTAAAAACCTCTCTTAATTCATAATTTATATATTTATACCTTTTTTAATTCTTATTTTTCAATACTTTTTAAATAATAAAGCCGTAAAACAATAATTTAGAAAAACAAGTACAGTTAATTTTTAATAATCATTTTTTTAAT